>Ga0181535_10004370_pt1 | contig 15777 bp, 7 predicted proteins | sample PEATcosm2014_Bin_44_FD_119774 | JGI IMG/M metagenome (GOLD analysis project Ga0181535, IMG submission 119774) | Peatland microbial communities from MTU Mesocosm Facility, Houghton, MI, USA - PEATcosm2014_Bin17_30_metaG | ecosystem: Environmental > Terrestrial > Soil > Wetlands > Peat | place... | reverse complement strand
TACGGCACGTTCTGCCCGATCTTTCGCACGCACGGGCACCGGCCGCATAACGAGCTATGGGCCTTTGACAAAGTCGAACCGATCCTGGTGAGCTACGACAGGCTCCGCTATCGGCTGATGCCGTATATCTATTCCCTGGCATGGAAGGTAACGAGCGAGGACTACACCATTCAGCGCCCGCTCGTGATGGACTGGCGCGGCGACTCCAACACATGGAACCTCGGCGACCAATTCATGTTTGGCCCTGCCATCATGGTCAACCCGGTGCTCAAGGCCGACGCGAACAGGCGCAACGTTTATTTACCGGTGGCTGCTGCATGGTACGACTTCTGGACTGGCAAATCGCTCACAGGCGGGCAGGAGATCGAAGCCGATGCGCCCCTCGATCGCATACCGCTCTTCGTGCGCGCCGGTTCTATCCTTCCCATGGGTCCGCAGATCGAGTACGCCACGCAGGATCCCGCGGGACCCATCGAGCTTCGCATCTATCGCGGCGCAGATGGAAAATTCGATATCTATGAAGACGCCGCTGACGGTTATGAGTACGAAAAGGGCCAGCATTCAGTCATCCCAATCCAATGGAACGACCACAGCTCGTCACTCACCATCGGCTCGCGGCAAGGCTCATTTGCAGGAATGATCGAACGCCGCAAATTCCGTGTCGTTCTGGTCGCAGGTGGACATGGAACAGGCGTGGATGTGACTAGCACGGCTAACGCGGAGATCGGTTACGAAGGTAAAGAAGTTCACGCAACCATCAAGTGATTTGCTGCGGCGCGGGCTTCGTAAAACAAAATAGTCCACGCTGAAACAAAATAGTCCACGCTGCGCTCATATATTTTTGTTACGGAGAAAGCCGGTTATGACGAAATACCATCTCTCGCTTCTTCTGGCGGTTGTGCTGTGTGCACCCTTGGCTGCACTATCTCAATCGGCCGATCCCTGTGCGGCTCTCTCTGGCCTTAAAATCGGCGGCACCGAAATCACCAAAGCCGCTCTCGTTCCCGACGGAACTACCGTCCCGCCGCCGTATCCCGGCGCTCCGGCTATCGGCCCGCTTCCAGCCCATTGCCGCGTCGACGGTGTCATCAATCGCCGCAATGGCGTCGACGGTCAGGAATTCGGCATCGGCTTTGCTCTTGCACTGCCCGAAAATGCCGCCTGGAACGGTGACTTCATGATGCAGGGCGGCGGAGGCGGCAATGGCATTGTTGCCTATCCAGCTGGTGCGAATTACGCCGGCGACAAGCCCGCACTCTCCCGCGGATTCGCCGTAGCGAGCACCGATACAGGACATAAGGCGAAAACCGGGGCTTTCGATTTCACCTTCATGCGCGACCAGCAGGCCTACCTCGATTTCGCCTTCCTGGCCAACGCTGAAGTCGCCGGAGTCGCCAAGCAGATCATCGGACACTACTACGCAAAGCCTGCGGCGTATTCCTACTTTGTCGGCTGTTCCACAGGCGGACGCGAAGGCATGATCCTCTCGCAGCGCTATCCCACCGTGTTCAACGGAATCGTCTCCGGCGACCCGGCCATGCGCACCGGGCTGTCTAACCTTGCCATCGCTCAATGGATCCCCGTGGCCTACAACCAGGCTGCTCCCAAAGACGCCTCCGGCAAGCCGCAGATCGACAAGTTCCTCACCGACAGCGATCGCAAACTCTTTATGGAATCACTCATGAAACAATGCGATGCGAAGGACGGCGTCGCCGACGGCATGATCTCCGATCCGCTTGGCTGCGACTTCGATCCCGTGGTGCTCGCCTGCAAAGCTGGTCAGACCGACGGCTGCATCGTCCCCGAGAAAATAAACGCTATCAAGAAAGCATTCGCCGGACCGAAGAATGCATATGGCACACAGGTCTACCCAGGCTTCCTTTATGACGCGGGCATTACTTCGAAAGGCTTCGCTTCAGGTTTACTGGCCCTGGGACCCGATGGCCTCTTCGGCCCCTACACCACTGCAACTGAACTCGACGTCGACAAGGCAGCGCTGCATGCCTCCGATCCGCTCGTCGAGCCTGCGTCCACCAATCTCTCCACGTTCTCACTCAGCGGCGGCAAACTCATATTCTTCCACGGCGACAGCGACCCGTGGTTCTCGCCGCTCGACACGCTCGGCTATTACCAATCACTTGCCGCAACCAACGGCGGTGCCGAGAAGGTTTCCGAATGGAGCCGTATCTTCCTCGTTCCCGGCATGGCACACTGCGGTGGCGGTCCTGCTCTCGATCACTTCGACATGCTCACCGCTGTCGTCAGTTGGGTCGAAAAAGGCACCGCGCCCGACGCGGTGATCGCCACCGGTCAGGCATTCCCCGGTCGCAGCCGACCGCTGTGCGTTTATCCAAAACACGCGCAGTATACCGGAACCGGTGACACCCAGGATGCCCGCAACTTCCAGTGCCAGGACCCCGCACGCTGATGGGGGGAGGTTCCGAGTTATGAGTTTCAGACAGGTTCAAAGCATGTCGTTCGCCGCAGGGCTTTTCTTTGCCGCGAGCGTTGCTGCATTTGCGCAGCCTACACCCGGACAGGCCACACAGGCCGCAGCCGTTAAGCCGCTCCCTTTCGTCAGCCCCGTCTTCGCCGATAACATGGTGCTTCAGCGCGGCAAGCCCGATACCATCTGGGGCTGGTCCGATCCCGGAGACAATGTCCGCGTGCAGATCGGCGCGAATACAGCAACTGGCATTGCCGGCGCAGATCGCCGCTGGGTCGTCAGAATTCAGCCCCCGGCGACCGGCGGCCCTTATACCGTAATCATCAGCGGTCATCAATCGGTTGAGCTGCATAACGTTCTCGTCGGCGACGTCTGGCTTTGCGGTGGCCAGTCGAACATGGGCCTGCCACTTCGGTTCACTAAAGACGCCGATGATGAAATTAAGTCAGCCAACTACCCCCACATACGATTCTTCACCGTCCAGGGTCACCCCGCGTACCACCGCGTCGACGTCATTGAAGGCGAATGGCGCGTCGTGTCGCCCGAAACCGCAAGCTGGATCTCAGCAGTTGGCTACTACTTCGCCCGAAAAGTCCAACAGGAGATCCATGTCCCCATCGGCCTCGTCATCGATGCGGTCGGTGGGACCCCCGCGGAATCGTGGACCAGCGAAGCCGCGCTTCGTCCACTCCGCGACTTCGATGTCCCGCTCGCAGAACTTGACCGCTTGAAAGCGGAAAACGCGCCTGAATACGGCAACTACATCGCGCACTGGTACGACCAGTACGACATCGGTCAAAAGAACAACTGGGCTGCTCCGGATTTTGACGACTCGCCTTGGAAAACTGTCCCGATCCCTGGCGGCTTCGCCGAACTCGGAGTGCCCGATACCCCGGCCGTCGTCTGGTTCCGCAAAGACGTTATTCTGCCCGATCCCCTACCTAGGCGGGTAGCCCCGGCATCGACTCCGACCCCGGGCCCATTCGCTCGTGGCGGCAACATGATCTCCCTTGGCGAGATTGAACGCATGGACACCGTCTATATCAATGGCACCGAAGTTGGCGGCAGCGCCTGGGTCGAGAATCCACGCAGGTATTCCATTCGCGATGGCATTTTGAAGCCCGGCCGTAACGTGATCGCAATCCGTGTCCTCAAAACCAAACCTGATGGCGGATTTCTCTCCAAGCCAGAAGACCTGCATCTCTTACTCGGCGACCAGACCACGATCCCGCTCGCCGGGCAGTGGAAAGCGAAACTCAGCATCGACGCGCGTCCGCCGCAGCCTCTGCCTACTGCCTATGAGAACTGGCCCGTCATGCCCACCGTCCTCTATGAGGGCATGCTCGCCCCGATCGCGCCTCTCTCCATCACCGGCGCCCTCTGGTATCAGGGAGAGCAGAACTCACCGCGCGGCTATCAGTACCGGAAGATCCTTCCCGCCATGATTGCCGACTGGCGCTCGCTGTTCGCTCAGGGCGATTTCCCCTTCTACATCGTCAGTCTGCCCGCCTTCACAAAGCGCAGCCCCGTCCCGGTAGACGGCGACGACTGGACTGAAACCCGGGAATCACAAGCCCTCGCAGCCGCCACCGTTCCCAATGCGTGCCTGGCTGTCACCGTCGACACCGGGGATCCCGACAACATCCACGCCAAAGACAAAAAGCCGGTCGGCGATCGCCTCGCCCTCTGCGCGCTGGCAGGATACTACGGCAAGAACGTCGTCTATTCCGGCCCCACGCTCGAATCCGCGAAACGCCTCCCTAGCTCTATCCGCCTGCACTTCACACACACCGACGGCGGACTTGTCGTGAAAGGAGATAAGCTCGAAGAATTCACCATCGCCGGAGACGACCGCAAGTGGGTCTGGGCTGATGCCAGGATTGACGGCGACACCGTTGTCGTCTCATCTCCGTCAGTGCCCAATCCCACGCAGGTGCGCTACGCCTGGCAATCCAATCCCGCAGCCACGCTCTTCAACGGCGCGGGGCTTCCGGCTGCTCCCTTCCGCACCGATACCTGGCCCGGCAAAACAGAGGGACACAGACCGTACTGAGCACGACGGTACGCCAGTGACGCCCTCGAGATATATGGAGCGTCAACTCACTACGCAGTCGTTTCGTGTTGCTAAGGAAGCTTCAAGATTCACGCAGGGTGCGCCGTGCCCGGCGCGATTCCCGCAAACGATCTGCCGCTACAAATCTCGATTGACGAATTAGGGCCATGCACTCATCGAGCTGTCAGATCGCCCTATATCTTCCCCACTTGGCCGACAAACCGGCTAAGGGGACAACTGATCTTTGCCCATTGACCGCTACGACTTTCTCGATGAGTGGTAGATCCTCGAGTCACTCATCGAGCCCATATTTGTATCGGCAAGTCTTTGGCCTGTATCTGGAGCGCCCCACAGGTTGAGTGTGGCCGGGGTTGGCGCTGTGCACGCTGCAAATTCCTGCCGACTGGCCGACCTGTGGAGATCGATTTCGTTCCGGGGGATCACTCAACCGGATTAGAGCGAATTCTGTTTGCGCCTGAGCTGCCCCTCGCGTATTGTCGCCCTCAAGCTATTCTCAACGGCCCTGCGCCGGAGGTTTTGTCCCATAGCCAGGCTCGACGTGCCCGCATAGTCGCGCAGTTCGCTCGGCGAAATTGCGCCGAAGCCTGTGCTCCCAACTAGCGCGCCATCGTCGATTCGCTAATTGGGTTGGGGCTCCAAAATCGCCAGGAAAAATGTGGGGATTTTTGTGGGTAGACTAGTTCAAAAAGGCGGGCAATTGTGGGTAGTACCCACAATTTATTCGTGATGACATATTCCTATAAGCCGCTGAAAATGATCGGCATTGAGCAATTGCGAGCAATGCTGAAATGAGCAAAACTCTAGCTGTTAACCGAAGGGCTGTAGGTTCGAGTCTTACCTGAGGAGCCATTAAATCAACACCTTACATTACCCTCCTTTCAAAGCTTGGTCCAACTTGGTTCGATTGCTGCACCACCCCAGAGAGTGTGACTTTCACCCCGACCAACACAACGGACTATTCGCCCGTGGTGCGAGCAGTGAGCGTGCTGGTCAACAAGGCGACGCCCACGTTGACGTTGCCAACGGGCAGTGCGATTACTTATGGCCAGACGCTGGCCTCCTCGACGCTAAGTGGAGGATCGGCAGTTTCACCCATCACGAGTGCCACCGTGGCCGGGACGTTTGCTTTTACGGTCCCGACGACCGCACCGCATGCGGAGGATTGAGGGTCGTCAGGCGGGGCGTCACCGCACTGCGGCCCCCAATCTGAAATCCCCGATGCGCACGCTTTTACCGTGTTCGTCCGCTTCCTCCCATCGCAACTGTAGTGCCTGCCAAAATCGCCTCACTCCCGTGAGCCGGCGTGTCCCTTCCTAAGACCGTGAGATCTCAATCCCCCACCCGTCACCCCCAATTCAACACATATGCAAGATGCCAAAGACGTGTTAGCCAGAGTCTGTTAGCCGGCACCGATGATGCCTTGGCGCAAAGCGACTGTCGCGGCCTCGGTTCGATCCGCGACTTGCAACTTAGCGCTTATGTGGTTGATATGGTTTCGCACCGTGTAGTGACTGATTAGAAGAATCCGGGCAATTTCTTTATTGGTCAGCCCTCTTGAGACCATCTCGAGAATTTCAATTTCGCGAGCGCTCAAGCTGGATCGACCTTCCCGCTCCTCAATCCAATGAATGATCCGTTCAGGAAAGTAGGTGCCACCGGCAGCCACCATTTCAATTGCAGCGAGAATCTCTTCGCGGGGAGCATTCTTGGAAAGGTAGCCTCGCGCACCTGCTTTCACGGCCTGGTAAATCTCCTCTTCATACTCGTAGCTCGAGAGGATGATTGCCTTGGGCTGGCCGTCGTGGGTCTTCATTAGATTCAGCAGATCAATCCCACTTATACTCGGCATGCGCAAATCTAAAAGCATCACGTCGACCGTGGAGCGCTTAATTGCTTCTAGAGCCTCTTCACCGGAATGAGCCGCTCCAACGATTTTGACCGCCGGTTGCCTGCGAAGCAGTGACACCAACCCAGCGCGCACAACCGGATGGTCGTCAACGATGAGAATCCGAACAGCCGTTTTAGTCCCCGACGCGTTCAGCATGGGCCTTCCTCATTTCAATGAGCCACCGGCGCGAGAGCGCCTGCAGGAAAGTCGGCGGCAATGGAACCAGCGCATGAACTGCCGTCCCGTGTCCCGGAGTACTGTCAATTCTGCAATGAGCGGATATGCTGTCCGCTCGCTTCTGCATCCCTCGAATGCCGAAACCGGCCGAGTCGCTGGACACGACGAATCCCACTCCGTCGTCTTCAACAATCATCTCTATTGTGGATCTTCCGTACACGAGTGAGATCTTGAGTCGCGAACACTGAGCATGGCGGATCGCATTCGCTATTGCTTCGTAGCCGATGCGCAACAACGTATCAGACACACGCAATGGAATGCTCTGTACGGTCCCTTCGCTCACTGTTTTGATCTCAATCGAAGAACACTGAGAAATCATGCGGCGCGCACACTCTTCGAGTGCAGCCAACAACCCAACTGACTCCAGATGCTCCGGTCGCAATGCAGAGATGCTCCGCCGCGCCTCCTCGTGACTGGTACGAACCATGTCCTGCGCCTGTTCGAGCTGCGGCGTGATGTCGAACCCGTCCTTCACGTCGTCACGAATGGCTTGGAGTTGAAAGCCGAGGCCAGCAAAGCTCTGCGCCAGTGTGTCGTGCATTTCATGAGCCAGGCGTTGTCGCTCGTCGAGTACGGCCTGCATGCGCCAACGCTCCACGTAGAAGAATCCAGTCATCCCGGCAACGGAGAGAAGGAGGATGCAAAGTGCGAGCTCGAGAATGTGACTCGGACTCCACCAGGGTGGGCCCTCCAAAACTTCAATATCGCCCGAGGATGGCAGGAGTATCGCAAAAGCGGTCAGGTCATGTGTGTATCTGGAATCGGTTACGCAGATTCCTCGCAACCGAAGCTTGCTTTTTTCCCTCAGCGAATTGAGATGAGGCGAGCGTCCGAGCCCATTCACCAGGGCAATGAACGACTGGCTCTCGTCCTCCAGTGTCAGGGTCACTGTTCCATTACCGTCCTCGTGTTTCTCTACGAGTCTCCCCTGGACCTCTACATACTGGGCATCAAGAGATCCAGTTGCGGCCTGCGACGCAGCAACTGCAATGGGGGAGACCGGCGTGTGGGACCAGAGGAGGTGGATGTCTGCATTTCGAAGCTCCGAGCTGAAATCTCCCAAGTATGCATCGCCCCTGACTTCGATATTGTCCCCGATCTGCAAAGGGGCATGGGGATGACTGCTTGAAATCGCAACTCCTCCCGTCGAGTCCTGTATGTAGAGCATTGGCGAGGTAAGTGTAACCACGCCCTGGACTGTAACGGACGTTGGCAGATCCGGAGATAGGAGACGGAGGCTGCTGATTGTTTGCGCATCCACTCCAGAACGGTGGGCTTGAAGGTCGCGTTCAATGGGTTCCAGAAATCGGTCATGCGGAGCCGGCTCCATTCCGGATGGGAATAGGTTCGGTACCGCCAATCGAGGCTGTATATCTCCGATCATCGAACGCAAGTCAAATCGTGTAGCCGGCCGCGTCTCGACATTTCTCCACTGCGCGCCGGTGTTATACGACTTGAGGCCGAATCGTCCAGACTTGATACAGACAGGATCCCGGATTGCGATCGTAGTGGTTTCACCTTTTTGCGAGGTTGCGCTAACAGCGAAATCGCAATCCACGGCCATAAACTTGAGGTGATACCACTGCTGTGCAAACACGTGGGGCGACACTGCCGTGGCCGCATATTCTCTCCAGCCGTAATCGGCCCGCCCCATCATCAGCGTGTTATCGAGATCGCGCAATCCGGCCATGTAGCCGTGATAAGCATCTACCCCCGTTTCTTCGTCGCTTGCACGGATAATCAACCCTGCATCGCCGTACTGACCGAGCAAAAGCACATCAGCCTCAACCGAGTAGTTTGTCCAATCATTGGGGCCCGTCATTAACTTCGCCCCGCGCTCGTCGGAGTTATTGGTCATCATGCCATCAGCGTACTGCCAGGTGCCGCCAAAAGCCTGCCAGTCATCCTGCTTCTCAAGCGAGATGATCTGGTGCTGCATCGGTTCCCTGCGCACAATCGATCGGTACGCAAGCAGAGCCATCGCAAGCGCGGCCACCACTGCTGCTCCAAGCAGAGCGAGAAGGACGTACCGTTTCGCGACATTGCGGCTCATTGAGGCGGCCACCACGACATGGTCTCGATCTGGCGGATCTCGGCCGAATCCACGTTTTCGCGCGTCATCAGGACCGGCTTGGTACTGAACTCTCTGGGCCCAGACACATCGTGGATCTCATGATTCATAAGCTCCATCGCAATTCGCCCCATCGCGTAGGTGTTCTGCACAACAACAGAATCAATACCTCCATCCCGAATCGGCGGAATCAGGTCCTGGTCGAATCCCACAAGCTTGATCGTTCGTGCCTTGCCAAATTCCGCGAGTGCGTAATATGTGCCTCGAGTTGCGGCGAGCGACAGTGCCACAATTGCGTCGAGCGGCTCGCCCCCGGCCAGAAGTTCTTCCGCATTGTGCTGCTCTTGAGGCACACTCGATAGTCCCAGTCTGCGAGCGACAATGCGGATTCCAGGAAATTCGCTGTTGAGCGTTGATTCAAGGCTCCGCTCGCGCAGAGTGTTGCCGTTGAGTTCGGGCTGGATACCAACAATCGCGATATTCCCTTTGCCCCGGAGAATCAATCCAACTCTACGTGCGGCGATCCGTCCTCCTGCAGCTTCGTCGTTCAATACGTAACCGAGTTTGGGTCCGGATGGGATGCCGAGCTCGGTGTCGATCACCACCACCGGAACGCCTTGCGCTAGAACCCGGCGGATGGGCGTTCTCATCGGAAGCGTCTGGATGGGCGAGACGATAATTCCAGCCATTCCTCGATCGACAGATTTTTCGATCAGAGAAATCTGCGTCTGCATGTCATCGTCCCGCATCGGTGCGTTCCAGTAGAGATTCAGTCCGACCGAGCGCGCGATTGCGGCGGCGCCTGCATGTTCCGGTTCCCAAAGAGCAGTCCCGCATGTGCGCGGAATGACAGCCACAGTCAACGGAGTCCGCTTGCAGCCGGCATCGGAAAGCCCGACAAGGACCACCCCACACGCAAGCAATTTTGGGAGCACGCAAACCAGAACGCGGCGATTCCAGTGAATTTCCCTTCGCCTAATAATCACGTGACTGCCTCTTGCGCGGCAGGCGTTTGTCTCGACCTGCACCGGATCTTAACCAACAGTTATCGTCTTTCCAAGACAATGGGTCATCTGTCCCATAGGACGGAAGACAGAAAAACGCCAATGTGTTTCTGTCTCTCAAGCGAACTGTCGGGCAATTATACGGCGCATGCAGATTTATCGTTTTGGGAGTGCAATTCATTCGATTCGGCACGGAAGTGAATGGCGCTGACCCAGGAGCGATGAACGATTGCTTGACAAACAGCCGGCTGCCATAGCCGCGAATCATCCACGGAAAACGCCCGTGGGTGGAACGTACCTTATCGAATAGCCGCTCGTTGCACGAACAAGTCCGCAGCGCCGAAGCGAGCAACCATAAGGGGGCGGATCAGGGATCTGAAGCCAATCGCTCGAGCCGGCGCGCTACACTGATACGCGCCTAGATGCCGATTCTCACGAAGTCCGTACTCAGCGAGATGTCCCATTATTTATTCAGGAAGATGAAAGAGAGGTGCGCCATGAGTGCGAATGCTGTTTCAAAAAGAATTCAATGGGCCCTGCTTCTTCTTTTGCTGCAATCAGGGGTTGTCGCGCAAACGCCGAATGAGCGCGTGCAGTCGATTACTTCGGCCCTGCAAGTCAGAGAGTTTGGCAAGGCTCTTGAGTCGGCGCAGTCTGCGCTTAAGGGCTCGCCCAACAATGCCCAGCTATGGACGCTGCAAGGTCTGGCATATGCGGGGAAGGGTGAATCGAAATCCGCACTTGCCTCGTACCAGCATGCGCTGAAGATTTCTCCGGACTATCTTCCGGCTTTGGAGGGGGCGGCTCAGATTGAATATGAAGCTGGAAGTACCGAGGCGATTCCTCTTCTAGACCATGTGTTGAAGGTTCGTCCGAACGATGTTACTTCTCACGCAATGATTGCCGTTCTGGATGAAAAGAGTGGGGATTGCACAACCGCTGTCAGCCACTTCTCGAAGGCCGGGCACATGCTTGATTCTCAGCCTGCAGCACTGCAGGGCTATGGTGTTTGCCTGCTTGAACTTAAGCAGTATGACGATGCCATTCGAATTTTCACGCAACTGATGGCATCGCAACCGAATAATGCACGTTGCAGGCGGGCGCTCGCCGCCGTTCAACTCGCTGCGGAAAAACCGCAGGACGCACTAACAACTCTGCAGCCTCTGCTGGCTTCGGACCCGGACGTTAGCACAATGCGCCTGGCGGCGGCGGCGTATGAAGCGAACAAGGACACGCCCAACGCGGTAAAGACCTTGAGAGACGCGATCGTAAAGGATCCACTACAGACCGCGTTGTATGCAGATTTTGCTGAACTGGCCATGGATCACCAGTCGTTTCAAACGGGCGTTGATATGATCGATGCTGGATTGAAGCTGCAACCCAACGCGGCCCAACTCCACGTCGCTCGAGGAGTGCTCTATGTACAGCTTGCCGAATACGACAAGGCAGAGGCTGATTTTGAAAAGGCCGAGGAGTTAGATCCGAAGCAAGGAATGACGGCAGCCGCGCAGAGCATGCTCGCGGAGGAGCAGAATCAGAGCGATCCGCAACGCGCACTCGCAACCGTACGAGCCAAACTCGTGAAGCAGCCAGGAGAAGCATTTCTCTGGTACCTCCAGGCCGCTATCCTGTCGCAGAATTCTGCTGAGCCCGGCACGGTTGAATTCAAACAAGGTCTCGATTCGGCGAAGCGAGCGGTCACTCTGCAGCCCTCGTTGACTGCGGCTCACAACGTGTTGGCAAAGTATTATCTCGACTCTGGGCAGAATGAGCTCGCCGCCAAAGAGTGCCGGGTAGTTCTTGAAAAAGATCCTTCGGATCAAAGCGCTCTCTATCATCTCGTCATCGCGCTCCGTAAGACAAACAAGCAGGCAGAAATTCCAGATTTGCTGAAGCGCCTGGCGAGTGCGCGCCAGGAAGCGACACGAGTGGAGGGCGAACGAAATCGTTATAAATTGGTCGTGTCGCCTTCAGTCCCCAACAAGTAGTGAGGGGGGCAATGTCGTTTTCGGTAAACCTTTACGCAGGCACTCTCAACCGCCATAATGGAAACGACTTTCAATGACCATTAGCCGGCGCTCCTTCGTCTTACTCTCGCTTTGTGCTTCCGCCCAGCATCTTGTCAGCCAGAATCAGGGACAAGACCAGGGCATCGCATCGCGCAACATTGCGGCACAACCAAAACCTGCTCCGTCCGGCCGTCCGTTCAATGCGCGTTTCACAGACGTCGCCAAGGAAGCAGGTTTGCATGCCCCGATCATCTACGGCGGCATTGACTCGAAGAAATACATTGTGGAGGCGAATGGATGCGGTTGTGCCTTCATCGATTACGACAACGATGGCTGGATGGATATCTTCCTGCTCTCAGGCACGCGACTTGAAGGCGACCCTCCCGAAGCGACCAATCGTCTGTACAAGAACAACCGTGACGGCACATTCACCGATGTGACGGAGAGGACGGGTTTGAAAGCGGTCGGCTGGGCCAATGGTGTGTGCGTCGGAGACTACAACAACGACGGCTTCGACGATATCTTCTGTACCTACTTTGGCCAGAACCGCCTTTACCGCAATAACCGCAACGGCACCTTCACTGACGTGACCAAAGAGGCCGGACTCTTGGACTCAGGTCCCGCACGATGGGGAGCGGGTTGTGCCTTTGTGGATTACAATCGCGATGGTCATCTCGATCTCTTCGTTTCGAACTACATTCGCTTTTCGTTCGAGCATGCTCCTGTCCCTGGTGAGAAATCCACTTGCAATTGGAAAGGTGTCCCGGTGAACTGCGGGCCGCGCGGGTTGCCAACTGGACGGCACTCGCTCTACCGCAACAATGGCAACGGTATTTTCACCGATGTTACGAAGCAAGCAGGAATTGACATAGCCACCGAGAGCTATGGAATGACCGTTGTTACTGCCGACTTTGATGAAGATGGCTGGCCCGACATATTTGTCGCTTGCGATTCAACTCCCAGTTTGTTGTTTATGAACAATCATGACGGGACTTTTCGTGAGGAAGGTGTTACGCGCGGTGTTGCTCTAAGTGACGATGGAATGGAGCAGGCTGGAATGGGTGTCGGGATGGGAGACTATAACCTCGACGGACACCTGGACCTTTTCAAAACCCATTTTGTCAGCGACACGAGTGGTCTTTATCGGAATGATGGGAAGGGGAATTTCGATGAGATGACTCGCGCTGCGAAGACGGGTGTAGAGACGCGGTTCACAAGCTGGGGCGCGGGGATGGTCGACCTGGATAACGACGGGTACCCGGATATTCTCTTTGTGACGGGCAGCGTGTATCCGGAGGTTGAAAAGACGCTGCCGCAATATCCCTACAAAACTCCGCGCGTTTTGTTTCGCAACCTGGGCAACGGCACGTTTGAGGAGCTCGAATCGCAGGGTGGCGAGGGTATTACGGCGGCTCATAGCAGCCGCGGATGTGCGTTTGGCGATTTCGACAACGACGGAGACTTGGACATACTTATCGTGAACATGAATGAGCCACCCTCTCTTCTGCGCAACGATCTTCTGGGCCAACAGAACTGGCTCAAGGTCAAGCTGGAGGGAGTGAAGTCGAATCGAAGCGCGATTGGAGCGCGAGTGATCGCGCACTATGGAGATAAAGTCCAGGCTCAAGCACTCGTCAGTCAATCCAGCTACTACTCGTGCAACGATCCGCGACTGCATTTCGGTTTAGGAGCCGCAGTGGAGGCCGCTGTAGATATTTATTGGCCTAACGGCCTGCACGAGCGCTTTGAGCAAATAGCTGCGAATCAACTCGTAACCATTCGAGAAAGCACGGGGATAGTGACCAACAGAGGTTGGAAGCGATAGAAGGCTTTCTTATTAACTTAGAGCAATAGTACAAAGAACCCATTGACAGCCCATCAAGCAATCCCCTACAAGCTTACTGACCCGGGAAACGTTTTCTGACACGCATCGAAACGGAAAATCCTGGCGAATTATTCAGGAGGAGACCATGACACAACGTAGAGCGGCTTTTGCCGCCCTGATGTGTTCTTTGTTCGCACTTTGGGTTGTACCCGCCTTTGCGCAGTACAGCGCCAATATCCAAGGCACGGTCCTCGATCAGAACGGCGCCGTCGTCAATGGCGCGCGTTTGCATCTCATCAATGCGAACACTGCTCAGGATCTATCTACGGTCTCCGATGCCACGGGTGGATACCGCTTCATCAGCCTCGCTCCAGGCGATTACCGGCTGGAAGCGCAAGCCACGGGATTCTCGAAGACGGTGGTAGCGCTCACTCTCACCACCGATCAGACATTGGCCGTACCGATCGCTCTTTCTGTCGCCTCGGCTAACGTAACTGTTTCGGTCACGGGTGCTCCGCCCGTTCTCGATACGGCTGAAACCCGCAACCAGATGACGCTCGAACAATCTTCGGTCGACACGTTGCCGCTCGCCGGCCGCGACCTGACCACTCTTGTCAACATGGCGCCTGGCGTGACCGGCCTCGGCCTGACCGCCGGCGGCACTCCCGGTTCAGCCGCGGACAACTTCTCTACGGAGCAGCAGGTGGACTCAAGCGCCAACGGTCAGGGCGCCATGGGCAATATGTACATTGTGGACGGCCTGGACATTACCAGCGCGATCCGCCCCGGCGTGCTCAATTTGCAACCAAATCCTGACTCCGTTCAGGAAGTCAGCATTCAGGTCAACACCTACACCGTCGATTATGGCCGCGCCAGTTCAATGCAGATGGCGATTACCACTAAGGCTGGCGGCGACAGGTTTCACGGAAGCGTCAGCGACTACTTCAACAACCAGTCTCTGTGGACGAGCAGCGACTTTGTCAAGCAATCGGATTTTGCCAAGTATCACGGCAACAACATGTCGGGAACGGTAGGCGGTCCCATCCTCCCGCACCATCAGTTCTTCTTCTTCGCGTCCATTGAGCCGCTACGATCGGTCGGGGCTTCAAGTGGCACAGTCTCTTTTGAGGATCCGGCAGTTGTTGCCTGGGCGAAGACCGCTTATCCAAACACGATTGGAACGCAGATTCTCAGCTCCTATCCGGTAAAGGTTGCCAGTTCTTCACCTTCGCTGACCATGGCCCAGGCAGGAATGGGTGCGTATTGCGGTGGCGCGGGGGAACTGGCTTGCGACGCGACTGCTGTGGACTTCGGTAATTGGGCCGGCTCCGCCCCACGTAACGCCACGCAGTGGAATCTGCGCATCGACAAGGCCTACACCAACGACCGGATCTATGGAGACATCTACAAGGGAAACCTCCTCTCCGGCGATCCTGGAGCGCGTCCGGCATTTCAGTGGGACGCGAATACCTGGACCCTGGCATGGCAGGGCAATGAAACCCACACCTTCTCCCCGAATACCATCAACGAGGCGAGTGTCGCAGGCATGCGCGTGGAGGGAATTCAGGAAGAAAACGCCGAGTTCGAGGTTCCCGATATCACCGTGGCCTATCTAACCGCCGGCAGCAATGGCAATGGCGCATTCGGCGAGGGCTTCGCAGAGGGCGACTTCATTCAGCACAACTACCACTGGCGCGATGTGCTGACTCACATCAAGGGCGCGCACACCTTCAAGCTCGGCTACGAGGGCTGGACGGGTGACGACGTCGAGCTATTCTCAGGCCCCCATGACCTTCCCCAGTTCAATTTCAACAATCTCGGGGACATGATTGCGACCGACACCTCCAACCCCGCGGCCGTTCAGCCATTTACCGAGGGGAACGTGGCCTACAATCCTCTGACCGGCGCGCAGGAGCAATGGAACTGGAATGCCGCCGCCATCACCGGTGGGGTCTTCTTCGAGGACTCCTGGAAGGCGCGCAAGAATCTCACCGTCAACTACGGCGTCCGTTGGGATGACATGGGCAATCCCTACTCACGGACCGCCGAGACCGTCTTTAGCAACTTCTACATGGGCCCTGGCCAGACCAGGACTGAGCAGATTGCCAACGGCTTTGTTCTGCAAAAGGACCATGCGCTCAATCGCGCCATCACGGACATTTTCAGCCCGCGTGCCGGTGCGGCCTGGGATGTATTCGGAAACAGCAAGTGGATTATCCACGG
>Ga0181535_10004369_pt1 | contig 15779 bp, 15 predicted proteins | sample PEATcosm2014_Bin_44_FD_119774 | JGI IMG/M metagenome (GOLD analysis project Ga0181535, IMG submission 119774) | Peatland microbial communities from MTU Mesocosm Facility, Houghton, MI, USA - PEATcosm2014_Bin17_30_metaG | ecosystem: Environmental > Terrestrial > Soil > Wetlands > Peat | place... | reverse complement strand
TTGGCTGCCCGATCTCCCGATCCGCGGCTAGGGCTTCGGCACCGGAGCCGCCGTGGTTCCGGTGGGGTTCACCGCCGGCCTTCCGGTTGCCATGTTGGACAGCACGGCGGTGATGGCAGCGGTTACGGACTGGGTGATTTTGGCCAAGTCGTCATCGCTGATCACGGTGCTGGTTGCCTGCTCCTGCCACTGGTCGGCCGCGGCCAGTTCGGCATGGCGCAGACCTTGCTGCGCGGCGGCGTGAGCTAGCCCGACCGCGTTGAGCAGCGCGAGATTCGCGGCGTTTTGCGCGTCCGTCAGAATTTTGGTCTGCGACGCCAGCGCCGTATCGAACATTAACTTCACGTTCGCCGGCCAAGCCCCTCCGAGGCACGCCTCGGGCGGAGCCGACGGTGTGTTAAAGGTTCCATCCGACATAGTATGTTCTCCTTCTCTGCCCTGTACCGTTTGGTACGGGGCTCCGCGCGTAAGAGGCGCGGATCCCTGATCTGATCGGTTGATCGGGTGATCGGGAGATCGGGTAAACAATTTGCAATTTGTGACTTCTGATTTGCGATTTCGTTCTTCTATCAGCGATCGCCAATCAGAACGTGTTCACCCGATCATCCGATCTCCCGATCCCCCGATCTGTTATTCTTCTTCCTCTTCTGCTGCCTCGACGGCGGTAACGATTTCTTCCGAGTACTGCCGCCAGAGATCCGGGTTGCGCTTGGTGATATCCGAAAGCGCCACGCTCAGCGAACACTTGTTGTCCTTGGCATACGCGTTCACTTCCGCCATCAGCGCCTGTTGTGCGGTGGGTTGTTCGCCGCCGCCCGCATGCCCGTGGCTGCGCAGGTCGACCACCGGACGGGCCTGCTCCACCAGCGCGCTAAACACCGCGGCATCGGAAAGCGCCAGCTTCAGCGCCTGAGCGCGGCTTCTGGGCAGCACCTTGCCTGCCTTCACGGCCGCGTCCACTCTGCGTTCCGCTTCCTGAGCTCGCAGGACGGTGGAAAAACTGACGCGCCCCGCATCCGCCAGCTTGCCGGCTTCCAGCAAGTTGATCCGGCCGTCGTGGATGCTTTCGGAGAGGGCGGCGAATTGGTCCAGAGGGGCTTCGATCCCGCGCTTCACCAGAGCCGCGATATCCACGAACGACATTCCGGGCAGCCCGATTTCTGACGCGAATACCTCCGCCAGCTTCTTGACGTCTTCGCCGTCGCCGTGCTTGGCTTCCCAACCCTCGGCGCCGTCCGCAACGCCGATCAATTCCTCGCCGTCGAAGACTCCGATCTTGCCCTTCAGTTCCGGCTCCAGGCCGTGCTTCTCGATGTGTTCGTCGGTGAGGCACTTCAATTTCAGAGTTTTTGCCATTTCCTTCTCCTTTTCTAACAGTGACGAGTGACGAGGGACGAGGGACGAGCCTGTTCTTCCTGACTTCTGACTTCTGACTCCCGACTCCCGCACTTCTGTTCTTCCGATCTTCCGATCTCCCGATTTTCCGGTCCCTGAATCCTGAATCCCGAATCCCGAATCCTGATTTACGGGCGCGGGAACGTGGAGCTGGCCCAGACTCACAAAGGCCCTCGTGCCGTCGACCTCACACAAATGGATCTCGGGCATCTCTTCCAGGAAAGGCTTATTGACCAGCGCCACGCTGGTGAGAACGGTTCCCGCGGTTTTCCCCGTCACCTTGTCTTTGGCGCCCCAACGAATGGCCGGCGATATGTACCGGTATTCCTTGGCCGCGATTAGCTGCCGCGCCCTGTCCGTAGGCTCGTACCAGCCCCACAGGATGAAGCGGGCAGATGGTGAGGTCGGCAGTTCGGCAGTTCGGGTCTTCCCGATCTGCCCACTGCCGATCTGCCCGCCGAACGGCTCCGGCTCATCCAACTTCACGATTCTTCCCGCCGACAGGACCGGGCCGCCGGTTCCGAAGGGCACTTCCGAGGCGTGTTCGTAATCAACGTTGATTTCGCGCGTCGGCTTGTGCGCAAAGTTCTCGCGAATCTCCTTCAGATCGTCGAGCCCAATCGAGAATTCCTTCTCCGCGCCTTTCCATTGACCCGTTACGGCAATCGGAATCCGAATCAAGCCCGTGCCTGGCGGCTCAGAAAGCATCATCACGAATCGCGGCCCTTCCGGCTCGCCGCTGGGCACCGGCCGCTGATCGCGGGCCGTTCGATGGCCGTTCTCATCAACAATCAAGTACTGCTTCAAGCTGGCACGTCCTGCCATGGTCATTCTCCGTTTGCGATGTCTGGTCGCGGCAGAATCTCAAATCTCAAATTTCAATCTCAAATTTCAAATTTGAAATCTGAGATCTTGGCTACCTGTAAATCACGCTGATATTCACCGCCGCGGCCGTTCCGTAGCTCGAGCACGAGAAGCTGAACGCCGTCGCTTGTCCGAACCCCAGCGCGGCCGTCGAACTCACGGCCGAAGTCGTTACGGAGTTTGTTCCCAGTTGTTCAATGAGGGTCCAGGCGTTGACGGCGCCGGTCGTTGCCGTCACCGTAACGGGAGAACCCAACGTGAGGTAGTTCGTGCCGTCGTAGCTGGTTTTGGCTTGCACCGTGCAGCTCGAATAAGTGCCGCTCACCGTGCCAAATGCCCACTGAACCTGGGCCTCGTGCGCACTCGTGGTGGGCGTAGCGCTGGTGGTTGCCGTCGCGTTCGTGATCGCAATCGCCGGCGTATCCGTCACGGCGCCCACCGGCCGCGACTGCACGTTCGCCGCAGGCGCCGCTTTCACAAAGTAGGCGGTCGGCAGTATGCAGTACGCCGCCAGAAGCAAAATCGGCGTTCCCATGAGCGGAAATGCAATTCTCGACCACTGCCTCGCGCTGAATCCCGAATCCTGAATCGTCTTGTTCATTTCATCCATCTCCTTCAATCGCAAATCAGCAAGCACAAATCACCAATCCTGGATTTGTTCCTCTACTCCACCACCCGCAGCGTCACATCTCCCTGGTACTTCTCTCCCACCGTGGTAACAATTTGCACTGAGATCAGGTGCGATTCCCCAATCACTCCTCCGGTCACCTCGAACGCCACCGCCGTGCCGGAAGAAGAAATCGACGGCACGGGCGCGGCGGCAATGACCTCCGCAGTCGAATCCGCCTGGGTCAAATTGTTTACGGCCGTCACCGCGCTGATGCTGGTGACGGTGTTCCCCGCGCCAATATCCGCGCTGAAGTCGAGTGAAACCCCGAATTGTTCGTACGGAGATTTATAAATCGTCATAGTGCACACCCGAAAAGCGAACTTCGAAAATCGAAACTTGAAATTCGGCAACAACTGGTCTGGCGCAGACTCTTGCAATCGCAAATCACAAATCACCCCTCAGAAATTCAGCGTCCACACCACCTGAAGCGTGTCACCGCTGTTCATCGCCACCGCACTGAAAGCATTTTCGAAGCAAAGCGTCCCGCTGCTTGCAGCGTTAAAAAGACCCGCCTTCTGCGCGGATTGCGTTCCCGTCGCCGTGAACGTGTAGGTCAGCGTATAACTCGAGGTATTGCCTGAATGCGCAGGCGTGGCGCCGGCTCTGGCCAGGCCGTTGGTCGTGATCTCGGCGGCGAGGGCCGTGTCGGTGGCGGAAGGTGCGGCGGAGTCGTTCGAGAGTGCAATGTAAGTGCAAACTCCGGCCGTCGTGCCCGCCATCTGGTTGAACTGCCAATTGAGCCCGGCGTTGGTGCGCAGGTTGTGGACGGTTTGATCGTAGAAGATCGTCCCATCGGCATGCCGGGCGATAAGGTGCACCAGGTTGGGCACACGCGGCGTGACGGAGTCTCGAAACTCGAAATTTGAAATTCCAAAATCGCCGCGAAATGCGTGCTGCCGAGCCGGGGATTTCGCCTGCTCGCCTGATCCTGCCGGGGCGCTCTGCGCATAAACTGCGCCATCGGGCGCCATGATCCGGGAGAGCTCGTGGCTGGCGACCACCGACTCAACCGCTATGGCAAGGCTGAGGACGAGCAGAACGTAATGCAGAACGGTAATTTGTTTTTCCACGGCATTAGTTCCTTCCGCATCTGATCGGGCCGGCAGAGCGTCGCTCTGCGTTCGAGCGTTCTACTTCCTGCCCGCGGCAGAGCTTGGTTCGGCGCCAGCCAGGGTCTCCGGCTGGATGGCCGCATCGCTTTGCGCCATTTCTTCAATCCGCTCCTGCACCGGGGCGTAGCGGGCCCGCGGCGCCTTCGACTTCAGCGGCAGGCCGCACTTCTTACGAATCCAATTCTCCGTGTCGTCATCCGGTTGCAGCAGGTCCACGTCGAACTTCCCCACGTCCTTGGCCACTTCGAGCAGCTCGAGCGGGTTAACCACCAGGATGTTCGAGGTGACGAGGCGGGGGTAGGGAAGCGGCCGGCCAGGCTGCGGCGCATAGTTGTAATTCACCAGGCGCCGGATGCTGGTGTTGGAAATGGTCTCGTCGATCTTGCGCGAAATCGCTTCCAGCGAGAGATAAAAGAAGTCGCGCATTGACCCGCCCAGGGCTCGCGAGCCGGTCTGCGTAGTTCCCAGGGTGAGGAAGTTTGCCAGCACGGAACGCATGATCATTTCGCTGTGGTGCTGGATCGAGGCCTGCGGGTCTCGCACCCGCCCGGAGACTCCGGTCAGAGCGAACTCCCACCCATTCGGCAAGGAGAGCCCGGTGCTCTCGTGCGCGGCCAGCATCTGGACCCAGCTCTGCGCCGCCTTGCGATCTTCGGCGGAAACGTTGGCGCCCTGCTTGATGGTGGGCACGCCCAGGCCGTTGCGCTCGATGGAGATCGCGTCGATGCGGTAGATCTGGCTTTTCATGTACCAGTGCTGATAAGCCGCGCGCAGCACGGAGCGCCCGTAGAAGTACGCCCCTTCCATGTCATTTACGAAGTAGGCAAGCTTCTCGGCCGGCACGAGTACATTGACGAAGTTGTTGCCCCGGTATCCGTACTGTTCGAGGTAGAGCAGCGACTCCCCGTCCTCATCGACGTGGTACCGATAGAAAGTGTAGGGCAGGCGCGGCGCAAGCTTTCGCAAGCGGACCTTGTCACCATCGATGTGCCATAAGTCCTCGTGCGCGGCGCAGCCGAAATCCAAACAGAGAAGCGCATTTTCTTTCACCGTTTCGAAGTTTTGGGTTACCCAGCACCCGGTGCTGGTGGGCGATTCGAGCCCCACAAAAAGGTTGTCCCGGACCTCATCGGCAATCTGTTTGGCCAGGGCGAAGCCCGGCTCGTTGTCCTTGAGGCCCGGCACGATCTGGTAGTCTGCCGCCCGGATGGGCAGCTTGCAGGCTAGCAACGCAGCCTTCACATCCGCGTCCGAGCGCCGCATCTTTTCGTAGACCAGGAAAGCATTGCGGCCTTCCAACGTGGCGTTGTACTCGCCCAGGTCTCTGATGAAGCCGGCAAAGTTCGCAGTTCCGACGGCGCCGCGCAGCGAAGTATCCGCAGATTGCACGGATTTCTCAGATTTCTGAATCTGCGTCATCTGCGAAATCTGCGGACGCGGTTCAGGAACCGCCCCGCCGTCCGGTGCTGCCGCGGGATTCAGTCCTACATCGTTTCCGATCGGCCCACCGGGGAACAGAGTCACCATCGGATAGCTTGTCTGCGGCGTAACGATCTGGCGAACTGTTTCAAACCAACTCATCGTTTTTTCATTTCCGATTGGCAATCGGTGATTGCAACTGCTCAATCACAAATCACAAATCACAAATCGCAAATTCAAAATTCCGCCGGCAGCGCAGCCGGCATCCACACTGCCTCTCGGGGCCTTCCCACAATCGCCCCGTCGCTCAACGTGGCAGCGACAGGCTGTTCGGCCGCGAGGTCGGCGAGGGCCTTAGCCCAGAACTCATCGGCGTGTCCGAGGTCCGTGCGCTGAGCATCGAAGCGGGTGTTTCCCGCCAGCGTCACCAGCTTTTTCACCGCGCCGAAGGCGCGAGCGATGGGCGGCGCATCGGGAATGAGATCCAGGCGCTGTTCCATGCGCCGCCGCACGCGATACGCCATGTCTTCTTTCACCGCCACCGTAAACATCACCGGCTCGACCCGCGGCCCGAATTCCTGCTGCAACGACTCAGCCAGCGGTGCGCCCATGCCCGTCGCGTCGATGCAGGCGCGGCGCACCAGAGGTCGCCCATCGCGGCCCGGCAAGGAAAGCACCTCACGCGCAAAAGCCAGTTGCTCGGCGAAGGGTGTGTTCGAGAAGGTCCGCACCATGCGAGCCACCGCCACGCGATCTGTCGTAGGGCCGAGCGGCGCTCGGCCACCATCCTCGCCAGCTTGGGGCCACGTCGCGCTGCGCGATGGCGCGCCGGGCCGAGCGCTGCTCGGCCCTACAGTGACCCGATCCAGCCAAAATACCGTCCGGTCATGCCGCCGCCCGATGTCGATACCCAGGTAAAAGTCCGCAGGGTGGGGCGCCGAGGCCAGGGACTGAGGAGGGCAGTCCGTGGTGGCCTCGGCGCTGGCGCACTGGGCGATGAGTGCGGGCGGGATAAAATTCTCCGCGGTGGAAACGAATTGGCAGCAGTATTCCTGTTGCCACGAAGTTTCGTCGTCGCAACCCGCGCGGAGCAGTTGCAAGTCAATGTTCAGCCCCTGGCGGAGGGCTTCGTAGATGTCGACGCGATGCCCGGACCAGGCTAGTGACGAGTGACGAGTGACGAGTGACGAGCCAGTTCCTCCTGACTCCTGGCTCCTGACTCCTGACTCCTGCTCTACCAGCCCCGCCGCTTTCGCCAGCTCGTAGAACTTCCCTTGCTGCCCGTTGGGCGTCGAGATCACCTCCAGGCAATACCCGCGGGTGATGGTAGGGAAGAGTGCGGCATAAATCTTGTCTGCGTCGGCATGGAATGCGAATTCATCCAGGGTGACATTGCCCGAGTAGCCGCGCGCCGTGTCCGGGTTGGCGGGAAGGCCGTAGATGACCGATCCGTTGGCGAACCGTACTTCCAACTGCTTAATCAGCGTGCCTTCGAAAAAGCTCGACTCGCAGGCGCGCGCCAGGATTCCGCAAGACTGAATGTGTTCCTGCACCTTTTCCATCAGCAGCCGGGATTGCCGCTCGCCTTTGGAGAGGAATATCCAGGTTGTCTTTCGCTTCAGGCATTGCAGTAGAGCGCGAATGGAGGCCGCAAAGGAATAACCGATCTGGCGGGCCTTCACCACGATCTTGAGGTGTGAATCGTCTTCAACCCAGCGGCGCTGATAAGGCAGCAATTGCAGAACCGGTGCTAGAGTCGTCAGGACGGTCACATCTTTGTTCACATCTCGCGAAGCTGGAGTCTCATCCCCGAAAGCGCCACCGTCATCCCTAGAGTTGCCCCTGTCATCCCCAAAACTGCCGCTGTCATCCTGAGCGGAGCGAAGGATCTCCGCAGTTTCCTTTGGCTGGTTTTTCACCGAACGACTGCAGAGATCCTTCGCTCCGCTCAGGATGACAGACTGTTGACTGTCAACTGTCGACTGTCGACTCGCATCCTTCGCTTCGCTCAGGATGACAGGCTCCGTGATGCTCTCCTGTCGACCCGCAGTGAGGTCCAATCGACCGTCAACAGTCAACTTTCGACTTTCGACGCTCGACGCTCGACTTTTTCCGGGTTTGTTACGCTTTCGCGGCATCACCACGTCCCCCATCGGGTATTTGAGACGTCAGTCCGTAAATCTGCTGAATTCTTTGCAGCATCGCCGGCCCCAGCGGTTCGCCGGCCTGCTGTCTCTTGGCGTCCTGCTGCAGGATCGCAATTTGTTCCGTGATTTTCTTCTGGGCAAGCACCAGAAGGCGGGTTCTTTCCTTCGAATATTGCAGAGCCTGGCGGGCCTTGTCCCTCTGCGCGACCACCAGCTTGTGCTTGAGGTTCAAATTGGCCTGCTCTATGCGTGCATGCTCTGCATCCTTGAGAGACATCTGCGGCGTGTCCTGGTGGAGGTTCATGAGGCAGGTCAGTATCGCGGCCTTCGCCAGTCGGGCTTCCGCGGATTCAGGGTCGCCCAGGCCTTTGAGCACCGATTCAGAGGTTTCCACCATGTAGTGCACACGGTCGGCTTGGAGTTTCGGGTTTCCCTGAAAGTAAGTCTTGACAGCGTTGAGGCTGACGCCGGGGGGGACGAGCCGATTCGCCGCCTCGACGACATCTTCAAAGGTCGAGCCCTCGGTCAGCAGCTTGTCGACCAATTTGTGCAAGGTCTCATTGGCCGCGATCGGGTCTTTGACAGGGCCCCCCGGCCCGGTTTTTTCCCCACCGGACGCAGATGACGCTTCCTGCCCGTGCTTCTCTTCCGTTTCCGGCTGCGTCGAATGCGTCGAACTGGTCCCTGCCGTCGGATCGGTCGGCGTCGGCGCCGGGTTGATTACCTGCTCGGGCTCGTTTTTCTTGGTTCTGGCGTTCTGGGCGCGATTGCTCATTGGCGCGGCTCCACGTAGATTCCTTCGTCGGCCGGAAGCCGGCCGTCGAAATAGTCGATCCCCTGGGCGGTGATCTTCACCAGCGGAATTTCGCGGTGCGAGCGGGGTCCGCGCACACGCTCGACAGAGAGCAGCCCTTTTTCGACGAGGTAGGCGATCTGAAAATTCAGGTCTTCCAAAGGTACGGGATACCCGATAATGTCCAGCTCACCTTGCAGAAGCGGCAAAGTAGCGGCTTGCGGGTAGATGAGTCCCAGGTAGTAGAGGATCTTGCCTCGGATCATTTCCTTCTGACGAACAGTAGCAGCCATGACTGATTAGCTCCTTCCTTCCTGTTTCATTTCTGTTGCATCCGGCGCCGGCTCCTCGGACGGGCCACATAACGAATTGCATGCCGGCGAATGAAATTCCCGCCTTAGCTCGGGCAACGAACTGCATCGTCCCGGCAATCCCGCCTTGGAGCGTAAGGCGCACAAATCATCGCTGTTGCGACAGCGCAAGCTGTTCATGTCGTGGTGCAGGGCCTTCAGGGCAATCAAAATTTCCTGGTGCTCGAAGCTCTCCTGCGACTCCTGATGCTCGACGGAACTGGCAAGCCGCGCGAGCGCCTCCGCCTGTCCGTTCTGCGCGCCCAGAAATTTCTCGATGTACTGGCGCACCAGGCCGTAAGCTCCGTCCATCTGCTGCCGCTTCATGTCCATCGACTTCTCGATCCAGTACTGCGCCAGGCGGAAGAACCCCCAGCCGAAGCAGATCAGAACCAGAACGCCAGGGCCCCACCACAGCGCCACGTGCTGAAAATCCAAAGGGTTCATCGAACCAGCACCCCCGCTATGAATCCGCCGGCGAAGATTTCCACGGCGTGGTAGAAGCGCGTCCGCCAGGTGCCGCGAACCGCCTTAAGCTCCGCGCGGTGCGCGGCTTCGCTGCGGGCCAGAATCTGGTCTTTGTCGGCCAGTGCGGCGTTCAACTTCAAGATCGTCCCTGCCTGTTGTTGCTCGAGAGCCGAGTCGAGCTTCGCCCGCTGGTCGCAGTTTGACACCTGCTGCGCGATCACCTGGCTCTGCTGGCGGCAGGAATCGAGCTCGACGAAGGCGCTTTCCACCCTACGCACGCCCTGGTCCGACAGCACGAGCGCGGCAGATGGTGAGGTGGGTAGATGGGCAGATGGGTCTTGTCCTGTCCCCTCGCCCCCGGATCGACTGTTGCCCTCGCCCCCTTGGGGGAGTCCGATTTCGGGACCCCGATGGGGTCCATCGGACCCCAGAAATCGGGGAGGGTGGCCCGCGGCGGCGCTTTCATCAGCCGTCGCGGGACGGGTGAGGGGGTTGAGGTTCTGCTGCGCCGTTCCCTGTTGCCTATTCCCTGTTCCCTGTACTTCCAGCCGCGCCGCCACCCTCTTCACAGCTTCTTCGGTCGTCAGGCTGGCCAACTCGTTGGTGCGCACAAGCTCCTGATTGCGAAGCGAGTCGAGGCTTTGACGCAGCCCATCGGCGTCGCGCGCAAGCTGTTGTCGCTGGCCCTCAAGCTCCTTGGCGGCCTGGGTGCTCTGCTGGGCGTCACGAACCGCGCTTGCCGCCTGCTTCTCGAGCTGTGAAATCTGCTCTGCGGCTTGTTTCTTTGCCTGCTGGGCCTCCGCCGCCTCGCGCTGTCGCGCCCGGTGCTCGCACGACCAGGCAAAAAACAGAATGACCACGCCGGCCAGTGCAGCCGCGGGCAGGCCCGGCGCGATCCGCAAAAGTCCCTGCGCCAGGCTGAGGATGCCCAGTTTGCTGGCTGCGGCTCGAATCGAGCTCAGGTCGGTTGTCGGCGATGTCGGCTGTGTGGTTGCCATTATTTGCTCCCAAACAGGCGTTGCAGCGTTTCGTTGGCCTTCCCCAACCCGTAGAGGGCCGCGATGAAGAGCGTCAGACCCTCCAGGCTGGGAAGGAGGTGAGTGTGGAGGACAAGATAAGTAATCCAGCCGCACGCAAAGGCCAGGGCGATGAACGCTCCTAAGCGGCTGAAACTCGCTTCACCAGATTCGGAAAAAAGCTGCTGAATGAATTTCGTCATGTCGCGTTTCTGTTACCTTCCTTCCCTTCGCCCCTCCCTTGTCGCGCGGGAAGGGGCGGGGTAGCCGAACGGGTCCACCTCGTTCGCCAGTGGTTGGCCACCCCGGCCCCTCTCCGTCCTGGAGGGGGGAAACATCTTGAACCTGCCTTCGGCGTCGACGCGGGTAACGTCGGCTGAGTGAAGGCGCCGGGCAGGGGAGACCGGCTGGAGCGAAAGCCGCGGCGACGCCGGCGACTGGGTCGTTGTCAATGGGTAGGCTCCCCTGGTGTTCGCGGCCTGCCCGGGCGTAGCTCGTATTTCTTGCTCCATGACAAAAGCCTACCATTTGGAAATGAGAAAATGGGAAACAGTGCAAAAAGTGATAAGATTTTTCTTATCTTATTGGTTTTAAATGAAATAAACTCACAAAAAACTTTCACAATGTGAAAAAACTGCCTTCAACTGTCCCTCTTTGACCCATATATGCAGAAGTCTGCATATTCGGGCGGCTCTGCGGCTGGGCTCTTTACCTGGCCATTTAGTCCCCCGTTTCCGCCTTTTTGTCGCAGAAAGGCTGGGAGATATCCGGGAGCGCGGGCATCCTGCCCGCCTTTCGTGCCGCAATTGCAAGCACGCAGCGGGCAACTCCTGTCCTGAGCGGAGCGAAGGAATGCCCACGCTCCCGGGTACTTCATGGTTTCTGGGTACCTGTCAGTCGTCGAGTATAATTACTGCGCTAACGGCGATGTCAGGCCGGCTCTAGAGCGGGGAGGTTACTGCCATGAGGGCTGTCGTCCAAAGAGTAAAAAAGGCGGAGGTGCGCGTCGATGGCCGCCCCGTGGGGGCGGTTGGGGAAGGGATGCTCGTGCTGCTGGGCGTCGGAAAGAACGACACTCCGGAAGATGCGCAATCGCTGGCCGACAAGATCCTCAACCTGCGCATCTTTGACGATTCTGCGGGGCGCATGAACCTGTCCCTCTTGGAGACGCGGGGCCAACTGCTCTGCGTTTCCCAGTTCACGCTTTACGGCGATTGCCGTAAGGGCCGCCGGCCGAGCTACGACCAGGCGGCCCGGCCGGAAACGGCTGGCGGGTTGTACGACGCCTTCGTGGCCGCGGCGCGAGCCGGAGGTGTCACCGTCCAAACGGGACAGTTCCAGGCCATGATGGAGGTGGAGCTGGTGAACGACGGGCCGGTTACGCTGCTGCTCGACTCGCAGAAGCTCTTCTGAGGGGCGGGCCACAAAGCGTATGAGGATCAAAACAGCTTATCCGTCGGTTGCCGGACAAAGGCGCAACGGAGCGCGATGGAGAAGTCCTTGCCTTTCTTTGCGAGCTCTGCGTGCATTGCGGCTTGGCGAGAAACCGGCTTGTCAGTCCCCGGCTTGATTCACATCAGCTTCGCCAGCCGGCCCGAAATTTCCTTGGCAAAGCGATCGATGTAGCCCAGGGCGTACTCCTTGACGTCGACCTTGGGGTCCATCACCGGGGTCAAGTCGATGGCATAAATCAACGACGTCGACTTGTCGACGCCGTGCGAGGCCAGAAATGTAGCGTTGGCCCGCCGGCGGCCCATGACGGCCAGGTCGTAGCGCTTCCCCCCGGCCACTTGCGAATCGAACAAACCCACCAGCGACGTGGCGAGGTTCTCGTGGCCGTCCACGTCGAAGACGACCTTGTCGTCGTCGTTCAGCCAGTCGAGATTACGCCACACTTCGCAGCCGTAGACGTGCTGGGGCCGCGCATCGGCCGGCAGGTCCCGCAAGGCCTGAATCACCCGCAGCGTAACGGCAACGTGCGTGTCGTGCTTATCCGCGAGATTGTGGGTGTAAATCACCTCGGGCTTCGTCGCGGCGATAATGCGCTTGAGGTCGGCCACGACAGGGCTGTCCTTGGGATCCTTGACGGCGCCGCTGGAGTAGTCGAGGAAAACATGGGCGCTGTACTCGCCGACATACGCCGCCTTCTTCTGCTCCTTGCGCCGGATCACTTGCATTTCCTCGTCTGTATATTGCCCGTAGAGCCCGTCGCGGGGGCTGCCGGCGCCGTTCGTGACAGTTACCCCGGCGAATCCCTTGTCCTGCCTGCCGAAGCATTCCAGGATGCCATGATAGGCCATGATTTCCAGGTCGTCCTGATGGGCCGCCACGCCCAGATGCGTGGTGCGCGCGAGTGCCGTGTCCACAGGAGAACCGTCCGCGACGTAGATTTCCGCTCCAGAATTATGTAACTCCATCCGCTTCCTCCTTAATTCAGGGAACAGGGGATAGGGAATAGGGAACAGACGCCCGCGGTGGCTCGTTGTTCTGTGTTCCTGATTCTCTGCTCCCCGTTTCTCCTACCTATCCTAAGTTATGTATATCTTAATGCATATTCCCTTATTTAATTATAACACTTCACAGATCTCTTCCCACCTGCCGACCTGCCCACTGCCTACCGCCTCGCCGCCGGCAGGCTGGCTGCCGCCACGGCCTGGCCGACCCTCCGCGTGGCTTCATCCGGCAGCCGCACTTGGACGGTCTGAGCCAATTCGGGGAATTCCGTCCGCAGCACGTCCTGCGCCCGGTTCAGGATGATGTTTCCGCCTTCGCCGGAGGTCACGCGGCCTAGGATGAGGACATTGCGCAGCACGTAGAAATCCGCGTAGTGCGCGACGCCGTACCCGACGTAGCAGCCGATGGTCTCGAAGATCTGCCTGGCGCGCTCCTCGCCGGAGTCCGCCATTTCCTGTACCACCTTGAGTTGCTGCGCGGGGCCAAGCCGCGGGTCCAACTTGATGCCAGCCACGGGCGCCAGCCGAAAGACCGCTTGCTGGGAAAAGTACTGCGCGCCGCAGCCCGGATCGCCTGACCACTCGTCGATGGGAGCCTCGGGGTCATAGTCCACGGGACAGAACGCCAGTTCGTTCAACCAGGTCGTCAACTCGCCTGTCTCGCTGACGTACCCTCCCGCTTCGCTCGAACCCAGAGCGATCCCCAGCACCGCGTCATCCTGAAGCGACATGGCGCCGGCCAGCGCCGTCACCTCGCCGTCGTTGACCACTTCGAACGGGATATCGCCCCAGGCGCGCTTCATGTCCAGAAAGAGGTTTCCTACGCGAGTCTCGAAGAGGTCTTTGGGAACGCCGCGAAAGAGCGACGCGACGCGAGGCCGGTTGTTGATGTAGATTCCGGCGGAACTGCCCCCGATGGCGTCCACGCGGGGCAGGTGCCCTGCGGCCGACTTCAGACCCGCCATGATCTCGTTGTAATGGTAGCTGGGGTCGACAGCGTTGCGGGGGTCCCAAACCACTTCCTCGGTAAAAACCGGTTCGCCGTCGATGACGGCCGCGGCCTTACGGTCGGTGGCGCCCAGGTCGAATCCGATGCGGCAGCCCTCCAGGTGACGTCCCAGGGCCATGGCGCCCTCCGAGGGCTCGGGGGTATTGTCGGCGCCGGTCACTTCCACCGTGAACCTGTGCTGATACACTCCTGCAAAAAATTCCGCGTCGAAGGCGCGCAGGCCTTGCGGCGAATAGGACTCGCGGATGTGCTCGCCCACGCTGCGGGGCCCGCCTACGACGATTCTCCATCCGCCATGTTTCCAGAGTAGGAACTTCACCAGCCGCTCGGCAAAGCGCAGGTTGAAATGCGACGACTCGTGACTTTCATCGAAACACCAGGTCTTATAGACAGAAACGAAGCCGGCCTGGCGTTCCAGCGCAATGTTCAGCGGAACTGCCGCGCCGCTGTCCCGGACCGCCTTCAGGTAGGCATGATTAGCCAGTACTGCTGGAGCAAACCGCGCATGCAGCGGCGGCACGACTCGAGGTTTTACAAGGTACGCGAACTCCGTCATTTTCCCCCCAGGGCTGTCGCAACGGTCAACCGCCTGATCTCCGCCGTTCGACGTCCCGAAAGAGTATAGGAGTCCTGCCTCCGTCGGTCAAGAAGGCTGTGAGGTGGGGGCGCCCGATTTTAGGTCCGTCAGAATTTCACGGTCATGCTGTACATAATATTCCTATATTGTATATTAACATTTCGTGAATTACTAAAAGATGTGCACCCGTAGCGTCAGGTACTTCTTGGGAGTCTTGCGGAACTCCGTGAAGAAGTCTTTCATCTCTTTCGAAGTGTCGCTCAAATTGTTGTAGAGCGTGGGATCCGTCGAAAACTTCCCCAGCGTGCCCTGGCCATCCGCCATCCGGGTGGAGATCTTATCGACCCGGTCGAAGACGTCGTTGGCACGGTCGTAGAGTTGAGAGTCGGTGGCAAGTTTGCCCAGCGTGCCCCGGCCTTGATTGATGCCGTCAAAGAGCGAGTTGGCCTGGGTCATGAGATGATTGACGTTGTTGTAAACGGTAGGGTCGGAGATGAATTTGGCAATACTTCCCTGTCCGTGTTGCAGATCGTCGAGGAATTTATTCATGCGGTCGAAAGTGGAGGTCGCGTTATTGTAGAAGGTCTCATCGACCATGAGTTTGCCGAGCGAGCCCTTGCCCTCGTCGAGATTGGTCACCATCACGTCGAGTTTAGCGGCCGTCGTATTCAGGTGGTTGTAGAGGGTTTGATCGTAGATGAGCTTTCCGATCGACCCTTTTCCCGATTGCATCTGGCCGGTGATGTTGTTGAGTTGAGCGCTCAGGACGCGCAAGTTGACGATGACGTCATCGGCGTTTTGCACGACCTGCTTGATGTCCGCTCCTTCGGCGCTTTTCAGCACGCCGCCCTCGGGAAGCACGTCCTGGCTGCGGCTTCCGCGCGTAATGTTCACGTAGCTTTCACCCAGCAGGCCGACTGTTTCGATGCTTGCCACCGAGTCGGCCCGGATCTCCCCCTGGTAGGCGCGGGAGAGGGCCAACACGATCTCGACGGCGCGACTGCGCTCAGTGTAGGGCGAGATCCGGACGGTCTTCACGTTGCCGACCGCCACTCCCGCCAGCCGGACCTCCGCGCCGTCGCGCAGCCCCGAGGCCTCCGAGATATAGGTCTTCAAGGTGTATCGCTTGGTGAAGAACCCCACCTGACCGCTGATGAAGAATATCCCTACGGCCAATATGGCCAGGCCAACGATCACCATGACGCCCACACGAAGCTGAGCCCAAGCTACTCGTTCCTGTTGAGGCATGATTTGTCTCCTTGTCGAGTCAACGAATCGCTATCGAGCCACTGTTCTCACTGACCAGCCCAGAACCGCCTGCCACCTCTTCAGTCTCCCATTGTAGACCAATCGGGGCGCAGAATCGCGCCCCTCTGCGGGGATGGCAGTGTTTCAGGATGGCGCAGCGGCGGCTTTACGCCGCCATATGGCGAGGTAAACTCGCCGCTACAGTTTCAAATTGAGACAACCGCCTCAAGCCAGAAACTTGAGCAGGTAATCGTCGTG
>Ga0181535_10004368_pt1 | contig 15783 bp, 11 predicted proteins | sample PEATcosm2014_Bin_44_FD_119774 | JGI IMG/M metagenome (GOLD analysis project Ga0181535, IMG submission 119774) | Peatland microbial communities from MTU Mesocosm Facility, Houghton, MI, USA - PEATcosm2014_Bin17_30_metaG | ecosystem: Environmental > Terrestrial > Soil > Wetlands > Peat | place... | reverse complement strand
GCAGGCCGATCCGCTGACCGGCGAGAAGACGGACGTGTTGTGGGTGAAGGGCAGCGGTGGCGACTTAGGGAGCATCAAGCGCGCGGGGTTCGCGACGCTGTATCTGGACAGGCTGCTGGCGATTGAGTCGCAGTATCGAGGTGTGGCTGAGGAAGATGCGGTGGTGGATTTGTATCCGCTGTGTACTTTCGGGGTGAATCCGACGGTTGCTTCCATTGACACGCCGCTGCATGGATTCCTGCCTTTCCGGCATGTGGACCATTTGCATCCGGACTGGGCCATAGCGATGGCGGCTGCGGCCAACGGCAAGGAGAAGATGGAGGAGTTCAATCGGGAGTTTGAGCACTCGCTGGTGTGGGTGCCATGGCAGCGTCCGGGGTTTGAGCTTGCGATGATGATGCGGCGCGCGGTACGAGAAAATCCGGGGTGCGACGGCATTGTGCTGGGCGGGCACGGGCTGTTCACGTGGGGCGAGATGCAGCGGGAATGCTATATCAACACGCTGACGATGATCGACCATCTGGGGCAGTTTGTGCAGGAGCACGTGGAGCGCAAGGGCGCGGCGATTTTCGGCGGAGCAGCGCTTGCTGCGCGGGAAGACCGCAGAGAGATCGCCCTGGAACTGCTGCCGTTTGTGCGCGGGCGCGTCTCACAGCAGAGACGGCTGATCGGCAGCTGGTCGGACAGCGAGGATGTGCTGCGCTTTGTGAACTCAAAGAATGGCGCGGCGCTCGCGCATCTGGGCACGAGCTGCCCGGATCACTTCATTCGGACGAAGATTCGACCCTTATTTGTGCCTGCGACTGCGACAGATAATGTCGCGGCACTGCAGAAGAAGGTTGAAGCGGCGCTCGAGACGTATCGCTCAGAGTACGCGGATTATTACCAAAAGCATCGCGAGGCCACGTCGCCGGCGATGCGCGATCCGAATCCGACGGTGGTGCTGATTCCGGGGATCGGCATGTTTTCGTTTGGCAAGGCCAAGAGCGAGTCGCGCGTAGTGGGCGAGTTCTACACGAATGCGATTCATGTGATGCAGGGAGCGAGCGCGCTGGCGGGCAAAGCGGAGGTGAAGGATTTGCCGCAGGCGGGAGCTGCTGCGCCGTGCGAGGTGTTCGAGGTCTATACAAATTATGTAGCGCTGCCCGCGCTGGAGGCGTTTCGGATTGAGTACTGGCTGTTGGAGGACGCGAAGATCCGGCGGCAACCGGCGGAGAAGGAACTAAGCCGCAGAATTGCGCTGATTGTGGGCGGGGCGAGTGGGATTGGGCGCGCGACCGCGCTGCTGGCGGCGGAACGTGGAGCGCACGTTATGATCGCAGACCGCGATTTGGCTGGAGCGGAGGCGGTGGCGCAGGAGGCGCAAAAGGCGGCAGGCAGAGAGGCGATTGCCGCGATGGCTGTGGACATTCGGGACCGCGCCTCTATTGCGGCGGCGCTGCGCGGCACTGTGGCGCACTTTGGTGGACTCGACATTCTGATTAACACGGCGGCCATCTTTCCGTCGTCACAGCAGGGGACGATCAGCGACGCGATGTGGTCGACGACTCTCGATCTGAATGTGACGGCGAATTATTTGCTGGCGGAGGAAGCCGCGAAGATTTTTGCCGCCGAGCAGATTGACGGCAGCATTGTGCTAACCAGTTCGGCGAATGCTGTGGTGCCCAAGCGCGGCAGCGAAGCGTATGACGTGAGCAAGGCAGCGCTTAGCCATCTGGCGCGGGAACTGGCGGTTTCGCTGGCGCCGGGTGTGCGCGTGAACGGCATCAGCCCGGCGACGGTGGTGAAGGGGTCAACGATGTTTCCGCGGGAGCGGGTGATTGCGTCGCTGACGAAGTATGGGATTGCGTTCGACGCGGCGGCGACCGAGGATCAATTGCGCGATCTGCTGGCGGGGTTCTATGCGAAGCGCACGCTGACGCACCAGCCGATTACGCCGGAGGAATGCGCGCAGGCGATTCTGTTTCTTGCCGGACCGAGCACGCGCTGCACGACGGGGCATCTGATTCCTGTGGACGGCGGGCTGCCCGAGGCATTCCTGCGGTGAACGGCGGGCCGGCGCTGGCCGCGATCGACCTGGGCGCGGAGAGCTGCCGGGTTTCCCTGTTGCGATGGCATGGCTGCGAACCGCGCATCTCGATGGTGCGGCGTTTCGAAAATGGCCCGCGGGATCACGGAGCCAGGGGTTGGCGTTGGGATCTGGAGCGCATCCGCGCGGAACTGGAAGCCGGTCTTCATTCGTGCGCGGAGCTTGCGCCGGAAGGCGTCGGGGGGGTTGGCGTTACGGGATGGGCCGTCGACTACGTGCGGCTGGACGAGAGCGGCAATCCGCTGGCGCCGCCGTTCTGCTATCGCGACGAGCGGACGCGAGCGGCGATGGAGGCAGTGCACGAGCTTGTGCCCGCCGCAACGCTGTACGCGCATACGGGCGTGCAGATTCAGCCCATCAACACGATCTATCAGCTGTATGCGGATCGGCGCAGCGGGATACCTGATTCGGCGCCCTGGGTGAATCTGCCGGAGTACATTCTGCACTGGCTGGGTGCGCCGCGCGTCGCGGAGTATACGAACGCTACGCACACGGGACTGATCGACGCGGAAACGCGGGCCTGGTCCGAAGAGATTTTTTCGGCCCTGGGTCTGGATCGCGCGGCCGCACCGGAGATTGTTGAGCCGGGAACAGCGATGGGACTGCTGCGGAATGATCTGCTGCGCATGCCCGCGTTCGCGAAGACGCAGCTCATCGCGCCGGCTTGTCATGACACGGCGTCGGCGATCGCTGGAATTCCGGAACGACCGGACGACTGGGCTTACATCAGCTCCGGCACATGGTCGCTGGTGGGGACGGTGCTGGAGCAGAGCGTGCGCACGCAGGATGCGTTTGCGCGGGGATTCACGAATCTGGGTGCGGCCGACGGGGGCATTCTGTTTCATCGCGGCATCCCCGGGATGTGGCTGCTGCGGCAATGCATGAGTCTGTGGGATCGGGATCGCGCATGGGGCGTGATGGAGTTGATTGCCGATGCGCGACGGCTGCCCGCGCCGGATGCTTTGCTGGACCTCGATGATCCGGCGCTGCTGCCCCCGGGCAACATGATGGCGCGCATCAACGAACAGCGAAAGCGGCTCGGGCACGCACTGTTGCAGGAGAGATGCGACGACGCGCCGCAGTACGCCAACCTGATTTTTCACAGCCTGGCCGACCGCTATGGATCTCTGCTGCGCGACATCGAACAGATGACGGAGCGGCGGCCGCGTCACATCTGCGTGGTTGGCGGAGGAAGCCAGAATGAGTATTTGAACACGCTGACTTCGAGTGCGACGGGGCTGCCGGTGCGGCGGTGTTCGGTGGAAAGCTCCACGCTCGGGAATTTCGCAATACAATGGGCGCGGATCGAGCAGTCCTCAGGCTCGCTCGCGCCCCAATTGATTGCGGACAAAGTGTCCGCGCTTGCCGCAGTGCCGGTTGCGTGACGCGCGCGGGCACCGAAAGGAACCTGAATGACCTCTGCCATTCTTGGCGGGATCGGGTGGCACATGGTCGGTGCGGCCTCCGCTGCGTCGTTCTATGCGCCCATTGAGAAGGTGAGGAAGTGGTCGTGGGAGACGACGTGGGCGGTCGCCGGCGTTTTCTCCTGGGTGCTGCTGCCGACCATCGTCAGCCTGATTCTGCTCCCGGATTTTCACGGCTTCTATGCCGGGATTCCGGCGGGCGTTTTGCTGAGGACGTTTCTCTTCGGCTGCATGTGGGGCGTCGGCAACGTGAACTACGGGTTGACCATGCGGTATCTGGGCATGTCCCTTGGGATCGGCGTCGCCATTGGCGTGACGCTGGTGGTGGGCACGCTGGTGCCGCCGATCATGCATGGCCAGGTGGGTTATTTACTCACGAGCCGCAGCGGGCGCTTCACCATGGCGGGCGTGGTGCTGGCGCTGGCGGGAATTGCCATCGTTTCGTGGGCCGGTCACCAAAAGGAACAACGGCTGGGCGTGCGCGCCGAGGAGTTCAACCTGGCGAAGGGGCTGATGCTCGCCGTGGTGTGCGGGATTTTTTCATCTGGAATGTCGTTTGCCATCGACGCAGCCAGGCCAATTGCCGCCGCCGCGCAGCAGGCAGGGGTGAAGCCTCTGTATGCGGCGCTGCCGAGCTACGTGATCATCATGGGCGGCGGCGCGCTGGTGAATTTTGCCTATTGCTTTACGCGGCTCGCGTATCGGAAGGATCTGTCGGTGCGGGCGGACTGGTCGCAGACAGGGCGGACGCTGCTGGTGAACACCTGCATGGCGGCGTCGGGCGGCATCATGTGGTATCTGCAGTTTTTCTTCTATGCGTGGGGAGCAGCGAATATTCCGGTGCATCTGAGCTTCGTGAACTGGATGCTGCATATGAGCGGGTATGTGCTGTTCGGCGGCATCGTGGGTTTGGCGCTGGGAGAATGGCGCGGCGCATCGGGCCGGCCGGTGCAGCTGCTGTGGAGCGGGATGGTGACGATCATCGCGGCCGCGAATCTCGTGGGTCTGGGGATGGCGACCTGAGTTTCCGGCGCGTGCGAGGGGAGCGCGCAGCTTGGCGTGCCGACGCCTGACCGTTTTCTGCATCTGAGTATTGGCTGCCATTCATTTCTTCTCCGCGAGAGCCAATCTTCATGCGCCGAACCTTGTTACCAGGAAAGCCGTACCCTCTGGGCGCCACGCCCACCGCTATTGGAACGAACTTCTCACTTTTTTCTGAAAATGCCACCTCCGTCTCGGTGTGCTTCTTCGAAGAGTCCGGCGAACAGATCGATTGCGTCGCGCTCCGAGAGCGGACGGCTTTTGTCTGGCATGGATTCATCCGCGACATCAAGCCAGGCCAGCGCTACGGATATCGAGTGGAAGGGCCGTGGGAGCCGGAGAAGGGGCTGCGTTTTAACCCGCACAAGCTGTTGGTGGATCCGTACGCGAAGGCGCTGACGGGCGAGGTGAACTGGAAAGCGCCGATATTTCCTTACGAGCTTGCAAGCGGCAACGATCTGAAGAGGAACGACGAGGACTCTGCGGATGGCGTGCCCAAGTCGATCGTCATCGATGAGGATTTCGACTGGGAGGGCGATGTCCCGCCGGAAACTCCGCTGTCAGACTCGATCATTTATGAGGTTCATGTCCGCGGCTTCTCGAAGCTGAACGATGCGGTGCCGGAGAAGCTGCGCGGCACCTACGCGGGACTGGCGTGCGACCCGAGCATCGCGTATCTGAAGAAGCTTGGCGTCACCGCGGTCGAGCTTCTGCCGGTGCATCACTTCATCGACGAGGGCCACCTGGTGGATCGCGGACTGCGCGATTACTGGGGCTACAACACGCTGAGCTACTTTGCGCCGATGTCGCGTTACAGCTCGTCGGGCGATGAGGGGCAGCAGGTGGTTGAGTTCAAGCAGATGGTGAAGACGCTGCACAGGGCCGGTATCGAGGTGATCCTCGATGTGGTCTACAACCACACCTGCGAAGGCAATGAGCTGGGGCCGATGCTGTCGATGAAGGGGATCGACAACACGACGTATTACCGGCTGGTGCCGGATGCGCCGCGCCACTACATGGATTACACGGGCACGGGCAACACGCTGAACCTGATGCAGCCGCAGGTGCTGAAGCTGGTGATGGACTCGCTGCGTTACTGGGTGACGGAGATGCATGTGGACGGCTTCCGCTTCGACCTGGCGAGCACGCTGGCGCGTGAGCTGCATGCAGTGTCGAAGCTGTCGAGCTTCTTCGACACGATCCACCAGGACCCGACCATTGCCGATGTGAAACTGATCGCCGAGCCGTGGGATGTGGGCGACGGCGGCTACCAGGTGGGCAATTTTCCGGTGTTGTGGGCGGAGTGGAACGGAAAATATCGCGACACCGTGCGGCGTTTCTGGAAAGGAGACAGCGGTCTGCTTTCGGATTTTGCGTATCGGCTGACGGGGTCTTCCGATCTGTATCAGATGGATGGGCGGCGGCCGTATGCGTCGATCAATTTCGTTACCGCGCACGACGGCTTCACGCTGTGCGACCTGGTGAGCTACAACGAAAAGCACAACGAGGTCAACGGAGACAACAACAGCGACGGCACCAACAACAACGACTCATGGAACATGGGCGCGGAAGGTCCGACAGACGATCCGGCGATCAACGAGCTGCGCGAACGGCAGATGCGGAACTTTCTGGCGACGGTGATTCTATCGCAGGGCGTACCCATGATTTGCGGCGGCGATGAGTTCGCGCGCTCGCAAAAGGGAAACAACAATGGCTACTGCCAGGACAACGAGCTGACCTGGTTCGACTGGAAGCTGACTCCGGCGCGCGAACGGCTTCTCGAATTCACGGTGAAGCTGATCCATCTGCGGCGCAACCATCCGAACCTGCGGCGGAGAAAGTTCTTTCAGGATCGCGTGATTCGCGGGTCGGTTGTGCGCGACATCGCGTGGTACAACACCGACGGGCGCGAGCTGGGTGAGGAGGCCTGGGCGGCGGACTGGAATCGCTCGCTGGCGCTGATGCTGAACGGAACGACGCTGGCAATCACGGATGAGGACGGATGTCCGATCGTCGACGACTGTTTCCTGATTCTGGTGAACGCGGCGGCTGAGGGAGTCGAGTTTACGCTGCCCGCCCCCCCGGCGGCCTTCCCGTGGAGGCAGGTGCTGAACACGGAGAATATCGATGATCCGTTCGCGGAGGAGGAGGTTGACGCGAAGGTGATTGTGGGGGGCAGAGCGCTGCGGGTGTTCAGTGACGGCTCGGAGTGAGCTGAGACAGGAGCGGGGGCAACGCCGATTTCGCGGCGCTCTTGAGGTGGGAAGTTGTCGCGCCGCGGCGGGTTCCATAAGATCAAAGGTTGACCCCGCTCATGACTGCGACTGCTCCAGCCCCTCGGGTCCGTTTTGCGCCGTCGCCCACCGGCTTTCTCCACGTGGGGAACGCCCGGACCGCCCTGTACAACTGGCTCTTTGCGCGGCACACCGGCGGAGCGTTCCTGCTGCGTATTGAAGACACGGACCTGGACCGAAGCGAGGCGCGCCACGAGACGCAGCTGATGGAGGATCTGTTGTGGCTCGGACTGGACTGGGACGAGGGACCGGGCGTGGAGGGGCCGCACGCGCCGTACCGGCAATCGGAGCGGCTGGGGATCTATCGCGAGCATACGGATCGGCTATTGGCGGAGGGCAAGGCTTACCGGTGTTTCTGCGCGGCGCAGGAACTGGAGGCGGAGCGTCGTGAGGCGGCCGCCGCCCATCGGCCGCAGGTTTATTCCGGACGTTGCAGCCAGATCGCGGATGCCGATTCCGCCGCCCGCGCCGCGAAGGGCGAGCTGTTTGCCGTGCGGCTGCACATCCCCGATCATCCGCTGCGTTTTCACGATTTGATCCGCGGCGTCGTAGAGTTTCCGAACGAGACAGTCAGCGATCCGATTCTGGTTCGATCGAATGGAATACCGGTTTACAACTATGTTGTGACGCTGGACGACGCGCTGATGGAGATCACGCATGTGATTCGCGGCGACGATCACATTTCAAACACGCCGAAACAGGTGGCGATTTATGAGGCGTTCGGATGGAAGCCGCCGGAGTTTGCGCATTTGTCGACGATTCTCGGCAGCGATCGCGAGCGGCTTTCGAAAAGGCATGGCGCAACGTCGGTGGCGAGTTTTCGCGCGATGGGAATCCTGCCGGAGGCGCTGGTGAATTATCTGGCGCTGCTGGGGTGGGGTGCGGAAGGCGGAACGCGGGAGATTTTTTCGCTTGATGAGTTGGTGCAGGAGTTTCGGCTGGAGCGGGTAACGGCTTCGCCCGCGGTGTTTGATTTCGAGAAGCTGCACTGGCTGAATCGCCACTATCTGAAGACCGCCGATCCAGAGCGCGTGGCGGAACTGGCGTGGTCGTATTTCGCCGGCGCCGGACTTTTGCCGTCGCACAATGGCGGATGGCAAGTGACGACGGCTGCGGTGGAGGCGTGGTTTGGCAAGCTGCTGGCGCTCTTTCTGCCCGCGGTCAGCCAGCTCGACGAGTTGCCGGTGAAGGCAGGGTTCGTGTTTCGTTTCAGTCCGGCGGCGGCGCGACAGAATGAGGAGAACAGGGAAATTCTGGCGACTGAATCGGCGCAGAAAGTCCTGGCAGCCTTTGCTGCGCGGGTTGCCTCGCATTCCGGGCCAATAACGCCGGAGCAATTCAAGGCGTGGATGAACGAGATCAAGACGGAGGCCGGGGCGCAAGGAAAGGACCTTTTTCATCCGGTTCGCATCGCGTTGACGGGCTCGCACTCCGGTCCCGAATTCGACAAGCTGATTCCGATCATCGAAGAGGGCAGCCGTTTTGACCTGCCGGTGCATGTGCTGAATGTGCGCCAGCGCATCGAACAGTTCATGAGCGGAGGCCGATGAAAGAAGTTCTCTGGATCGAAGAAGCCAAGCCTTCCCGACTGGCGATCGTGCTGCGCCCGCGCGGCGGCGAGGGTCTGCAGGCGGATCTTGAAAGAGTGCGAGACGAGGGAATCGATGTGCTGGTGTCTCTGCTGACGCCGCAGGACAGCGAAGAGCTGGGCCTCATCGAAGAGGGCAAAATCGCGCGGCAGCTGGGGATGCGATTCGTTTCGTATCCCATCCTGGATCGATGCACACCGTCCAATTTGGCGAGCTTTCGAGAACTGACAGCGGATTTGCGCGATCAGGTGCGAGCGGGCAAGAGCGTGGGCGCGCACTGCCGCGGCTGCATCGGCCGGGCGACCGTCCTGATTGCGTCGGTGATGATCGCACTGGGCTGGGACGCGGCCGAAGCGCTGCGCCGGATTGAACGTGCGCGCGGATTCGCGGTTCCCGATACGCCGGAGCAACTGGAATGGATTCTCAACTTCAGCCCCGAACCATAACGCTGGCCTTCCCGCATTCCTGGGAGGCGGAGATTTTGCCGAAGAGGCCGCTGATCAAGCCGCTGCGCTGCTACACGTATCCGCGCGAGGCGGAAGAGGTGGAACGCGGCGCGCTGGAAGTCATGGTGCGGCCGGCGGGGAAAGCGGTGAAGTTTCTGGCGACGTTTGCGCTCGGGTTTGCGGACCCGGCGGCGCCGACCGGAGTGTGGAGCTGCCCCGGCGCCGACGATCTGTGCGCGGTTGCCGGTGGGTATGCGTTTGTTGTGAATACGCTCGCGCCCGCGAAATTCGAACAGCTCGCGTTTCGGCCGGTGCTCGAGGTGGGTTCGCTGTTGAAGCAGAATCTGCTGCTCTTCGTGGGTCATCAGGCGCTGCTGGCCTGGAGTGCGGACGGCGAAGCGTGGCGGACGCGGCGGCTTTCGTCGGAAGGGCTGCGCCTCACGGAAGTTCGCGGCGATGAGCTCTATGGCTTTGGATGGGATCTGATTACGGACCGGGAAGTGCCCTTCGTCGTCGATCTGCGCACGGGCGATGCTTTTCAGGCTGGATCCGGAGAGTCGATGCGATAGAAGCCGAGAGCCGCGTCGCCCTGCTTGAGAACGCGATAGCGAACCAGGGTCCCGTATTGTGCGTCGAGGTCGCGGCGTTTCTCGTGTTCGGCGATCACGAGAGCGCCGGGCGCAAGGATGCTGCTGGAATCCCCGCCGAGCAGGTTAAGCGCAACTGTATATTCGCCGGCTTCGGCATAGGGCGGGTCGAGAAAAACCAGATCGGCCCTGCGGCCGGTCTCTGCCAGACGGCGGATTCCTGAGGCGACGGTGCGCGGTTCCAGCGCGTAGTTGCCTCGGATGCCAAGCGTAGCGAGATTGGCGCGGATGGTGCGGTTGGCAGCATCGGCCTGCTCGACAAAAATGGACTCGCGCGCGCCGCGGCTGAGCGCTTCAATGCCGACTGCTCCCGATCCTGCGTAGAGATCGAGAAAGACAGCGCCCTCGATGCGCGGCGCCAGAATGTTGAACAGGGTTTCGCGAAGGCGATCGCTGGTGGGGCGCGTGTCCAGGCCTCGCGGCGCCTGCAAAATCCGCGAGCGATATTGCCCGCCAATCACACGCATCGGTTTCTCCGTGGAAAGCTTGGCCGACCCTCTACAATAACGGCAAGGAAGGAGAGAAGGATGCGCGCCTGGTCATTGCCGCTCGGACGCTGGTTTGGAGTGCACCTGCGCATTCATTATTTCTTTCTGCTGCTGCTGGTTTTTTGCGTACTCTCGACGAATTTGTCGGGAATGGCCTCGTGGCGCGGCGTTTTTTTGTGGTTCCTGCTGTTTGGCGCGGTGCTGGGACGTGAGGCAGTGCGCGCGATGGTCGCAGCCTACCACGGCCTCACGGTGCGCAGCATTTTGCTGTTGCCGATTGGGGGCCTGTTCTCGTATTCGAGCCCGGAGATGGCGGAGCGGGCGACGGAGGGCTCGACGCAGTGGGCGCTGACGGTGGCCGGTCCCCTGTCGAATCTCGCCTTCGCCGCGCTGGTGACCGCGCTGATTGAAGGAGCGACGTCGCAGGTGCCGATTGCCGCGTTGCCGATTGTGACGCCTGCGCACCTGATGCGGTCGACGATCTGGCTCAACGTGGCGCTTGCGGTCATCAACTGTATTCCGGCGTATCCACTGGATGCAGGGCGGCTGATGCGGAGCGGATTATCGCGCACGCGCGGTGTGGCACAGGCCACGCGTGCTGCGTCGGGGTTAGGGCAGATGCTGGGGATCGGCGCCGTGGTTGCCGGGCTGGCGCTGCTGGCGATTCCCAATACGCACCTGGCGGCATCGCTCAGCCCGTGGTTCATCATGGGCGGGTTCTTCGTGTTCATTGGCGCGCAACTGGAAGATCAGGGCGTGCTGTTTCAGTCGGTGGTCGAGACAGTGCGCATGCGCGACGTGATGCTGACGGACTTCGACACCCTCTCGCCGTCGGATACTTTGTCCGACGCACTCTACAAAGCCATCCACAGCCTGCAGGACGATTTTCCGGTGGTGCGCGGCGCGGCGCTGGTGGGCGTGGTGTCGCGGCAGGGGATTATTCAGGCGCTGCGGCACGGCGGCAATGGCTACATTCAGGCCATCATGTCGCGGGCGTTTCAGATCGCGCAGCCGGATGATTCGCTGGGCGCGCTGATACGGCGCATCGGCAGCGGCCGGCTCTCGCTGATTCCGGTCGCGGAGAGCGGGCGCATTGTCGGCATCGTCACCTGGCAGAATCTGAGCAGCAGCATGGGCCTGCTGGCGGAATATCGCCGTCTCGAGCGCGTCGACACGGAATCGTGACGGACGGAGCCGTGACTGACGAGCCGCTCGCGCCGGGTCTGTATATTGTCGCGACGCCCATCGGCAACCTTGAAGACATCACGATGCGGGCGCTGCGTGTGTTGCGATCCGTGGACCGCATCGCGTGCGAGGACACGCGGCAGACGCGCAAGCTGCTCGACCGCTATGGCATCACCACGCCAACGATCAGCAGCCACGAGCATAACGAGGCGGAGCGCAGCCTGCAGCTGATTGAGGAGCTGAAGAACGGCGCGCGCATTGCTGTTGTATCTGACGCGGGAACACCGGGCATTTCCGATCCGGGGATGGTGTTGGTCGCGGCAGGGATTGCGGCGGGGATTCCGGTTTATCCCATTCCGGGCGCGAGCGCGGCTTTGGCGGCTCTGGTCGGATCAGGGCTAAACACGGAGAGGTTCTCCTTTGTTGGATTCTTGCCGCCGAAAGCGGGAGCACGGCGGACTGCACTCGAGGTGCTCGCGGCGGGCTTATCAGGGCCGACGACGCTGGTTTTCTATGAAGCGCCGCATCGGATTGTCGAGACGCTGGCCGATGTTGAGACCGTATGGGGACCAGAGTGCCGGGTTGTACTGGCGCGCGAGCTGACGAAGATTCACGAAGAATTCCTGCGCGGGACAGTGCGCGAAGTGCGGGAGCGGCTGGCGGAGCGCGACAGCATTCGCGGTGAAATGGTGTTGCTGGTCGAGGCGCAACCAGGGTTCGGCGAGGCGGGATCTGGGGCAGCCAGCGTCGAGGAGCGGCTGGCGGAGCTGTCAAAGTCCGGGGGGCTGACGGAGAAGGACGCGTTGAAGCATATCGCCCGCGAGCGCGGAGTGTCGAAGAGCGAAGTGTGGCGAGAACTGCAGAGAGAACGGGCGCGAAGAAGGTGAGCCAGACCCTCTAAGCTATGCGCCGCCGGTCACGACGCCGGAGCGGCGGACCCATTGGCCGCCGCGTTTCTCGAGATAAATCCAACTTCCCGAGGAGCACAGGTGGGCACACCAGTCATTCATAAAGACCAGTGCGGCCTGGTGTTTGGTATCGAAGTAGACTTCGCTGAAAAACGTTACGCCTGGGAAGCCCGACCACTGCGACTGCGTTTCCGAACTGACCTGCGCATCCGTCCTCGAGGCGCGCAGCGCGGCGACTTCATCCGGACGGAGGAGCGAAAACGGATGATCCAGATGAAATGCATCCCTGGTGAGTGCGATACGAACATATCTATTGGTTGCGTAATCGAGGACGGCTTCCTGGAAACCAGCCAGGTTCTCGGGAGGAGCCTTGAGCTGTCCTTGTGGAGGGATCGCCGGATTGCGGTCTCCGTCGTTGATGGTGATGCCGGCGATCGCCCACTGTGAAGTTTGCTCGTGAGCCATGCTGGCGAACTCCTGGCCGGGCATCAGCATGGAATAGATGGCGTAGGAATCGGCTGTTCGATCCGCGGGCATGGGGATCGCGCCCTGATCGGTGTACCGCGCGGGCGGAACCGGCGGCTTGCGGTTGTTCGCGGTTTGCGGGACAGCGATGAGCGCGAACAACCCAAATCCGAGAAATGGCAAGTACAGCGGGCGCGAATGCATGTCTGCATAGACGCACCCGGAGGCTGGAGCGTTTCTTTTGTTCCCGCGCTTCAGGCGATGGTCTTCGTTGTTCCAGCGAGCTGTCGCAGGACGTACTGCAGGATGCCTCCGTGCTCGAAGTAGAGGATCTCCTGGGGTGTGTCGATGCGGACCCTGGCCTCGAATTCCGTGGTTTTGCCGCCTGCTGTGGCGCGGACTTTGAGGGTCTTGCTGTCGGCCAGTTTGGAGTCGAGCAGGGCCTTCAGGCCAGGGAAGTCGTAGGTTTCCTCGCCGGTGAGGCCGAGGCTCTCGGGGTTTTCGCCGGCGGCAAACTGGAGCGGGAGGATGCCCATGCCGACCAGGTTCGAGCGATGGATACGCTCGAAGCTCTCGGCGATGACCGCGCGCACGCCGAGCAGACGCGGGCCTTTGGCAGCCCAGTCCCGGCTGGAGCCGGAGCCGTATTCCTTGCCCGCGAGGATGATGAGCGGCGTGCCGCGCTCGGCGTATTTCACCGAGGCGTCGTAGATGGACATTGGTTCGCCTTCGGGGAGGAGACGTGTGACGCCGCCTTCGGTGCCGGGCGCGAGCTTGTTACGGAGTCTTACATTAGCAAACGTCCCCCGGACCATGACTTCGTGATTGCCGCGGCGCGATCCGTAGGAGTTGAAGTCGGCGGGTTTGACGCCGTGCTCGGTGAGGTATTTTCCGGCTGGGCCGTTGAGCTTGATGGAGCCCGCCGGCGAGATGTGGTCGGTGGTGACGGAGTCGCCGAGGACCGCGAGAACACGCGCACCAGTGATTTCCTGGACCGGAGCCGGCTGCGCGGGCATGCCGTCGAAGTAAGGCGCTTTGCGGATATAGGTGGAGTCGCGCTCCCACTGGTAAACGTCTCCGGTGGGGAAGCTGAGTTTCTGCCAGTTGGCGTCGCCGTGCGTCACGGTGGCGTATTCCTTCGTATAGCTGTCGGAATTAATGGCCGACGCGATGACGCTGGAGACTTCTTGCTGGGTAGGCCAAATATCGCGAAGGAAGACCGACTGGCCGGTGGCATCTTTGCCGAGGGGGTCTTTGTCGAAGTCGTGGTCGATGCGGCCGGCGAGGGCGTAGGCGACGACCAGCGGCGGAGACATGAGGTAATTGGCGCGGACCTCAGAGTTGATGCGCCCCTCGAAGTTGCGATTGCCGCTGAGGACGGAGACGGCGACGAGGCTATGCTGCTCGATGGTCCTGGAGACGTCTTCGGGCAGCGGGCCGGAGTTGCCGATGCACGTGGTGCAGCCGTAGCCGACAGTGTTGAAGCGGAGCTTGTCGAGCCATTGGCTCAGGCCGGACTTGTCGTAGTAGTCAGTAACGACGCGGGAGCCGGGAGCGAGCGAGGTTTTGACCCAGGGCGGCACGCTGAGGCCTTTCTCGACGGCCTTCTTTGCAAGCAGACCCGCGGCGACCATGACGGAGGGGTTCGAGGTATTGGTGCAGCTGGTGATGGCGGCGATGACGATGGAGCCATGGTCGAGGTAGGGCTCAACGTCGACGCCGAAGCGTTCCTCCACGGTGGCGGCGATGTGTCCGTTCGGCTCGGGCGCGGCGTGTGTCGATTGCACGTTGCCGTTGGCGGAGGCGTGGCCGCCTTCACCTTCCCAGCGGATGGCCTGGCGCTGTCCGACCTTGTCGGCGTTGGGGCCAAGGAGGGAAGGAAGCTGCTTCCTGAAGCTCGCACCGGCTTCGCGGAGCAGGACGCGATCCTGCGGGCGCTTCGGTCCGGCGACGCTGGGCTCGACCTGAGTGAGGTCGAGGGCGATGGTCTGCGAGTACTCGGCTTCGGGTGCGTCGGGCGTGTGAAAGAGATGTTGCTCCTTGAAATAGGCTTCGACGAGGGCGATTTGATCAGCGGGCCGGCCGGTAAGGCGGAGATAACGAAGGGTCTCCGCGTCGACCGGGAAGAGGCCGCAGGTGGCTCCATATTCGGGGGCCATGTTGCCGATGGTGGCGCGGTCGGCAAGCGGCAGCTCGGCGATGCCGGGGCCGTAGAACTCGACGAATTTGCCGACGACGCCGAGCTTGCGGAGCATTTCCGTGACGGTGAGGACGAGGTCGGTGGCGGTTGCGCCTTCGCGCAGCTTGCCGGTGAGTTTGAAGCCGACGACCTGCGGGACGAGCATGGAGACGGGCTGGCCGAGCATCGCAGCTTCGGCTTCAATGCCGCCGACGCCCCAGCCGAGAACGCCAAGCCCGTTGATCATCGTGGTGTGGGAGTCGGTGCCGACGAGCGTGTCGGGATAGGCCTGGGGCTTTGGACCCGATGTGGTGAAGACGACGCGGGCGAGATATTCGAGATTGACCTGGTGGCAGATGCCCATGCCGGGCGGGACGGCGGAGAAGTTGCGGAAGGCGGTCTGGCCCCACTTGAGGAAGGCGTAGCGCTCGCGGTTGCGCTGGAATTCGAGCGCGGCGTTCAGGGAGTAGGCGTTGCCGGTGCCGTATTCGTCGACCTGGACGGAGTGATCGATGACGAGCTCCGCGGGCTGGAGGGGATTGATCTTCTGCGGGTCGCCGCCGAGGACCTTCATCGCGTCGCGCATGGCCGCGAGATCGACCACGGCGGGGACACCGGTGAAGTCCTGCATCAAAACACGAGCGGGCATCCAGGAGATTTCGCGGGAAGGCTCGGCTTTCGGGTCCCATTTCGCGAGGAACTCGATGTCGTCGGCGGTGACGGATTTGCCGTCCTCGTAGCGGAGGAGGTTTTCAAGCAGGATGCGGAGGCTGAAGGGGAGACGCGCCAGGCTGATGCCTGGTTTTTCGAGGGCGCTGAGGCGGAAAATCTCCCAGGTCTTGCCGCCGGCTTTGAGTTCGGACTGGCTGCCAAAGCTGTTCATGACGTTTCCTTTCGTGGTGAGAGGCGCAAGGGGCTTAGCTCACGCGCTGCGGTTCGGCGGGCGGAGCGGATGAGGAGCGGCCAATCAGGCTGAAGTGCGTCGTCCGCGGTCTGGACGGCCACGGCGGAAGCGCCGGAGAAGCGGG
>Ga0181535_10004365_pt1 | contig 15785 bp, 9 predicted proteins | sample PEATcosm2014_Bin_44_FD_119774 | JGI IMG/M metagenome (GOLD analysis project Ga0181535, IMG submission 119774) | Peatland microbial communities from MTU Mesocosm Facility, Houghton, MI, USA - PEATcosm2014_Bin17_30_metaG | ecosystem: Environmental > Terrestrial > Soil > Wetlands > Peat | place... | reverse complement strand
CAGGCAGACCTTTATCGTGATGAGATTCAACGCCGCCGCTTATCGGGTATTTTACCGAGCGATACGCAATTCCTAGTGGTGCCCGACCCTGCAGATCGAAGGGTAGGCAGCGGCGGGGCCACGATTAATGCGCTCGGAGTGATTGCGAAGGACCTGGAATGGTGGCATACGCACCGGGCCCTGCTTATCCATTCGGGCGGCGATTCGCGGCGGCTCCCTCAATACTCCCCGATTGGCAAGTTGTTCGGTGTTTTACCTTCTCGAACGCAGCCCAAAGGCACAACGACGGTTTTTGACGAGACTCTGTCACTGTCTGCCGCTTGGGCAGAGCGTATTCCCAATGGACTGCTTGTAGCCTCCGGCGATGTAATCCTGAGGTTCGATCCAAGCCGCGTGCAGTGGGACCGGCCTGGAGTCACGGGCGTCGCGATGCGGCTTGATTTGGAAACGGGAAGCCACCACGGTGTCTATGTGGTTGGCGATGATGAACAGGTTTATACCTTCTTGCAGAAGCCGACTGCGATGGAAGCAAAGTCTGCGGGAGGCCTTCTGGACGGTGAGCGCGTCGCGGTAGATATTGGATTGCTGCGCTTTGACGCTGAGTTAACGGTGGCGCTGGCTGGACTGGCCGGGATCAGGAATCCACCTCAGGTCGATCTCTACGATCAGGTTACAAGAGGGCTAACGGGACAGTGGAAGCCGGAATTGAATTCAGGGACATTTCTGCGAGAACTGGCGCAGGTTCTTCGTCCTTCCGATCGGCCGATTGCGTTCCACTGTGCTGTTGTTGAAGGCGAATTCATTCACGCTGGGACGACGCGCTCGTTTCGCTCGCTGGCAGCCGGCTCTGGAGGCGTTCTCGATTCAGTGGTTCGCGGCGAATGCAAAATAGGACATGAAGCCGTAATTCTGGAATGCGACTTGCGCGGGCCGGTCATTGCGAGTCGTGGCGCAATCCTTCATGGGCTCGCTGGACTTGAAGGTCTGGTCGAAGTTCCCGAGGATACGGTGGTCCACCAGTTGCCCGTCGACGGACCTGACCGAACCGGGTGGGTAATCCGTGCCTATGGGGTTGAAGACGATCCGAAACAGACACTGAAGAATTCGACATGGTTCAACCGGCCGATTCATGAGTCTCTTGAGCGTCTCGGCATGCGTGCCGAAGAGGTTTGGACCTCCGAGGAAGAACCGACCCTCTGGAACGCTGCGCTCTTCCCGATCACGACACCAGACGAGGCGTGGAAGTGCGCTCGGTGGATGATGGGATATGCGAGTGGTTACGATTTGAACCACTGGCATGCTGCGCGCCGTCTCTCGCTTGCTGGCAGCGCCCGCCATGCGGACGGAAAGGCGCTTGCGGAAGCACGCAGCTTTCGCATGCAAGGTATCTGGCACGATACCGCCGTCGAACTCGCAGAGGCAGGAGCGGATTTGCGACCGCTGCTCGCGAATCTGCCTGGTTTGGCGCCGGCCGCCGAGGCGGCCCGCACCTTAAGAGCACGCGCAGATCGGTTGCGCGAGAGAAGTCCTGAAGATCTGACTTCGGCGGCCAGCTATCTTGTGCAGGCGGCCCGCTTGTTGGTGCGTGCCGGATTTGAGCAGGAAGCGGCCTCTTGTGAAAGCGAGGCTTTTGCTTCCATTCAAGACGCTGTTTACCAAAGCACCACCGGCGAAGCCTCCCCTGGACCGGAGCCCTGGCTTTTCGACCGAGTCCAGGTATCGGCGCCGCCGCGTATCGATTTTGGCGGAGGATGGTCGGATACGCCACCGTTCTGCTTTGACTGGGGCGGCACGGTTCTTAATTGCTCGCTTGAGATCGAAGGAACTTATCCGATTGAAACTGAGGTCCGGCGAATTCAAGAGCCCGTGCTGCGCTGTTTTGCGGAGACCAATGGCGCCGTTGCCGAGTATCGAACTTCTGAGGAACTGAGCGGGTTATGCGGGCCAGGATCGCCCTTCTCAATTCCACGCGCCGCATTGCAACTGCATGGCCTGCCAATGAACGGCATGTCGCTGGAAGAAGCTCTTGCCGGTCTCGGAGGTGGTGTTGAGATTCGCTCCCAGGTACGGTTGCCGATGGGCTCAGGCCTGGGCACGAGCAGCATTCTGGCGGCAACGGTGATAAGCGCCCTGGCAATCATCTCGGGGCGAACCATTGAGAATCACGCCTTGTCGAAGGCGGTCATGCGGCTCGAGCAGCGAATGACCACCGGAGGTGGCTGGCAGGATCAGGCGGGCGGAATCTTTCCAGGAGCTAAGCTTCTGACGACCGGGCCTGGCCTGCACCAGCGTATTCGCGTGCAGCCGGTACCCTGGAGCGAAGAGAAGCGCGTGGATTTCTGCAGGCACCTTGTGCTCTACAACACGGGAATTCAGCGCATGGCCAAAGACCTGCTTCGTCAAGTGGTCTTGCGCTATCTGGCACGAGAAACCGCAACCATCCAGGTGCTGCATAGCATTAAAACGCTGGCTGTTGAGATGTCCTACGCCATGGTCGAGGGTGACTGGAAGTATTTAGGGAGTCTGCTGAACAGGCATTGGCAATTAAACCAGTTGCTGGATCCGAACACAGCCAATGCCCCGATCAACGCTCTGCTCGATCGTGCGCGTCCGTTTATCCATGGCGCCAAACTAGCGGGAGCGGGTGGGGGTGGTTTTCTCATGTTGCTGGCCCGAGATCCTGACGCGGCTGAAGCACTGCGCTGCACCCTGTCAAAGGAAACGCGGGGAAGAGGAGGAGTTGTTTCTTACAGTATTGCCGAGCAAGGAATGCGCATTCGCATCGATGGAAAGCAGTCCGATCGGGAACTCCTCACGCAGGCAGCCAGAATCTGAAGCTGTCTTGCTGAAAAGCATTTCGGAATGAACCGCGCGGGTGGGAGCAATTCTCGATAGCCTGCCCAACTTTCAGCCCGGTGATCCTGCAGTCCGCGCCAGCGGCAGTCATTAGAGCGGTTCCAGGATTACCGTGCCCTGGCCGAATTCATGCGAGGCCGCCGCTCCCTGATGGTTGCGTCGACTTGGTGAAATGTCTCCAAGGCATACCAATCCACGAACTGCTGTAGCCAACGAAAGTCTCGAAGAGCCACCCCAGGGGTAAATGCTTGAGGAATGAAGTGACGGTGACGGCCCTGATTCGCTGTGCCGGTTTATGGACGGGGTTACTTCTATGCGTGCATGGTGCACTTGCCTCAGGCCGGCCATGGGTACCGGATGGGGCGATGCAACCGGCAAGTGCTCAAGACGATTCCGAATGCATCCCTCGGGCGACAGGTTCACCGTTCATCCCCGTCGACAGTTGGGTCTATCCGGCCATGATGCGGCTCTACGGCATGGGTTATGTCGAAACGACCTACATAGGCATGCGGCCGTGGACTCGCGCCAGCCTGGGCCATATGTTGGAAAGTGCGGAAGATCGCCTTGCGGATGCGGACAGCGGCCCGGTTACAGACGAAGCACAGGGGCTATTCGACGCCCTTTCACGCGAGGTGGACGACGACCCCGCCGATCCTTGCAAGACGCAAAAAGGAACCGCCTACGCAGAGTCCGTTTACAGCGTTATGCGCGGGATTAGCGGCACGCCGTTGCGGGATAGTTATCATCTCGGATCCACCATCATCAACGACTATGGGCGGCCTTATGCCAGCGGCTTCAATAACTACTCGGGCGCAAGCGGTTATGCATCGGCGGGGCGATTTCTGGTCTATGTCCGAGGCGAGTTCCGCGGGGCACCGTCCTCCGCCGGATATTCCCAGGCCCTGGGCACACAACTGGCTACTCTTGATAACACTGAGTTCTTCTTCAATCCAACCTGCTGGGCAAACCCTTCGTCATCTTCCTGCATTCCGTTGCCGCCAAGCCAGCAGCCTACGATTCCGGGGGGGCCCATCGCGGCAACTGCCAATGGCCGCATCCTGGAGGCCTATGTCTCCGCGCAGTATCTCAACCACGTATTCTCGTTCGGCAAACAGGATGAATGGCTGGGCCCTGGGTTAGGCGGAGCGATGTCGTATTCCAATAACGCTGAAAACGTCTATGCCTTCCACATCAACCGTGTCGAGCCCTTAACGATTCCGCTGGTGTCCACGGTCATAGGCCCCGTGCGCTATGAGTTTCTTGTAGGCTCACTCAAGGGACATACTTATCCAATCGATCCATGGATACATGTGGAGAAGGTGAGCGTCCGTCCTACGAGGAACCTCGAAATGGGTTTCGAGCGTACCGTGATCTGGGGTGGCAGGGGGCACGAACCTATCACGCTCAAGACGTTTCTGAGGAGCTTCGTAAGCCTGTCGGCTCCACAGCCAGCAACCAAGGATAGCCCAAGGGATCCCGGCGCGCGGTTTGGAGCCTTTGATTTTTCCTATCGGCTTCCCTTCGTCCGCAACTGGCTTACGGTCTATGCCGACTCCGTGGTTCACGACGATGTTTCGCCAGCCGACGCCCCTCGGCGTGCTGCCTGGCGTCCGGGTATCTATCTTTCTCATGTGCCCCGCTTTCCAAAACTGGATGTGCGTGCGGAAGCCGTCAACACGGATCCCCCCGTATCAAACAGCGACGGCGGTGCTTTTATCTACACCGAAGTCGTCGAGCGCCAGGGCTACACCAACAATGGTCAAATGTTCGGCGACTGGATGGGCCGGGAGGGGAAGGGAGGCCAGGGCTGGATCACCTATCACTTGAAGAGCAACGAGTTGATTCAGGTTGGGCTTCGCAATCAAAAAGTCGCGAAGGACTTCATCCCGGGCGGGACGACTCTGAACGATCTGAATGTCAAGGTTGTCAAGCGTATTCGAAAAGATCTTGAAATCGACGGCAAGTTCACCTATGAGCACTGGAAGGCGCCGGTTTATCTTGCAGGTCAGCATACGACGACTGCCACGACCATTCAGCTGACGTGGTTTCCTGGCAGGAAGGTGAGCTTCTAAGGCTCTCCATGTGTTTTTTGAGGCCCGTAGCGCCATTCTAATGAGAGATAGCAAACCATTCCGTAATAAGACCGGCCGCTCACATGATCTCTGATGGTGTTCGGCAAACCGAGGGGCCTGAGCAAAGCTTTTGTTCAGAAGTCCAATCCAGTCACGGCAACTCCCTAGCTACTTTTCGCCCATTACGGGGCAAAGTTGCGGTCTCGATCGACAGTACGGCAATTTAGCGTTAGTTCCCTGAAATGCACATCAAACAGAATTCGGTTTCTCAGACGCCTGTTAGAATTCCTTCATGCATTCAACCTGATGCGGCTGTTTCCGCTGGCCTCAATGGGCTGGAACCAGGGCATCAATTGGAATTCGTGATTGGCGCGCTATTTACAGACGAGAGGATCTTGGGTTGAGTCAACTGGCTCGTCAATCGAAGGGGCTCGATCCCACAGCCACGGCTTGGGGCGAAGCGCATCTGACTACTGCAATCGTGGTGTGCACTCGAAATCGCCCTGGTTGCCTGCGCAACTGTCTGCAAGGCATTGCAAAATTGAAGCGCGTACCCGATGAAGTGATCGTGATCGATAATACCGCGGGAGACAAGGAGACCGAAGCTGTTGCCGACGAGTTTGGCGCAACCTATATGGTCGAGCCGCATCGGGGTCTGAGTCGCGCACGAAATCGGGGATTGGCTGATAGCCACTCCGAGATTGTCGCTTACCTTGACGATGACGCTACGCCCGATGAGAATTGGCTCGAAATGATCGCGGAGCCGTTCAAGGATCCCAAGGTCACGACAGTGACCGGCAGAATCATTACCCCGTGTTCCAAGCCTCGCTCGAATGCAACGTTGAAGCCGCGCTCGCTCTCCAACAAGGACCCCGAGTGGTTTGGAATTGCGACTTTTGGTGGCTTGGGTCTCGGCAGCAATATGGCATTCCGCAGAGAAGCCTGCGTTGGCCAGAAAATCTTCGACGAGCGGCTGGGCAGAGGCGCACCCTTTGAGATCGCGGAAGAGAACTACGCCTTCGCGTTCCTTCTGTCGCAAGGCCACACAGCTGTCTTCCTTCCGGACGCGATCGTGTATCACCCAGATGGAAATGCCTCCGACATAAGGCAGGATGCTCGCAACTCTATTGCGTTCTCCATGCTGCTGTTTTCGGAGTTTCCGTCGCGACGTCTCGATCTTGTGCGATTTCTTTATCGACGGCTAAGAAGAAAACCTCTCAGCTGGCCCAGGGATTCTCCCGACCCTGGCGAGATCATCACCAGCGGATGGCGGACCCTTGTCAAAGCAAGCTTTGAAGCCGCGTTGTTATTTATCAGGGCAAGGAAGACAAGAGACAGCGGGTAGACCGGGAGGAGAAGCAAGCACGGATTATGCGCATTTGCTTTTTTCCCGGAGTTCCTGGGGCGCCGGCGGAACTCTAAGCCAGGTCGGCTCATCCAAGGACGCGCACAACGTTCAGATACCCTTGGAATTGTCGCCGCGCTTGGCAGCTAGGCCCGCAGTTTTTTTAGTCGGGATCGCAAACGGACGAATGCCCGGAATCGTTGAATTGGGCTATAACCGAACCGTACCCGGCATATCACATCGATCACCGAATCACGAGTCTGGACCATGGTCCTTCGCAGCAAGCACGGGTCCGTGTCGAGAATGTTGATGCCCCGCTCATCGGGATGAATGCCAAAGGCAAGATCAAAAGCACCGCGAGCACATTTCACCACTTCCTCGTTATGAAACCCAAACGGGTAGGCGAATGCTTCGACGGGCTTCCCGAGTAGTTCTTCGAGGTCGGCCTTGCCGCCCAACACTTCAGCCTCCAGGCTCTCGGGGGTCAGGCGCGTCAGATCGGCATGACTCCTGCTGTGAGCACCAAATTCAATTCCTTGTGCCGACCAATAGCGAATTTGGTCGGCTGTCATCAGCCGATGCGTTCCACTTCCGAGTGCTTCGTCCCAGGCATTTGTGCCGCTCAACTGACCAGTGACGATAAAAACAGCAGCGCCGAAGCCGTAGCGGCGGAGTACGGGAAGGGCAAATTCGGCCAGGTCTCTATAGCCGTCGTCGAAAGTGAATAGCACGGGTTTTTCGGGAAGTCCCGTTCCTTCGCGACGCCAGCGCAGCCAGTCGGCTGGACAGATTCCCTTGTATCCTCGCCCGGCCAGCCATCGCACCTGGCGCTCAAACTTTGCGGGAGAAACCGTCAAACTGGCGTGGGTCCCTGGTTGCTCGGGCCCTACGTGATGGTAGAGCAACACCGGCAAGCGCATAGCGAATTCGTTCTTGAACTGCTTCCACGAGCCGGTTTCCCTTAACGCGGCTCGAATCTCACTGAGCCGGCGACCGATTTCCAGCAGAAGCAAGCCCGCTCGCTGCATTGCCGGAACCCTGCACAATCGATCGCAGGCCCAAATGGGCGCCCTCAGCAAATGGACCGGCGAAAAGGGCATCTGGAGTGCGATTCTTCGGGGAATCCTTCTCCACCACACCGTCTTGCTCATGCTCGCGAATAGCCCGGAACGCGCGCGATAGTCCGGGTATTTTCGCGAGAGCAGAACCTCTGTGCGGCCAAATGCCTCTCCATCCTTGAACAAGAAGGATCTCAGGCTTTTCACGGAGAGCTCGTAGGCCACTGCCTCCGAAAGGTATTTGAATTTTAGCCCGGATTTCCAGAGTCGCAACCCCAGCTCAAAATCATCCATCGCGGGCAGGTTCTCATCCAGTCCCCCGCATGCGATAAGTGTGGATCGAGGTATGGAGCTGTTGCTGATGAGATAGACGCCTTCAGGCCAGATCGCCCCACCGTTCGCGCTTAATCGGCTGTTGTATCGCGCATACCAGGTTTCATTCGCATTCGCGAGAATTGACGATGGCATTCCAGGAGCCTGAAAGATCGCTCCATGCACCACAACCGGCCCTGCACCCTTGTAAGTCTCCTTGTGTGCTTCAATGTGAAGCCTGAATAGGTCAGGGCTGCAGATGATGTCGTCGTCGACGAATGTTACGAACTCACCCCGCGCCAGCTCGATTCCTATATTCCGCGACCTGCTCAAGCCGCGGTTCGGTTGTTCGACAATGCGCAGGGTGCATGAAGGGTTGAGCTCGCGGAGCGCGGCGGCGGTGCCGTCGGTCGATCCGTCGACAATGACGATGACCTCGAACTTGTCTGGAGAGAGATCCTGGTTGAGTACCGAAGGCAGGGATTGGGAAAGCAGGACTTCTCGGCGGTTGCAGGTCGCGATGATCACCGAAAGTTCTGGCTGAGCGGTCATGCTCGGTCCCCAGGGACAAAGGCCCTTTGGCTGGATGGTATCACCTGACGAATTCGGCCTTTGATGGAGGCCGAAGCTCGGCGACTCCCCTCGTTCACGATTGATTACGGCCCAGGGCGAAGTTCGCCGCGCGCCTGAGGCGCGTGCGCAAGGCAGCCCGTGCTCGCAATTCGTCAAGACGCGTTTTCAGTTGGAGCAGAGGATAGCGACCCAGCTTGGCTCGAGATCTCAGCGCGAAAAGGGAATCGTTGGACTGAACCATCGTGCGTAACAAAAGATGGGGATCGGTCTGCAGATGATTAAGACCCTCGTCGCGATCATCCGCGATGAATGCAAGATCGAAGGTCTTACGGACGCAATCATCCACGGCTTGGTTGTGAAATCCGTACGGATAGGCGAAGGACACCACTTTCGCACCGAGGATCGATTCGAGATCGTCTCGGCTTCCCACGACTTCGTCAGTTAGATCGTGTGGCGACAGGCTGGTTAAATCCGCGTGCGTGCGCGAATGAGCGCCAAACTCAATTCCCTGGGAAGCCCAGAAACGAATCTGATCGGCGGTCATAAGCCGAAGCGTACCGCATCCTCTGGCTTCATCCCACGCATTGGTTCCACCCAATTGCCCTGTGACGACATAAACCGCCGCCCCAAAGCCATAGCGCCGAAGCACGGGCAGGGCAAATTCAGCAAGCTCTTCATAGGCGTCGTCGAAAGTAAAAAGAATCGGCTTATCGGGAAGCCCCTTTCCCTGATTGCGCCAGCGCAGCCAATCGGCAGGGCAAATGCCTTTATAGCCGTGGCCGGCGAGCCAACGAACCTGGCGCTCAAATCGATCGGCGGATACCGTCAAGCCACGAATGACGCCGGGGTGCAGCGGACCGACGTGATGATAAAGAAGCACGGGCAGACGCATCCCAAACTCGCTCTCCAGGAGTTGCCAGGAACCCACCTTGCGGGCGGCACTGCGGAACTCCACTACGCCGCGTCCCAGGCCCAATAATCTGCGGCTCATGCGCCGCATGAGGGGGACTCGACTTAGCCGGTCGCAAATCCAGAGCGGAAGATTGAGCAGGTCTTCCGGGTTCACAGTCAGACCAGCCAGAAGTCGCCGCCGCGTCCGATTCCGCTCGGTCAACTTCCCCAGGATCGCTAACGCTGAGTAAGGACGATACTCCGGATGTTTCCTCGAAAGCACCACGTCGGTCTCGCCAAAAGTTCTGCCGTCGTTGTGCAAGACAGATCGCATCGGCTTCTGAAAATACTCGCAAGCCTTCGCTTCCGGCAGGTATTTGAACGGCAACCCTGTTTTCCATAGGCGAAGCGCAAGTTCGTAGTCTTCCTTCGCGGTCATCGTTTCATCAAAGCCGCCGCAACTGATCAACGTCGCCCGGGGCAGGGAACTATTGCTGATCAGGTAGTCGTCTTTGGGTAATTGCAGGCCATTTTGCGCATCCAGGTTTTCATAGTACTTCCGGTACCAGTCCTGGTTCGCGTATTTCAAAGCTGACTCAGGGCTATCGGGCGCGATTGATATTGAGCCATAAACTACCGCCGGCCCAAGATCTGTGTGTGCCTCGACATGTTGCCGGAAAAGTTCGGGGCTGCATTGGATATCATCGTCGATGAAAAGTACCAGATCGCCCCGCGCAGCCTGAATGCCGCTATTCCGAGCCGCACTTGCGCCGCGCGCTGGTTGTTCGATCACCCGGAACGAACACGGGGACTCAAGTTTCCGTAATGCCTCTGCAGTGCCGTCGGTCGATCCGTCGACCACCACGATGACTTCGAACTCATCGGCAGGCATGTCCTGTGCAAACATCGCAGGCAGCGTGCGCTGAATCAAGACGTCCCGCCGGTTACGCGTGGGCACTACAACAGAAAGCTTAACGGAGGACGTCATTCAAGCTCCATAACGCGAGAACACCGATTGCAGCCGATGCGCGGTATCCAGCCTTGCGGCGTGTATTTAACTTTCTGCATATTGGGAACGGCGCCACCGGTTCTTCCTTCGCAAGAAATGGACGCGTACACCTGACTTTCCCGATATTTCTTGTTTGAGAATTCCCGGTTCACTTAATGGCATGGTACCAGAGTATTTCCCTGCTTCCCGCCCGTCAAAACTGCGAACTGCGGTTACACGGCGATCAAACTTTCTTTTGCAAAAGAACGTCGTACGCGACATAGTCCTTCCCGAGACGGAGTTCTTCGGTCCGCACCAACTTCAGCGCATGGTGTGCTGCAAAGAAGTTGTTGATCCTCCTGCCGCTTCTGAGGAAGAACTTTCCCCACCACGCATCCTCATAGATTTCGGCGACCTTCATGGTGCCAAGCAGAAGAAAGCCGCCTGGACGCAGACTGTTCACAAGTTTTTCGCGCGCTCTCCGGATGTAAATAGGATTCCGAATGTACTCCAGGGCATGGATGATGACAATCAGGTCGTAGGTAGCAGGCATTGGATCGACGCGTAGATCCCAGTGTACAAACTGCACAGATTCCTTCCCCTGGAGCCGGTTTCGTGCACGCGCCAGGGCCACGGGTGAAATGTCCACGGCCAACAGCGATTCGCACCGCGGCACCAGTTCTTCGGTAAAGATTCCCTCCGCACAACCAACTTCCAGAGCCTTGCCGAATCGAGTGCTGCCACGAACGCCGTCGAGCATGTCCATTTCGAGGCGGATGCGATCTCTCTGGTATGAAACTGTGGCGTAATTCCACGGATCTTCCTGGGGTTCGAACTCCCGATTCAACTCAGCCTGGCCCCGGGCGGGGCTGTCCAGTGCTGCCTCTCTAATCGAACGAAGGAGCATATATCCGCTGCGTAGAAAGCCAATGCGCGCGAGGCAGTGCCGAACGCGACGGTATGAGTCAGCCGCCTTACTCAGTGGAATCTCAGTTGTCTGGCGGTCTTGCACTTTCTTTTCCTCTCGGGAATCTGTCAATAAAACTCAGCCGCTCCAACGCGGCCTCTGCTTAAGTATGTCATTCAAGGCGGATCACCCAATCAGTCCGAAATGAGAATTAGAGTGCTGGATGCGTCCTCGGTTTGACTGCCCTGAGCGCTATCGATACCTCATAGTCCGGGTCAGAAGAATCCAGATCTTTCCGCCGCAGGTCTTCCACGGCCAACCCGTGAAGGAAAGCGATCGCGGTCAGCGGATTCCCGTAGGCCTTTACCTCAACGTGATTTTCAGGAAAGACGCTCTCAAAAAGCCGGCGCAGGGAGAGCGAAGTGAATCGCCAGTATTCCTCCTCGTTTCGAATGTCTTCGGAATCGATTTTCTGGATGCCGGGGCCTGTCACAAGGACCACACCGCCGGGTTTCAAGACGCGGTAAAGTGTCCTGACCGCTGCATCCACCTCGTAAATGCAATGAAGAACTTGAGTGCAGAGAATGCAGTCGAAGGTGTCGGATGGGATTTTCTCTCCGCCGGCTAGATCGGCGACGATTGTTGCGTGGGGATTGTCTGGCGAAAGGTGAAGCACGTCAACCTTTGTTGTTTTGCCGCCACCGAACTTCCGTGCGTACGTATCGTCGCTGAAATCCAGGACATGCCCCTTAACATCGTCCATATGCAGGGTCAGAAAATCCTCAATGTAATAGCGGTCGATGCACTGGCCTCGACTCTCCCCATAGTCATTGGAATTGATCGGCGATGTCCTGCGCAAGAGACTCGGACCGGGAGCGATCCCCACGCGGCGGCGCAGCCTTTGCAAATGCAGTCTCTTCTCTTTCAGCCAGGGCCGAATGGAGGAGGGAAGAATCGATTTGAATTTCTCGGCAGTTGTCATATTCTCGCGCTCACGATGGCTGACGATCGACGTGCATTGTGCGGCCTACCGACGTGTATTCTCTCGTAGATCTCGCATGGCTCGAACATTCTCCCAATCAACGGAGATTATTTCGCGGGATCGGCACGCGCGATGGGCTTCACTGCCCGCAAGCCGATCGAGACCGGAAAGTCAGGATCTTGGAATTCCAGATCGCCACGTCGTAAATCTTCTACGGCCAATCCAAACAAGAACGCTGTCGCGGCCAGAACATTTCCTGAAGCTTTCACCTGCACGCACTCGCGCGGAAACGCTTCTTCAAAAAGCCTGCGCAAGGAGAGAGTCGTAAACCGCCAATATTCCCCGCTCGTTTCCATGTCTCCGCGACTGATCTTCTGGATACCGGGTGACGTGACCAGGAGAACGCCCCCTGGTTTGAGGATGCGGTACAAAGTGTTGACCGCGGCGTGAAGACTGAAGACAAACGGAAGAACCTGGGTGCAGATGACGCAATCAAAGGTGTCGGATGGAATCTGGGCTCCATGGCTCAGGTCGGCAACGATGGTCGCGCGCGGATTATCCGAGGTCAAGTGAAGCACGTCAATCTTTGTTACTTTGGCGCCGCCAAATTGACGGGCATAGGTATTGTCGAAGAATTCCAGCACATGCCCGCGCACATCGTTTGCATTCTCTTCGAGAAACTTCTCAATGTAATAGCGGTCTACAATCTGGCCTCTGCCCCCGCCCCAGTTCTTGTCAAAAGGGGTGGTGCGGCGATAAAGGCTAAAGTCTCTTGAAAACCAGCGTTGTACACGCAATGGTTGTCGTCTTAACCAGCAGCGGGTTCGAGGGGGTAGCACGGTCTTCAAGATGTTTTTGACTGTCATGGTAGGGCAAGACAAGAGTGCCAGAGTAGTGGCAAGACCGGCAAATCGGGAGACATCAGGTGTCAACTCTCCGTCCGTTGAGTCCCTGGATGCTTCTCCCTTGTGACAGCTCACGCTCATTCTGCCTGAGAGGTATCGAGTCGTCAACCGGAGAGATTCGAATCCGGAGGTCCCAGCGAAGTCCATTAGACTGGAGTTGGTCACATTCAAATTGAGAATAGCGCATTGGAAGAACAATGGCTGAGCATATCCTCCACATCCTTGGCACCGCTCAGCCCGAAAGCACAGGCATGGCCTCGATTGTGCGCTCTCTTGCGCAAGGCCTCGATCCGGGGCGGTACCGCATTCACGCCTTGTTCCTGGCCGGCGATGGCCCCCTCGTCAATTTGCTTGAACGCGCGGGAGTCCCTGCAAGAGTCCTGAACTGGAAGCAGGGTATTCGCAATCCGCTGGGCGCATGGAAGTTCCTGCGTTTCCTCAGGAGCCAGCGTTTCTCCATCGTCCATATCCATTTTGGGGGAAGGGCTGTTGTCCATCTCGTGCGCGGAGTTACAAAAGCAAAAATCATCCGGCATCTTCACGGGCGAATCCTCGAAGGAAGGAGCCTTTCTCCTGTCTCATTCTCTGGGCGCGGCGTCGATGCCGTCGTTGCCGTATCGGAGTCGGTAGCCCGGTGCGTTGTCGATGCCAAGGCGCGCACGATCTACGCTGGATTGCCGGTTCCTTCTGAAACTCCCAGCAGACAGCCAGTCGGCCCCGAGATCGTGATTGGTACCGCCGGAAGGCTCGTTGAGCTCAAAGGCATTGAGTATCTGCTGAGCGCCGTAGCGGCGTTGCGGCATGACTTTCCAAACTTGCGCTTGGAAATTGCGGGAGCAGGCCCTCTGCGCGAGAAGCTCGAATCGTTCGCTTCACAGGCTGGCCTTGGAGACCGGGTAAAGTTTCTGGGATGGATCGATGACATCCAGGCCGTTCTGTCCCGCTGGGACATTTTTGCGCTGCCGTCTCTGGAAGAGGGCTTTCCGATTGCCGCTCTGGACGCAATGGCCGCAGGCTTGCCGGTTGTCGCCACAAAGGTAGGTGGAGTTCCGGAGCTGATCGAAGACGGAACTACTGGATGGCTTGTGCCTCCTCGCGACATCGAATCCCTGGCTTCCCGGCTCCGTGTTCTCGTTTCCGATCGGGAGCTGCGAGTGAGGATGGGTGCGGCCGGCTATGCACGCATTCGGGACCACTTCAGTACAGCGCACATGATCGAGAACTTTGAGCGACTTTACGAGGAACTTCTCAGCTCGAGAGAAATGCGGGTCGTTCAACTGGCGAATGAAAACAAGTGAGCCTTCGAGTTCCGGTTTTCTTCGTCGCTGTGCCTGTTATCAATCGACAAGGAAGACGGAACCGGAGCAGAGACTTCCCGGTCCGTCAGGTGTTAGCTTTGCACTATGAGGCAAGTGAAGAAGGTCAACGAGTTTGAAGAGCGATAACGCAAGTACAAGACCGGCTCTCGCACTGCAGCTAGAGCCCCCGGTAATTGACATTTCGCCTCTGCGCGGCTGGCTGGACATAGACATCGCCGAGTTATGGCGATCTCGCGAGCTGGTCTATTTTCTGGTTTGGCGCGCCGTCAAAATCCGATATAAGCAAACGGTGATTGGCGCAGCCTGGGCAGTCATTCAACCCCTTGCCACGATGCTGGTGTTCACCGTTTTTTTGGGACGTCTGGTCAAGATTCCGTCCGAAGGCCTGCCCTACCCGATTTTTTATTTCAGTGCCCTGTTGCCGTGGACATATTTCGCCGGTGCGGTGCAAAGTGTGACGAACAGCGTAGTCGAGCAACAGCACGTGATAACCAAAGTGTACTTCCCCCGGTTGTTGTTGCCTATTGCTGCAGCGATTCCAGGGCTGCTCGATTTAGCCATTGGACTTCTAGTGTTCTTGCCGATGTTGGTCCTTTATGACCTGAATCCCGGCAAGCCGATCTTGATGTTCCCCGTGTTCCTGCTTCTGGCAGTGGCGACGGCGCTCAGTGTTGGCCTGTGGCTCGCGGCCCTCAACACGCTCTATCGCGACGTTCGCTTCGTCGTCCCTTTCGTCATCCAGATCTGGATGTTTGTTTCGCCTGTTGTTTATCCCGTGTCTGTTGTGCCGGCGCGCTGGAGCTGGCTGTATGGCCTCAATCCCATGGCCGGCGTCATCGAGGGATTCCGCTGGTCGCTCACAGGACATGGTCAGCCGCCAACTTCACTGCTGGCAGTCTCGGCGGGTGCGATTCTTGTCGTACTGGTCGGCGGCCTCATCTTTTTTCGCAGAATGGAAGGCACCATCGCCGATGTGGTCTAGACGATGAACGATGTGGTTATTCGAGTCGAGAATCTGGGCAAGCGGTACCGAATCGGTGAGCGTGCGCCTTACCGAACGTTGCGCGATGCTCTGGCCCGTGCCGTCTCCGCGCCGCTGCGCAAGTCCTCGGGGCAATCCCGGTCATCGGACGCAGTCGATGGCAGCGAGTTTTGGGCTCTAAAAGACGTCTCCTTCGAAGTCCGTCAGGGCGATGTAATTGGAATCCTCGGCCGCAATGGAGCGGGCAAAAGCACTCTGATGAAGATCCTGTCCAGGGTCACCAGGCCAACTGTGGGGAACGCGCAGATTCGCGGCCGCCTGGGAAGCCTCCTGGATGTAGGCACGGGGTTCCACCCCGAACTGACCGGACGCGAGAATACATTCTTGAACGGCGCCATCCTGGGCATGAGCAGAAGAGACATCGTACGTCAATTCGACGAAATCGTTGCCTTTGCCGAGGTCGAGAAGTTCATCGATACGCCGGTGAAGTTTTATTCGAGTGGTATGTACATCCGGCTTGCTTTCTCGGTAGCGGCGCACCTGGAGCCGGATATCCTCCTAGTCGATGAAGTCCTGGCGGTGGGCGATGTGGCAT
>Ga0181535_10004364_pt1 | contig 15785 bp, 14 predicted proteins | sample PEATcosm2014_Bin_44_FD_119774 | JGI IMG/M metagenome (GOLD analysis project Ga0181535, IMG submission 119774) | Peatland microbial communities from MTU Mesocosm Facility, Houghton, MI, USA - PEATcosm2014_Bin17_30_metaG | ecosystem: Environmental > Terrestrial > Soil > Wetlands > Peat | place... | reverse complement strand
CCGCTTCCGGCATTGTTCTTCGCACTTTGTATCTTGCTTACGGCTAAAGCCAGCCTGAAGTTGAATTCCCTGCCGGCAGCGGCCAATCGCCTACTTGGGCCCCGCTTGCACCCCGCGCGCAACACCGCTTTTCTTTTTGGCGGCTGCTTTCTTGTCTCCCGCTCTTCTTGAATTCCGCGTATTTGCTGGCTCCGGCACGTCTTCCGCGACGGCTTCGGGAACGGGTGAGGAAGCACGCCTCCCAGCCGGTATTCCCTGCATGTATTCGGCGTCGAAATTACCGTTCCGCAAAGCGAGACTGCTATCCACTTCGAGGGTCTTTTCGGTATCGAGGACCAGCAACAGGCCGTCCTTCATCTTGTAAACACCGCGGATAATCTCGCGCGCCGCGGGATCGAGGTTTTGTGGCGGGCGTTCGTAGGTTGCGGCGTCCATATCCAGCACGTCGCCAATCTCGTCGACCAACAGGCTCACTGCGCCGTCCGAGGTGCGAATCACCATATTCATCGAGAGCTGGTCTTCGGCTTGCGGTGGCAACTGGAGCCGCCGCCGCATATCGATCGCGGTAACAATCTGGCCGCGCAGGTTGATCAAGCCCTCGATAACGTCCGGCGCTTGCGGCACGCGGGTCATTTGCTGGGCGCGCAACACTTCCTGCACATCGAGAACGTCTACGCCGAAAAAGAGATCCGCGACGTAGAAAGTGGAGAACTGTCCGCTGTTCTGTGCGCTTGCGGGTTTCGTTGTGGTCTTGTTTGTCGCCATCGGTTATCTCATCTCCCCCACGCACTCAAGTGGCACTTCATCCGGGTCTGGCGCGGAGACAAGCTTTGCCACCGCGGTGACGATGGCCGCCGAATCATTGCTGGTCTGGCAGTCCTGGAAGCCTGCCGCCAGGCATTCTGCCGCCCGCAGGTTCTTTGCCGAGTCAGCTACCGCGAGAACGGGAATATTTTCCCAGTCAGGACGGCTGCGCGTCGCGGCGAGCAAAGCGAAGCTGCCGTCGTCGGGAAGATTCAGCGCCGCCAGAATGACGTCCACCGGCTGATGCTCCAGGTAGTGGATTGCCTCGTCCAGATTCGTCGCTTCGTTAACAACGTAGCCCGCCATGTCGAGTCCGCTGCGGATCATGCCGCGGGAAAACGCCGAAGGATCTGCGATGAGCACCCTCTTGGCGTCGACGCTCACGTTCGTGGATTGAAACCAACTGTCCTTGGCCGCATCGAGCACTTCATTGAGATCAAGAAAGTCTGTAATGCGCCTGGCGACTACCGCAGAACCAAGAAGCCCCTTGCGAGTCGATTTCCGCCGCACCGTAACCGCCTCTTCGGCAACATCCACGATCTCGTCGACCACCATTCCCACGCTGCGCTCGCCATCGTTGAAAACGACCACTTGCACGGGGTCTGGCAGCGCGTCGCGCTCGGGAGCGCCAGGCTCCAGAACGTCCCGCAGCGAAACCAGAGAAAGAATGCGGTCTCGATATTGAATGACCTGGCCCCCGCCTGCATGTTCGATGGCCGACTGCGGAAACTCCTCGAGCCTTGCCACAAGAGAAAGCGGGACGGCGAGACGTTCGAAGGAGCCGGCCTTGAAGATCAGCAACCGCTGCCGCTCCAATTCCACTTGCGCCTTCTGCTTCTCTGCCGCGCGCGCCGGTTCATGGGATTCGCCAAACACGCCGGAACGCTGGGCAATGCCGAGCACATCGAGGATGAGGGCCACGCGGCCGTCTCCCATGATGGTTGCGCCGGCGTACAAGGTAAGCCCCTTCAACTGCTTTCCCAGAGGCTTGACCACAATTTCCTGGGTGTCGTTGATGCCTTCCACGACCAGGCCAAACAGGTGATCTTCCGCCTGCAGAACCACCATATTGGCCCCGGCAGCTCGATCTCTCGACCTCAGCCCCAGCACCTGATCCAGGTAGGCGATGGGCAAAAGATGTCCGCGCCGGCGATACACGGGCGTTCCATGCACATACTCGATGTGTTTTTCAGAAGATTCTCCCTCAAGCCGGATCAGTTCGAGCAGGCTCACCTGGGGAATCACGAAGCACTCTTCGCCGCTGGTGACGATCAAGCCCGGAATGATGGCCAGCGTGAGAGGAATTCTGATTTTGACTGTGGTGCCTTCGCCGGGCCGGCTCAGGACATCCACGATGCCGCCGATTTTCTCGATGTGGGATTTCACCACATCCATGCCCACACCGCGCCCGGAGATATTGGTCACGACTTGCGCGGTCGAGAATCCGGGCTGAAAGATGAGGCCCAGCGCCTCGCGTTCACTCAGCTTATCGGCCTGTTCAGGCCGCAGGATTCCCTTCTCTATGGCTTTCTGCTTGACACGAGCGACGTCAATTCCGCCTCCATCGTCGCCAATTTCGATGTTGACCTGCCCGCCTTCGTGATAAGCGCGAAGCGTCAGTGTTCCTTGGGGCGGCTTGCCAGCAAGCACTCGCACTTCAGGGGACTCGATGCCATGGTCGCAGGAATTGCGAACGATGTGCATCAGCGGATCCTTGATGGCCTCGATGATGGTTCGGTCGAGTTCTGTTTCGGCCCCGTCCATCTCAAGCTGGATCTGTTTGCCGAGGGAAATCGACATGTCGCGCACCACACGCGGCAGCTTGCTCCAGACCACTCCGATGGGCTGCATGCGCGTCTTCATCACGCCCTCTTGCAACTCGGAGGTAATCAGGTTCAGCCGTTGCGACGTTGCGTTGAGAGCGGCATCCTCGCGGTCGGTATTGAACTGGAGAATCTGGTTGCGGGTAAGCACCAGTTCTCCCACCAAATCCATGAGCTTGTCCAACAACCCGACTCCGACACGGATGTTGGCATCCACCGCGGCAGAATGCCGTTCGGTGTCATCTTCCCTTCTGTCTCCCTTGCGCCGGTCTTCTCCCTTGCGCCGGTCTTCTCCGCTCCGCTTGTCTTCAACTTTCTTTTCATTCTCTGGCTGCACTTCCTGGCGCGGCTCAGAGGGGGTCTTGGCAACTGGCAATTCCGCTTTGGGAACGGCCGGAACTTCAGGCTCAGGCGGTACTTCAGGAACGGCCGTCGCGCTCAAATCCGCCGGTTTCGGCGCTGGCGCAACATTCACAGCAACAGGTTGCGGGGTGGGCGGCTTTTCGGGAACAACTTCCAGTTGGGCCGCAAGGCGTAAGCGCTCGGTCAGATCTTCAAAGTGGAGCGAGCCTTCCTTCCCGGTCGCTTCAATGGAGGCCAGCACCTTTCGCGTAGCGTCCACTGTCTCAAGAATCAGCGACACAAGGGCGGGAGTGAGTTGCCGCTTTCCGTCGCGCAACTGACTGAGAAGTGTCTCGGCCTGATGCGTGATGCTTTCCAAAGTTGCAAAGGCCAGGAAGCCGCAGGCGCCCTTGATGGTGTGAATCGTGCGGAAAATGCTTCCGAGCAGAGCCGCATCCCCGGGACGTTTCTCCAGTTCGACCAGATCCTGATCCAGGCGCGAGAGGTTTTCATCACTTTCGACCAGGAACTCACGAATCGTCTCCTGATCTTCCTCACTTATGTTGTCCATGATCCCCTTCTCACTCCCCCGACGCCGCACATCAGACCCATGCGTTCCCCGGGTCCGTGCGGCGCTATTCGTCCGAGCACGTTCTATCGGCATATCGAACGGATACGTTCAAATTCGCGGAGAGGGTGTGCCCCGTATGGATCGCCCCAGGGTCAAATCTGCGGTTTCAGGAGAAATTCGCTTCCGTCCCGGAATGGGGGCTCGCGTTCCGCCGCGCAGAAATCTTAGGCAACCAGCCTCGAATCATTCATTTGGAATCTCCAGTTGAACGCTTCACCGAAATGTGTCGATAGAGATTTGAACAAATTGGGCCCTTTCGCCCTTTGGCGCGGATGATCACGCCAAAGCAACTCTACGAGGCGGTCGTATGGATATTCTTCTAGTGGACGACAGCAGAACGATGCGCATGATCATCCAGCGAGCGATCAGGCAGGCTGGATTCCGTGGGCTGGCGGTGGGCGAAGCGGAAAATGGCGCGCAGGCATTGGAAAAGCTCCGCGCCGAACAACCAAAGCTCATCCTTTCAGACTGGAACATGCCTGAAATGTCGGGAATCGATTTCCTCTTGCAGGTACGTGCAGAGCGAAACACGATCCCCTTTGGCTTCATCACCTCGGAAACATCGGCCGGGATCAAGGATCTCGCCATGAGTTCAGGAGCGACCTTCCTGATCTCAAAGCCGTTCACCCCGGAAGATGTGCAGAGAGCTTTGACACCAATTCTGGGCGGGTGCTAACTCATGGCAGAACCCACCCCCTTCGCTCTTTCCCGGCGCTTTTCGCAGCTCATCGGCCGCAAAGTCACGTTTGTCCAGACAGGCGCCACGCTGGAATCAAAGGCACCGCAGATCTACGGCGTTTACACCGTGCTTCCCCATGAGGCCGCCGTCGTCGTCAAGGCCGACATGCGATTGCTGGGCTCCATCGCGGGAGCCCTCATTGGCCTTCCCGACCCCGTGGTAAAGGATCATCTTCTGGTCACCCCGATGGAAGAGCTTCTTCGCGACGCGATTTATGAGGTGCTGAACGTTGCCTCAGCCTCCATTTCAACCGAAGGCCGGGCCGTCTTCACCAACATGTTCACGAATCCGACCTACATTGAAGGCGCCGCGGGAAAAACCCTGAAAGAGCCATTTCATAGAAGCTATTTCAATGTTTCCGTGGATGGTTACCAGGGCGGTAAATTTACCATATTTTCCCAATTCGTTCCGCTCAAGGGAGCATGAGCTGCAAGCCAGAACTCCGCAAATTTCACGAAGGTGCGAGGAAGGACACTTACAGCGCCATCACAATCAGACTCGTCACGATAATGAATGAACAGCGCATGAGACTTGATTAGATTATGGCTGCCGACGAAACCATCCATGATATCCTGCATTTTTCACTTAGCCGGCACTCGGTCAAACAACAAGAGCCGTGCACGAACCTCCCTTACCAAGCAACCGATCGACTCACGAATCGAACTTCGAGGTCGATTTCAGAAACCGGCGCTCTTTATCGAATGATCTTGGAAGCCTTTCTGAACAATAGAGTTTGGTTTTAGCAAGGAGCACCGTGGCAGGAACCTGCATTCGCGAGGACTACAAATTCCTTCCCCTGTCCGCACGGAGGAATCAACCACTCAGGTTCCTGGGCAGACAGGCAATCCTTGACAGTGCGATGAACCTCTATGGATACGAGTTGCTGTTTCGCTCTGGAACCAACAACGTATTTTGCGGCGACTTTGAAGATGCTACAAACCACATCATCGATAGCTGCCTGTCGATGATCGCCTGTGCTTCCTCACAGAACCTGTTCATAAATTGCACGCGCGACGCATTAGTCAACATGAGCGTGACATTATTGCCAAGCCGCTCAGTGATCCTCGAAATTCTGGAAACGGTCACTCCTGACGCGGAACTTGTAAGAGCGTGTAAAAGGCTAAAGCAGTCTGGCTTTCGCCTGGCATTGGATGACTTTTATCCCCAGGAAAGCAAACGCGCGCTCATTGAAATGGCGGACTTCATTAAAGTCGATTTCCGCGCCTCCACACCTTCCGTGAGGCAGGAAATCTACCGTATGTGCCGCAATAAGAACGCTGTCTTCTTGGCGGAAAAAGTGGAAACATTATCCGAGGTAAAGGAAGCACAGACGGAAGGAAACACCTTTTTTCAGGGTTATTTTCATTCCCGGCCGGAGATCATTACAGAAACTCAAATATCAATCAACAAACTTGCCTACCTGCAACTGTTCGCCGTGCTGGCCAAGCCCTCGCCGGACACCCGGGAAGTTGAACGCCTTCTGTTGCTTGAGCCATCGCTCTGTTACAGACTGCTGCGGCTGGCAAATTCCGCCCTGTATGGGCTTCGGTATCGCATATCAACAATCCAGGAGGCTCTGGTCGCGGTCGGAGACGATGCCTTTCGGAAGCTTGTTACGGTCATTATCGCGGGAAAGATAGCTCCTTCCGCACAGGACCATGATGTAAGGCAGGCTCTTGAACGAGCTCACTTTTGCGAGTCGATAGCTTCGGACTTGCATGAGAATCCGGCAGAGCTGTATATGCTCGGCATGCTCTCCATGATGGACAGAATGCTGAATATCCCCATGAAAAAACTGCTCGATCTGGTATTTGTCAGCTCCCGGATTGAGGAAGCATTGCTCGGGGAACCAGAGGGCCTTGGTAAAGCTTTGGAGCTTTGCAGGTATCATGAACGCGGGGGCGACAGTGCCGGCATCACTCCCACGGACTCACTCTTCAGCGACAGCGCTCCAAATTACTTTAAAGCACTTATATCGGCGGGTAGCATACTGAATGCGCTCCGATCCTAGAAAACAGTTTCTCCATGCGCTCCAGCACCGAAAAGTTTTGCATTGATTCCAGTGTTATGGGGTCGCAGCCACATGCGGCTTGGACACAGATACAACAACAATATCCACCCGCCGGTTGGCCCTGCGCCCTTCCGGGGTGTCGTTGCTCGCGGTCGGATGATACTCGCCGTAGCCGGCAATTGACATGCGCCTGGGGTCAAATTTTGCGTCGTCAATCAGCATCATCGCCACAGCCATTGCCCGCGCAGTCGACAGATCCCAATTAGAAGCGAACGTATCATTGTGGATCGGCACATTATCTGAATGCCCTTCGACCCTCATATCGAGGCCATACTGCATGAGGACGGCGGCAATCCGCTTGATTTTATCCGCCGCTCCTGGCAGCAAGTGCGCTTCTCCGCTATTAAAGAAGCCCAACTCATGAAGGCTGATTACGAAGCCCTCGGGGGTCATTCGCAGGTCAATTTCCTGCCGCGCAATTTCCTTGCCGAGCGCCTGGGCGAGTTTCCTGTGTAACTCGGCAACATCGATTCCGGCATTTCCGGGGACTGGACTTACTCGCGCGCCCCCATTCTCATTTTGGCTGAGCGTACTGCCAAGTTTCGACATGTCAGAGGACGACGTATCCTGAACGCTATCGCTTTCCAGGAACGTACCCATCTCCTGAAATCCGTTCTTGACAGCCGAAGACACTCTCTGAACCGTCTTTTTGTCATGATAGGACGAGGCAAACAGCACCACGAACAGTGCAAATAGAAGCGTCATGAAATCGGCATAAGACACCATCCAGCGCTCAGGATGGCTATTCTCTTCGCTTCTTCTGCGCCTTCTCATTTTGCAACCAACTCGAATTTTCTAGGCTCAGCAGGATGATTGAGGTAGACGGCCAGCTTCGCCTCGAGAATTCTCGGATTTGCCCTGTCCACAATGGAAGTTACCCCGTCGACGACTAACTCGCGGAGAACCTGTCTCCTCCGCATCGTCATTTTGACCCTGCCCGCGAATGGAAGAAAGAATATGTTTGCCGACCCTACTCCATAGATAGTAGCTACAAACGCAACTGCGATTCCGCTGCCTACCTCATTGATATTCTGTAACCTCTGCATCACTTGAATCAAGCCGATGACGGCTCCGAGAATGCCGATTGTCGGGGCAAATCCCCCCGCCGCTTCAAAGACTCGCGGCACCAGGTCTTCCTTGTCTGCTTCACGGTCCATCTCGAGTTCCATTGTCTGGCGTATCTCGGCGGCATGAGTGCCGTCCACAGCCAAAGTCATGGCCCTTCTGAGGAATGGGTCCGAGATGAACTCCAGTTCCGCATCAAGAGACACAAGACCGTTCCGGCGCGCCCTTTGGGCGTAGCGCATCAGGTCTTCGATAAGTTGCCCGGCGGGATCCTCGGCTCCGATAAATATCGTTTTCAACTGCCCGGCCGCCTGAAGCACCACCGAAAACGGAAACTGTACCATCACCGCGCCAAGCGTGCCTCCGAATACAATCAAGGCCGCGGTGGGCTGTAACATCTGCCCAACCTTGCCGCCATCGAGGTATAGACCGAATGCGATTCCCGCAAGCGCGATCGCAATTCCGCTCAACGTGCTCTTATTCACCTTGCGTTCCCTTCACATTCGTCAGCGCCATTTCTCGTTTCGCAAGGGATAGGCACTTCGCTTCCCCGCTGCCGGCGATAGCGGACTTGCGCTGTTGAGTCTGTGCAGCGACGAGCCTGGCACGGTCTTCGGCAAACGAACGCATCTCGCGGGCGATCATTGACATGCTCCTTCAGTACTGACAGGCAATTAATCCGGTTGCCACTTTCACCGGTGCGCCTTCGCCCCATGATTTGCGGTTCTTGTATGGAGTTATTGACGACAAGGAATCCCCCGCCAGTCACCGTATTCTCCCTGCGGGAAAATGTGCCCCGCCTTTGCCAGTTTTTCGTCCATTTGCTGGGACGTGAATGGTGTGATCAGATAATCATCGGCGCCAGCAATAAGTGCGCTGTAAAGCTCGCGCATCACTGGTTCAGACGTTGCCAACATAATAACCATCACATCATTGGCGACTTCATGCCGTAGCTTCATTATAAACTCAAGGTTGTCCGATTCGTGCGGAGTCCAATTCACCAAAACAATATCTGCTGTGCCGATGCCATGCAAGACATCCCAGGCCTGACGATCATTCTCTGCTTCCGCAACTTCAAACCCGCGCATCGATAACATGCGGCGCAAAACCGATCTCATCGTGCCCGACTTCTCCACTACCAGCGCTTTCATCGCTTCCTCACCTGCCGGCTCTGAGAACCACTTTGCCTAAACTCATGTAATTCCAGCACTCACAGATTGAAACGCTATCTTTTGATTGGTGAGTTATTCGAGATTTGCGCATTATCCGGTAACGTGCAACGAGCATCACAGGTCGGGGCTGTTGATTTCCGGATCAGGCTGAAAGCGAGAACGGAATTCTCTCAGGCATTTCTCCGGAAATCGACGCATAGCTCGCATTCGTTTGACCTGTTGAAATGGCCACTTGCCTTTCCTCTGCCTGCACAGGAGCAGCGTCGAATTGCTGCCAGACACTCCGCACATGCAGAATCATCTCGATCTGCGCATCCAGCACCGCGGCTGACTTGCTTACCGACGCCTCCATCATCTTTGCGCGCAGGTATGTGTAGAATCTGGACAGATTGCGAGCCGGCTCTCCGCCGTTCTCCAGATCCAGCCAGCTTTCCAGTTGGCCGAGCACGAGAGCGGCGTGATTCAACTCTTTGCATCGCGTCTCGATATCGTTCACGCGGAGCGCGGCTGCCGCACGGCGAAGATCGCCGGCCAAAGTATCAAAAAGCGCGATCATCAAGCCGATGGGGCTCGCGCCCTCAATCGCCGTTCTCCGGTAGGACAGTTCCATTTTGCTCAGTGTCATTAGTTGCTGCTCCCGTTGGAATTAAAGCCCAACTCCGAATTAAGTTGTGCCATCTCTTCTGGCAGTTGCTGTAGCGCGATTTCAGCCTCGCTGAAGTCGGCGGTAAGAAGCGTCTGCTGAGGAGTGATGTAATTAGTCTCAAAATCGCTGATCTGTGTGGTCAGATCGGTATTCTCGGCGGCGATGCTGCTCAGATCCACCTCGAAAGCGCCATTCCCGGCATTCGTGAAACTGTTCAATGAGGTATAGACCGAATTGGCAAAGCCGTTCAGCGCTGGGCCCTCAAAAAAATTTTGAACATCGGTCGGGTCGTTGGTAAGCGCGTTATTCAACGTTGTTGAATCGACCGAAAGTGTGCCGTCATCGCCTACCGTGATGCCCAGGTCGCTCAGCGATGAAACCGTAGTCGTTCCCGATGTCGGCGTATAGACATAGTTAAGCGCCTGCTCCAGCGTGCTCTGCAAGGAGGCCATCGTGGGGTCGGAGGCAAGCACTCCTGGCGCGCTCGTCGTGTTGCCAGACGAATCCGTGCTGCTGGTCATCTTGAACTGCGTGTTCACGAGCCCGATGGCGGTGTTGTAGTCGGTAACAAACTGATTGATCGCTGTTGACACCGCCGAAGCGTCGGAAGCTACCGTCAGATCGACCGGTGTACCTGAACTTGTGCCCAACAAATTCAAGGTCACACCAGGAATAGCTCCAGTCACCGTGTTGCTGGCGCTGTCAATGGGGACGCCGTCCACTGTAAGTGAGGCGTCCGCCCCCGCAACCGCCTGGGTAAAACCAAAACTCCCTGAAGCCGCGCTGGGCTCATTGATGGTGAAGGAAGAGGAACCATCGGTGCTGGTGATCGTCAAGTTTGCATTGCCGCTGGAATCGGTGCCAAGCGTCGCAGTAAGACCAAGAGGCACAGTTTCGCCATCTGAGTTAGTAACAGTGGCGTTATCAATATCATTCTTCAAATCCGTATAAGTATCGCCAGACTTGGTGGTGATCGTCGCAGTGCCGGCCGTACTTGTCATCTGGATGCTATTGGCGCCGAGTGTTTCGCTGGAGGAGAGCCCGGGAGCAGTCCAGGACGTATAGGATCCAGATACCGAGAAGTCATTGGCTGCGCCGGAGGAATTCGATACGATCGCGAGACGGGAACCGGTCGAGTCGCTTACGACCGTAGCGGTTACGCCGAGACTAACTCCATTGCTGTTTGTGGCGGAATTGATGGCAGTGGCAAGCTGGTTCAAAGTATCGACCGCATCCCCGCTGCCGGTCGTAAAAGTCTGCGAGCCGGACGCGGTGGTCAGCGTAAAGGACGACGAGGGCAGGGGCGAGTCAGCCGCATCGGTGGTGCCCGCAGCGGTTTCAAGACTCGAATACCAGACTCCGGTCGTGGCCAGGTTATTCACCACTACCGCGTGGGTGCCGGCGACAGTTCCCGTCGCAGCCGTTGCAGTAATGTCACTGCTGTTGGAAGACGTAACGGTCCGAGACGCCAAGGGGCCGGTCAAGGTATTGAGCGATTCCATGTCTGTGGCAACGGCTTCTGTCGCCGTCTGGATTGCGGTCAAAGCGGTCGTCTGGCTGCTGAGGGTCGTCTGATCCGCCTGCCATAGCCGCTCGGGCGCGCGGTCCGCATAAATGGCCGCTGCTACTGCGGAAGTCACGTCGATGCCGGACGTGGACGAACCCGTTTCCGCGGCCAGCATATTGCTGAGATCGACCGCCGTATTCGTAGACGTCGATGTGGCTGTGGACGACAAGAGCGAATTGACAGAGGAAGTGGTGCTCATGGCTTCTACCTGCTCCTACAAAGACGCAATCGCGTACACGCCAGCCTCTGAATCCGGTGCATTCACCCCAGAGCCTGCTATTAACTCAAGGATGAACCGCATGAAGATGGTGCGGAGGTGGCACCTTACGGCGCCACCTCCCTTAGTGCGTTGACGGTTGCGTTAAGTTACTGGACCAGCTTCAAAACTGCCTGCTGAGCCTGGTTGGACTGCTGCAAGGCCGCCATGCCGGTGGACTGCAGAACGTTGTACTGAGTCATGTTGGCAACGGTCTTGCCGATGTCGGCGTTCTGGATGCCGTTGGCTGCGCTTTGCAGGTTCGTGACCTCACTGGTCATGTCGCCGCTAGCCGCCGTAAGCCGGTTGACCGAGGCGCCGATGACGCCGCGCTGTGCGGATACGGTGTTGATTGCGGTCGTGATAGCCGCCAGAGCAGCCTGCGCGTCGGTCGTGCTGCTCAGGCTGGCCGCGTTTCCGGTAAGCCCCAGAAGCGACGCAGAAAGCGAATTGATCGTGGTATTGATCTCCGTGTTGGCACCCGACGCGGTTGTACCGTCGCCGATGTAGACCGTGCTCGTGTTGTTGGTACCAACAGTAGCGTTCATGGCACCGAGCGCAGCATCGTTGGTCGTGACCGAAATGCCGGTGCCTCCGGAGTTCGAGATCGACAGTTGTCCTTGGGCGTTGATGGATGCGGTGGTTCCAGAAGAGAGTGTGCCTGCTGCGGCGGCGGTGGCGATTGCCGATGCCAAAGTTCCGAGCGTGTTACCAGCTTGTGCCGTGAAAACAAACGTGCCGCCAGTCGCCGAGTCCTGGATGGTAGTGGTGGAACCAGCTGTCAGGGCAGTGGCATCGACGGTGGCCGAACCCGCAGTCAGGGTCGTAACCGTACTCGTATAGGTGGCATTGGCGCCGCTCATGGTAAATGCACCTGCCGAAATCGCATTATCGTTGGAGGTGACCGCGCTGACTTCCTTACCAGTGTCTGAGATCACCAGGGATCCGCTAGCGGCGCTTGCCGATACGTCGGAAGTCAGTGTGCCTGCTGTAACCGCTGCATTGATGGCACTCACCAGGTTTCCGATCGTATCTCCGGCCTTTGCGGTGTAAGAGAACGTGTCGCCACCCGTCTCCGTAATGGTCGTGGTCTTACCCGCGGTAAGAGCTGTTCCGGTACCTGCAACCGTGGCGAGCGCCAGAGGACTCGATGCCGACCCTTGTGTCGAAGTGAACGTTGACGGCGCGTTGGACGAGAACACATTCGATCCGTTGAAGTTGGTCGCCTGGCCAATCTGGTTGATCTCCGACATGATCGAGCCATATTCGGTATTCAGCGCGCTCGCCTGGCTGGAGGTGATGCCGGTGGTCGAGCCTTCCGTGGCCAGCGTGACAGCGCGGTTGAGAAGCGTGGTGACCTGCGAAAGGGCGCCATCGGCGGTCTGCAACATGCCGATGCCGTTGCTGGCGTTCTGCTGCGACTGCGTAAGCGCCGCGATGTTGGCGTTCAGTCCACTAGCGATCGACAAACCTGCCGCATCGTCCGAACCGGAGTTGATCTTCATGCCGGTCGAGAGCTGAGTCAGGGTCTTTTGCAGGCTGGCCTGCGTATTGGACAAAGCGTTCTCTGCCGTCATGGAAGAGATGTTGTTCAGGATTGAAAGTGCCATCGGTGATTCTCCTTGTTGTGCCCTTTTGCGCCTGCACTCGGCTCATTTTGGTGGGCCTGCTTTGAGGCTCCGGTTCGTCGAGAAGGAGGTCGTCTTGGACAGACACTCTATCGGTCATCGCGGAAAATCATTTCAATGCTGAAGTGATTTGCGAGTTGTTTTTGGCGGACATTTTCAATTCTGTTCTATGGAGTGAGACGCGAAAATCATCCACGGATCCTTCGGCTTCGCAGCGTCCCGCTCAGGATGACAGCTTGATGGAGGCGCATTTTTTCGATAGCCGGTTGCATGTTGTGATCTCCCGCCCCTGCCGCAAAAGCAGGAGCGCGGCAAGGAGGAGGATCTCAATGTTCGAGGCAGCGCGGACTACTATTTCAGATAATCGAGCAAGGTTTGGGGCAGGACTTTGGCGGCGGCAGCCAGAACCGCGCTGTTGTCGAGTTCAGACTGGGAAAGATTGGTGGCGGCGGTCGTAAGATTGACTCCGACCAAGGCAGTTTGTTGCGCGGTCAGAGTCACCTTCTCCTGGCTAAGATAACTCTCTTGAGAGTTCAACTGAGTTATGGTGCTATCCAGGGGAACACGCTGCTGGCCGACATAAGCAAGGGCCGCGGAAACCGCATTGGTGGCCGAGCCAATCTGGTCCGTCGTTCCGCTCTGGAGAGCCGAGATCAACTTGCTGAGCGAGCCAATCACATTGGCGCCCGAGGTGAACAACTGGTTGCCGGCAATGTTGGTGGCGACGCTCAAGGAATCGCCAACCTGCACGGTATTGACGCTGCTGTTTCCAACGTATGCGTAAGCATTGGCGACTGCGCTGCCAGAAGCTGCGGTCATGGATCCGAGGGCCGCGTCATTGGAGCTGACCACGATGCCAGCGGTACTGGAATTGGTTGAAATGGACAACTGGCCGTCCGCATTGATGGCTGCGGTGGTGCCCGCGGAGAGCGTACCTGCGGAGACGGCGCTGGAAACAGCGGCCTGCAACGTAGCAATGGTGTCGCCAGCGGCCGCCTTATAAGTCATGGTTTGGCCGGTGGTGGCGTCGCTGATGGTGGTAACTGACCCTGCGTTGAGCGCGGTCGCGGTAGTCAAAGGAGTGCCGGCCGATCCTTGCGCGGAGGTATAGGTTTCAGAAGCGGCCACAAAAGGCGGAGCACTGCTGCCCGAGCCTCCGAAAACATAGACGCCACTGTATGAAGTGTTGGCCGAGGAAATCACGCTACCGAGAACGCTCTCGACATCAGTGGCGATGGTCTGCTTATTCCCCGTCAAAATGGATGAGCTGGCGCCGGAAGTGCCAAGCGTGATGGCGGAGTTCAGCGACGTCACGATGGAACTGATGGCCGAGTCCGCCGTCTGCATCTGGGGAAGAACGGAACTCACATTGCTGGTGTACTGATCGACGTTTGCCGAGGAGGCAAGCGAGGAAACCATGTTCGCCGAGGCAGCAGGATCGTCGGAAAGCTGGTTGACGCGCAAGCCTGTAGAAACCTGCAACTCCGCTGTGGAGAGATTCTGCTGGCTCTGCTGCATGGCGTATTGCACATCGGGAACCATATTGGTGACTCGCATACTGCCCCTTCTTTGCGCGGCCGTCGGGCGCGCCCCTTAAAAATTATTCCGCCGCGGCCGTGCCCATGCTCATGGTCACCGTAAACAGCGATTGAATGGTGGTTACGACTCGAGCCGCGGCCTCATAGGCCTGCTGATAGGTGATCAGATTGGCGGATTCCTCGTCGATCGATACCCCGGAGACAGAGCTGAGCTGATCGTTGAGCTGCAGCAGGCTGGCAGCCGTCGCAGTCGATTCGGCGTTGGCGTTGGAGGTAAGGCTGCCCACCTGGTAGACCAGACTGGCATACGCGTCGCCGGGAGTCTGCCCGCTGGCAAGTGTATTCGTCTGCACCGCGCTGAGATTGGCCAGATTGCCGTTGTTTCCGGAAGTGGCGTCTGAACTGGCCGCGACCATGGTGGAATCGGTGGTCGCCATTTTAATGGTGGCAGCCGATCCCGCAACTGTTGAGGAAACCGTAAATAGGTTCTGTCCGGCATCGCCGCTTTGATCGTAGCCTTTTGCCTGAGCCGCATTGATGGCGGTCGCAAACTGATTGGCGAGCGTATCCAACTGATTCAGAAGACCCGGAATTGTGGTGTCGCGCGTCTCGATGGTTCCGCCCAGGTCGCCACCCGTAAGCGACGACGTAATATCGTTGCCGCTCTGGTCGAGGACGTGCTGCATGCCATCGCTGCCGGTCGTGGCCTGAAGCGCGAAGCTCTGCGAGCCTGCAACCAGGGCCGTGCCGTTTCCGGTGGTCACCGTCTCGCCATCCTGTGTCTGAGTTACCGAGACATTGGTCAGCGCCGACAGCTTGAGCACGAGTTCATCCTGCTGATCCTGAAGCGTTCCGCCGTCCTGCCCATTTGCCTTCAGCGCTGCAAGTTGCGGGTTCAACGCGGCAATCTGCTTGGTCAGTTGATTAATCTGCCCTACATCCTGAGTGACCTGGGTATTGAGTCCGGCCTGCTGCGACGTCAGCGTGTTGGAAGCCTGATTGAAGGCCGTAGCCAGATTCTGCCCGGCGGCGAGAACGGCCTGGCGCGAAGAGGAACTGGAGGGATCTGTCGAGAGCGTTGAAATGCTTGAAAACAGGGCCGACATTTCTGTCCCGATGTCCTGGGTCGAGGTGGTGAAGGTGGGCTCAATCTGCTGCAACGAAGACAGTTGAGCATTGGCGCTGCCCTGAGCCTGGGTCTCCTGATTGATCTGCGTCTGGAGCAGTTCATCCCTCACGCTCTGATACCCCGTGAGGTCAACGCCGTTCCCTGCGCTGAGGTTGCCTTCAGTGGTTGAAGCCGCCTCCTGAAGAACGACCACCTTCCGGGTATAGCCGGGCGTGTTCGCATTCGCGATATTGTTGTTCGTTGCCTGAAGAGCGCCATCAGCAGCGTTCAGGGATTGTACAGCTATGGATAGCGAGGCGCTAAGAGACATGATTTACATCTCGCAGGACCAGGTCTGATGCTTCAACCTGGGGCCGCGAGCCTCCTGAAATCTT
>Ga0181535_10004363_pt1 | contig 15791 bp, 14 predicted proteins | sample PEATcosm2014_Bin_44_FD_119774 | JGI IMG/M metagenome (GOLD analysis project Ga0181535, IMG submission 119774) | Peatland microbial communities from MTU Mesocosm Facility, Houghton, MI, USA - PEATcosm2014_Bin17_30_metaG | ecosystem: Environmental > Terrestrial > Soil > Wetlands > Peat | place... | reverse complement strand
TGACAGTGGCGGCAAACTGGCTGAGGGAGGTCGGCTTGGAAGATCGCAGCACCCATCGGCCGGGCGAGTTGAGCGGCGGCGAACAGCAGCGCGTGGCGCTGGCGCGTGCGTTAGTGAACAATCCTCGCCTACTGTTGGCAGACGAGCCCACCGGCGACCTGGACGAATCAACCGCAGGCATGGTCTTCGACCTGATTGAGCGGCTGCACGCAAGCCACGGCCTCACTTCTATTCTGGTAACGCACAACACTGATCTGGCGGCACGCTGTACGAGGGTTCTACGCCTTGAAGGCGGCCGGCTCACACCTTTGGCCGCCACATCTTAAGTGGGATTGCAAGTCGGCGGCCGTTGACGAGAAAATGCACCATTCCAGCACTTTTTGAGTCTTAATAAGTAACAGCCCGGTAAGGGATGGATTTTACCCAGCCGGGTTGCCAGGGCAGGATGGACGTATCCCCAGCAGTATGAACGCCGGGGATTTGCCGGGTAGCAAGCGCGCCGGCAACCATCCTAAAAGGGCCATTCGGGGCGAAAGTGCATTTTCCAAGCCGCCTCCGGTGGCGTAGTTCAAAGAAAGCACCCGCGGGTCGGGCTGAAGCCGGCAAGTTCACCGGACAGCCACTCCAGCCGATGGCTTTGTTCAAGGGAGATCAAAATGTTCGAACGCTATACGGAGAAGGCACGACGAGTGATCTTCTTCGCGCGGTATGAGGCCAGCCAGTTCGGTTCGCCCTATATCGAGACTGAGCACCTGCTGCTCGGCCTGCTGCGCGAGGACAAGGCGTTAACTAACCGTTTTTTGCGCTCGCATGCTTCGGTGGAGTCGATCCGCAAGCAGATTGAGGCGCATACCACAATTCGCGAAAAGGTCTCGACCTCTGTTGACCTGCCGCTTTCAAACGAGTGCAAACGGGTGCTGGCCTATGCGGCGGAAGAAGCCGAGCGGCTGGGCCACAAGCACATCGGTACTGAACATTTGCTTTTGGGCCTCTTGCGGGAAGAAAAGTGCTTTGCCGCGGAGATTCTGCAGGAGCGCGGATTGAAGCTGGCGCAGATTCGCGACGAGCTGGCCCGCGTGACTCAAGAAAAGGCGCCGCCTCAGCAGCGACAGCGTGAGAGCAGTCTGCTGGCCGAGTTCAGCCGCGACCTGACCCAGGCTGCCATGGACGGACAGCTTGACCCGCTAGTGGGCCGCGACAGCGAACTGGAGCGCGTAGTGCAGATTCTCTGCCGCCGCACCAAAAATAATCCGGTGCTGATCGGCGAACCGGGCGTGGGCAAGACGGCGATCGTCGAAGGCCTGGCGCAACGCATCGCCGACGGCGAGGTTCCCAGCTTTCTCGCCGACAAGCGCGTCCTAGGCCTGGACCTTTCGCTGATTGTGGCGGGAACCAAGTACCGCGGCCAATTTGAAGAGCGGCTCAAAACCATCATGAAAGAGCTGATGGAAAATCAGAACTCCATCGTCTTCATAGATGAGCTGCACACGCTGGTTGGGGCGGGCTCAGCCGAGGGTTCGCTGGACGCGGCCAATATTTTGAAACCGGCGCTTAGCCGCGGAGAAATTCAGTGCATCGGCGCCACCACTCCGGCCGAGTACCGCAAATCCATCGAGAAAGATCGCTCGCTGGAACGGCGCTTCCAGGCCGTCAAGGTACCGCCGCCCAACGAGGCCGACGCCATCAAGATCATCCACGGCATCAAGGACCGCTATGAGAAATTCCACGCGGTCAGCTATACCGATGATGCGGTCGAGTTCGCCGTCTCGCATTCGAACCGCTATATCCCCGACCGCTTCCTGCCCGATAAGGCCATCGACTTGATCGACGAGGCCGGCGCGCGTGTAAAGTTGCGCCAGACCTCGCTGCCCGAGGAGATCACCGAGGTGCAGAAGCGCATCAAGTTCATCGTGCACCGCATGGACTCGGCCATCGCCAATCATGAGTTCGAGAAGGCGCGATTCTACTCCGACGAGGAGCGTAAGGAGCGCGAAAGCCTGCGCGCACTGCGCGACAAGTATCACCTCGACGATTCGGCCGCCGGCATCGTGGGCCGCGAAGATATTGAGGACGTGGTCAGCCGCTGGACCGGCGTGCCCGTTACCAGCATCAAGGAAGAAGAGACGCAAAAGCTGCTGCGCGTAGAAGAAGAACTCCACAAGCGCATCATCTCGCAGGAGAAGGCCATCGGCGCTCTGGCTCGCGCCATCCGGCGTTCGAGAGCAGGTCTCAAATCTCCGCATCGGCCCATCGGAAGTTTCCTTTTCCTCGGCCCCACCGGCGTAGGCAAAACGGAGATGGCGCGCACCCTGGCCAACTTCCTCTTCGGCTCCGATAAAGCGCTCATCCGCTTCGATATGTCGGAGTTCATGGAGAAGCACTCCGTCTCCAAGCTTATCGGCTCGCCTCCGGGCTACGTGGGCTACGAGGAGGGCGGCCAGTTGACGGAACGCGTCAAGCGCTCGCCTTATTCAGTCGTGCTGCTCGACGAAATCGAGAAGGCGCATCCCGATGTCTTCAATATTTTGCTCCAGGTCTTTGAGGACGGTCAGTTGACTGACGGCCTTGGCAACACGGTCGACTTCAAGAACGTGATCCTCATCATGACCTCGAACATCGGCGCGCGGCACCTGCAAAAGAAGCAGGGACTCGGCTTCCAGAGCGAGCGCGAAGACCTTGTCACCGAGAAGGTGGAGGAGCTGGTCAAGGGCGAGGTGAAGAAGACCTTCAACCCCGAGTTCCTCAACCGCCTCGACGAGATCATCCTCTTCCAGTCGTTGTCTGACAGCGACCTGATCCAGATCGTCGAACTGCTTGTGCAGCAGTTGAATGCCAACCTGGCGCAGAAGTCGATCACGATCTCGGTCACTGAAGAGGCCAAGAAGTGGATTCTCGACAAGACCCTCACGGACCGCAGTTACGGCGCGCGGCCGCTTCGGAGGGCATTGCAGCGCTACGTCGAGGACCCCTTGTCTGAAGCGTTGATCGCCGGAAAGATCTCTGAGCGCCCAGCCTTCCTTGAGGTCTATCTCGATGCCAACCAGCTCTTCTACCGGCCGGTCAGTGCAGATGAAACGGTGAGCGAAGAAAAAGCCGCAGGCATTCTGCTCTTCAGCAACTGAGACCGGCTCAAGGATGGAAGGAAAGCCCCCGGCAAACCAGCCGGGGGTTTTTTATCGAGCGAACTCCTGCCATCGCCGATTGATTCGGAGAGCCTGCCGTAGACTATCTTCGTATGCGGCTTTTTATTGGAATTCCTCTGGCGGCAGCAGTTATCGGCGAGCTTGCGGCGGTCTCTGCGCGGCTCAAGGCCAAAGAGGATGGGTTACGTTGGACGGCGCCCGAATCGTGGCACATTACGCTCGAATTCCTTGGAAATACTTCCGAGGAGAAATACGCGTTCCTGGTCGAGCATCTTCTCCAAGTACATTCGCCGCCGGTTCCAGTGCGGCTTGAGGAACTGGGCTTCTTTGATCGCGCCGGAGTTTTCTTTGCCGGCGTTGGGCTTACCCCTGAATTGCTTGCGCTCGAAAAGCGCGTTGCTGCCGCCACTGAACTTTGCGGTTTCGCGCACGACGCGCGCCCCTACCATCCGCACATCACGCTGGCGCGCAGTAAAGGTGAACGCCGAGGACTCCGCGAACTGAAGTCCCACATTCAGAGCAAACCCCCTTTCACACGATTCGTGGTCGAGGAATTTCTTCTCTACGAAACCCATCTTTCGCCCAGTGGCGCACGCTACGAGATTCGCGAGCGGTTCAAGTTAGCCCGGTAGAACTCCCTGGGATGATGCAGGATGCGATTCGAACGGAGGGAGCAGGGGCCTTCAGGCTCCTGAATCGCGTGGGGAAATCATGTGGGCTTTAGCCCCGGGCCTGAAGGCAATCTGATTTTACGATCGAATTTCGTGGGGCTAAAGCCCCACGCTCCCTCCGCTCAACGGCTTACCAAGCTCCTCAATATCATGAGGAAAATTGCTTTAGGCGCCGGCTTTTGCTGGGGCCGGCGGCTCGGTCGGCTGGCTGCGCGCAACCTTCACCATCTTGTTGCGCTGCGCGCGAAGTTTGAGGAAGGCTTTGGCTTCGACGTAGAGCCGGGGCAGATCACGATTCACAAACGCCTTCCACACCACGCGGAATGCAGCTTTCGGACGGAAGTAGTACTCGTCGTAGAAGCGGTGGACCATTTCCATAACGTAGTCGGTGGGCAGGCCGGGGTATTCAATGTGCGCCATCTGGTGGCCGCCTTCATCCATCATGGCCGTAGCATTCTTGATAAATCCGTTGGCCTTGGCGTAGTCGTAGAATTCGGTGCCGGGATAGGCGTGGGCGATGGAGACCTGGATGGTTTCGCAATCAAGGGACTTGGCGAAGTTGATGGTATTCCTGATCGACTCCTTGGTTTCGCCGGGAAGCCCGAGGATGAAGTCGGCATGGACGGTGAGGCCGAGCTTGTGGCAGTCGCGCGCAAAATCGCGGGCCCGCTCGACGGTAGCGCCCTTCTTCACGTTTTTCAGAATCTGCGGGTCGCCGGACTCGAAGCCCACGATCAGCAGCCGGCAGCCGGCTTCGCGCATGGCCTTCAGCGTCTCATAATCTGTGGTCACGCGGGAGGTGCAACTCCAGGTCAGTCCCAGAGGCTTGAGCTTTTCGCACAACTCGATAGTGCGGACTTTCTGAATGTTAAAGGTGTCATCGTCGAAGAAGAACTCCTTGACATTGGGGAAGTTCTCCTTCGCCCAGGCCAGTTCCGCGGCAACGTCGTCCGTGGACCGCTTGCGCCAGGCGTGCCCGCTCAACGTCTGCGGCCACAGGCAGAAGGTGCACTGTGCGGGGCAGCCGCGCGTGGAGTAGAGAGCGATAAAAGGATGCAGCAGGAAGGGAACGCTATAGCGGGTAACGTCCATATCCCGCTTGTAGATTTTGGTGGCCCAGGGCATGGCGTCCAGGTCTTCCACTTGAGGCCGGTCGGGATTATGGACGATGTTGCCGTCGAGCTTGTAGCTGATTCCTAAAATCTCATTCAGCGGCTTTCCTTGTGCGAACTCCACCACGGAGTAGTCGAACTCGCGGCGGCAGATGAAGTCCAGCGCGGAGCACTCGTTGAGTGCGCGGTCCGGGTCGGTGGTCACCGGGGGGCCGACGAAGGCGATTCGGATGGAGGGATTTGCGGCCTTGATAGCCTCAGCAAGCCGCTGGTCGCCCGCCCACCCCACGGTCGAGGTGAAGAGCACCAGGAACTCGTAATCTTTGCAGATCTTGATGGTTTCATCGGCGGAGACGTGATGCGGAGGGGCATCGAGCAGGCGCGAACCCTCGAGCAGACCGGCCGGGTAGGTGAGCCAGACGGGGTACCAGTAAGATTCAATCTCGCGCGTTGCGGGCCAGCGCGAGCTCGCTCCACCGTCGAAGTTCTCAAACGAGGGCGGGTTCAGGAGTAGTGTTTTCAGGGGCATAGGCATCTTATCAATTCTAACATTTTGACGGATTTTTAGCCGTTTCGTTTCGATTTCCCGTAGGTGGTTGAATCTAAGGGTAATTGCAGAACGGGGGCAAGGGCAGGTTCCCCAAGCTAAGTCGAACCGCTCTATCGAATCGCAATCAGCAGACCTGCGGAAACACTCATGGATTGCTGATGCCCACTGCCGAAGTCGTATCCATAGCTTGGTTCCAAATACCAGCCCAGTCTTCGCTTCTTCCAGGGCCAGAACATGAAGTCGAGAGCTCCTTCCGCCCCAATGGAATCAGTACTCTTGCCGGCTTTCGTTGTGTGCGCCCATTCCGGGCCGGCGCCAAACATGAATTCAGCGGTCTTGGAAAGAGTGTAGGGTTTCTTGAACAGGAGGTCGGTGTCCCACTCCTTCTGGCCGCGGCTGAAGAAGGGCGTTGTCCCCGCTTCGATCTCCAGTCGCTCCTTGATGGGGGTTACCTCGACCGCGAAATTGGGGCCGTAGGCGGGAACTCCATGGTTAAGTGCCCACTCGCCGGCGGCGCCGACTTCGAGGATCGCCGCCGGCTCTTTTTCTTCGAACCTGACCATAGGCTCTCGATGCAACAAGCAGAGCGGCCATCAAGGCTATTTTTTGAGCTCTCATTGGCGTTCTACACATCAGCGTTTATTTTGTTCCGTGCAGTTCGTTCAGCCAGTCTTCCATGTGGCCGAGGGCGCGGAGCAGACTGAGACGGGCCTTGGCCAGATCGAATCCGGCGTCCAGCGACTCTACATATTTTTGGCGCTCGTCAATGCGGGCTAATTGCTCGGCTTTGGGGGTCAGTTGCGGTTGAGCGGCGGGACCGCTTTCAGTGCCGTTTCCCAGTTCTAATTGGGCCAGCACAGACTGCAACTGCTCTTTTGCAATTTGCTGCTTGAGGCTGGCGATTTCGGCCTGAGCATCTAACTCGCGCAGGCTGCTGGTGAGCGAGGTAATCTGGAGGTCGTTTTGTTGCCTGGCCTGTTCGGCTTCAACCGTGGCTCGCAACGCTTCAGCCGCAGACTGCCTCGTTTTGTCATGAAGCCCAAGATCAAAGATCGGTATCTGAATCGAGAATCCCGAACTGAAGTTGTTAATCGGAATGGGCTTGGCGTAGTAAGCGTTGAAGTAGTTCAGAATCGTTGTGCTGCGACTGTAAAGCGCGTTGAAGCTTAGTTGTGGAAGGTACTCACTCAATCGGTCTCCATGCGCTGTCTCTTGCTTGGCGATCGCGAGCATCTGAGCCGATTGAAGGGCGCCGGTGTTCTGTTCAGCGTTATCCGCCTTCACTGCCGGAATCTCCGGGATGCTGGCATGATCGGGCGTAATGGAGCCCACAGGCAAGCCCGTAAGCGTTGCAAGCTGCTTGGCGAGTGTTGCGGCGCGGGCTTCCAGATGGAGGCGTTTCAGTTTGAGCTGGGCCGCAGTGAGACGAGCCTCCAACAAATCGCTCAGCGAGTCGATCCCAGCCTCGCCGCGTTGCTGCTCGATCTCAACCAACCTTCCTGCAAAGTCTTCCTGCTGGCGTGCACTTTCAAGTTCTGTATCTACGGTATCGAGTTCGATATAAGCCGTTGAGGCGTCAAGCGCCACCTGCTCGCGAGCGTCATCGAGATTGAGAGTGGCGGCCTTGAGTCCCGAGCGTGCCGCGGCGATGTACTGCTTCTGCGGAAAGCTGAAGACCAGCGACTGTGCGGTTAGGTCCAGGATCGATGGTATGCCCCCGGTAAATCCGACCTCGGGCACGGCAGGAAGTCCCGAGTGAAGATTCAGGCTCGGAACATAAGCATCATGGGTCTGCGCCAGAACTGCCTGGGCCTTATCAACATCTGTCTGGGCCAACCTGACAGATGTTGAATTACGCTGCGCCAGGGCCACCACCGTGCCCAGCGAAACCTGCGCCGGCAGCAAAGCGGGTGCGGCCGTCAGCCCCATGATCACGAGCCATGCCATGCGCGGATTGTGAGAGATATTCAGGTGCATATTTCCAGTCAATTCCTGGTTTCGTGTGAACTTGCTCCCTGTGTGGGTTTGTATTCACTAGCCAGGGCGAGGGCCGCCGCGCGCTCGCGCGTTGCCGCCGCAGAGTCTCCGAGCTGCTCCTTCAAGTTTGCCAGCCGATAGTGAGCCACAAACGCCGGCGCTTCCTCAGTTTTTCCCGGGCTGGCCAGGTAATCTTCCAGCATTTTGGCTGCGAGTGCCGGGTCACGTTTGGAATCTATCAGCACGCCAGCACCGTCATAGAGCGCAACGGCCGCGTGCTTATCGCCTCGCGCTGCAACCAGCGCACTGTGAAGCGCCGACTCCATCTCCGTCCAGCGCTGCCGGCGGGAATAGAAGGCCGCCAGGTTCGTCCATTCCGTTGCAGGATGCGCACCGGTCGCGACGGCCTGCTTGAACTCGCGTTCGGCCGCGTCATAATCCTTGCGGCTTTCGGCCATGTTGCCGCGCAATTCATGGGCGCGCGATGGATCCACTTTATCCAGCTTTGCGGCGACGCCTTCCGCCTTATCCACGCCACCGCCCACGACTCCGGGTGCCTGCCGGTAAAACTCGCCCAGATCAAACAGCGCTTCAGCATTGCGGGGATTCAGCCTTACCGCCTCTTCAAACTCTACCGGCACTCGCTTGGCAATCGAATATGCTTTTATGAACGAGGCCCGGTCAGCTTTCTCGCCCAGGGCTTGGCCCAGCCACAGATGATAATCGGAGTTCTGCCCGTCGAGCCGGACCGCCTGTTCGCACTGGTCGACGGCTTCATTCCACTCCTCCAACGTGTAGCGCACGCGACATTCGAGGTTGTGGGCCTCGGCCTGGCCCGCATCTGACGAGGGCAGGGAATGGAGCAGCTCCAGCGCATGGTCCGCCTCGCCGGCCTGCAAAGCCGCTCTTGACTGGGCAAGCAAGTCCTGCGCATTGGCAGGAACCGTCAAGGCCGCCGCCAGAAAAACTGACAGTAGCATCGTAGCCGCTCTTTTGAGCCCAGTCACTGCACAACCTTGATCGGAACGCCCTCCTGAAGGGGCAGTCCATTGGCTGTACCGGTTGCCACCGTTTCTCCGTCATTGAGTCCGGAGAGAATGGCAACCTGAGTGAGGTTGATGGTTCCAATGGTTACAGAGGTTCGCACCAGTCTGTCGTTGACCACCTTGTAGACGTAGGGCTTGCCGTTCTCAGAGTGCAGCGCCTCGCGAGGAACGCTCAGGGTGTTTGGCTCGCTTGAAGTGGTTACCGTTACGGTGACGTTGGTATCCGGCAGCAGATCGCGGTCCGCATCGTCTATCTGGACCACCACTTCGCCCACGTTGCGCGTGCCGTAGATAATTACGGCTACAGGAATGCGGACAATGTGCCCGTGCCACTGCCGGCCCGGCTTGGCGTCCCACTTGATCTCTATAGGCTGGCCGATAGCCAGGCGGCCGATCTCGGGCTCATCGAAATAGGCGCGCACGCGTTCACGACGCAGGTCGGCCAACTGCAACAACAGCTTTCCCTGTTCAACAAAATCCGTGGGACTGGCATTGAGGCTGTAGACCGTACCGGCAACAGGCGCATGGATTGAGGTTTGCGCCATCACCTGGTGAGCCGCCTCCAGATTGGTCTCCGCGTCGGTCAACCCAGCCCGCGCCCGCTCCACCTCTGCCGGCGAATAGCGATTTTTGGCGCCCTGTTCGGATGCATGCAGGGCAGCTTCAGCCGCATCCAGCCGCTGCTGTGCGTCCGAGACCTCACTGGCTGAAGCCGCACCCGCGTTCTTTAGTTTGACGAGCGCATCCAGATCGTGGCGTGCCTGATCGCGGCTCAACCGGTCGCGGGCAGTCTCTGCTTCCGCCGCCTGACGTTCCTGCTGGCTTCCATTGTGCGTAGCCGCCTCCACCGCCGCCTGGGCCGTCTTCACGCCACTCTCGGCAGTTGCCACCCGTGCGCGCGCCTGCACATCGTCCAGCACCATCAGCAGTTTGCCGGCCGGTACCTCGTCGCCGGGCTGCACGTAGACGGCCTTCACCGTTGTGGGAACGGGGCTGTAGAACTCGAAATTGTTCTCCGGCTCTACGCGGCCGTTGGTGCTGATGGTATTCGTCAACTCCTGGCGGACCGCCTTCGCTGCGTGCACCGGCAACTGATCGCGCATCAGGAAGCGCGCCGTAAAGAACACGATAACGGTAAGGATTGCCGCGCCGCGCCAAAACCAGAGCCGGCGACGGTCCGATTGCTTTCTCTCTTCAGTCATTCCGGTAACCAGAGTCAGTATATAGGACTCAATTGCCGGACTTTAGAAGCAAAAATATGGCTGGACAGCAGGAAGCCGGCCCATCTTCCGGCTCGTACAATAAAAAGATGGCCCAGCAACCGCGCTATACTGACGAACACGCCAAGGCCGGCCTCGATTTCGTCTTCCCCACCATCGAGACCTGGCAGAACCAGTTTCCCGGCTACGAGATTCTGATTGACGATCCGGAGCTTACCTCGGTCTGCCCCAAGACCGGCCTGCCCGACTTCGGCGTGCTCACCATCCGCTACATGCCCCGCGAACGCTGCCTCGAGCTCAAATCGCTGAAGGAATATCTCTTCAGCTACCGCAACCTGGGCATCTTCCAGGAAAACATTGTGAACCAGGTGCTTGAAGACGTAGTAAAAGCCTGCAACCCGGTCTGGGCCGTAGTTCGCGGCGAGTTCCGCCCCCGCGGCGGCATCGGAACCACGGTAGAAGCGCGCTGGCCCCGGCCCGCTGCCTGAAACCGTTGGGCCATCAACAGCCGATTATGATATTCGTGTAAACTCTCGTTTCAATTCCGAGATCAAATCTTTTGTCCACCTCAACCCATCCTCTTCGCCCCCGCATCAGCCCCGCCCTGGGGACGCTGCTGCTGCTCATCAGCCTCAACCTCTTCAACTACATTGACCGCTACATTCTCCCCGGCGAGGTCTCGCTCATCCAGCGCGAATTCCACTCCACCGACCAGCAGATGGGCGCGCTCACTACGGCGCTGTTTGTCTTTTACATGCTCGCCGCCCCGCTCACCGGCTGGCTGGGAGACCATTTCCGCCGCAAGCCTCTCATCATCGCCGGCGCGGTTTTGTGGAGCGTAGCCACTCTGGGCACCGCCTGGGTCCACGACTATCGCACCCTCTTCATCCGCCACGCGCTGGTAGGCGTAGGCGAGGCAACCTTCGGCATCTTCGCCCCCGCCGTCCTGGCCGACTTCTATCCCGAGCGCGACCGCAACCGCATCCTCTCCATCTTTTACCTGGCCATTCCGGTAGGCGCTGCGCTTGGCTATCTGGCGGGTGGGGAACTTGGCTCGCTCTGGGGATGGCGTCAGCCGTTCTTTCTCTGCGCAATTCCCGGCCTGATCATTGCCGCGCTCTACGGCTGGATTGGCCGCGAACCCGAGCGCGGAGCCAGCGACCACGTCCGTCCCACCGCAGATCGCGCCACGGTTCTGGGCCTCTTCCGCAACCCGGCTTTTCTAACCGGCACCTTTGGCCTCGCAACTCTCACCTTCGCCATGGGTGGCATCTCGGCCTGGGTGCCCACGTTCCTGCACCGTTCCGCCGGCCTCTCTGTCGGCGATGCCAGCATGGTGGTCGGCGCCATCACCGTAGTCGACGGTATCGCCGGCACTCTCGCGGGCGGCTGGCTGGCCCAGCGCTGGCTGCGCACCAACTACCGCGCCCTCTACCTCCTCTCCTTCTGGAGCGTAGCCCTCACCCTTCCTTGCGGCGCGTTGGTCTTCTTCGGACCGCGCGCATGGGCCGTCCCGGCTCTGTTTGCAGCCGAGTTCTTCCTTTTCCTCAACACCGGCCCGCTCAACGCCGCCATCGTCAACTCAGTCTCCGCCCCGGTTCGCGCCACGGCCATTTCCTTCAATCTCTTCTGTATCCACTTCTTTGGCGACACCTTCTCGCCCACCATCATCGGCGCCATCTCCGACCGCACAAACCTGAGCCTAGGTCTCGGCGCAACGCTTATTTTCCTGGTAATCTCCGCCATAATTCTGCGCACCGGCGCCCGCTTCGCCCCGCCGCTGGAAGAAGCTAAAAGCTAGCAGCTAGAAGCTAAAAGCTGTTTTCTCACTTCCCCGTCCGCGTCTCCTGTTCCCGCGAATTCATAAAACCCCGCCGTCCCCCCTGTGAGCGCAGATTAGGATCGCTAATCGGAGGCCGGCTCTGGTCGGCATTGAACCCGCGCACAAGCTTGGGATTCGGCTTGAACTTCGGCGGCCCTCCATAGAACTGCCGTGCATGGCTCAGCAGCATTCCCGCCCGCCCGTGCATAGGCTGCACAATCCCCCGCACCTGCACATTCATATCCCGATACTTCAGCAGTTCCCCCACTTCATCGCGATCCTCCCACAAGCTGATGATGGTGAACCGGCAAGCGTCATCGGTAGTCTCCGGCGTGCAAACGTCGAGATATCGAGTCCCGTCCGGCAATTGCACCACGTCATAAACATGCGCCGAAACGCAAACATCCTTATTGAGCAACCTGGTAGCTTCGTCAGCCGTAATGCAAGGCTTAGGTTTCCCGGCCACAGCCGCCAAAGGCGCAGCCAGACAAAACAAAACGACCCAATGCAACGCACGCAAGGCCATGAAATCTCTTTTCCGGGGAATGGGAGAATGTTAGCGCGAAATGAGGAGATTGTGAAGCACACGATTAACTCGGATTTAGCTTGAGCATCTTTCATAAATTGCTTTGTGTCAGGGCACGACTTCAGTCGTGCCGAAAAGGGCACGAAAAGGAAGGGGTTTTAACCCCTGAGGGATCACAACATGAATACAGATACCATTCATGAAATACGCTCCAATGCCGATTTACATTGAGTGGCAGCCATGCTGACAAAGACGGTCAAGCTGAGAAAACGCGGAAACGGCTTCTGGATTACCGTTCCAGCGGCGATCGTAAGAGAAAAGGAACTGAAACCAGGCGATGGGGCACAGTTCACGCAAACCGGCGAACATGAATTTGAGTTGAGCCGCGTTTGCAGTCAATGCGGAGCCATCGAGAAGATACTTACTTTGAGTCGCGTCATGCTGACGGGAAATGCGTTCAATCGGGAGGGTGCCAATGAGCGGTGAATTATGGAGTGTAGATTGTTGATTTAGGCCGGTGTATTCCACCCGGAGGCGACAATTGAAAAGTATTGATGATGCTGGCCCTCAATTGTTCTTTTGCATTATCAAATGCTGTCCGTTTGAGAAGCAATTCTGTATCAAGCTTAAGACGCTCGTTGTAGTCGCTAAAAAAAGTCTTCTCCATTGTTGAACAAGTGAGCAGCATGGTGAACACGCTAGTGGCCCACATCCTTGTTTCTGACCCCGTATAGTTAAGACGAAATTCTACATTGTCGCCGATTTCGATTTGGACAAAACGCTCTGCCATTGCAATAGCATTTGCATGAGAGCCGGTTTCAGATAGCTGACCCCATGTTTTGTGCAACTCGTCCAAGTCCTTGAATAGCCCCTGTTTCTTGTTTCGCTCGAAAGCATCTCTGAATGCCTCTAGCTCTTGTTTTCCAATCACCTTGTTAAGCCAAATTTTCTGAAGACTTGTGTCATTGCACATTGCATGAGCATGAGCGAAGAATTCAATAGCATCCCGCAATATCGAACGTGACTCTGCCAAGCAGTCTGAAAATGCGAGTTCAAGGCTGACCCTCATCTTGGCATGTGCGTTCATGCAACAAAGTAGCGGGAGCATTGAATATGGCTCTTGCACACTCTGCAGATCACTGAATTCGCGCATCCACATCTCATCTAGGTGAATGTAGAGTTGCCATAGTGCATTGAACTCCTGAATTCGTGAAAACAGATTGTTGCGCTTCACTGAGTAGTAGCTGCGGTATTCAGCAGGGAAATTGTCAATCTCAAATTTCATTAACAAGTCGGTCTCTTTAGGCTCTGGACTCATTGCATATCCTCCGTGCTATATGATTGAGGCGTAAATGTTGGTTACCGTTTCCTACTAGAATCGCGCGCTGATTTTCTTTGGTAGCTAGTCGCTTTCTTCACTCCTTGGCGGCGGAAAGGATTGGCGCGGTGCTTGTGTTCCGGCACAGAATACTGTTTCTTTCCATCAACAATGGTTGTCACCGTTTTCGAGCCGCTCGTGCCGCACTTGGGATGGCGACACTGGACTGTGCCGTCCTGCTCATCTGGCCCATAGACCTTTTGCCCGCTTCCTTCGCAGCGAACCATTTTCGGTTGCGTCATGGGTAGAACCTCCATGTGCGAAGACTACTTCAGGAAGACCAAACGCGGGTCGGTTGCGTGGAAAAAGTTTGAACCAAATTTGCCGGTGTTTTCCGCTAGGGCAAGCTGAATCCGACTCGACATTCATTTTACTTTCACTTTTGCGTGCCGCGTTTCCTGTAAGTTATTGATGTAAATGGCGTTACCAACGGGATTTGAACCCGTATCATCGTCATGATAGATAGACTGCTTCAGCGCGCGCCCACTAACTCTTCACTTTTCGCGCCCTGCCCGTAATGACTCACCACATAGTTATCAAGAATCTGCTTAAACTCAGCCACAATCGTATCTCCGCGCAGCGTAGTCGATAACTTCCCATCGATATAAACCGGCGCCTTCGGTTCCTCAAAAGTTCCCGGCAAACTGATTCCAAGATTAGCGTGCTTCGATTCGCCGGGTCCGTTGACCACGCAGCCCATCACCGCCAGCTTCAGCTCTTCCACGCCGGGATACTTCTTCCGCCACTCCGGCATCTGCGCCCTCAGGTAGCTCTGAATCTGCTCCGCCAGCTCCTGAAAATACGTGCTCGTCGTCCGCCCGCAGCCGGGGCAGCTCGTCACCTGCGGCATAAAGCTGCGAATCCCCAGCGATTGCAGAATCTGCTGCGCCGCCTGCACCTCTTCCGTCCGGTCGCCGTTCGGCTTCGGCGTCAGGCTCACGCGAATCGTGTCGCCAATGCCAGCCAGCAGCAGCGGCGCCAGCCCAGCCGTCGATGCAATCAGCCCCTTCGCCCCCATGCCCGCCTCAGTCAAACCAAGATGCAGCGCATAGTCGCAGCGCACGGCCAGCGCCGTATAAAGTTCCACCAGGTCGCGCACGCCGGAGACTTTAGCGGAAAGAATAATCTGGTCGTGCCGCAGTCCATAGCGCTCGGCGGCCTTGGCTGAATCAAGCGCGCTGGCGATCATCGCTTCCATCATCACGTCGCGGGCGGTGAGCGGGTTGGCCTTCTTGCTGTTCTCATCCATCATGCGCGTCAGCAGCGCCTGGTCGAGCGAACCCCAGTTCACGCCGATCCGAACAGGCTTTTGGTTTTCAACCGCGCACTCCACCATCACCTGAAAATTATCGTTGTCCTTCTTGCCGATCGAAGCATTGCCCGGATTGATCCTGTACTTGGCCAGCGCCCGCGCCGTGGCGGGAAACTTCTTCAGCAGCAGGTGGCCGTTGTAGTGAAAATCCCCCACAATGGGCACGCGCAGCCCGAGCTTATCCAGCCCCTCAACAATATGCGGAACAGCGGCGGCAGCCTCTTCGTTATTCACCGTGATGCGAACAATCTCTGACCCCGCTGCGGCCAGTGCCGCAACCTGCTCAATCGTCCCTGCAACGTCTGCCGTATCGGTATTGGTCATCGACTGCACGACGACCGGAACCTCCCAGCCGACGCGAACGTGCCCAATCCTGACCGTAGGTGTTTTCCTGCGCTGAATCTCCGCCATAGATACAGTTTACCCGGAGTGAGGTTTGAGGGGAAATCGCGCTTCATCCGGTAGAGATAGCGATTCCACGCGTTGTATTTATTGGAAAGTTATTCACTAAGTAGTTACTGTATTGTTACTAATGGATGGTTACTACTGGATAGGGGGGTAGGGGGGTGCCTTAGCTGCGGTGAGACTTTGCCTCGCCGTTGACACACGATTTGTTTATGCACTCGACCTTTATGCGAACTTTTTTCCCGTACGGACATTGATATATTGTGCGCCGAGAGAAGGTAATAATCTGCAAGACAGTCGCGCCTAAAATTTAGATGTAGTCGCGGAAGAGTTCTGCGGAGGGCGCTGCGATCACGCCGCGGCCGACGAGCATTCCGTCTTCGGCGGCAACTTTGGAGCCTGCGGCTACCGCTGCCTGCACGCTCGAAACATCTCCGGCCATGAGCACGAATCCCTTGCCGCCGAGAGCCATCGCCAGATGAACCCGAAGCAGCGTCACGTTGGCCGATTTGACGCACTCGTCGGCGACCGCGATGATGCTGGCCGCGGAGAAGGTCTCGATTACGCCGATGGAGCGCAGCTCTTTGGGGTCGATATCGACGGCGTTGGAGATGGCCGCCAGAACCGAT
>Ga0181535_10004358_pt1 | contig 15813 bp, 11 predicted proteins | sample PEATcosm2014_Bin_44_FD_119774 | JGI IMG/M metagenome (GOLD analysis project Ga0181535, IMG submission 119774) | Peatland microbial communities from MTU Mesocosm Facility, Houghton, MI, USA - PEATcosm2014_Bin17_30_metaG | ecosystem: Environmental > Terrestrial > Soil > Wetlands > Peat | place... | reverse complement strand
TGGACGGCGAATAATTTGCTGGAAGCGGCGTATGTATGGACGGAGGCCAACAGCCTGTGATTCGGCAGGCGGGGATTCTCTGCGCCGGTCGCGGCACGAGATTGCGCCCATTTACGGATCATGCACCTAAGCCCATGCTGCCGCTGCTGGGCGTGCCCATGGTCGAGTGGAACATCAGGCGCTTTCGGCAGTACGGAGTTACGGAATTTTATATCAATCTGCACCACCTTCCAGACGTGCTGCGCAACTACCTGGGAGACGGGAGCCGGCTAGGTGTCCATATTCATTATCATTTTGAACCGGAGCTGCTGGGTACGGCAGGCGGCATCAAGAGCTTCGAGGATCAACTCGACGAGGAGTTCTTCCTTATCTACGGTGACATCTTCAGTCACGTCGATTACGGCGTCATGGAGCAAGCCTGGCGGGAGAAGCCCGGCGCCGTGGGCATGCAGCGCGTGGCACAGGCTACGGAATATTCCGATGTCGATGTTGTGGAGTTGGGCGGGGACGGACAGATCGCGGCGGTACATCCCATGCCCCACACCACAACCTATTCCAATGCATACCGAATGCGCGGTGTGTTCATCTTGCGGCGCGAAATACTTGCCGGTGTTCCAGCCGGCAAATACTATGAGATTGGCAAGGATCTTCTGCCTTTTGTAATTGCCGGGGGACAATCTTTTTACGGATATGTTAGCCGCGACTACTCCAAGGGAATCGATACTCTGGATAAGTGGAAGGAGGTGGAAGCTTATCTCCGCGAATCCGGCCTCGGCAGCAGCGGTGTCAATGTGGAGAATCATTCAGGAAGCTGAGAGACATGCACACATCGGGCAATCCAGTTGTAAGCATCATCATGGCGACTTATAACCGGGCCTCGCTGATCTGCCAGGCAATAGAAAGCGTGATCGGCCAGTCCCTGACCGATTGGGAGTTGATTGTCGCGGACGATGGCTCCACTGACAACACATTTGAGATAGCGCGCGCTGCCTATGCGCACGAGATCGCTGCTGGACGCGTACAGGTACTGACCAAGGCCAACGGAGGCAAGGCTGCTGCGCTGAACTACGCACTCGATGGTCTCGACGAGGAGTTCTACGTCGGCATCGATGCAGACACAGTGATTGCTGCCGACGCCATTGCCAAGCTCATCCCGCATTTCGAGGATCCCGCAGTCGGCGCCGTTGCGGGCAATGCGAAGGTGGGCAACAGGGTCAACTTATGGACACGCTGGCAGGCCCTTGAATACATCACCAGCCAGAACTTCGAGCGACGCGCGCTTGATCTGTTTAACGTGGTCACTGTCGTGCCCGGCGCAATCGGCGCATGGCGGACCGAACCGGTGAAGAGGGCTGGCTGCTATCCGTTGAACACGGTGGCAGAAGATGCCGATCTCACCATGAATCTGCTCGAACAGAAGTTCAAGGTGGTTTACGAGGACCGCGCGCTCGCTTTCACGGAGGCGCCCATCAATGCGAGCGGGCTGATGCGCCAGCGCTTCCGCTGGTCCTTCGGCATTTTGCAATCGGTGTGGAAGCATCGCCTGGCCTTCGTGCGGAACAAGGCGATGGGGCTATTCGCGCTACCGAATATCCTGATCTTCCAGATGTTTTTGCCGCTTGTCTCGCCGTTCATCGACCTGATGTTTCTGGCCGGGATCGTTCATTACTTTATCGACCGCTATTATCATCCCGAAGCTGCGTCAGCGGCGAGTTTCATGAAGCTGCTGGCGTACTTCCTGACGTTTCTGCTGATCGATTTTGTTACCTCGGCGGTAGCGTTCAGCCTGGAGCGGCGGCATCCCGCCAACAAGGGCGATGGCTGGTTGTTGTTCCACATCTGGCTGCAACGTTTTGCTTATCGCCAGGTGTTTTCAATTGTGCTGTTCAAGACAGTGATGCGCGCGATCGATGGCAAGCCGTTCAACTGGGACAAACTGGAACGCACGGCGCGCATGAGCAAGCAAACTGAAGCGCTGACGGAAACGCGTTAGGTTTTACGAGGACTTATGTTTAGAGTCCTGCAGCCCGCCCATGCTCCGCAAATGCCTTAGCGATGATGACTGGAGTGGCCGCCTCCGGAATGGCCGCCTCCGCCGGAATGCCCCCCACCGCCGAAGTGACCGCCACCTCCGCCAAAATGGCTTTCCTTGGGAGCCTTCCAGCCGCCACCGCCGCCCCAGCCAGAGTGCCCGCCGCCAGAGCTATATGCTTTCGGCGCCTTGCCGCCAAACTCGTTGGAGTTGTGGCCGCCGAAGAAGTGGAAGCCGCCGGATCGCTGCGATTGGGCCACTTCGCCGCCGCGGAAAGAGTCGTAGCTTCGGCCGCTGTTGCCGCGGAAGCTGTTCTCAGGCATGCGGTACGACTGCGAAGGGCTGGGATACCCCATTCCCTGACGGGGAGCGTAGCTGTCCCGTGATGGGTTCGAGTACGTGGAGCCATAGGATTGCCGGCCATATTGGTCTATTCGGCTGGAATAAGCGGGCTGCCTGGATTCATAGGAAGGCTGCCGGTTTTCAAATTGCTGCGACCTTCCAAAGGATTGCGGATAACGGTTGTACGCCTCCTGCGGGGGCGAGGCTGGTCGCATGGGAGTCTCGGCGCGTTGAGGAAATCCGCGATTGAATCCCTCCATAGTCCGAGCGTCTGCGGTCCGAGCGTCTCCGAACCGCTGAGGTTCACGAGAAAATCCCTGGCCGTAGGCTCGGTTGTAGGGTTCCTGGCGACCATAGGTGTGAGCGTAGGCGTCATGGACGTCGCCATAACGGCCATAGCCACCGCGAGCCAATTGTGGCACCCCGGGATAGGCACGAGGGCCGCCATGTGGAAAGCCCCAGTCCGATACGGAGTTGCTATGCGTGTAATAACTGCCGTGGTTGAAGAGAATAGAGTGCGCGAGCCAGTCGAGGCCCCAGCCGAGAAAGCCCCAGGGCGTGTGCATGAACGCATTCATCGCGAAACTCAGGCCAAACTGAACCGGGGATGAACCGAAGAACGAACCCAAGGCCCCGATGAGAGAAAAACCCGGGTACGGTGAGACGGGCTGCCCGTAAACATCCCATGGGTTATACGTGGGCACATAGACGACCTGCGGATTGGTTGGAGCGATATCAATCGCGCCGCCATTGTCGCTCACTTCCTCCTGCGGGTTGCTCTGCAAATTGCCGGCCTGTTCGGCGCGTTCGCGCATGACCTGAATCGTCTGCAGAACGTCTTGCGGCTGGTTGTAATAGGCGTTGCCGAGATTGGTAGTCCACTGAAGATTCCGATCCAACAAGGCAAGCACTTGCGGAAACGCTGTGAGCGCCTTCACGCTGGGGTCCCAATTGGACTGTGCATCGGCTCCGGCTGCAATCTGTTCGGGCGCGACGTCGCCCAGCGATCTCAACCACTGATCGGCTGCGGAAACCTGCGCCGGGTAAGTGGAAGCGGCAAGAATCTGCGCGACCAGTGCGTCAGGATAAAGAGCAATAGGAGCGACTAATTGAGTCAGTTCGTCGGGACTGAGCGCTCGCGCCTGGCTGAGCTGTTGCCCGTAACCTTGCTGCGCATACGGTTGCGCCGGTTCCTGGTAAGGGGATTGAGGATACTGCTGGTAGGCCGACTGCGGGGATTGAGGCTGTGGATAGGCGTATTGCGGCACCGATGAGTATTGCTGAGGAACGGCTGGGTTCTGTCCGCCGGTGGACGGTTCGTCCGGCGGCCAATATTCCTGTGCTGAAAGCGGAGCTGCCGCGAGACTGAGCATAAGCGTTGCTGCTCCGAGCCCAATCGCGAAATGAGATCTCTTCGCGGTGCTACGAGGATTAACGGCCGCATTTTTTGCGAGGAGGGACGTACTGCTGAGAAGCTGGGTGAAGCGTATAACGCGCAAATCTGTTCGGGATTCCATTTTCCCTCTCGTGGCCCACTTGCTCTCGACAACAGCGAGGTTAGGGGTTCAGCCTTTGCGCGCCCGGCCCAGGGTCTGGCGAACTCTGGATCGACCGCCCTTTTCCCTTGGCACCCACTAAAACCCGACGCAGCATGGGGAAGAGTGCAATAGATTTGGACCCGGATTCGCGGGGTTAGTTTCGCGGATGAAACGGATACTTTGCATGGGATCGGCGCGGTGGAAATCGTCGTCTGCGCGCGTGGCTTCGCGGATACAAAACGACTACACTAGGGTGGTTATGGCAACTGTTCCCCTTCCCACTGAGATACTGCGCCGTGCCCCCCAAGGGACCTTTCACAATGAACCATTTACCGACTTCAAAGCCCCAGAGAATCGTCGCAAAATGCACGAGGCTTTGGAGTTGGTGGGCGCTCAACTAGGCCGGGAATATCCCCTGATTCTCGGGGGGCATCGGTCGAAAACGGACGGCAAGATTCGATCGCTCGATCCTTCGCGCCCCAGCCGGGTGGTTGGAGTGCACCAGAAGGCGGGGGCGGAGCATGCCGAGCAGGCCATGCAGGCGGCGCTTCGTGCGTTTGAGCTTTGGAGTCGAGCATCAACCGGGGAAAGGACTTCCCTATTGCTCGGTGCGGCAGAGATCATCCGCAAACGAAAATTTGAATTCTGCGCGTGGCTTACGTACGAAGTAGGAAAAAACTGGGCTGAGGCCGACGCCGACGTTGGGGAAACAATCGACTTTCTTGAGTTTTACGCGAGAGAAGCACTGCGTCTCGCCGAAGCAAGGACCCCGATTCAACTTCCAGGGGAGAAGGATGAGCTACGCTACATCCCGTTGGGTGTGGGTGCAGTGATTCCGCCGTGGAATTTCCCGTTTGCCATCATGGCCGGCATGACGTCTGCAGCCATCGTTACGGGAAATACGGTGATTCTCAAGCCATCGAGCGATTCGCCTACGATTGCCGCAAAGTTCATTGAAGTGCTGGAAGAAGCGGGGATGCCCGGCGGTGTTGTGAACTTCTGCCCGGGCTCGGGAGCGGCGTTTGGAAACGCGATTGTGGAGCATCCGAAGACCCGCTTTATCGCTTTCACGGGGTCCAAGTCCGTTGGCCTCGAGATTCACGAGCGTGCAGCCAAAGCTCGGCCGGGACAGATCTGGATCAAGCGAACGATTCTGGAGATGGGCGGCAAAGATTCGATCCTTGTGTGTGCGGATACCGAGTTGGACACAGCGATCGCAGGAGTCGTGGCTTCGGCATTTGGATTCAGCGGACAGAAGTGCTCGGCGTGTTCGCGTGCGATTGTGGAGGCATCGATCTATGACGCCTTTGTCGATGGTTTGCGAGAGCGCGTCGGAGAATTGACGGTCGGCGATCCGGCAGAGAATCACAATCTCGGGCCGGTGGTGAACAAGGCGGCCATGGACACGATTCTTGGCTACATCGCCAAGGGAAAAGAAGAAGGCCGCCTGGTTGCAGGCGGGCATGCGATCGAGACGGAGGGCGGCGGATATTATCTCGAGCCGACGGTCTTCGCAGATATTGCGCCCGATGCGGTCATCGCCCAGGAGGAAATCTTTGGGCCGGTCTTGGCAGTGATCAAAGTGGATGACTTTAAGGAAGCGCTGAAGGTCGCAAACAACACGGAGTACGGCCTGACCGGAGCAGTTTACACAGACGATCGCGAGCGGCTTGACATGGCTCGTCAGGAATTCCATGTGGGAAATCTTTATCTGAACCGCAAGTGCACTGGCGCAATGGTCGGTGCACATCCATTTGGCGGATTCAATATGAGCGGCACCGACTCGAAAGCCGGAGGCCCGGACTATCTGCTGCTCTTCACGCAAGCCAAGAGCATTGCGGAAAAGCTGTAGGCCGCTCGCGCTTGATTTGGGTTTGGTTGAGATTCGTGGCTGCCAACCCTTTCACCAACCCCCACGGACGAAGACTCGTCTGTGAAAAAAGCGAAAGGATGGGGCACGGAAGTTGGCAAATAAACCAGCTGCCAATTAAGCCACGGCAGGCGGGGCTGCGGCTTGCTCTTCGGCTTCGAGCTTGTTCCCCATCTCGGCCGCGGCCTGCGCAAGTTGGCGGTGGTGGATCGTAAAGAGAGCCAACTCGAGACGGTCGCTGACACCGGTCTTGTCGTAAATAGAGCGAAGGTAGTTCTTGATGACCTGCTCGGTGGTCTTGAGCCGAAGCGCGATCTCACGGTTCTTGCAGCCTTGCACAATGAGGGCCACGATCCGCATTTCCTTGGGCGTGAGCCGATCGCGCACACGCGCGCCGACTAGATCCTCTTCGGGGGATTCGGGCATCATCAGCTGCGGAGGAGTCCAAGTGTCGCCAGCCGCTACGCGGCGGACGCACTCGACGAGCGCCGGGCCAGTCACATTGCGGAAAACCACGCCACGGAAACCTTGCTGCATAAATGCGCTGGCGCTTTCGTTGTTTTCGGCAATGACGATACCTCGGCTGCTGGTTGTCTCGAGCAGCGAGCGCAAGCGGACCATGTCGGGCCGCAGGGAGGCGGCGAGCACGACGATGGAACCGGGGAAGGTGGCAATGGCATGCATCATCCTGTCGAGGTCCGTGCATTGAGCAATAATGCGCATGTCCTCGTCCATCGCCAGCACTTTAGCTGTACCGGCCCGGAAGATTGCCTGTGAGTCGGCAAGGATCACTTTATTCATGATTCACGCACCATCCGTCGTGGAACTTGGGGTCAGACTGGAACTACCGTGCATCCTTACTTAGCCTGATTTCCACAATTGAAACTTAAGATACACGTTCTGTGACAGGAGGCGAAATGGCGAAAAGAAGAACTTCTCGAAGTGTCTCGTTCTGTTACATCTGAGCGAGGGCACATTCCTTTCGTCACCTGTCCAACACAAAAAGTACTGGCACTGATTGAAAAAGCCTGAAACAAGCTTACAGCCCAATTGGAATTCCGTCACGTGAAACCGGTAGACAACCTGGCTCTGTATTTACTGACTTGGCTCGTTTCAGTCTGGTACTTTTAGAGCGGAACGAGAGTAAAAACTCCGTTGCAGAGTGTCTGTAGGTGGCATTTCCTGAGGAAAGAGCCACTTGGCGGTTGATTCCGGAGTATTCCAGTCTGGTTTCGCTGGAACGGGTCTCGTGGGTATTTGAGGTCCTAAACTGGGAATATGGCAAGGCCGATTTTACTGGCGGTGGATGACGACGTCAGCGTTCTGGAGGCAGTTGTCCAGGACCTGCGCCGGCAATACGGGGCTGAATACCGGGTGATGCGGGCGGCGAGCGGCCAGGCGGCCCTGGATACGCTCACCCAAGTGAAAGCCCGTTCGGAGCCGGTGGCTCTGATTTTGAGCGACCAACGGATGCCGGGGCTGACGGGCGTCGATTTTCTGGAGAGGGCGCGTGAGATCTACCCGGACGCACGCCGTGTGCTGCTTACAGCCTACGCAGATACGGAAGCCGCGATCCGGGCAATCAATTCTGCGCGCATCCATTACTACCTGAATAAACCCTGGGATCCACCGGAAGAAAAGCTGTACCCGGTGCTGAACGACCTGCTGGATGACTGGAAGGCAGGGTTCCGGCCTCCGTTCGAAGGGCTGCGTGTGATTGGAAACCGGTGGTCGCTCAAGGATCACAGGCTACGCACGTTCTTATCCCGCAACCATGTTCCTTACCGGTGGCTCGACATTGCAGGCAACGATGAGGCCATCAAGCTCCTGGCGGAAAAGGATTTAAAGCCAGAGCAACTTCCGGTGGTGCTTTTCCCGGACGGCGCCATGATGCCGGATGCCGACCCAGACGTTCTGGCCGCGCGCGTGGGTCTGAGTACACAGGCGACGCAGGAGTTCTATGACATGACCGTGGTAGGGGCTGGTCCTGCGGGTTTGGCGGCCGCGGTTTATGGCGCCAGCGAAGGCCTGAAGACCTTGATTATTGAGCCAGAAGCGCCGGGCGGTCAGGCCGGTTCGACCTCTCGCATCGAGAACTACCTTGGATTCCCGGCGGGAGTGACTGGCGCGGATTTGGGCCGCCGGGCGCAAATGCAGGCAACGCGATTCGGAGCGGAGTTTCTGACTCAGCGTGCGGCAGGTCTGCGGATCGATGGTCAATACAGGTTTGTGAAGCTGGCGGATGGGCACGAAGTCTCCAGTCATGTGGTGCTTCTGGCGCCGGGAGTGCAATATCGCCGGCTCACGATTCCCGGAGCAGACAGGCTAACGGGGTGCGGCATCTATTACGGCGCGGCCCTGGTGGAGGCTAGCTCCTGCAAGGACGAGGACGTCTATGTTGTTGGCGGGGCGAATTCGGCTGGACAGGCAGCGCTGCATTTCTCGAAGTTTGCCGGTAAGGTGACAATGCTGGTCCGCGGGGGGGGCCTGGCGCTCAGCATGTCGAAATACTTAATCGATGAGATCGAGAGAACATCGAATATTGAGGTGGCGACAAAGACACAGGTTGTGAGAGCGGAGGGGGACGGGCACCTTGAAGCCTTGTGCCTGCATGGCCCAAACGGGGAATATCGCGTGCCAGCAACTTCATTATTTGTATTTATAGGTGCAGAGCCTGGCGTGGAGTGGCTGCCGCCCTCGGTTCTACGCGACGAAAAGGGCTTTGTTTTGGCGGGACCTGACCTGCGCCGGGACGGAAAGATGCCGGAAAGCTGGCGGGAACCGCGCGAGCCTTTTCTGCTGGAGACTAGCGTACCTGGAGTCTTTGTCGCCGGAGATGTCCGGCACGGTTCCATCAAGCGTGTGGCTTCGGCGGTTGGGGAAGGTTCGATTGCTGTACAGTTCGCACATCAGTATCTTGCCGGATTCTGAGGGGGATTCTAATGGGGGAAAAGCGTAAGCAGAGATGGGCACTATAGAAAAACCGCCGGTGGCGCAAACAATCTCATTCAGCGAAGCTGCACCGGAGTTGCGTAAGACGCGCATTTTTGCAAATGCAGATCTCGATGCTCTCAAAGGCATCGGTGACGTAGATCGCCTCCCTGTCCGGGCCGGCGTAGTTGTGACTGAGGCCGGCGAACCGGCGGTGTTTTACTGGGTAGTTTTAAGCGGCGAGATGCGCGCGGAGCGGCTGGAAGCCGACAGCTCACGAACCGTCGTCGGCGGAGCACGGTCGGGAGATGGATTCGGCGAAGCGCCTCTCTTATCCGGCAAAACGCATATGTCGTTCCGGGTTACAGCGATCGAAGACTCGGTTCTGGTCCGATTCACGCGCGAACAGTTCTGGCAGATTCTCTCCGGCTGCCCGGAACCCCGCGCTGTGATTCTGGCGGATATGGCGCAACGCCTTCAGGCCTATCAGGTCGAAGCCCTGCATCGCGAGAAACTGATATCGCTGGGAACATTGGCTGCCGGGCTCATGCACGAGTTGCACAACCCCGGGTCGGCGGCCAAGCGCTCCGCTTCACAGCTTCGCGAGAACCTGATGCGCCTGCAGCAGTTGAGCCTGCGCAATGGCAGTCGCGCGAAGACGCCGGAACAACTGGAGTGCATGAGGGGATTGCTGGAGCACACACTAAGCGGATGCCGGCTTGCCGCGATGAGTAGCGTCGCACAATCCGACGCCGAGGAAGAGATGGGCGAGTGGCTTGCATCGGCGGGCGTGGAGAACGCCTACACCATTGCGCCGGTGCTTGTCGGCATGGGTTTTGAAAGGCAAGAGCTGGATTGCGCGAAGGAGTATTTCGATGCGAGCGCATTTTCAGATGCATTGAATTGGCTCGAAGCGCTTGTTTCCAGTGTTTCGCTGGTGTGCTCGATCGAAGACAGCATTTCGAGGATTTCGGACCTGGCGATGGCCGTGAAGAAGTTTGCCTATGACGAGCGGTCACCGGCTAAAGAACTGGATGTCCATGACAGCCTGCAAAGCACGCTCACGATTCTAGGCCACAAGCTGAGGATCAAGCAGCTTCATGTAGACAAGCGATTCGAGGCATCCCCTTCGACGCTTTCGACCCGCGGTTCTGCATTAAGCCAGGTGTGGACAAACCTGATCGATAATGCTGCCGACGCTTCGCCTGCCGGTGGCCATATCGAAATTGCGACCTGGACGGAATCGGATCCCGGCTTGCTCTCTGTGAGCATCACGGATCATGGCGAAGGAATTCCTGCAGAAGTCTTGCCGCGCATCTTCGATGCTTTTTTCACGACCAAGCCCCAGGGTTCTGGTACCGGGTTGGGCCTTGATATCGTTCATCGCATCGTGACAGAGAAGTTCGGCGGCAAGATCGAAGTCGAAACGGAGCCAGGCAAGACGCGATTTATTGTTCGTTTGCCTTCTGGACGCGAAGGCGAAAAGTCCAACCCCAAGCCGAACTGATGTAGTTTTGTCCCTTCCCTTACAGGCTCAAATCTGTACACCAGGAATGCGGGTCCCTCACGCATCAGTGGTGCAACCGCTGCGCGTGCGCTCTCTTTCGAGCCCAACAATCTTCCGCAGAAAACCCGGCATCCCTTCTCGGGGCATTGAAACGGAATCAAGTCGGGCCTATCTCCGCCGATGTAAGGAGTGGAGGGCGGGATGGCCGATCGCAGTGAACTGATGGAGGCTGCGCTGGAGAGTTTTCCAGAAGGCCTTGCTCTGCTCGATCCCGGAGGCGGAGTAGCGTTTTGGAAGCGCGCGGCGGAGAGCATCACGGGATTTCCAAATATGGAAACGGTGACGCGCAGGATTCCATGGGCGCTGGAGCCACTTTTGCTCGCGCATCCTCCGGAGGCGCCGGGAGAAGCACGAGGCGGACCCCATCCTGAACGCGGCCTCCTGATTGAGACACAGCACCGTTGCGGGAACAAATTGCCTTTAATGATGCGAACTGTGGTTCTGCGGGATCCCCTGGGTGGGCACATCGGAACGGCTGTCATATTTCACATCGCGGAGCATCTGGATTCATTGCCGCATGGAGAGAGTTGCGAGGAATCCAATCTGGAAGCCGCGCAGGCAGAAATTGAAGAGCAGGCGCAATCAGCATTTGACGACTTCACGCAGTGGGGCACCCCTCTGGGTCTGCTGTGGGTCACAGTCGACCAGGCGCACGAATTGCGTAAGACGCATGGTGCGAGAGCCTGCAAAATGATGATTGAACGGATCGAGCGGACGCTGACGCATGGGTTACGCCCCACCGAAGAACTTGGGAGGTGGGGAGACGACGAGTTTGTGATTCTTTCGCACGAGACGTCGTCCGGATCGCTTGCGTCACACGCGCAAGTACTCCTTGGCCTCGCGAGGACATCGGATTTTCGCTGGTGGGGCGACCGTCTGTCGCTCACCGTCAGCATCGGCGCGGCGCAGGCAGCGAAGACAGAGACGTTGCCGCAGTTGTTTGAGCGAGCAAAGGCCGCAATGTTCGTGAGCATCCATGCGGGGGGCAACCACATCACGCTCGCACCTGAGAGGTCGTAATGTTCGCGATCATAGGGATTCTCTTGGTTTTTGGCGCAGTTATCGGCGGATTCCTGATGGAAAAGGGCCACATTGAAGTGCTCATCCAACCAGCCGAGATGCTGATCATCGTCGGGGCAGCGACGGGAACGCTCCTGGTAGCGAACCCCGTGCATATTTTGAAGGGCATCCTGGGCGGGCTCAAAGGCGTCCTGGCAGGTTCGAAGTTCAACAAGGAGCGTTATCTGAACTCGCTGAAGATGATGTATCAGTTCCTCAACAAGGTGCGGAAAGAAGGACTGCTCAGCGTGGAGATGGATGTCGAGAAACCATCCGAGAGCGGAATCTTCAAGAACTTTCCGGAGTTCCTGGCCGATCATTCCGCTCGCGATTTTGTGTGCGACACGCTACGCATGGCGATCACTGGCGGTGTTGAGCCTTGCGATATGGACCAGATGATGGAGCTCGATATGGAGGTACACCATCACGAAGCATCGTTGCCCATCGGCGCGTTGTCGACGATGGCGGATGCGCTGCCGGGACTTGGGATTGTGGCGGCCGTGCTGGGCGTGGTGATCACGATGGGCGCGCTCGGCGGACCGCCGGAGGAGATTGGGCACAAGGTAGCGGCGGCGTTGGTGGGGACATTTCTGGGCATCCTTCTGTGCTATGGAGTGGCGGGACCGCTGGCCGCCAACATGACCAAAACTTCCGACGACCACAACAGCTATTTGCACGTCTTGCGGGTGCTCATGCTGTCGTTCCTGAAGGGCTCAGCGCCGATGATTGCGATCGAAATGGGACGTCGCGCGATTCCTGCGCATTTGCGCCCGAGTTTCGACGAGATGGAGAAGAGTTGCAAGGACCAAGCTGGCGCCAGTCCGCAGGCAGCGGCGGCTTAAGCGGGAACACTGTCAGGAGAGCGAGCGGACATGACCGCCAGCAATACTCGACCGATCATCGTGATCAAGAGGAAAGGCGGCCACGGCGGCCATCACGGGGGGCGTGGAAGGTGGCCTATGCTGATTTTGTCACCGCCATGATGTCCCTCTTCATCGTGCTCTGGCTGATGAACTCAAGCGACAAAATCAAGAAGGCCGTTGCGGGATATTTCAATGACCCCAGGGGGACGGGGAGTTTGATGGGCACGACGTTGACCGGCACAGGCGAAACGGTGACCACTGCGACGAATGACAATCTCCAAAAACTCAAGGAGAAGCTGGAGCAGGAGATCAAGGCCCGGAAGGAGTTAGAAAAACTGCTCAAGCAGATTGAGATTACGATTACGCCCGAGGGGTTGCGGATCGAGTTGCTGGAGGACAAGAACGGGACGTTCTATCAAAGTGGGAGCGCCTTTCTGAGCGACAACGGGCAGGAGTTATTGTCGCTACTCGCGTCAGAGTTAAAGACCTTGCCGAACAACCTCCTGATCGAGGGCCATACGGACGCTGCGCCCTACTCCGATGACGCGAACTATAGCAATTGGGAACTTTCCGCCGATCGGGCGAACTCGGCGCGGAGGCTTTTGCAGCAGCACGGAGTACGTTCGGATCAGGTCACGCAGGTGAGGGGGTATGCCGACCAGTTTTTGCGCGTGAAGAACAACCCAACTGACCCTTCGAATCGACGGATTTCAATCCTGGTAAAGAATCTCGAGGGCCCTGTACCGGAGTTGAAAGGCGCGAGAGTGGTCGAAGGCGCTACTACAATTCCACAGGAAACTGCGCAGGGAAAAGCGGGGCCTGCCCCGTCGAAACCGCAAAGCTTGCCTTCCGCGCAACCGGCTGCGGTTAAACTGGGTGCGAGCAATCCATCGCCTTTCGCGCCTATTGCGAAGCCCATGGCATCGAAGCCCGGACTGATTACGGCTTTGAAAGGGATGCTGCCGGGAGCGAAAAGGTAAGCAGCAGAGGGCGTTCAGCGAATTCAATGGCACGTCAAAGTGTGACGCAATGGTGTAGGCTTATTTCGAAATGAGTAAGCGTTTACCGGAGGGCTTCTGTATGACCATCGTCGCGGGCGTAGATTTCGGCACGTTGAGTGTACGCGTGACTTTGGTGGACAGCGAAAGAGGGCCCATCGGCACTGCTTCGGCTTCTTATGCGCTGCATCGGCGGCGCGAGGACCCGGATTTCGCCACCCAGTCTCACGCTGAGCAGATGGACGCGCTGGCAAAGGCGACGCGCGAAGTCTTGGGCACCACAGGTCTGGCTGGAAGTGCAGTGGCTGCGATCGCGCTGGACACGACGGGTTCCAGTGTCGTGCCCGTCGGTGAGGGATTGGAGCCGTTGGACGAATACTACCTTTGGTGCGATCACCGCGCTCACGCGGAGGCAGAGGAGATTACGGCCAAGGCTCACGCTATGGGCCTGGAGGCAATTGACTGGTGTGGCGGTGTGTATTCGCACGAGTGGGGTTTTGCCAAATTGCTCCATTGGCTGCGGCACAACCCCGAAAAACGGAAGCAGTTTGTGACTGCCCTCGAGCACTGCGACATGGTCGCGGCCACGCTCAGTGGAATCCGTAGCCCGAGCCAGTTGAAGCGCAGCGTCTGCGCGATGGGCCACAAATGGATGTGGAATCCCAAGTGGGACGGTTTACCGCCGGAAGAGTTTCTGGTTGCGGTGGATCCGCTCTTTGTCGGTGTCCGGGCGAAGATGGGCGGCGAGTATCAGACCAGCGATCGGGTGGCGGGACATCTGTCGCCGGAGTGGGCCGAGAGGCTCGGACTGCGCGCAGGAATCCCGATCCCTGTTGGCGCGTTTGACGCACATTGGGACGCGATCGGCTCGCATATTCGCGAGGGCGATGTAGTGAATGTGGTTGGGACCTCGACATGCATCATCGCTATGGCGCGAGAAGCCCAACTTGTCCCTGGAGTCTGCGGTGTTGTGCCGGGGAGTGTGCATCCGGATTACACGGGGATCGAGGCAGGCCTCTCGGCAACGGGAGACATTTTTGAGGCTGTTGCACGACGTGCACAAACTACCGTGGCGGCTCTTTCCGACGGGCTCGATGCATACAAAGCGGGCCAAACGGGGCTGCTGCGCCTGAGCTGGGACAATGGCGATCGTACGGTGCTGGTGAATCCTGAGTTGGGCGGAGTGACGCTGGGATGGAACCTGGTGCACACAGCGCAGGACGAGTTGTTTGCGGCTATCGAAGGGACAGCGTTTCATACGAGAATTATTTTGGAACGCATGGCCGAACACGGAGTACGTGTGGATCGTGTCATCAATGCGGGAGGAATCCCACAAAAGAACGAAGTGCTGAACCGCGTCTATGCCGATGTGTTGAACAAGCCAGTCCTCGTTCCCGCCGGCATTCCGACCAGTCTTGGCTCGGGCATCTTTGCACTGCTGGCGGCGGGCGCTTACAAGACGATTGAGGAGGCGCAGGCCGCCGTTTGCCTGCCGCTGCGCACCGTACAGCCCAACCCAAAGGCTGCACGGGTCTATGAGCAGCTTTATCGACATTATCGCGATCTTTACTTTGCGTTGGGCAAACGCGATGCAGGGCCAGGGAAATTGGGGTCCGTATTGCCAGAGCTGCGCAAGATCGCGGCCGATGCGCGAAAGGCAAATTAGAACTTCGATTGCGAGGCTCCGCCACACCTGTAGCGCCGGTGCGCTGCAAGGTTGAGAAGAAAGAGAAGCGCCGGCGAGGTACGACTCGCCGGCGCACGGGAACAGGGTCGAAACCGCCTAGAAGTCGTACCGCAAACTGAACTGCATGCGTCGCGGCTGGGTGAGCAATGTGCTTGCGATGCCAAGGTTGCCGCCAGTTAATTGACTGCCTATCGACGCCGGATCGAAACGTACTGCGTTCACAACGTTGTAAGTCTCCCAAGCAAACTTCAAGGATCCGAATTCACCGAACTTCCAGTTTTTGGCGAGTCCCGTATCGATGTCGAAGTAGCCATCTCCGCGGAAGTTATTTCGCTCTCCAGCCTCTCCGGGATAGGGCAGGCGAACCGGAGCACCGGTTGCAATGCCATTGTTGATGGCATCGGGATCGGCGAAGTATTGCGGATTCCCGTTGGCATCGTAGTGACGGTGTGTCTTGAGTGGTTGGGTCACAACACCGAAACTTTCAATTTGCCAATCGGTCGTCCATCCCGGTTCGTTGAAAGAGAACGGCAGGCCGCTGGTCCAGCGATTAATCCCGGACAACTGCCAACCGCCGATGATTGCATCGAGGACGCCGTTCGCGCCGCCTCCCACAAGTTTTCCACGCCCGAACGGGAGCTGGTAGACAGCGTCGACTGTGATCAGGTGCCTGGTATCGAAATCGGATACGCCTCGATTTAGATACGGCTTCCATGTATTTAGAATCTCGCTGAATGAACCTGTGTTGGTGCTATTCAAACCGAATTCATTGCTCCGCTCGGTATCGGAACCCATGTCTATGGATTTCGAGAGCGTGTAGTTGAAGTCCATCTGCAGGCCGTGGCTAGTGGGATGCCGCAGTGTGAACTGCCCTGCATTGTAGTAGCTCATTCCGATTGTGTCCAGCGCGTATAGGGAGGAGAACT
>Ga0181535_10004357_pt1 | contig 15816 bp, 11 predicted proteins | sample PEATcosm2014_Bin_44_FD_119774 | JGI IMG/M metagenome (GOLD analysis project Ga0181535, IMG submission 119774) | Peatland microbial communities from MTU Mesocosm Facility, Houghton, MI, USA - PEATcosm2014_Bin17_30_metaG | ecosystem: Environmental > Terrestrial > Soil > Wetlands > Peat | place... | reverse complement strand
TCCAAACGTTGTTTTTCGGCGTCAGTCTGGGGTCGGTGCTGGTGCTGAGCGCGATCGGACTCGCCATTACCTTTGGCGTAATGGGAGTCATAAACATGGCGCATGGCGAACTCATGATGCTGGGCGCGTACAGCACTTACTTGGTCCAGATGGCGATGCCCGAACGCATCGGGGCTTCGATCTTCGTGGCCATTCCGGTCGCGTTTGCAGTTTCAGCACTGGCCGGTGTCCTGATCGAGCGCATGGTCATCCGCTTTCTGTACGGGCGGCCGTTGGAGACACTGCTGGCGACCTTCGGGATCAGCCTCATGTTGCAGCAGCTGGCGCGCTCGATTTTTACTCCGCTCAACCGCTCCGTGAAGACGCCTGCCTGGATGAGCGGCACGCTGCAATTGAATGAGGCGCTTTCGGTCACTTACAACCGGCTCGACATCGTGATCTTTACGGTGCTGGTTTTCGCCGCCCTGCTGGTGGTGTTGAAGCGTACGCGCATCGGCCTGGAAATCAGGGCGGTTTCCCAGAACCGGCCCATGGCCAGAGCAATGGGTATCCGGAGCTCCTGGGTCGACGCAATGACCTTCGGGCTGGGCTCGGGGATCGCTGGCCTTGCCGGAGTGGCGTTAAGCCAGATCACCAATGTCAACCCGAACCTGGGTCAGGCGTACATTATCGATTCTTTCATGGTCGTGGTTTTTGGAGGCGTCGGCAATGTTTGGGGCGCTCTGATGGGCGGCTTGTCCATGGGCGTGGTAAATCAACTGCTCGAACCCTATACCGGAGCCGTATTGGCAAAGATTGCCGTTCTCGTGGCGCTAGTATTGTTTATTCAGACGCGGCCGCGCGGCTTGTTCCCGCCCACCGGCCGTGCATCAGAAAACCTTTAGATCATGCACAAGTACACCACGGTCTGGGTCAGCGCACGGAAGGATACAGGAACCAAATGGTTCCTGTGCGGCCTTGTTCTGATCGCCATTGTGCTTCCCTACCTTAACCTTGCCGTTCCGGTATCATCGGCTTTCCATCTTTCGAACTACGGCCTCAGGCTGGTGGGCAAGTATTTTTGCTATGCGATGCTGGCGCTGGCGGTGGATTTGATCTGGGGTTATTGCGGAATTCTCAGCCTGGGGCACGGGGCTTTCTTTGCCCTTGGGGGTTACGCAATGGGTATGTACCTGATGCGCAAGATTGGCCCCCGGGGCGTGTATGGCAATGCGGTGTTGCCCGATTTCATGGTGTTCCTTAACTGGAAGTCGTTGCCTTGGTACTGGTATGGGTTCAACCACTTCGGGTTTGCACTACTCATGGTCGTGCTCGTGCCCGGTGTGCTGGCGTTGGCGTTCGGGTGGTTCGCTTTCCGGTCGCGCGTTACCGGAGTCTATTTTTCCATAATTACGCAAGCACTCACCTATGCCTTGATGCTGGGCTTTTTCCGCAATGACATGGGTTTTGGCGGAAACAACGGATTCACCGATTTTAAGGACATCGTCGGTTTCAATCTCGACTCCCCACGTGTGCACGCCGTCTTGCTGGTGATTACACTTGCGATGGTGGCGCTGAGTTATGCGGCGTGCCGCGCTATCGTTGCCTCGCGGGCGGGACGCGTGATTCGGGCAATCCGCGACGCTGAAAGCCGCACGCGTTTTCTTGGTTATCGGGTGGAAAACTACAAGCTGTTCGTTTTTGTATTGTCGGCGGTTATTGCCGGCATCGCCGGCGCACTCTACGTCCCGCAAATCGGCATCATCAATCCCAGTGAGTTCGCTCCCCTGAACTCGATCGAAATCGTCATCTGTGTGGCAGTAGGGGGACGGGGAACGCTTTACGGGGCGGTAGTAGGGGCGGTGTTGGTGAACTACGCTAAGACCTACTTTACAACCGCCATTCCGGAGGCGTGGAACTACGTATTGGGAGCGTTGTTCGTGCTGGTTACGCTGTTTCTGCCGCGCGGGATCGTCGGGCTTTTGTCCTATCTCCGGGTATTGCTACGAGGGCGCCGAGGAGCCATTCGGCTGTTCCGAATGGAAGCCGACAAACTGGAGCCGACGAGGAAATGAGCATTCGCGGGAAGACCCTCTATCTCGATCAACTGACCGTCAGCTTCGACGGGTTCAAAGCTCTCGACGGACTCACCTTACAGATCGAGCCCGGAGAGCTGCGCTGTATCATCGGACCCAATGGCGCGGGAAAGACCACCATGATGGACATCATCACCGGCAAGATACGCCCCGATTCGGGAACGGTGCGATTTGGATCCGACTTGAATCTTCTTTCGCTCTCCGAACCTGAAATAGCGGAGGCGGGCATTGGGAGGAAGTTTCAGAGACCAACCGTGTTCGAGCAGCTCACGGTATCCGACAATCTGGAGCTGGCCTTGGCTGGTGATAAGTCCTTCCTGAATAAGCTGTTCGCGCGCCCGACGAGTGAGCAGTATCGGAGAATCGATGAGGTCCTCGAGATCATCGATCTTGCCGCACAGCGCGAGCTGCTGGGACAAGCGCTCTCGCATGGGCAAAAGCAATGGCTTGAGATCGGCATGCTGCTGATGCAGAATCCTGAGCTGCTGCTTTTAGACGAGCCCGTTGCGGGCATGACGCTGCAGGAAATTGAGCGTACGGACAGACTTCTCCAGTCGCTCGAGGGTGAGCACTCGGTCGTGGTGGTTGAGCACGACATGGATTTCGTTCGTTCTATCGCCAAGCGGGTTACCGTGCTACACGAAGGGCGAGTGCTTGCCGAAGGCGATATGAACCAAGTGCAGAGCGATCCCCGCGTCATCGAGGTCTATCTCGGAGGATAATCGTGCTGGCGGTCAAGGGCATCAATCAGTTTTATGGTGGAAGCCACATCCTGTGGAATGTAGATCTGTCGGTGCCACAGGGATCGCTAGTGTGCCTCTTGGGCCGCAACGGTATGGGAAAAACCACGCTGCTGAAGTGCATTATGGGTTTACTCAAGGTGAGATCGGGCAGCATTAGTTTCGAGGGCGTCGATTTGCTCAAACGACCGGTAGAGGAGCGCGCCCGGATCGGAATCGGATATGTTCCCCAGGGGTACGAGATCTTTTCTCAGTTGACGGTGGAAGAGAACCTCAGTATAGGCCTATGCGTGCACAAGAACGGGGCTCGGGCGATTCCACAGCGCATCTTCGACTTGTTTCCGGTGCTGAAGAAGATGCTGAAGCGGCGCGGCGGTGACCTCTCGGGCGGTCAGCAGCAGCAACTGGCAATTGGCCGGGCACTCGTTCTCCAACCTAAATTGTTGATCCTCGATGAACCTTCCGAAGGCATACAGCCCAATATCGTCCACGAGATCGGCGACGTCATTCTTAGGCTGAATAAAGAAGAAGGATTGACTGTGCTGCTGGTGGAACAAAAGCTGCCATTTGCCCGGCGCGTGGCCAGAGAGTTCAGTATCCTTTCCAACGGTCGTCCCGTGGCGGTGGGAAGAATTGGCGAACTTACCGACGAGATCGTGCGTGCGCACCTAAGTGTGTAGGATCACCGGGTGCTGCACCTACTGAACCTTTGAGTGGTTGTCCCGTTGAGTGAATTGTCCCGCCGCGGTGTTGATGTCACCGTCTTTGTGAGTCACTAGGAGGGGAATAGTAGCCAGGATTTGTCTGTCCGAACAGTTCCATTCACCCTCCCGCCGACAAACGACAAATACTACTGTGAGTTAAACCATAACTTTGCCGTTTGGCAAAGTTATGGTTTAAATGAGTTCGAAGTCTCTACTGAGTGAGCCTAATCCGAGATGCCGAGCGATTTACGAGTGGCGCTAATTGCTCTATTAATCGCCTTCCACTCGCGAGAAGAGCCACTGGGAAGAAGGTCAACGATTCGGTTTGCCGCCGGGCACAAACCTTGGTTCTGAAGGCTCGTAGCAATGTTGCGGACGTCTTGAAACAGTTTTGCACGTCGCCGTGTTGTTTCGCTGGAGACCCACTGGCGATGATGCGTCGCGATCGCCTGTCGCACTGCTGGGAAGTACTGATGCATGAACCATTTTGTGATATTCAAGCGCTTGCAGAGAGCGGTCACCGACGGCACCGGAGTTTCCTCAAGCGCCGCAGCGGCCTCTCTTTCAATATCAGCTCTGTGCTTCACGGCGTGAGCCCGGTATTGCGCTCTAAGCTGATCACAAAGGTCTGGTTCATGCGCCCGTAAGACCACTGAACTTGAATAACCCAGGCGGCGGCTCAGGTCTGTTAGGGTTGGCACGGGGTTTTCGTACAGCGCGTTCTCCAAGATCTGGCGCATGTCCTGCATCCGGACGTGTTTCGCAAGCGCGATTTTTCTGCTGATTTCCCGGCAAAGACCAGGAAACTTCTGTAGGATGTACGCGTCATTCGAGTACCCAAGATTCGCAGCGATTTGATGAACTGAGGTCGGCTCAATCGATGCGAGCGACTGCTCCAGGATTTCCCTCATCCTGGCGATCGCGCAAATTCTAACGGCTCCTGCTTTTCTCCACCAATGACTTCGGCCTGACCGCCTATATCGGGCAGCGATCTTGTGGCAGAGTTTCCGGTCTGCTTGGTAAAGCCTATCGGGGGTTGTGTAGCCTAACTTCCTGGCGACCTCGGACAAGCTGAGCGGTTCTTCTTCACGAAGGGCCAACAAGAGCGCTCTCCGGATTTCGCTCGCGTGCCTGGATGGGGATGCTCCACGGTTACCCAAAAGAGCAACCGCATTCTTTGCCGCAGCAATATTCATCGGCGTCGGATAGGAGTGAGTGAATAGGCTTGAAGCGGAAATACTCAGGGAACGGCAGATTCTCAGCAGGCTATCAAGTCGAGGAAGTGCCGCCCCGTCGAGCCAGCTCTGCAAAGTACTGCGCGGGCACTGAATGTACTCTGCCATGGCGAGGATATTGCCGCCAGCGACGTGTTCGAGATACGCAACCAAATTCAGGCGAAGCGATTCCCGAGCGGCCCCCGCATCAAGTTTAGGAAGCATTGCCAGGAGCTCGCCTACCTGTCTCGACGACCATCCCTTAGCTTCTCCGTTTGGGTGTCCAGGGTGCGAACGATATCTGTTGGCATCTGACATGCCCAACCAATAGCCACAGCGTTCGCAGTACCCTGGCCGGGAGAAGACAGCAAGGGGACTCAGAGTCCGCTCGCAGTGGGGGCAAGCGCAGTCGAGCGCCCGGAGATGAACGGGGCAATATGATGACACCTCGATTGCCCACAGAAGTGGTTCATACACAATCTGCCCGCTCAATCGCCATTGTTCGAAACAGACCGCACACCAAGCCCGCCGCCGCCGAAAAAACAGCTGATCGGAAAGCACATTGCGAAACGGAAGCAGAGTAAGGCAGTGCAGATCTCTGCGGCCGGTAGCCAACTCCAGTGCATGCGACCACCGCATGGCCCGCTCCGAAACTCCGTTAATTACGTAGCCGCAAGCTCGAAACCCGTGTCCGCCGATCCTTGCCGCCTTTGCTGATGGCGTAATGATCGCACCATAGGGATTCGGGAGGGGAGAGAGCAACCGGCCTACAAGGTCTCCCACTTTCAGGGAGTGAACTTCAGCCAACCGGGCGACATAGCCAGTCAGACTCTCGACAAATGCCGTACCGGCGCCAATCGGTTCAAGCGAGTACAGTTCGCTCCTCGCAGGAATCAGTGGAGTTGATACGGACCACGCCTCAAAGAGAGGCTGCATTTGATCTTGTTTGTCCAATCGCATCACGTGTCGGAAGCCGCTGACCGGGCCGCCGTCTCCTGAATGTGGAGGATGGTTGTGAAGGATTTGTCTTCGCTGTCGCCCGGGCATTCAAGCCCAGCCGCTCCCGAAGTCGCACGACCGCCTGGCTGCTCTCGTTTAGTTGCGATTCGCCCTCCATCGTCTCTGCGTGCATTTGCTCACATTGGGCAATGGACAATGCCTGAGTTTCAAGATGGGCTCTCGTCAACCGCTGGTCGCCTTTCTGGAGCACCATGGCGACAGTCCGCATCAGCCATTCCTTCAAGACGCCGACGCAACCAAGACTCCGCTCGTATAGAAATTCCCAATTGCTCACGAGGTCTGATTGATCTTCGAGCGGAAGTTCTTTTCCGAAGGACTGGACGACATTTATGAACGTCTGGCGATCCTCCGAATCTGCGGCGTGGTACCGGGCAAAGTGAACGTCAATGCTTCGCCGGCTGAGCTGCCCATTTAGATTTCTGAATGCCAGCAGATCATAGGTACCAAATAGAACATGCACAGTTTTTGTTTGGTTGGCGATGGACTTGATCACGTCTAATTGATCGAGGAGACGGCGGCCCGATGCAATCTTGCCGAGGTGCTGGGCTTCATCAATCATGACAGCTACGGGCTTGCGATATCGGATCGCTTGCTCCACAGCGTACCGGTAGTCGGTGCTGACCGTACGTGAGGTCGGCGCGAAGTGTACGGCCGGATCGGTGGATGCGTGCTCTGCCTGTCGGCCCACCTTATAGTCAATCAACGGCTCATCCAATTGACGCAGAAGACGCTTGTAATGGTCCCGCCAGCTAAAGTTCCCTGACTCTGGAGCTACTGCTTCAACCCCGACTACAGGAATCCGGGTGCGGTCTTGGTCGAGTTCGTTCAATATCTCCGCAGCGAGCAACTGCGCGGTTTTCAATCGCAGGGTCGTCTTACCGACTCCTGTCGGTCCGAACACAAAGATGAGTGAGTTTGACTCGGCCCCGCGAATTGCATTCATGAGGGCATCCTTGGCTTCCAACAGCCGAGGATGTGCCACGGTAAACGAGTGAAAGCGGTCCAGTCTCAATTTGGAATCGTCTTGTCTGCGCTGCAGGTACGACGCCATTAGAAGCCTCCGTAAACCGCAGTGGCTTTCGCCGGAATGGGTGTTGCAATCGCCTGCTCAGTGCTCTCTGGCTGAGATTCCACCTGAAATGAGGAACTGTAAACGACAGGCGCGCCGCTCTGACGGATGGATCTGCTTTCCTTATCGCGCAGTCGCTGAATAAGACACTTCTCTTCGGTGTCGGCTGCTCCAAGGAAATCTGCCAGCTTCCGGGCAGTCAGAGTGAATCGCTCCTGAGAATGCAACTGCTTCCGCCGGCGTATTTCCTTCGACGCCAACAACACTTCCTTCTCCGAGCGGTCCTGCAGCATAACGTAGTGCTCGGAGTGACATTCCGTCCATCGGTTCCTCACGAACGCGTAGGCCGTTCCGATGTCGAAGGGATCGTACCGGACCGCAACATCACGGTTTTCAACCGTAGGATCTCGAAATGTTTCCGCCCAATAGTAGATGCGATGGAGCATCACTCCGCGCCCTGGAGATACCTTCGCAGAACCGCGTGAGGTGGTTGGAAGGCTAGCCATCAGGAACTCTTGGTCATATGCAATTACCCTATTCGAGCGGAAACCTGTGTTTTGCAAACCTCTGAGATAGGCATCCCGCGGGCTTTGCCCAAGCGCGGGGTGCTGAATGGTGTCGTAGACCTCGAACAAGAAGATTGAAAGGTAGTCATAAAGACAACCGAGAGTCCAAGCGGCCTGACCTGCGGGATCATTGCCTTTAGTGACCTGCCGCACGTTACGGGTAATCTGCGTATTGCCGCTGAGGTTGTGAATGAACTGCGTGTTTGTGGTCCCAAAGAGTCGCTCGCAGACCGAGCCGAAGCGGGCCTGTGCGGGTGGACGCGTCTTCTTCGTACACTCATAGCGGGCCAGGAGCGTTTCGAAGTAGGTGCTTTGGAATTCGGGGCCACCATCAATGACGACCATCTGTGGCAGGCGCCCCTGCCGCCGGACGCAGTCCCGCAGAATCATCATGCAGGACCGGTAGCTCGGAGCGTCGAACGTCAGATACAGTGCAAGGCAGCGCCGTGAAAAGGCATCAGTGAGAACCGTCATCCACGGACGCCCGAGCCTGCGGCCTGTATTAGAACAGACGACTTCAATGTCCAACTCGGTGTGATCGATGTGCCCGATTTCGAAGGGGCGGTCTCCATGGCGCGGCGTGGTTGGCTGCAATTCGAAATAGAAAGGTGAGTGCATATACGCGGCTCGTCGGCCTTGACGCTTTAGTGTTTGTTCAAAAGCCGGTCGATCTCGCACGGCGAGACAGAACGTGGCGTAGCTCGGTACGCAGATACCACGCTCGTCGCACTCTCGCTTTAGCGCGGCCCACGAGGCAGTCTTTGTCTTCTGCCTGAGATTTTCATAATCGTTCTCAATATACTGCGTGAGCACGCTGCGCGACTCTTCGGACAGGCGCCGAGTTCGGTTTCCACGCTCGCCGGTTTTAGGCAGCAAGCCGACATATCCGTTGCCATACCTGTCCTTCGCAGACCTGTATTGCGCGACCCAATGACGCAAGGTCCTCGCCGAAATCGACTGCGACGCTCTGTCGCCCTGCAGATGGCGTGTTACAAGGTCAAAACGCTGGTTCGCGACGCTCAGGTCCTGTTCGCTCGCCATCATCAGGAGATGAAAAGCCGCTCCATGGTTAGAGGGGACCTGAGTTGACGCGTTACTGATTCGTCCATGCACTTCCGCGTGCTGCTCAGGATGGCAGCGAGCGCGCTGGTACGCGGCAGCGGTCTCCGCGTCGGTAAAGACGAGGACCTGACCGGGTTCGGCGATTGCGGCGGTGCCAAGGTCAACGTAGAGTTGGCCGCTTGCAATTAGCAGATATATCCCGTCGGGTTTTGTAAGATCGCTGGAATGCTCCAGCAAATCCGCAAGGGAGATTCCTGGTTCCGCCTTGACCAGTTCCCTGATTGCCGGATCTACGAATCCCTCCGCGCCCGGACGGTCGAACCGCAGATAGTCCTCCAGAAATTGCAGGTTCCGTTGGAGAACCCAATTAATCTCCGCCGACGAACGTACGCGGTAGTACAAGCCCAGCACTGAGGCATGCTTTTCTCCGGGAGGGCAGCGCCAGCCTCCGGTGCCATCGCGGACGTAGCGATTTGGATTCTTGAGCGCGAGCCTCTCAAGATCCTCTGCTGTCTTACACTCCTCCCACCCTGCCGAGTCATGGCGCAACACAAAATAGTCCGGCGTATGCATGACGGACAGCCGTCTCCCGTTTGCAGCTTGATAGATGAGCGGAATTGAGGGCGGCTGATCGTAGTACTCCAGCACTCTGGGATCGTGCTCCATCTCGTAGACGAAAGGCAATTCGACGCGGTGGCTTTCGAACTGGATGGTGATGCCCATCTTGCGGCTTGGATAGCGGCCGGAGACGTTCCGGCGACCACCGCCGACTCTGCGAGTAGGAGTAGAGGATCGTACCTCAGCGATGGTTGCACAAGCCTGCTCGGCAAACGAGCGCCTCTCACACCAGTCAATGAAATCGGCTTCGTTGAGCACTTGCTACCTCCAGTTTGCCACGCGAAAACGCGCTCAGCTACTTTCGGTTTCGTGAGTTACGCTCGTTCTTCAGCGCCAATGTGTATCTTCGTCCTGCTTCGGTCATGAGCTGCTGAAGATCTCGCCCATTTTGGATGGCCCGCTCCAGTTCCTCGGCCAATTCGTCCGGCACATAGATCGAAAACCGTCGGTTCAGTTTGCGGCCGTACAACGCGTAGCTGGAGTGCCCTTGGCCCGACTCACAGAGCTGGCATCGCTTTCGAATGCAGGGACTCTTCCGCAAAGAAAGCGATCCGATGGCCAGAGGCCATAGATTCCGAACTTCCCTCTGAAACCAGAGTCTGACTTGTTTCGTTGTTTCTATGCGAGCCATAAAGTATAGGTGCATAGTGGCACACATACGTTCTTAAAACAAGAGAAAGCTCCGAACAAAACTCAGGATGTTTGATTCGTTTGGTTCACCGGTCCGCGGCTGCCGGGAATGTCGGTGAATTGGCCCCGCTCGATTGCGTAGCCATCGCGTTGTGGCTTTAGCCTGGCTCATACATCCAGGCCAGCATCGGAATGGAGGGGCTCACATAGGCGTAGACTTGCACAAATTGTTTGTAGTCGTGGAGACGATGTAACCGGCCCACATATCGCTGCCGCGTGCCCTTCGAAGAGATTGTCACGGCGAGGAACAGCGTACGGACAGGCACCCGTATTTCGTAAATCCCATTTCGGGAACACGCCGAGAACACTCCACAAATGGTCAATTGGGCTCATATTTTGGAAGCCACTTGTGTTACATAACGATGACAGCCAAAAAGGGTCTCAAGGGCATGATCGGGAGGCTGTCGTGAACGAACGTACGCAATTGCAAGATGCAAAAGCCCGACTGGCCGCAATCGTCGAAGGCTCCGAAGACGCGATCATTGCCTATAGGCTGGACGGGGTCATCACCGACTGGAACCAAGCGGCTATGCGGCTGTATGGGTATTCCGCCGAAGAGGCGATTGGGCATAACGTCTCATTCCTAGAGCTTCCAATCGACGCAAACGAGTACCAAGAGATGCTGAAGACCATCGCTGCTGGCGGACGATTCCAGCAGATTGAAGGGTTTCGTCAACGAAGAGACGGCAGTCCCGTGGCGGTCGTATTCAGCATTTTTCCCATTACCGGGGAGGACGGAGCGATCATTGGCGGCTCCTGTATCGTGCACGATATCACCAGCCGCAAACGAATGGAGGAGCAGCTGCGGCGAAGCGAAGAGCGATTCCGGTTGTTGGCGCAGGCTACCAAGGATGCCCTCTCGGACAGGGACCTTCGAAACGAGGCAATGTGGCGGAGCGATAACTTCTGGGAGCAGTTTGGATATTCGCGGAAAGAGGTGGAGCCTGATGTAGGCGCGTGGCGGGAACTGATTCACCCCGAAGATCGAGACCGGGTGGTGAAAGGTTTTCAGACCGCATTGGCGCGGCACGCCGACTCCCATGAAGTTGAATATCGATTCCGGAGGGCGGATGATTCCTACGCTGTCGTCTTGGAGCGAACATACATTATCTACGGAGAGTCTGGCGAACCGATACGGGCGCTCAGTGCCATGACTGACTTGAGTGATCGCCGTCAATTGGAGGAGCAGTTCCGGCAAGCTCAGAAGATGGAAGCGGTGGGGCAGCTTGCTGGAGGTGTTGCGCACGATTTCAACAACATTCTGATGGTTATCTCGGCTTACACCGAGCTAATCCACACCCGATACAGCTCAGACAGCGAACTCCAGAATAACGTAGCTCAGGTGCTCAATGCCACTAAGAAAGCTGCTGCCCTGACCTATCAACTACTAGCATTCAGTCGTAAACAAGTACTCGTTCCGCACATCATAGACCTGAATATCGTTGTTGAAGATACTTCGAAGATGATTCAGCGCGTGATAGGCGAGGACATTGAGTTGAACGTTTCGCTGAGTGAGGCTTCGTGGCACGTGAAGGTCGATCCGGGGCAGATTGTTCAGGTCTTGATGAATCTGGCTGTAAACGCCCGTGATGCCATGCGCGATGGTGGCGAGTTGAGCATAGAAACCATGAACGTCACCGTCGATGTGGAAGCCGCCAACAGGCATCCTACGTTAGTTCCAGGTGATTATGTTGTATTGGTTGTGAGTGACAACGGAACTGGGATGACCAAGGAGGTTCAAAGCCACCTATTTGACCCATTCTTCACGACCAAGGAACTGGGACGAGGAACTGGTCTTGGGCTATCGACGGTATACGGCATTGTTAAGCAAAGCGGTGGATACATCTGGGTGGATAGTGAACTTGGTCGCGGGAGCACTTTCACTGTCTATTTTCCTGTCGTCGATGCGCCACTGACTAGGACGACTGTTACACCACCTATTGTATGTACCGGGGGCAAGGGCGAGATCATCCTGCTTGTTGAGGATGACGATTGTTTGCGCGAATCGATTTCCACATATCTCGACCTAAACGGATATAAAGTGCTTGCGGCGGCGAATGGAGCCGAAGGAACAGTCATCGCGCAACAGCATGCAGAGTCGATTCGGGTGCTTGTAACTGACGTTGTTCTGCCAAAACTAAGTGGCGAGAAACTTGCTCAGGAGGTTGCCAAGATATCACCACATGTGTTGACTCTCTTCATATCCGGGTACACTGACCGCAGAATGGTTGACTTCGACCCGGAGAGTTCAACGGTAGCGTTCCTACAGAAACCGTTTGCTCTTCGAACCCTCGTGGAAAAGATCGCAGAAATGATCGTCCGGCACTCAGCCTCCCCCATGTAACTGATGAGTGCCTGCTTCAATTGGGAATCGCATTCATGGGGGAGGCTGAGCTGGATAAGACCGCTAATGCAAACAAACATCTCGGCGCAGCATATTAAGCTGATTAAAGCCCAAAGCACCGGTTCTCACGGATGATATATGACACCTGAAGTACCGCCTTCGACAGAGCTGAATGATTCCTTCTACCGAACGGTCTTAGATACGATTCCGATTCCGGTTTTTGTCATAGACCACGATGTGACAATTCTGGACCTGAACGCATCTGCAGCTGGCCTGATCGGGATTGATAAGAGTACAGCATACAGGCGGCGGGGCGGTGACGTACTCCACTGCCTCCACGCCACCGATGTACCTGATGGATGCGGTAGAGGCCCGGCATGCCGAGAGTGCGATATTCGCAACTCAGTGACGAAGTGTCTTGAGGGAAAAACCATCATCCGTAAGCGGGTCAACCTGCAGGTCATGCGCGATGCAACTCACATCGACATGCAGGTATTAATGACCGTCAGCCCATTGCCGGATAGTGGTGAGCGGTTGGCGCTTCTGGTAATTGAGGACATTACCGAGATAAATGCGCTACAAAGCCTGATTCCGATTTGCATGAAATGCAAGAAAGTTAGAGATAACCAGCAACATTGGAAGAGTATGGACGATTACTTTCACGAGCATGCTGGCGTTGATTTCTCACACGGACTGTGTCCGGTGTACATCAAGGAAGTTTACCCATGAACTTTGAATTCACTTGCGCCCGACCCCGGAAGTGCCATTTCGCTGGAAACTTCGGCTCCACCCTTCATCTCGATCGCGAGAAGTCGTCTCACGCCACAGCCATCGCGGTGAGCTTACTATAATGGTTTCCGGTGGAGTGGCTTGGCGAGAATCTCCAATTCCGACCGCCGATATCCTGACAAAAGCCAATCGCCGCTTCAACTTCACAACCTGTGCAGAGCTTCCTTAGCTTGTGAATATCGCTTCTGTACACAGATCAAGACGTCGGGAGTTTGCCAGCGGGTTATGAGCTTTTTCGGGGGGCGTTAGCGAGCGCTCTTTCCAATTCCGGTTTCAAGACCTTTTCAAAGCACTCCGGACAGCAGCCGTGACTGAACTGCGCGTTCGTGTGTTTGCTAATGTAGCCTTCGACGGATTGCCAGTAATCCTTGTCGTCGCGGATTTTTTTACAGTAAGAGCAAATCGGCAGCAATGCGTTCAACACTTTCACTTCAGAGAGAGCGCGGGACAGCTCCCGGTTGGCAGTCTCGAGTTCCGCAGTGCGTTCCTGGACGCGGCCTTCCAAATTGGAATTCAAGTCCACGATGCTCTCGTGCGCGCGTTGAAGTTGGTCCAGCGCGTACATAAGGTCGGCGTTCTTCTCCTCCAACTTGTGAACCAGCGATTGGCTGTATTGCTGGAGCACATAGGTCTCCTCCACGGCTGGTGCAGACGGCTCCGTGCGCGCGACGCGCATTTCCATCACTTCCAGCAGCGCAGCAAGCACGGCTGCTGTGGGAGCGGGCTTGGTTAGATACTTGTCCGCGCCGACGGTCTGCGCCAGCTTCAGGTCGTCAGGCGAAGTGTAGGTGGCGGTGAAAATGATGAAGGGAAGAGCGTGGAAACGCTTGCTCTTCCGAATCTCATAGCAAAGGCGGAAACCGTCCATATTTGGCATGAGGATGTCGGAGATGACCGCGTCCACCGTTTCGCAGGTGAGCACCTGCAGGGCTTCAACTCCGTCGGAGGCTTCGAGCGTGGTGTGGCCTTCGGCTTCGAGCGTTACGCGCAGGAGTTTCCGATTGATGGCGATGTCGTCCACGATGAGGAGATTCATGGGTTTGACCCTTCCTTCGCCAGCAGCTCGGCTAACTGCCCCGGGAGCTTGCGCGTATCTATGGGTTTGGTGATGTAGCCGTCACAGCCGGCGTCGAATGCTTTCTGGTCGTCACCTTTCATCGCAAATGCGGTGAGCGCAACGATGCGAATGTGGCGGGTACGTTCGTCAGCCTTGAGTTTGCGCGTGAGCGTGAGTCCGTCCATGCCAGGCAGGGCGATGTCCATAAGGATCAACTCTGGCAGAGTGTCCGCGAGGACGACCAGCGCCTCCTCGGCGTTTACGGCCTTGAGGATCTTGTGGCCCTCGAATTCAAGGAGTTCGGAGACGAGTTTGAGATTTGTGGGGTTATCGTCAATGACGAGGATATTGGCGCTCATACCGCCTTCCCTTCTCCCGTCACCGCCGGCAGAACGACCGTGAACAGACTGCCCTTGCCGGGTTGGCTTTCTAAACTGATGCGCCCGCCCTGGAACTCGACGATCTTCTTTGTGAGCGCCAGGCCAAGCCCGGTTCCTTCGAAGCGGCGCGCGGTGCCGGAGTCCAGTTGCTCGAATTCGGTGAAGAGCCTGTCGATATCCTCGGTCTTGATGCCGATGCCGGTGTCGTGGATCTGGACTTCGAAATGGTGCGGGGCCATGCGGCGGGCCTTGATGCTCACCTGCCCGCCGTCGTCGGAAAACTTGACCGCGTTGGAAAGCAGGTTATAGAGGATCTGCTTGAACTTTTGCTGGTCGAGCGTGACGACGTCGAGTCCCGCTCCGATTTCGATGCTGACGGCCATGTGCTTCTTATTGGCAATGCCCTTGATGCCGGCGACAACTTCTTCGACGGCTTTGTGCACAGGGAAGGTCTCAGGGTGCAACTCCATTTTGCCCGCCTCGACTTTCGCGAGGTCAAGCACGTCGTTGATGAGTTGGAGCAGGTGGCGCGCGCTGCTGAGCACGTCGTCCAGATATTCTTTCTGCTTGGGCTTCAACGGGCCCGGCTTCTCATCGATCAGGAATTCGGTGAAGCCGATGATGCCGTTGAGCGGGGTGCGCAACTCATGAGACATGTTCGCGAGGAACTCGCTCTTCATCCGGTTGGCTTGCTGGAGCGATTGTTCGAAGCGCTTGAACTCGGTCACATCGCGGGCGGCAGCGAACACGCCTTGCAGCTTCCTGTCCCGATCGTAGAAGGTGGTCGCGTTGAAGGAGACCACCGTTTCCTTGCCATCCCTGGCGCGTGCTGTGAGTTCGTAGTTGGTGACTTTCTTTTCTCTCAGCACCTGTTTGATACTCGTCTCGGCACTATCCGGATCGGTGAAGTAATTCTTGAACGGCGCCCCGGTCAGTTCATCCCGAGTGCAGCCGGTGAGAGCTTCCATCTGTTTATTGACATCGGTGATAATTCCAGACGGATCGGTTGTCATGATCGCGTCGATATTGGATTCGAACAGGGAGCGCGTGTAGAACTGATGGTCGCGCAGTCGCTGACTGAGCTGCTTTTGCTCCGCCTCGATCCGCTTGCGCGCAGTGTTGTCGGTGCCGATCAGCAGATAGCCGATGATGGCGTCCTGCGCGTCGCGTAGTGCCGTAACCGACACGACCGCCGGGAAGCGGCTCCCATCCTTGCGGATGTAGGTCAGTTCGTAGATATCTTCGATCCCGCGTGAGGCCTTGAAGACCAGGGCCTCGAAGCCCGGGGTAATTCTGGTTCCAAGCGCGAAGCTCAATTCCTCGGCGCGTGCGATCACCTCCTGAGGATCGGAAATGTCAGCCGGTGTGATCTTGTTCATCACCTCGGCGGCCGTGTAGCCCAGCATCCTCTCCGCGCCGACGTTGAAGATCTGAATGACACCCTTCGCGTCCGTGGCGATACTTGAGAAGTTGGCACTGTTGAAAATC
>Ga0181535_10004356_pt1 | contig 15823 bp, 16 predicted proteins | sample PEATcosm2014_Bin_44_FD_119774 | JGI IMG/M metagenome (GOLD analysis project Ga0181535, IMG submission 119774) | Peatland microbial communities from MTU Mesocosm Facility, Houghton, MI, USA - PEATcosm2014_Bin17_30_metaG | ecosystem: Environmental > Terrestrial > Soil > Wetlands > Peat | place... | reverse complement strand
TGATGTGGTTTGCGCAAACCAGTAATGGATTGCAAACTTTGGCCCCCGGGGCGGTATGCATGGAGGAGAAGCCCCGCTCGGCTCCTACTCGTCTTCGTTCGAGATTCTGGATGAAGTGACCGATCTGGTCTTCGGGGGCTACAAAAACGGATTCGACTTAACGCAATTGATTTCGCATCGTTTTCAGATGGAAGAGGCGGTTGAAGCGATTGAGATCGCTTCGCACCCCAAGGGAGACTCAATGAAGATTATGATTGAGTCTGTGCCTGGAGCCGGGGCTGAGTAGGGGAACTTGATGGCGAGCACTGTGAAAGACGCGATCCTCCGCGGCCGCAAAACGGTCGAGACCGTTGTCGAGGGAGGCATGAACACAGTCGAGACGGTCGTCGAGGGAGGCCTTAACACAGTTGAGACGGTCGTCGAAGCAGGCCTGAATACGGTCGAGACGGTCGTCGTCAGAGGCCGCCGCGGGGTCGAATCCGCCGTCAGCCTGGGTCGCAAGACCGTCGAACACGCGCTTCTCCACGGGCGCGGCACCATGCAGGCCGCAATCCTCCACGGTCGCGAAGATGTTCGCATCGAAGAGGTTCCCATTCCCAATGCGGAAACCGGCGAACTGGTGTTGCGTGTGGGTGCGGCGCTGACGTGTGGAACAGATCTGAAGGTCTTTCGCCGGGGTTACCACGCGCGGATGATTGTGCCCCCGGCGCTGTTTGGGCACGAGTTGGCGGGTACGATTGTGGAGGCAGGGCTGGGTGTGACGGGTTTTGCCCCCGGTGATCGCGTTGTCGCGTTGAACTCCGCGCCCTGCGGACAGTGTTATTTCTGTGAACGGGGCCAGGAAAACCTGTGTGACGACCTGATGTTTAACAATGGGGCCTACGCCGAGTTCATCCGGATTCCCGCGCGGATTGTGGCCAAGAATACGCTTGTTGTGCCGGCCCATGTGCCGCTGGAGCACGCGGCCCTGACCGAGCCGCTGGCCTGCGCAGTGCACGGATTCGAGGATTGCCACGCGCGTCCAGGGGATACGGTGGCAGTAATTGGCGGCGGCCCGCTGGGACTGATGATTCTGCATGTGGCGGCACTGGCAGGTTGCGAGACGATAGCCATTGTGAAGCACGACGGCCAGGTGGAAGCGGCGCGGCAACTGGGCGCTACACACGTGGTGCAAGCGACCAGTATTCGCAAAGCGATCAGCGAGACGCGCGCACTGACTGAGAAGGGCCGTGGAGCGGATATTGCGATCGAGGCGGTAGGAGCGCCGGATGCCTGGCAGGAAGCAGTGGAGCTTGTGCGCAAGGGCGGCACGGTGAACTTCTTTGGCGGATGTGCTGTTGGAACGCATGTGACTCTGGATACCAATCGCATCCACTACAGCGACATTACGCTGCGCTCCACATTTCACCACACTCCGGCCATTTGCCGCACTGCGCTGGAACTGATTGCGGGCGGGCGCTTTCAGGCACAAGCTTTCATCACCGGCCACGCCCATCTCTACGAACTCAACCGTGTCTTTGAGAAGCTGATGAAGCGGAGCAGCGAGATCAAGACCGCCATTGTGCCCTGAGGCTACCCGATGACGATGTCCGACAGCGTGCAACCGGACGCAGAAACAGGAGTAAAGGCCAAAGCGATGGAATACGATGCGATGCCTGAGGAGTTGCTGGAGCGTGGCTGGGCCGCGCTGCCTGAAAGCTATCGTATTCCCAAGGTTGCTCCAACGCTTGAAGAGGCGCGCGACTATTGTAAGCAGCTCGCTGAGTCGCACTACGAAAACTTTCATGTGGCCTCGTGGTTTCTGCCGAAGGATTTGCGCCCGCATTTCCACGCTATCTACGCCTACTGCCGTATCTCAGACGATCTAGGAGATGAAGTGGACGACCCGGATGTTGCGCTGGCGCTGCTGGACCTGTGGGGTCGCGAGCTGGATGCCTGCTATGAGGGCAAGGCTCGCCATCCCGTCTTTGTGGCGCTGGCCGAGACCATCGGCGAATGCACGATTCCCAAGGCTCCGTTTGCGGACCTTCTGACAGCATTTCGCCAGGACCAGACGGTTTCCCGCTACCAGACCATCGAAGATGTGCTGGCTTACTGCCGGTATTCGGCAAACCCGGTGGGCCGGCTGGTGCTTTATGCCTGCGGCGAGGCGGACGAGGAGAAGTTCCGGCTCTCGGATCTAACCTGCTCCGCGCTGCAACTTGCCAATTTCTGGCAGGACGTTCGCCAGGACTACGCACGGGGTCGTATTTATCTGCCGCAGAAGGATATGGAATTCTTTCACGTGAGCGATCAGACGATTGCCGAGGGTATTGCGACGGATGCGTTTCGCGGACTGATGCGGTGCGAGGTGGATTACACGCGGGGGCTGTTTGAAGAGGGATTGCCGCTGATCGGCATGGTGCGGAGGGATCTGGCCGTGGACCTTGACCTGTTCAGCCGCGGGGGCCTCGAGATTCTGAGCGCCATCGAGCAGCAATCCTATGACGTGCTGAGCTCCAGGCCGGCAATTTCGAAAAGTACCAAGGCGAAGCTCGGTCTGGGGGCAGTCTGCGCCAAGCTGCTGCCCTTTCTGCGTCTCGGCAGAGGCCACCACCGCACGGAGAGCGAGGATTGACGCACACCTATCGTTTGGATGGCGGCATGGTGAGTGAGCTCAGGCTGGCCGGAGCCTATGCAGCTTGCAGGGCGATTGCCCAGCGCGAGGCGAAGAACTTCTATTATGCGTTTGTGGCACTGCCTGAGGCGCGCCGCAACGCCATCTGCGCCATCTACGCTTTCATGCGCAAGGCCGACGATTTGGCCGACGACGAAAGCCTATCTCGCGAAGAGCGCAGCAGGCGTTTGGATGCGTGGCTCGAGGATTGGCGCGGCGTTTGCCACGGCGGCGATTCTTCCGATCAGGTCTTTCTGGCGGTGCGCGACGCAGTCGAACGGTTTGCGATTCCGCTCAACCTGCTGGATGAGCTGTTAGCCGGCGTCGCGATGGACCTGAAGCAGGACGCAACCGATGCTCCGGACACGTATGCCACTTTTGCCGATCTCTACCGGTATTGCTATCTGGTGGCCTCGGTGGTTGGTCTGGTTTGCATACGCATCTTCGGCTATCATGACCAGCGGGCCGAGAAGCTGGCCGAGGAGACAGGCATTGCCTTCCAGCTCACCAACATTTTGAGGGACGTGGCCGAGGATGCGGAGCGCAACCGCGTCTACTTGCCGCTGGAGGATTTGGCGGCGCACGGAGTTAAGCTGGATGGGCTGCTGCACAGGGCTCCGGGCATGCCGCTGACGGCTGCGGAACGCGCGCTGCTGGCGGAGATCGCGGGGCGCGCGGAAAAGTTCTATGCGTCCGCGCAGGCGCTGCTGCCGCTGATTGACCGGGAGAGCCGGCCGGCGCTATGGGTGCTGGTGCGGATCTATCATGGATTGCTCAAGCGCATCGAGCGCGCGGACTACGATGTGTTTTCGCAGCGGGCTAGCGTGCCGATGGTGGAGAAGTTGGGGATTCTGGCTGTGGGGCTGGCGCGCACGGGCTTTGCGCGGATGATGGGTTGAATGGAAGGGTGCTGGTTAAAGCCCCCGCCCTTCAGCCATGCGAGGCTATTCGTTGAGCGGTTCGCAGCAAAATCCGGAAAAAGCCGTCACCGTCATCGGTGGCGGTGTTGCCGGTATGAGCGCGGCTTGCGCGCTGGCGGAGGCTGGCTTTGGCGTGCAACTGGTGGAGCGGCGCGGCTATCTGGGCGGGCGGGCTAGCTCCTATTTGCACCCCGGTGTCGGCGAGGTCATCGACAACTGCCAGCACGTTCTCTTCGGCTGCTGCACTAATCTCATTGGCTTCTACAGGCGCATCGGCGTCGCCGACCGGATTCACTGGACCAGCGACATGATCATGATCGAGCCGGGTGGGCGAAGGTCGCGATTGGGGCCGTTTGAGTTGGGGCCGCTTCGGTTGCCGGCGCCGCTGCATGGCGCGCCCAGTTTCCTGAGCGCGAAGGCCTTCAGCTTTCAAGACAAACTAGCGCTGGGGCGGGCGATGCGGGCCATGATGCGGATCACGCCGCGTTCGAATGCGAAAGACGATTCGTCGGAGTCTCTGGGCGATTGGCTGCGGCGGCATAAGCAGACTGAGGGAGCGCTCAATCGCTTCTGGCGGCTGGTGATTGCCAGCGCGCTCAATGCGGAGATCGATTCGATTGCAGTGCCCTATGCGGCCAAGGTGATCCGCGAACTGTTTCTGAATTCCGCGGAGGCGGGCAGCATGGGAATGAGCCGCGTTCCGTTGAGCGAGTTATACGCGGGTGTGACTCCGTTTCTCACAGAGCGCGGCGGCAGCGTGCATTTGAACACGCATGTTGAGGGCGCGGAGTGGGATGAAGAGATTTCTCAGTGGACCGTTCGCACACGGACAGGCGAGCTGACTTCAGACTTTGTGATTGCGGCGCTGCCGTTTGAAGCGATGGCGCAGCTAGTCCCGCAACTGCCTGCGGCGGAGGGCGCGGATGCGTTGACGCGGCAGATCGAGAAGCACGAACACTGGCCCATTTGCAGCGTGCATCTGTGGTTTGATCGCGAGATTACCGAGCTGGATCATGCCGTGCTATTGGATCGTGAGATTCACTGGATGTATAACCAGTCGCGGCTGCAAACCGGTCGCGGCGGACACTATATTGAGCTGGTGGTGAGCGCCACGCGGGCCTTTGCGGCGCTGCCTCGCGAGAAGGCGATTGCGCAGGCGGTCGCGGAGCTGGCTGAGTTTTTCCCGCTTGTGAAAGAGACGAAGCTCGAAAAGGTCGCGCTGGTGAAGGAAGTGCGGGCCACGTTCGGGGTTCCTCCGGGGATCGATGCGGCGCGGCCTTCGGCTGTTTCAGCCTGGCAGAATCTTTTTCTCGCGGGAGATTGGACGGCGACCGGCTGGCCTTCGACGATGGAGAGCGCGGCGCGGTCGGGGCATTTGGCGGCGGAGGCGGTTTGCCTAGAGATGGAAGAGCCGCAGATGATTCTGAATGAGGATTTAAAGCCGCGGGGGCTAATGAAAATCCTAACGAACAGCTATTGATCGAAGGAAAGTCTCAAGGTCGATGAGCTTCAGACTCCACTCAGAAATTGGATCACCTGTCTCAGCTATCGTATTCCGATCCCGTAGTGAAGCAACGGGGCATTCAGCCGAAAACGGTCTCTCCAGTTGATCAAAGAAAAGTAGATGGTTTTGAAAATAAACCACATTATCCGCTCGATACATTGGCCACCACTCTAAATTTGAAGCGACATCGGGCGTGAGAAAACTAACAATCAGTGCCGATTTGTTAGCGCCGTTAAGGATGTCACGAATCGCTCCGCTCCATTGTTTCTCATATTGTTCGCGGGACCAGTGGAACAGAGACGCGTAGAAGCCTTCCTCAAAGGCGCCAATAGAAAGGATCCCATGCGCGTGAGGTGCCATTCCCTCTTCAATAAAAGGGGGCTCATCTAGAAATCGTATTGAGAATGACATATCTTAGCCTCACCGAGCTTAGTGCGCCAGCAAATAAACGCCGATGCAGACCAGGACGGCGGCAGTCCAGCGGCGGCGGTCTACGTTTTCTTTGAGAAAGAACTTGCCGGCGATGGCGTTGGTGACCAACGTGAGCGAGGCTGAAGCGGGCGCGACCAGGCTCAGGTTGAGGTGGTTCAACGCGAAGAGCAAAGAGAAGAACGCCAGAGCCAAAAAGCCAACACCTGCAAAGAAGAGCGGGCAGGTGAGTACAGCTCGAATAGCACCCTTAAGGCCGGAGTGGGCGCGAATCTCATCGAGGTCGCCGACGGACTTCATGGCTGCGGCGGTGAGCACTTCGCCGGTCGTGGAGCAGAGGACGATGGCCGCGATCATGGCAGTGGCGGCCCAGAAGCCGGTCGAGGAAGCAGGGGAGGGGATTGTCATTGCGGCTGTTCCTCCGCGATTTGGGCGGTGGGTTGTGCCGCAATGGCGGCCTCGGGTCTCTCCGTTAACGATGGTCCATGGGCCACGAAGCCTACGCCGACTGTGATGAGCACGATTCCCGCCCAGCGTTCGAGGGAGATCGGCTCCTGAAGCCAGAAACGGGCCAGCAGGGCGACGATGACGTTGCCAAAGGCCGTGGTGGGGAGCACATACGTGAGATCGGCCCAGGAAAGAGCCGTGAGATAGCTGGCGAAGAAGCCGATGAGCAGCGCAATTCCGAAGGCGATCCACGGAGTGAACACGGCGGCGATGAGCGTGGCAGGATGGGCCAGAGAGATGGCCGGCAGGCTGGTCATGCCGTGCGAGAGGCAGGTATCGCCGAGGGGGGCGCACACGGCTACGAGTCCCAGGATCATGTATTGGCGCGGCAGCAGTCTTTCGTGAGCCATTGGAATTTTGGTCCTGGCAATCAGGACACTGCTTCAATCTACAAGGCGTTTCATCTTTTCCGCATAAAGAACGGAAAGGATGTGTACCGAATGCATTTGGAAGCTGCTCCCACCCTTGCAACGAAAACGCTGCAAGGATGGGATACTCAGATTGGTAAATGCTCCGGCAAAAAATCCCTACGCGCCTGCTTTTGCCGGGGTGGTTGGGTCGGCGTGGAGAGCACGCGAGGCCTTGACCATCTTGTTGCGCTCAGAGCGCAGCTTGAGAAAGGCCCTGGCCTCGACATAGAGGCGGGGCAAATCACGATTGACGAACGCCTTCCAAACCACGCGGAACGCCGCCTTGGGCCGGAAGTAATACTCGTCGTAGAACTTATGCACCATTTCCATCACGTAGTCGGTCGGCAATCCAGGATATTCGATGTGCGCCATCTGGTGACCGCCGCCGTCCTCCATGCGTTCATTGGTGATGAATCTATTGGCCTTGGCGTAGTCGTAGAACTCGGTTCCCGGATAGGCGTGGGCGATGGATACCTGAATGGTCTCGCAGTCCAGGCCCTTGGCGAAGTTGATGGTGTTGCGGATCGATTCCCTGGTCTCGCCCGGCAGGCCGAGGATGAAGTCGCCGTGGATAACGAGGCCCAGGTCGTTGCAATCCTTAGCGAACGCCCGGGCGCGCTCCACGGTTGCGCCCTTCTTGATGTTCTTGAGGATCTGCGGATCGCCAGACTCGAAGCCCACGATCAACAGGCGGCAGCCGGCTTCCTTCATAGCCTTCAGCGTGTCATAGTCGGTGGTCACGCGCGAGGTGCAGCTCCAAGTGATGCCCACCGGCTTGAGTTTTTCACAAAGCTCGATGGTGCGGGCCTTCTGGATGTTGAAGGTGTCATCGTCGAAGAAGAACTCTTTGACATTGGGGAAATTCTGCTTGGCCCATGCCAATTCGGCTGCAACATCGTCTGTGGAACGCTTGCGCCATGCGTGTCCGCTCAGGGTTTGCGGCCAGAGGCAGAAGGTACACTGCGCCGGGCATCCGCGCGTGGAGTAGAGCGCAATGTAAGGATGGAGCAGAAAAGGCACGTTGTAGCGCGTCACGTCCATGTCGCGCTTGTAAATTTTTGTGGCCCAGGGCATCGCGTCGAGGTCTTCGATCTGCGGGCGGTCTGGGTTGTGGACGATCTTGCCGTCCAGCTTATAGCTGATGCCGAGAATCTCGCTGAGGGGCTTGCCCTGAGCAAACTCGACGACGGAATAATCGAACTCGCGGCGGCAGATGAAATCCAGCGCGGAGCACTCGTTGAGGGCGCGGTCCGGGTCGGTAGTCACCGGAGGGCCGACAAACGCAATGCGGATGGAGGGATTGGCGGCCTTGATGGTTTCAGCCAATCGCTGGTCGCCTTCCCAGCCGACAGTCGATGTAAAGAGCACGAGGAACTCGTACCCCTTGCAGATGTTGATCGTCTCTTCAGCGGAGACGTGGTGAGGCGGCGCATCCAGAACGCGCGACCCTTCCAGCAATCCGGCGGGGTAGGTCAGCCAGACCGGGTACCAGTAGGACTCAATCTCGCGCGTAGCCGGCCAGCGCGAGCTCGCGCCACCGTCAAAGTTCTTGAACGAGGGCGGATTCAGAAAAAGTGTTTTCAGGGGCATAGGCATCCCTTTCATTCTAACATTCCGGCAAATCTCAAGCCGGTTATCTCTGTTTTCTGTCTACTTTGCGTGCAATTCGTTGAGCCAGTCTTCCATGTGGCCGAGGGCGCGCAGCAGGCTGAGGCGGGCCTTGGCCAGGTCGAGCGAGGCGTCGAGCGCATCCTGGTATTTCTGACGCTCGTCGATGCGGGCTAACTGTTCGGCTTTGGGGGTCAACTGAGGTTGAGGATTGGGGCCGGTCTCAGCGCCGTTGCCAACCTCAAGCTGGGCGAGCACGGTCTTGAGCTGCGCATCGGCGATCTGCTGCTTCAGGCTTGCAACTTCGGCCTGGGCGTCCAACTCGCGGAGGCTGCCGGTGAGCGTGGCAATCTGAATGTCGTTTTGCTGCTTGGCCTGCTCAGCTTCGACGGTGGCGCGGAGGGCTTCGGCGGCGGTTCCTTTGGCTTTGGCGCGAAGGGTGAAGTCGAAGAAAGGAAGCGCGATCTGCAGCCCGAATGTGATGTTGTTTGGTTGAAAGGTGCCCTTCTGGTAATACTTCTCGTAGTTGTTTAATTCGTTGATGTCATAGTTGTACACGGCCCCGAATCCGATCTGGGGTCTGCGCCATGACAGGTCGTCTCCTTTGGCCTGGAATTGCCTGGAGCGCGCCGTTGCACCCGCAGCGTCGATACCGGGCAGGTTGCGGGGCGCTTCATCCGCGGTAACAGCAGGAATCTCGGGAATGCTGGCGTGGTCAGGAAGAATGGAGCCCACGGGAAGTCCGGTGAGTACAGCAAGCTGTTTGGATAAGGTTGCCGCTCGCGTCTCAAGATGAAGGCGTTGAAGCTTGAGCTGAGCGACTTTAAGGCGCGTCTGCAGCAGGTCCAGGTCAGAATCGACGCCGGCCTCGGCGCGCTGCTGCTCGATCTGGACGAGGCTGTTGGCGAAGGACCCCTGCTTGCGAGCGGCATCGAGCTCGATGGATACGGTGTCCATCTCAATGTAGGCGGTGGAGGCGTCGAGAGCTGCCTGTTCCCGCGCGTCCTTGAGAGCCAGATTGGCAGCTTCAATTCCGGCGCGAGCGGCCTTTGTGTATTGACGCTGGGAGGAGCTGAAGACCAGCGATTGCATCGACGCGTTGCCCACCGACGGCTGGCCGGTAGGGAATCCAGTCGAGAAACCGGCCTGGGATCCGATCTGGAAATTGGGAATATACGCGTCTTGCGTTTGGGCCAGGGCCGCATTCGCCTTCTGCACATTAGCTTCAGCGATGCGGACGGCGGTCGAGTTGTGCTGGGCAAGATCCACCACCGTAGCCAGAGAAACCTGGGCGGGCGCGAGCGCGGGTACAGCCGCAAGCGCCAAAACCAATAGAAATGGCGGCCAGTATCTGCGCGGATTGTGTGTCATCTTCACGATCACATTTTCCATCAATGTTTGGAATCCTGCTCGGGTTTGTAGTCATGCGCGAGAGCCAGGGCCATCGCCCGTTCCCGATTTGCGACCGCAGCATCGCCAAGCTGCTCTTGGAGCCGAGCCAACCGGATGTGTGCCACGAACGCCGGCGCTTCCTCGGTTTTTGCTGAGCCCGCCAGATAATCTTCCAGCATTTTGGACGCAAGCGCCGGGTCGCGGTTGGTCTCAATCAAAATGGAGGCCCCGTCGTAGAGCGCAACTCCGGCATGTTTATCGTGTTCGGCTGCGGTTACGGCGCTATGCACTGCCGTTTCCATCTCCGTCCAGCGCTGGCGACGCCGGTAGAAGCTGGCTAACGCAATCCATTGTGTAGCTGGATGGGCGCTGGCCGCGATGGCTTGCTTGAACTCGCGCTCGGCTGTGCCGTAGTCCTTTTGCTGGTCTGCAATCTGGCCGCGCAGCTCGTCAGCGCGGGCTGGGTCTACTTTATCCAGTTCCGCGGCAACACCCTGCGCTTTTTCAATGCCTCCACCCACCACACCGGGAGCCTGCCGATAAAACTCGCCCAGGTCGGCAAGGGCCGCGGCGTTGGTGGGATTGAGCCGCACCGACTCCTCGAACTCGGCTCGGACACGCTTAGCCAGCGAATACGCCGTGAGGAAGGATGCCCGATCAGCTTTCTCGCCCAGGGCCCGGCCCAGCCACATGTGGTATTCGGAGTTCTGCCCATCCAGCCGCACCGCTTCCTGGCATTGGTCTGAGGCAGCATTCCACTGGCTGAGCATGATCCGTACCCGGCATTCCAGGTTGTGAGCCTCGCCCTGACCGGCGTCGGAAGAGGGAAGAGACTTGAGCAGGGCAAGCGCCTTGTCTGCCTCGCCAGCTTGCAGGGCCGCGTTCACTTGAGCGAGGGGCTGCATCGACTGATCAGGTGTCAACGATGGCGTCGAGGCAAGTAGAGGCATTGCAATCGCTGTGGCTGCCGCCAGCAATGCCGGAGGCAGCGCCCATACCGTCAGGCTGCGCTGCCTCACCGGACAACCTTGATGGGAATGCCCTCCTGCAAGGGCTGTCCATTGGTTGTCCCCGTCGCCACCCAATCGCCCTCTTTGAGACCGGAGAGGATGGCAACCTGGGTGAGGTTGATAACGCCGGTGGTGACAGGTGTTCTGACCAACTCGTCGTTGACGACCTTGAAGACATAGGGCTTGCCGTTTTCCGAGTGAAGCGCCTCACGCGGTACACCGAGAGAGTTTGGCTCGCTGGAGGTGGTCACAGTGACAGTCACGTTTGTATCGGGCAGCAAATCGCCATCGCTGCCGTCAATCTCAACCAGCACCTCCCCAACGTTGCGGGTGCCGTAGATTGTGATCGTTGTGGGAGTGCGCGCAATGTGTCCCAGCCACACGCGGCCCGGCTTGGCGTCCCATTTGATCTGAATCTTCTGCCCAACTGCTAACTGGCCGATCTCGGGCTCGTCGAAGTAGGCGCGCACGCGCTCGTGGCTGAGGTCGGCCATCTCCAGCAGCAGCTTGCCTTGTTCGACAAACTCCGTGCGTCCGGCATCGAGCCTGTAGACGGTGCCAGCGATAGGAGCGTGGACCGAAGTCTGCGCCAAGATGAGTTGAGCCGCGCGTAAATTGGCTTGCGCGTCGGTAAGAGCTGCCTGCGCTCGTTCAACCTCTGCTGGCGAGTAGCGGCTGTTGGCGCTTTGGTCGGATGCGTGGAGGCTGGCTTCGGCGGTATCGACCCGCTGCTGGGCCGCGGCCACCTCGCTGGCGGAGGCCGCGCCGGCGGCTTTGAGCTTGAGAAGGGCATCTAGATCGTGCCGTGCCTGCTCGCGTTCAATGCGGGCATGTGCCTGATCGCTGGCCGCCATCTGGCGCTCCTGCTGCGTTCCGTTGTGCGTGGCAGCGTCTACCCCAGCCTGGGCAGACTTTACGCCGCTTTCGGCGGTAGCCAATCGGGCTCGGGCTTCCACGCCATCCAGCACCATGAGGAGCTTGCCGGCAGGCACCTGGTCGCCAGGCTGAACATAGACTTCATTGATCGTGGTCGCGACCGGACTGTGGATTTCGTAGTTTGACTCCGGTTCAACGCGACCGTTGGTGCTTACAGTGCTGACCAATTCCTCGTGCCCCACCTGAACTTCACGCACCGGCAGGCGATCACGCATGAGGGATCGCGACGCGAAGAAGACGATCACGATCAGGACAGCCGCACCCATCCACAGCCAAGGCCGGCCGGATTGCTTTTTATCTTCTGACATTCGATTGACCAAAGCCAGTATATAGGACTCAATTCCTGTTCCAAGGACGCGTAAATATGAGATTCGGCTTGAGGTATACTCAGGATTTTCATTCAGCAGAGAACAATGCGCTCACTTGCGCTCTGGAGTTTCCAGACTTTAATCGGCGGCTCTCGCCGATTCCATGCCCCTGCGATCACTCGGATGGTTCTCACCGGTCGCTCGCAGCAATTGGGATGGAAGGGAATGCAAAGACGCGGCCCTGGTGACGTAACTAAAGGAATACCTGCTCATGATTGGGGAAAAGTGGAACTTTAGGTTCACATGAAATGCAAATGATTGCATATTGCCCAATAGCGATCGATGCAAAGCATAGAATCTAAATAGATACACAATGGAGCGAAAAATGCTGTGTATGTTCTGGGGGGTTCTACGTTCCGGCAGATTTCCCGATCTGTATTCTGGCGTAGAACTTTGGTAAACGTGCTAACTTTGGTACTGTTTCAGTAGCTTTGTTAAGCACTCAAAGCCCTTGCAAACAGATGTTTCCATGCTTAGCATCAAGTTTGTTCAGAAGGGAGTCGCATCAATGAGAAAAATCCCCGTTCTTGCCCAAATGTCCATTCTTGGGATGCTTGCCTTGGTTCTAGCGCCTTTGGCGCATGCCGATACGGTCACCGTGAACGCGTACGACAATATCTATGCGGCCGGAAGCCAATCGGGGCTGGCTCCCGGGCCATCGACGGGTATGTTTGGGATTGCGCCCGGAAGTGAGATTGGACAACCCATCTCGGCGTCCGGCATCACCTCGTTTACTTTTTCCGTTCCTTCCGTTTCTTTCGCTTTGGGCGGCGTTATCACGCTGAATAATGACGGCGGCAGCGGCACCGGGTACAACGATCCCGATGGAATCACCCCACTTGGCGACAACCCCTACCCTCTCACCAATTCCGTCAATACGGGATCTGGAAGCATCTCCGGCATTACCGCGCCAGGCGCAGGCTATCTGGTAGGGGTCTTTATCGGTCCCGGTGGCCCGTCTGGGCCCGCACCCGCTGCGCTTGACTTTGTAACCACCAGCTTCGCTTCGCTTTCACCGGTACTCGATCAAACATTCTTTATCGGAGACGGATTGACAGGCGATGGGTCGGGAACCGTGCAAACATTTGTTGTGCCAACCGGCGCCACCGAACTCTATCTCGGCATCAGCGATGCATGCGCCTACAATGGTAGCCCCAGCTGTTACGGAGATAACCTGGGTTTCTATTCGGTTGACGTAACGGCGCAGGACGACCCAAGCGCTCCTGAGCCTTCCAGTTTCCTCCTCTTCGGAACCGGAATTTTGGGCATGGCAGGATTGTTCCGCCGCAAGATGCTGGCCAGATAGAGCGTTTTCAAACAATCCCGGTTGCTCACTGATCCCCAGGAACGGAATCCGTTCCTGGGGATCAGTGTTTTTGGGACTCAGAGCTTTCGGATCGATACGCGAAAATTGCCGTCCACTCGTACAATGGGACCATGGCACTGGAACCCCGTTATACCGACGAACATGCGAAGGCCGGCCTCGACTTTGCCTTCCCCGCGATCGAGACCTGGCAGAACCAGTTTCCCGGCTACGAGATTCTGATTGACGACCCGGAGCTGACTTCGGTTTGCCCCAAAACAGGATTGCCGGACTTCGGCGTGCTGACCATCCGCTACATGCCGCGCGATCTCTGCCTGGAACTGAAATCGCTGAAGGAGTATCTCTTCAGCTACCGCAATCTCGGCATCTTCCAGGAGAACATTGTGAACCAGGTGCTGGAGGATGTGGTCAAAGCCTGCGATCCGGTGTGGGCCGTGGTGCGCGGCGAGTTCCGTCCGCGCGGCGGCATTGGAACGACTGTTGAGGCACGGTGGCCGCGGCCTCAAGAAGCAGCGTGAGCGGTACGTCTCTCAATTCGCAGAGCCATTCCTCTTCGCGGAATCGCGTTCGAGCCAAAAGGGGAAATTTTGTACATGCTCCGGGTCGTAAATCTTTGTCGTTCGTTTGGAGCCGGCTTTGACGTACCTGTTATTTCTCCAGAGATACTCGGTAACGACGTATCGGTGCAGACACCAAACACAGTCGTAAGGCGGCTTTTCCCATAGACTGTTCCACAGCTCAAGTCTGAGCGGCCCAAACACCATTCGTCCTTGGCCGACAATCGGGGCGAATACCACTTGATAATGCCCCGATTGCCATCTGATAATCGCGAAAGCTGAAGCCGCGCCATTGAAGCCTGACGTAAGCGCAATGGCAAGTGCTTTATGATTCTTTGCGAGGTCGAATTCGCAGCTTGACAGATATCGCTCGAATCCACCGCCATGCGGAACGAGAGCAAACTCATCGAACAACTTGACCACACGGCCGCCGACCAAGAACGCAACTTTGGGATGCGGGTCGGAGTCATCTGCATCGCTGTCGTAGATGATCGTTTGCTCACCGGATGGGGCGAGGTTCGTATCAAGCACCCGCCGAATGACTTGCACGCCGGGCAGTTTGGCGCGAATGTCGGCTGCAAGTGGGGCTGACGATCCAGCGCGATCTTCCGCGCCAAATGCGCCAATCATCCTGGGAGTGCTGTCGCAGCCGGACTCTGAAGCAAAACATCTCTGCAACAAGCACGATTGGAACGCAACTAAAACTGCTGCCATCGTCCATAGACTACGTTGTTTCATTGCGTTGAATTGTACCTCTAGTTGGCCTTCAGACGTTTCCGCCCACTTCGATTTGTTGGCCGGCCGTATGCGGTCTATGGTATTCGTGGTACTCCAGCTACTTCTGCTGGGTTGAGCCACTTGCCCACTTTGCCCCAGCCTCGTAGCTCACGCCTCAGTCCCGCGCTGGGGACGCTGCTGCTGCTCATCGGCCTGAATCTTTTCAACTATATCGACCGCTATATTCTGCCGGGCGAGGTATCACTGATTCAGCGCGAGTTTCACTCGACCGATCAGCAGATGGGCGCGCTGACCACGGCTCTGTTTATCTTCTATATGCTGGCTGCGCCGCTGACGGGCTGGCTGGGAGACCGCTTTCGGCGCAAGCCGCTCATCATTGCCGGTGCGGTGCTGTGGAGCGTGGCCACACTGGGCACGGCCTGGGTACACGACTACTGGACTCTCTTCGCACGCCATGCGCTGGTGGGCGTGGGCGAGGCCACCTTTGGCATCTTTGCGCCGGCGGTTCTGGCAGACTTCTACCCCGAGCGGGACCGCAACCGCATTCTCTCGATCTTCTATCTGGCCATTCCGGTGGGCGCGGCTCTGGGCTATGTGGCGGGCGGGGAACTGGGCACGCTCTGGGGCTGGCGCGTGCCCTTCTTCCTTTGCGCCATTCCTGGGCTGGCCATTGCGGCGCTCTACGGATGGATTGGGCGAGAGCCGGAGCGCGGCGCCAGCGACCACATCAAGCCCACACTCAACCGCACTACCTTCTGGGGGCTATTCAGCAATCCGGCCTTTCTGACAGCCACCTTCGGGCTGGCGACGCTCACCTTTGCGATGGGCGGCATTTCGGCGTGGATGCCCACGTTTCTGCACCGTTCGGCAGGGCTCTCTGTGGGCGACTCCAGCTTAGCGGTGGGCGCAATCACGGTGGTCGATGGCATTGCCGGAACACTGGTAGGCGGCTGGCTGGCGCAGCGCTGGCTGCGCACAAACGACCGGGCGCTCTACCTGCTCTCTTTTTGGAGCGTTGCTCTTACCCTGCCCTGTGGAGCGCTGCTCTTCTTCGGGCCGCCAGCTTGGGCGATTCCCTTACTGTTTGTGACCGAGTTCTTTCTCTTTTTGAATACCGGACCTCTGAACGCGGCCATCGTGAATTCGGTTTCTGCGCCAGTGCGGGCCACCGCCATCTCGCTCAACCTTTTCTGCATTCATTGCTTCGGTGACACCTTTTCGCCGACCATCATCGGCGCAATCTCCGACCGCACAAAGAGCTTGCGGGTAGGCCTGGGCGCGACACTCGTCTTTCTGGTCATCTCCGCCGCGATTCTGCGGATGGGGGCGAAGTTTGCGCCGCCGTTGGAAGCGACGGGGATTAGGGACTAGGGACTAGGGACTAACGAACAGGGAACAGCGGGCACCCGTGGTCTCGATTTTGAAAACCGAAGAGTACCTAAACCTCACTTTGCCGGGCGGGTT
>Ga0181535_10004355_pt1 | contig 15827 bp, 4 predicted proteins | sample PEATcosm2014_Bin_44_FD_119774 | JGI IMG/M metagenome (GOLD analysis project Ga0181535, IMG submission 119774) | Peatland microbial communities from MTU Mesocosm Facility, Houghton, MI, USA - PEATcosm2014_Bin17_30_metaG | ecosystem: Environmental > Terrestrial > Soil > Wetlands > Peat | place... | reverse complement strand
TTTCCGTCAGGATCAAAGTGGCCGTTGACCAGAACGCACTCCTCGCCACGAGGCGAGTTCTGGGGCGGCGCGGTCGAGGTGATGGTGTCGATCTGAAGCTTGGTTGGTCCCAGGCCGGCGGCGCGCCGCCAGGCCTGCACCATCTCCGGGAAGGCTCTCGCAAGGTTGCCATGATATGGGTAGACCAGCTCTCCCGGCATCGGTTTGCCGCCCATGCGGGCATAGTTGCGCCACCACGCGCATGTGGTATCCACTCCGGTTTTTCCCATGCCCAGGGCAACGGTTTCTCCCTTCGGCCCGGTGACGATCATGGTCCCGTGGCCGCTGGCGGGGTTCAGCTGCCATCCATCGGGAACGCCAATGCTCTCCGAGTTGTCAGACGCCGTTACCGTGTGTAGCTGGGCTACTGGTCCCGAGGGTGCGGAAGCTTGCGGGGCATTGCCAGGCGCCCGAGATGGAGCGTTGGACGACTTCGACGATATGGCGGACGGCGCGGGCATGCCGCCCGGGTGCCAGACGCTGAACAGCTTCGACAACATCGGGTTGATGGTAGAGCGGAAGCGATCGGCGGAGTCCGACATCAGTGCGGCTTCAGCCTTGTTCGGTCCGTTGGTGGCGGCCAGGATCAAGCCCGCGAACTTTACATTTCCGGCGGCATGATTGGTCACCGTGAAGTACACGCCTACCGTATCGCTGCCCTGCAGCCTGAAGACCTGGGCGATCTGAGGCTTCTCGCCGCAGTTCTTGTGCATGATGCGCAGCAAGCCGAGGATGGCATCCTTCTGCTTGTTTGCCCCGTCGATGGTTCCGTAAACGATCTTGCCGCCTTGCGGCCCCGTAAGGGTTTTGAGTGGAGTCTGCGCCCCCAGCGCGCTTACGAGCAAGAGGCTAGACAAAAATCCCATGATTCCCAGACAGCATTTGTGGATATTCATTACAAGCCATCTCCTATTGGTCTTTTCCGGCCGACACTGGCATTCACTAGAGATAGCGCAGAAAGGCCAGATAACGACTCATAAAATTGCAGATTTAGTGCTGGTTCAAACGCCCATCCGGCCGGAAATCGTTCGTTGGCGAGAAGTGGGGCGAGTACTGGATGAGCGTTTACGCGATCTCCACCATCCCGTCCACCGGGCCCCTTGCTCAATTTCCTGGCTTCTTGCAACGGAAGCCCAAAAGATTTTGACGGACTATCAGCGCGGCAAACGTAGCGCAGGCGCCCCCGCCTGCGGGCCCTGTGTGGTGGTAGATCAACGTTGTGATTGAGTCAGGTTTGGACACACGCTATGCCACGCGCTATTGCGAATCCTACGATCACTTGATTCGCGATGAGGCGGAGTTCACTCACGCAGTCGAGTACATTCTGGACAATGCACGGCACGCTGGTTTACGCGGATGGCCCTGGGTGTATGTGAAAGGGCGACAGGGCCCGCAGGCGGGGGCGCCTGCGCTACACAGGAAAACCGGGGCCTCCGGCGCAACTTACACTGCGAAACCGGGTTTGCTTTGGTATCTACCCTCCGGTTTGGCGCGGTGTTCGAGGTGCCGGGCGGGCCGAAGTGAAGAGAAGAGAAGAGAGGATCGAGGCCTCGTTTGCACTCCGCCTCTCCCCTCCGTCGGCGGATGGGCCCCAGAAACCACCCGGTAGCGGCCTTATTGGTGCCGGGGGGAGGAAGTATGAAGTTCTTAGCCTGCAATAGTTGGCCGAGTCACACCTTTTGCCGGAGTCGACTGTTTCGCTGGCATCTCGGCGCGTTCTCCGACCCTGATTCCACTCCAGCTTTGCGCCAGACCATGCGGCGAGCGATTGCGGCGTTGACGGCTTTGCTGCTGCTTCTGCCGAGTCCAGCCGGCTTATTGACCCAAGTGGCCTGGGCACAAAACTATTCTTACCCGGTCAACCCGTACGCTCAATCCAACCCCTACGGCGGCCGGCAGCAGGCAGGCTCCGCGCAGCCCTACTTCGGACGATCTTACGCCGGGCAAGGTCAGTATTCGGGTCAGTACTCCGGTCAGTATTCCAGCCAGGCTACAGATCAGGCCTACGGCGGGAGCCAGCAGACGGGGCAGCAGGTGGGTCAGGCGTTCACCCCGGAGCAGATGGAAGAGATGGTTGCCCCCATTGCGCTCTATCCCGATACGCTGATCGCCCAGATTCTGGCCGCGGCCACTTACCCAGCGCAGGTTAGCGCCGCCGATCAGTGGCTACGCGCCCAGGGCTCCGCCCCGGCTGAACAAATCGCCGCGGGAGCTGACGCCCAGACGGCGTGGGATCCAAGCATCCAAGCGCTTACCGCATTCCCGCAGGTGCTGGCCATGATGGACCGCAACCTGAATTGGACTACCGACCTCGGCAACGCTTACTACAACCAGACCCAGGATGTTCTCGCAACCATCCAGACGATGCGGCGACGCGCCCAGAATGCCGGAACCCTGCAAAGCACCCCGCAGGAAGAGGTCACCGCCAACCAAGGCTACATTCAACTGGCCCCGGCAAATCCTCAGATGGTGTACGTACCCGCCTATAACCCCTGGTATGTCTATGGGCAGCCGGTCGCTCCGTATCCCGGGTTTTCCCTGCTGGGCGCCATCGAATCATTTATGGGCTCGGCGCCGATACGGTTTGGCCTGGGCATTGGAATGCGTGCTTTCATGGGCACGAGCTTTGGCTGGCTGGGATGGGCGCTGGACTGGCTCGGATCAGCCGTCCTTTTCCATGACTCCAACTACTATTCGCAGAGCACATCGGTCGCTCACTGGAACTCCCCGGGCGGAGGCTCGTACAACTACGGGCAGCGAGAAGGATACGGGACACGCCCGACAACCGGCTCCTACCGCTCGCAGGAGAGCTTTAACCAGCCAGCGAGTGGGGCGGCCGCCTCAGGCCTCGACCGCTATGGTCGCCGTCAAGGGGAAAACTACGCTAGGAACCGCCCCTATGAAAACCACCTGACCGAGCCCTCGGCACGCGCGTGGGCAGGAGACCGCGGCCGCCCGGCAGTTCCTTACGCCAGGGAGCGTGGGCAGGCCCAGGCAACCATGCCGGCACGGCCACAGTACTACTCCCGGCCGGAGAATTATGGCGGTTTGCAGCAGGCGCGGGCCGCGAGACCCTCAACTCCGTATGCCGGTCCCCGGCAAAATTGGAGCGCCCCGGCATACCGCCAGTCGCGCGGTGACTCGAGCGGGCCGTCCTATTACGAGAACCGGCGAAGCTCTGCTTCAGCGGGCCGCACCTTTGCCGTGAAGGCGCCCAAACCCGAAAGCTCCGGGGGCTTCCATCTTTTTGGCGGTGGTCATGGAGGGAGTTCCTACCACGCTCCAAAGCCTCCCAAGGCGCCCAGGGGCTTCAGTGGCGGCAAGCATTCAGGCGGTTCTTTCGGCGGCCATCACAGCGACAAGCGTAAGCGTTAGAAGAACGACGTTGCGCACCCGCGATCGCGCCGCAATCAGCCTTCTGGTGACCATCACCACTTCTCGGCATTCCGGAATTGCTAGCAGCTCCGCGACCGCTGCACCACCGACTTGCCCAGTATCACCGAGGATGATTGCGGCGAAATTCTCATTCATAAAGAGGACATCAGTTTACGGAAGGATGCGACAGCCCCGTTCATCCCAAGAGTGCCGACCATTCGGACATAACCGAAGCGGAACGCTGCTCCGGAAGTGGAGGGCATGGGGCGAGTACTGGATGAGCGTTTACGCGATCTCCACCATCGCGTCCACCGGGACTCTTCCTCAATTTCCTGGCTTCTTGCAACGGAGGCCCGAAAGATTTCGACCGACCATCAGCGCAGCAAACGTAGCGCAGGCGCCCCCGCCTGCGGGCCCTCTGTGGTGGAGATCAATGTTGTTATTGAGTCAGGTTTGGACACACGCTATGCCATGCGCTATGATCTCCCGCTCGTACGATGAGCCTTTCCATGGCGCTTACCGAGAGAACTCGCGGGTATTTTCCGCACTGGGAAGCGGAGGGCGGAACTTATTCTGGGCGCGTGGAAATCGGTTTCAACGCGGCTTATCAACCTGTCAGGAGTCATCATCTGTCCCGGCTATAGAAGGGGACAGCGGTTAACGGTGAACTCCTTCACCGATGGTCTTTCGACTTAGTTATACCAAGATGCGGATTGATGTCAATGGGATTGGAATCTCAGGCACGCCGCATGTGCACGCGCAGTTGCTCCGCTACTTCTTCCGGGTAGCGATCGACCGCGGCTTCCCAATGCAGGCGTTCCAAGTACATAGAATCGCTCCGGTAGAACGGTAGAAGCGCAGTACGCGTAATCATCGTGAGGTTGACTCGATAACCGCGGCTGCCACCGAGTGGTCCGGAGTAAAGCACCAGATTGAAGCTGTTGTAGCCGATGGAAGCGTACCAGGCGAGCACGCGGCTGATACCGGCGGCGAAGTTCGCGATGTCGGCCTCGTCAAGGTCGAACAACGTCTCGCGACCAGTCGCCAGGGCGCGCACTTCATTGAAACCCAGCGGCGCAAACGGGGTCAGCCACATGATCCTTCCCAGTCGGGCCACCAGGCGAGTCTCTTGGGCGGTTTCCTGCTCGGACAGTTCCTCCCAGAAACAGCGTCCGTGTGCCGTCATATACGCTTCGCCGGCTTGTTGCTGAAGGCGCATCATCGTGGTTGGATGTGGGTCGAGATAAATTTGGCTGTGGGGATGGGGCAACGAGCCGCCGGAGGGATAGAGATAGTTGATGTTGTAGGCACACTGCGCACTGCCAATGTCGAAGGCGTAGATGGCGCGAATATATTGGATCGCCGCCGTCAAGTTATCGCGAATGAGAGCAGGCGTGAAGTCGGTCAGGGCCAGCCAGTGGCGGGGCGAGAAAACCGCCACCGACGCATACTGCGAATAAGGCACGAAGTTCGGAAACAGGATTGTCTGCCCGACTCGAATGCGGCCCTCCCGGCAAATGTCCGGTAAGATTTGCGGCGTCACCTGCTCGACTCGTTCCGGACAGAAAGGGCAGCCCGGGTCCGGCCGTTGGAACTGCTCCAACGAAATCGGGTCGGCGGTTTGCAGCTTCACGCCCTCGGCAATGCGGGCGGATGTGCCCAGAAGAGGGTCGAAACGCACCTCGGCGCGGCGTTGCACCACTTGGGTTCCGTCAGGTGACCGGAACTGTGATACGACGGACTCGCGCCGGAACTCGATCGGCATCGTACCTCGCAGTAATGGTAGATTGTGCAAACCTCAGTCCGAGTTGCTGGGGCTTCACCTGATCTTCATCGGCAGAGGTATCGCAATTACTTCTTCCCTACGACCATCAATGTAGTGCCCGGTTCTTTCTGACGGCCGACAGGCCGGCAGAAAGGGAACACAAACTATCGCCTCCAGCCCTGCCGGAAAGCGGGCTGGAAGCCCGCGCACCCAGGGAGTCGTTCAATCTTAATTTGAGACGAGCGCCAACTGCTTCACGGTGTCGGCAACCTTGCCAAATTTTGTCACTGTTTCAGGCCTCCTCTGGACCGAAATCTGATTGACAAGTTGCTGGAGTCAAGCCAGAATTAGCCAGCTCCGAGTTCATAGGGTGGACGCGTCTCAGGCGGCCATTCCTGGTGATGGTGGTGGATTCGGCGGCTAATCATTTCCAGGTCATAAACAGTAGTCTGGTTATCCATTCAAGCCGGCATTGCGAGTACCGCGATGGCCGGAACGGGGGTATGCGCCCTCGTGATTCGCATGAGAAAGGGTCATATATGAAGGGGCTTCGACTGATGAAACAGCAGTCTCGGGGATTTGTGTCCTTCGGGGGCGTAGTTTTATTTCTGCTCACAGTTAGCTTTACCGCCACTTTGGCGTTCACTCAGGTCACGGGAGACAGCCGCTGGCCGGGATTGAATCCCACCGTGCCGGAGCCATCCTTTCCTTCTCTATGCACCCAGGTAGTGGGCACGAATGGGGAACCGGCCGGCGTCTTATATGCCAATCAAACGGCCGGCAGTTTGACTACCACCACCGACACGCGCATACAGAACGCGATCAATAAGTGCCAGCCGGCCCAGGGCGCGCCGGCGGTGGGCCTGGAATTGAAATCCTCGGGAACTTACAACGCCTTTGTGATCGCGCCGATCACCCTGCAACCGGGCGTGACGCTGATTGTGGACGTTGACGTAATTGTCTTCGGCTCCACGGCCAACGGCAGCACGGCCCTCATTACGCCGGGTCCGAACACGGGTTCCACGGTCACCCAGTACAACGGTGGCGCCATGGGCTATTGGGGCATCATGGGCTACGGAATCATTGACGGGCAGGGCAGTAACTGGGGGTGGGGAGGCTCAGGTCCGCGTCTGATCCAGTTGGGCAGCGGTTCCTCCAGCTCCGCCGACTACTTTACGCTGTATAAAATCACGCTGCAAAATGCGGGGATGATGCACGTAATTGGTGCGAGCAATGACCTTCTCGTCTATGACATCAAACTCAGCACGGCGGCGGACTCGGCGAATACCGACGGCATTGACCCGACCGGTTCCAGCAACATTACCATCGTCAATTCCTTCATCAGCGATGGCGACGATCACATCGCCTTTAATGCGGAAAGCGCGAACATCCCCAATGTGACGATTGCCCACAATCACCTTTTTGCCGGCCATGGCATCTCCATCGGCAGCTATACGACCGACGGCATGCAGAACATGCTGGTGACGGACGTGGCCTTCGATAACAATGGAATTTTCGGCAGCAATTCCAAGAATGCTCTGCGCATCAAATCGGACTCCAGCCGGGGCGGCGAGGTCAAGAATATCCTGTATGACGGCGTCTGTATCCAGAACGGCGGGCATATTTTCATTTTTGATCCGTACTACAGCTCTTCGACCGGCACCAAATATCCTAATTTTCACGACATTACCCTGCAGAATGTGCATGTGCTGAACTCAGATGCTACCGGACACAACGGGGCTTCGACGCTGCAAGGCTATCTGAAGAGCAGCGTTGACTATACGCTCACGGTGGCGATGGACAACGTCGTTTTTGACGGATACACGGCTACCGATTTTGCCAATGAGTTCCCCGCGGTTGCCAACCCGACGGTAGGCAACAATGCGGGAGTTCGTAACGCGACCCTGACCCTGGGACCGGATCCGGTGACTCTGAACACCGTGCTGGATCCGTACAACGGCATCGACAGCATTACGATCGCCGATAACACGGGCGGTAACAGCAATGCTCCTTATGACTGCACGAGCAAGTACACGTATCTGGCGGGAGAACTGTTCGGCTCGGCCAGCTCGGTAACGCCCGGCGGTTCGATCAACCTGACCGCGATCGTGCAGCCGATTCCCGCTTCGAGCTGGAAAGCCAAGCCTGCCTATGTGGCTCCGGCGCCCACCGGCGCCATCACGATCTATGACAATGGGGCACAGATTGCCAGCCAAACCGTAACGCCGCCCGCCGTCACGTATTCGTGCCTGGGTTCTGGCGTTACCTCCAAATGTTCTTCGGTTCGCAGCGTTACGAAGATTGCGATCACGGGGATAGGTGGCGGAACGCACGTCTACACGGCTGCGTATTCCGGAGACAGTTACTACCTGCCTTCCACGCTTGGTTCAGGTATTACCGGGGTAGGCGGCGCGTCGGGCGGAGAACTCCCGGTGCCGCCGACATTCCCTTCGTTTACGCTTCAGGCTGGAGGGGGAACCGCGAGTACGACGGCCCTCAGCCCCTCGCCGGCCAATCCGGTTTATGGACAGCCGATTACCTTTACCGCGAACGTGGCGCCCACCAGTGGCACGGGCACGCCGACGGGCACGGTGACATTTGTGGTGGACGGAACGCCGTTGGGTTCGGCCGTGACCTTGGTGAGCGGCGTGGCCACTTCCGCTGCGATCTCCTCCCTGAATTACGGCACCCATACGGTTACCGCCAGCTATAGCGGCGATAGTACTTTTGGGGCTTCCACGGGAACGGATGCGGCGCTGAGCGTCGGTCAAGCCACGCCCGCGTTAAATCTGACCTGCACGCAAGTTCCCTACGACGGCAATGCTCACTCCTGTACGGGGACGGCATCCGGAGTGGGCGGAGCGACGGTTGCGGGTACGTTCAGCCTCAATCCGGCGAGCGAAACCAATGCCGGCAGCTATGCGATTACGGGTACGTTCACCAGTGGCAACTCGAACTATGTGAGCGGCGGCGCCGCCACGGGCACGCTGACGATCACTCAGGTTACGCCGGTGTTGAGCGTGACCTGCACCGGAGGCGCATACAACGGGAGTGCGTACGCTTGCGCGGGTGCGTCCACAGGCGTGAACGGAGCGGCGGTCAATGGCACGTTCGCCTTCAGCCCGGGAAGTGAAATCAATGCGGGGAGCTATCCGGAGACGGGTACGTTCACCAGCAACGATCCTAATTATGTCAGCGGCGGAACAGCCGCCGGCACCTTGATCATTACGCAGGCGACGCCGTCACTTGCCATTTCCTGTCCGAGTATTACTTATGACGGGAACCCGCATTCCTGCACGGCGACTGCCACGGGCGTTGCCGGTGCTGGATCGCAAAGTTCGCAACTCCATATGCTGGTCCAACTCGCGCAAGCGGGGACGGTAAACGGCACATTCAGCTGCGTCCCGGCCAGCGAGACCAACGCCGGTACTTACCCTGTAAGCTGCACGTTCACCAGCAGTGACCCCAACTACGCGAGTGGAGGGACGATTGGCGGTTCGCTGGTGATAACCCCAGCCACCCCCGTTCTGACCTTGGCCTGCACGGAAGTCCCCTACGACGGCAATGCGCATTCCTGCACCGGCTCGGTGACAGGGATTGGCGGAGCGACGGTGGCGGGTTCGTTCAGCTTCAGCCCGGCGAACGAGACCAATGCCGGCAGCTACGCGGTGACGGGCGCGTTCACCAGCGGCAACTCGAACTACGTGAGCGGTGGGACGGCCATGGGAACCCTGACTATCGACATGGCCAGCCAGTCGCCGGCCGTATCCTGTCCCGCTCCGCTGACTTATGACGGCAATGCCCATAGCTGCGCGATCACGGGTGGCTTTGGCGCTTGCACCGCGGCTGCGGTGACCAATGTTCCGGGCAGCACAACGCTGGCTTTAGGCTGTGCTGGGGATAGCAACCACAATCCGTGGTCGGCTACCGGCGCGATCACGATTAACGCCGCGACCCCGACCCTAATGCTGACGTGTACGGAGGTCGCCTACGACGGCAACCCGCACTTCTGTAGCGGTTCGGCCACAGGCGTGGGCGGAGCGGCGGTGTCCGGTTCGTTCAGCTTTAATCCGGCGAGCGAAATCAATGCCGGCAGCTATGCGGTGACGGGCACGTTCACCAGTGGCAACCCGAACTACGTGAGCGGTGGGACGGCCAACGGCGCGCTGACCATCGATATGGCCAACCAGTCGCCCAGCGTATCCTGTCCGGCTCCGGTGACTTATGACGGCAATGCTCATAGCTGCGCGATTACGGGCGGTTTTGGTCTGTGCACGTCGGCGGTAACAACCAATGTTCCCGGCAGTTCGACTCTGGCGTTAACTTGTGCGGGCGATAACAATCACAACCCATGGTCGGCCAACGGTTCCATCACGATCAATCCGGCGATTCCGGTTCTGGCGATGACCTGCACGGAGGTCACCTACGACGGCAACGCTCATTCCTGCACCGGTTCGGCAACGGGCGTGGGTGCGGTAGCGGTAGCCGGTTCGTTCAGCTTCAACCCGGCAAGCGAAACCAATGCCGGGAGCTATGCGGTAACGGGGACCTTTGCCAGCGGCAATTCGAACTACCTGAGCGGCGGAACCGTCACCGGTGCGTTGAAGATCGATGCGGTTATGCCGAACCTGAGCTTGGCTTGCAACACGGTGAGCGCGAATGGCAATCCGCAAGGCTGCTCACCGGGCGGCTCGGCTACCGGGATCGGTGGCGCGGGCGTCGGTGGTTCGTGGAGCTACACCTACAACGGTAGTGCGACGGCGCCTTCCGCTCCTGGCACCTACACGGTGGTTGGGACGTTCACTCCGTCCAGCACGAATTACGTGAGCGGGGGGACGGCGACTGCCTCGTTCGTAATCGGCGCGGAGCCGGTGATTCAGGTAACTCTGTCTTGTCCGGCGGTGACCTATGATGGTAGCGCCCACGGCTGCACGGCCACGCCGAATCCGGCGGCGGCTACCTGCACGGGTCTGGTATCGGGAACCAATGCGGGAAATTATCCGGAGAGCGTAACCTGCAACGAGAGCGGCTATCAGGCGGGTACAGCTACCGGCACTCTGGTCATCAGCCCGGCGGCTTCTGTTACGACCGTGACTTGCAACGAAGTCCCTTATAACGGAGCGGCGCAGAGTTGCACGGCCGCGGTGATTCCGGTGGGAAGTTGCACCGGACTGGTGCCGCAAACCAACGCCGGCAGCTACACTGAGTCGGTGACTTGCACGCCGGCGAACACGAACTATACTCCGAGCTCCGGCAGCGGCACGCTGAAGATCGATGCGGCTGTTCCGGCGATCACGGTAGCCTGTCCCACGGTAACCTTTGACGGCAACGCCCATTCCTGCACGGCGACGGCGACAGGCATCGGCGGAGTGGCTGTCAGCGGTTCGTTTACTTTCCTGCCGGGAAGCGAGACGGCGGTCGGTAGCTATGCGGAGAGCGCAACCTTTACCAGCGGCAACTCGAACTACACCAATGGTTCCGCTTCGGGCACGCTGGTTATTAACGCGGGCTCATCGGGTACCCCGATGCTCGCCCTCAGTGCCGCGGCGGTGACCTTCGCCAACCCGATCATGGTTGGCCAGTCAGCGCCGGCACAGTATGTGTTGATCACCAGCACCGGATCGGCCTCGCTGCAGGTGAGTAGCGTGACCGTGGGCGGCGCGAACCCGGGAGACTTCCTGGTGACCAACCAAGCCGGCACTTGTACGACCGGAGCCACCTTGGCTTACAACGCGAAGTGCAACCTGCGGGTTATATTCGCTCCCACTGCCCTCGGTAGCCGGTCGGCCATCCTGTACATCAACGACAACGTGACGGGATCTCCGCAGCAGGTGTTGGTAAGCGGAACGGCGGTGACGGGCGCGCAACTGTCGCTCAGTGCCACCACGCTAACCTTCCCGGCGACTACGGTAGGCGCCACCGCGGCGACCCAATACCTCACCCTCAAGAGTACGGGATACCAACCGCTCGTCATCTCCCAGGTGGTTCTCAGCTCTGGCGACTTTGATCTGAGCGACCAAGCCGGCACCTGCACCACGGCGGCAACGACGAGTCTGGTTCCGGGAGCGAGTTGCAACATCCGCGTGAAATTCCATCCCACGGCTACGGGCAACCGCAGCGCCACCGTGGTGATTAACAACAACACCGCCACCTCGCCCCTGACCGTTACGCTGAATGGAACGGGCCAGTAATTACTACCCTAAAGGGGTGCGACGGAATCCCGCGCACCCCTGCCTTTTTCCGAGATCCAAGAAATCAGATTGACAAGCCGATCAGGACACGCCAAAATTGGCCGGTTCAGAGTTGGCAGTAATATCTTAAGTGTGGGTCACCGCCCCGGGTTATGTCTTCGGCGGCTGATGGTTGTCCGGGCCCCTTATAAATCTTGTATCTATTCGTAAAAGCTATCGCGGGGGACTAGATCGCCCTGCGACAGTTGCATTCCCGCACTTGCATTGAGAAAGGAACTTATATGATGGGACATCGACTGATCCGAAGGCAGTCCGCGGGACCGGTATGGTTCGCCGCCGTGGTTGTGTCGTTTTTAGTTTGCTTCACTGCTTCCGCGGCTTTTTCGCAAGCCACGGGCGATAGCCGATGGCCAGGGTTGAACCCCGCGATAACGGAACCCTCCTTTCCCTCTCTTTGCACTCAGGTCGTGGGCTCGAATGGTGAGCCAGCCGGTGTGTTGTACGCCAATCAGCTTGCCGGCAGCATAACGGAAGTACCGGATATCCGCTTACAGAATGCGATTAACGCTTGCCAGCCGGCTCCGGGCGCGCCGGCGGTCGGCCTGGAACTGGCCGTCCATGGCAGCGATAACGCGTTTGTGATTGGGCCGATCACGTTGCAGCCGGGCGTGACTTTGATTGTGGATGTCGGAGTGACGGTTTTCGTGTCTACCACGCAGTCATATGGGGAAGGCGTGATTACAATAGGCGCAAATTCCACTCCGTACACCGGTGGCGCCATGGGCTACTGGGGCATCATGGGTTATGGAATCATCGATGGCCAGGGGTCCGCGGGCTACGGCGCGCGGCTCATCCAAATGGCCGATAATCCGTATTTATCGTCGGACTACTTCACGCTGTATAAGATTACCCTGCAAAATGGGGGGAAGATGCACGTGTACGGGGTGGGAAACAACTTTCTTGCCTACGACGTGAAGGTCACTACTCCCGCGGACACGGCCAACACCGACGGCATCGATCCTTCCGGTTCCTATAACGTTACGATTGCCAACTCCTTCATCAGCGATGGCGACGATCATATCGCCATCAAGGCCGGGGTGGCGCCGGTTTCGAATATCACGATTGCGCACAACCATCTTTATGCCGGTCACGGCGTCTCGGTCGGCAGCGAGACCAATGCCGGGCTGACCAACATGCTGGTCACCGACGTGGCGATAGACAACAACGGCGCCTTCGGCAGCAACTCCAAGAACTCCTTGCGCATCAAGTCCGCCGATAACGAGGGCGGAACGGTCAATGACGTTCTGTATAACGGGATCTGCATTGAGAACGGCGGACATCTCTTCATTTTTGACCCGTATTATGGCCAGGAAGTGGGTGGCCCCTATGTCCCTATCTTCCAGGGAATTACCTTGCAGAACGTGAATGTCGTCAATGCGGACCAAACCGCGCACAACGGGGCTTCGACGTTGCGCGGCTATACCGCGAATGGGTTCGACTATCCGCTCATCATGAATCTGGACAATGTGGTGTTCAGTTCCAGTAATTATCTGGCCAACCAGTTCGCGCTGGGAAATGGGGGCAATAGTCCAACGGAGTATGGAGTAGATGACGCCAATTTGACCCTCGGTCCGGATCCGGTGAGTCTGAATGCTGTGCTGGATGGATACAACGGAACCTATGGCATGAACGTGGTCGATAACACTGGAGGCAACAGCAATCCCGCCTACGATTGCAGTAGAAAGTTTACTTATCTGGCGGGAGAATTGTTTGGGTCGGCCACGAATATCAGCCCCGGTGGCCCGCTGACGCTGACGGCCATCGTGCAGCCGGCGGTGCCTTCCAGTTGGACCGCCTCTCCCGGGTATGTCGCTCCCGCGCCCACCGGTACCATTACCATTTACGACAACGGGACGCAGATTGTCAGCCAGACGGTGCTGCCACCGGCCGTCAGCTACTTGTGTCGCAACGCCACCTCGCTGTGTTCCTCGCAACGCAGCGTGAACACCATCACTCTGCCCACCGTCAGCGCCGGAACTCACGTGTACACGGCAACGTATTCGGGAGATCCGTACTATCTTCCGGCCGACGCCACCACCGGTATCGCGGCGGCTGGCGGCGCCAACGGGGAGGTTGTGCCCGTGGCGCCCACGTTCCCGTCCTTTACGGTTCAAGCCACAGGAACGGGGACAGGACCAGAGACCTGGCTTGCCCCCAAAGTGACCGCCGCCAGTAAAGTCTATGATGGAACCGCCAACGAGCCCATCGCCAATGTCACCTGTACGCTAACGCCAGCGGAAAACAACGTGACCTGTGCCGCCGGGGCGGCGACTTTTGCCTCGACCAACGCCGGTGCCGGCGTCCAAGTGACCGACAAGGCAATTTACCTCAGTGGTTCGGCGGCGAGCAGCTACCAGTTGGCTTCCACCACGGCCACCACTAACGCGGCCATCACTCCAGCCCCGCCGGCGGTGGTGATGAGCTGTCCGAAAGTCACCTATGACGGCAACGCACACACCTGCGCCGGTTCGGCGACGGGCGTGGGCGGCGTGACGGTAGCCGGTACCTGGACTTTCAGCCCGGCCAGCGAAACCGCGGTGGGCAGCTACCCGGTCACCGGCGCCTTCAGCAGCAGCGATTCTGACTATGCTAGCGGAGGCACCGCCAGCGGTACGTTGATCATCACTGCCGCCGTTCCAGTGGTGACGCTAACCGCCAAAGCCATTCCTTACATGACGAGCCTGTTCGCGGGAATTCCGAACGAAAGCAGCGCCAATACTCCCTATATCCCGGGAACCCCTTGTCCGAGCGGTGGCGGCAAGATCGCCTTGGATAAATACGGAGATGGCTGTCTGGCGACCGAATCGGTAATGTACGAGACTTACGCGGTCGTTTTCGATAGCGGCGGCAATGCCTATATTGCCAACTACGACCCCGCCGGCTTCTCTTTTGTGCAAAAAGTCGATGCCATTAGCGGCGTCATCAGCCTATTTGCCGGGGGGTTGAGCGGGACGACCACGGGAGGCTATTACGGGGAAGGACCCTGTGGCCTTTACTACGACCCCACCACAAATAATTTTGGCCCTGACCCGGCGGTGGCGTCCCTGGTCTATGCCAGTTTCACGGCCGGCGATGGTTGCCCCGCGGAGGATCCGATTACGGGCGCCTCCTACAGCTATTTCAAGGGCATTCGCGACTTGGCGATTGATGCCAACTATCTGTACATCGACGATTCCAGCAATAGTAAGATTCGCAAAGTCAGTCTTTCCAGCAGCCCGCTTCCTTACCACTATTACGCCCACGAAGTCGAGCCAGTCGCCGGCTATAGCGGCAGCGGTTGGACACCGGACGGCCCGGTCAATACGGTGCAAATCAAGAATCCTTATTCCGTGGCTGTGGATAAGGAGGGAAATGTCTACTTTGGAGACCAATCGGGGAATTCCATACGTCGTGTTACCCCGACTGTCTACTCTGCCGGCGGATATACCACGCCTGGAAACATAACTACGGTTTTGAATTGCGCCGGGAGTGGAAGCACCTGTACGCAGCCCGCCAGCGGCGCCATTTGTCCGTCGGGCAGCCCGGCTGGCGCTTCGAAAAATATCAAGACCTATTCCGTAACCGGGATGGCCTTCGATGCGAGCGGCAACTTGTACTATGCCGCACAGCACTGTTATTCGGTATACAAGATTGCGGCCAATAGCTTGGGACAGATTGATGGCACCACCGCGGTGACCACCCTGGTGGGTACGGGCGTGACCGGCACGAACAACGCTGGGGGATGGATACCGGCCTTTGCGCCCACCGGGGTTCCGCAAAGCAGCGCGCGATCGGTGGTTTCCGCGGGCGGCAACAATATGTACGTGATTAATGGGACCAATGCCTGGTTCTATGATGCCGGGGATACCGCCAATGGCGCCACCAACGGTTGGATTCATGAGTTTTGGAACAGCGCTTCCCCGGTGGGCGTTGGTTGCACGGGCAGTGTGAATTCGCCGGCGACCAGTTATTTCGGATGTCCCGCTCCCTATTCCGCTTTTACCGGCGGCACCAACGGAGGAAAAGGTAGTGTGGATGCCTACGGGAATCTGTACATCGCCGACGGCGGCGACAATCTGGTACTGAAAGCCGCCACCGGTTTGGATTTCGTAGGCACTGCGCCTCAGTCAGCGACGAGTGGGGCGGGGACGCAGACGGTGTTGATTCACGGAGACGGCTTAAGCGATAGCAACGTAACCACTGCGCCTCCTTTCAGCCTTACCGGATTGCTCAGCTATCCATTAGGCGGCCCTTTTACCAGCGACTGTCTCGCTTCCGGAGTTGACCCGGACGGAGCTACCGACTGCACGTATTCGCTGACGTATACCCCCACGACGGTCGGTCCGCAGACCGGCGCGTTGAACGCGAACAGTACCAACCTGTCCCTGGACGGCTACGGAACGATTGCCTCGCCTCCG
>Ga0181535_10004353_pt1 | contig 15840 bp, 14 predicted proteins | sample PEATcosm2014_Bin_44_FD_119774 | JGI IMG/M metagenome (GOLD analysis project Ga0181535, IMG submission 119774) | Peatland microbial communities from MTU Mesocosm Facility, Houghton, MI, USA - PEATcosm2014_Bin17_30_metaG | ecosystem: Environmental > Terrestrial > Soil > Wetlands > Peat | place... | reverse complement strand
GCGGTGCTGCCGGTGGACGGCGCCGTCGCGGCGGAACCGGAGCCCGGCGGGCTCTGGACCTTGGCCTGGAGCCTGCCCGGCCTGCTCCCGTGGGTGCGCCTGGAAGGGTTGGAGGCAAAAGGGTAGCCATTTTCCATGGCCCCTCCCGAGATGCCCCTTCCGTTACCGGGTCCGGGCGGTCAAAATGAAACATAACCTGTCCTTTCGCCGTAGCTTTAATAATTCCTGGAGCACCCATGACTGAGCCGTTGAAAAAGACACCGCTGTTCGATTGGCACAAGGCCCACGGCGCCAATATCGTCGAGTTCGGGGACTACCTCATGCCGGTCTGGTATGCCAGCGCCCGCAACGAGCATCTTCAGGTGGTGTCCCAGGCCGGGTTGTTCGACACGAGCCACATGGCGACCATCCGGATGTTCGGAAAGGACGCGTACGACGTGCTGCAGTGGTGCTTCACCCGCAACCTGGACAGCTGCGTGGGCAAGGACAACGCGCCGCTGGCGGACGGCAAGTGCGTGTACGGCGTGTTCCTCGATGAGCACGGCAACGCGATCGACGACAGCCTCGTCTACAAAATCAAGGATGGGGAGTTCATGGTCGAGGTCAACGCCAGCATGGGCGGCCCGGTCGCCAAGCACCTGGCCGAGCAGGCCAAGGGACGTGATGTGACGATCATCGACCTGACCGACAAGCTCGGCAAGATCGACATCCAGGGGCCGGCCTCGATCAAGATCATGGCGAAGATCCTGAAAAACCCCGAGGCGGTGTTCGAAAAACTGCCTTATTTCTCGGCGAAGGGGCACTTTGATCCCGCGTCGACCCTGGCCGGCCAGGTGCAGCTGCTGGATGGCACGCCGATCCTGGTGTCGCGTTCGGGCTACACCGGCGAGGTGGGCTTCGAGCTGTTCGTGGAGCGGGCCCAGACCGTGAAGCTGTGGGAAACGATCATGGCGGCAGGCGAGGCGTTCGGCCTGACGGCGTGCGGCCTCGCGGCCCGCGACTCCCTGCGCGCCGGCGCCGTGCTGCCGCTCTCCCATCAGGACATCGGCCACTGGACCTACATCCACCACCCCTGGCCGTTCGCGCTGCCCTTCACGGCCGATGGCCGCGGCTTCACCAAGGCGTTCCTCGGCTCCGCGGCGCTCGAGAAGGCGTCCGACGCGCCGTACACCCTGACCTTCGTCGGCAACGATCTCCGCAAGGTGGACGCCCACGACGCCCGGGTCTACCTGGACGGCAAGGAGATCGGCACCGTCCTGACCTGCGTCACCGACATGGCCATCGGGCGGCATGAGGGCCGGATCTACAGCATCGCTTCCCCCGACAAGCCGGCCGGACTCGCCATCAAGGGCCTCAGCTGCGGCTTCATCAGGGTCGGGTCGAAGCTCGCGCCCGGCACCGCCGTGGAGATCAGGGACGGCAAGCGCGCCATCCAGGTGGTGATCGAGACCGACGTCCGGCCCGCGCGCACCGCCCGGAAGGCGCTGAAGACCTTCATGTGATGATCACCCCCTTTCCCCTCAACCCCCTTGCGGCCCCCCAGGGGCTGGAACAGTCTTTTCATCGGAGGCCCCATGTATCCGTCTGACCTGAAATACACGAAGAACCATGAATTCATCAAGCCCTTGGGCGATGGCACGGCGGTGGTCGGCATCACCAGCTATGCCCAGGAAGCGCTGGGCGACGTGGTGTTCGTGGACCTGCCCGAAGTGGGCACCAAGTTCGATGCCGGCGACGAGTTCGGCACCGTGGAATCGGTGAAGACCGTCTCCGAGATCTTCATGCCCTCCTCCGGCGAGGTCCTGGCCGTGAACGAGGACCTGGAAGCCCATCCCGAGTTCGTCAACGAAGACGCCTTCGGCAAGGGCTGGATGGTCAAGATCAAGCTGGCCGGCGCCCTGTCCGGCGACCTGCTGGACGCCGACGCCTACACCAAGCTGGTCAGCGAAGAGAGCCACTGAGTGGATCGCCGGACCCGGGGCGGCCGCTGGAGCCGAGTACTCTCCCTCCTCGCCGCCCTGGGGGCGGCGGGCTTCGGCGCCGCGCCACCCCCGCCGGCCACCGTTCCGGCGGTGGCGCCCCCGGTCCATCCCCAGTACATCAAGATCCCGCCGCCCCGCCCGCCCGCGGCGAAGGCGACCGAGCTGATCAAGCTCAAGGCCGTCATTGAATCCGGGGAAAAGGCCCTGGAGGAGAAGGACTGGGACGAGGCGCAGTCCCTGGCCGACCAGGCCGAAGAGATGCTGCACGACCTGCCGGAAGACAGCCGCAGGCAGAAGGAAGTGGACGAGCTGCGCGATCGGCTCACCGAACTCGAGGAGCACCTGCCCGACACCGAGGAAATTCCGCCGCAGCCCGATCCCGGCCTCAAGGAGGCGGTCGAGGTGACGCCCCTGTCCCCCGACGAGCTGCGCACCGAGCTGGAGCAGGTGAAGGGCGCCGAGCTGGGGGCGGTGTTCGACCTGGGCATCGACTACAACGACAAGGTGCTGTTCTGGGTCCGCCAGTTCACCACCACCAAGCGCGGCTTCATGGAGCGGGCCCTGTCCCGGGCCAGCCAGTACCTGCCGATGGTGCGCCAGATCTTCGCCGAAGAGGGCATCCCCAAGGACCTGGCCTTCCTGGCGGTGATCGAATCCGGCTACATCAATTCCGCTTCCAGCTATGCCAAGGCCGTGGGCATGTGGCAGTTCATGCGCTCCACCGGCCGGATCTACGGCCTGGGCGGCAACGCCTGGGTGGAGGAGCGGCGCGACCCGGTCAAGGCCACCCGCGCCGCCGCCCGCTACCTGCGCAAGCTCTACGAGATCTCCGGCGACTGGTACCTGGCCCTGGTGGGCTACAACGCCGGCCCCCTCACCACCGAGCGGGCCATCCTCAACCTGGGCAGCCGCAACTTCTGGGACATGTACCGCAGCCGCTGGCTGCGCAACCAGACCAAGAACTACGTGCCCGAACTGTGCGCCGCCGTGCTGGTGGGCCGGTTCCCGGAGCGCTACGGCCTGAAGGTCGAGCAGCTGCCGCCCTACGCCTATGAGTCCGTGGACGTGGACCGCATGACCAGCCTGCCGGTGCTGGCGCGCTTCGCCGACACCGACGTGGACGCCCTGAAGGAGCTGAATCCCGAGCTGCTCCGGGCCACCACGCCGCCGGGCCACTACAGCCTGCGCGTCCCGCCCGGCCAGAGCGGCGTCACCGCCCGGGCCCTGGCCCGGATTCCGGCCAACCAGCGCCTGGACTTCAAGGCCTACAAGATCCGCAGGGGCGAAACCGCGGCCCGGGTCGCCGCCCGCTTCAACCTGAGCGTCGAGGACCTGCTGGACGCCAACGACATGACCAAGGCCCAGTTCCGCCCCGGCCGGGTGATCCAGGTGCCGCCGCCGCCCACCAGCCCCATCGACGATCGCGATCTGCGCTCCAAGGTCGAGCGCGCCCAGATCATCGAGGACCGGCCGCTGGAGGGCCTGCCGGCCATTCCCAGCACGGTCGCGCCGCTGGAGCCTGCCCGGGAAGCGCCCGGCGCGCCGGTCGAACCGGCTGAAACGCCCGAACCGGTCCGGCCCGCCGTGCGGGAAACGGCGGCCCGGCCGGCCCCGGCCAGGGAGAAGGCGCCCGCCGTGGAGGCCCGACCCGCCTTCCACGTGGTCAAGCGGGGGGAGACCCTGTTCGCCATCGCCGAGCGCTACGGCCTGGAGGTCAAGGATCTCCGGAAATGGAACAAGTTGCGCAAGCACGGCATCCAGGTCGGACAGCGGCTTCGCTTGAAACGGTAATCAGGATGCCGGCATATGACTTTCCTGCGCAACGCAGTCATGGCGACAATTTGTGCTTGCGTCCTGCTTCGTATGCTGGCATTCTTATTACTCCCCCGGGGCTATAGCTCAGCTGGGAGAGCGCTTGCATGGCATGCAAGAGGTCAGCGGTTCGATCCCGCTTAGCTCCACCAAAACACGAGGCCACCGTCCGGTGGCCTCGTTTTCTTTTTTTCTGACCGGCCCAACCCTATGCTCGCAAGCCTGAACCACGCCAACCTCAGCTTCGGCCCCCACGACGTGCTCAAGGACGTCACCTGGGCCCTGCAGGAGGACGAGTGCTGGGGCGTCATCGGCCGCAACGGCGCGGGCAAGAGCACGATCTTCAAGGTGCTGCTGGGCGAGCTGGAGCTGGACGGCGGCACCGTGGTCCGGCCCACCGCCGAGCGCGGCATCCGCATGGGCCACTACGCCCAGGATCTGGTGCCGGCCACCCATGGCACGGTGCTGGAGGAGACCCTGGCCGCCTTCGGCGAAGTGGAGGCGACCCGCCACGAGATGCGCGAGCTGGAACACCAGATGGCCGAGCCGGAGGCCGATCTGGAAGCCGTCATGGCCCGCTACCAGACGGTCCAGGAGCAGTTCGAGCGGCTGGACGGCTTCACCATCCGGGCCCGGGCCGAAGGCATCCTGTTCGCCCTGGGCTTCAGCCCCGAGCAGCTGGAGAGCAAGGTGGCGGAACTGTCCGGCGGCCAGAAGTGCCGGGTGATGCTGGCCAAGGCCATCCTCCAGGGTCAGGACCTGCTGCTGCTGGACGAGCCCACCAACCACCTGGACCTGCCCTCCCTGCGCTGGCTGGAGTCGTTCATCAACGAAACCCGGGCCGCCGTGGCCGTCATCAGCCATGACCGGTATTTCCTCGACCGGATCGCCACCTCCATCCTGGAGATCGAACTGGGCCGGTCCCGGTCCTACGAAGGCAACTACACCGACTTCATGGAGAAGAAGGAACAGGAGCTGGAGATCCAGGAGCGCCACTTCGAGCGCCAGCAGGACTACATCAAGAAGCAGGAAGAGTACATCCGGCGCAACATCGCCGGGCAGAACACCAAGATGGCCCGGGGCCGGCGCACCCACCTGGGCAAGATGGCGCGCCTGGACAAGCCGCTCAAGGACCGCCGGCGCATCAAGTTCTCCTTCCCGGAAACCCAGCGCAGCGGCGACACAGCGCTGGTGCTGGACCAGGTCACCGTGGGCTGGGAGGGCAAGGCCCTGTTCCAGCCCCTGGAGCATTTCCAGGTCAAGCGCGGGCAGAAGCTGGGCATCGTCGGGCTGAACGGCACCGGCAAATCCACCCTGCTCAAGGCCATCACCGGCGAGATCCCGTTCATCACCGGCGGCGCCCGGCTGGGCAGCCAGGTCAAGCTGGGCTATTTCGACCAGCACCACCGCAACCTGGACCCGCGCAACACGGTCTACCAGCAGATCCAGGGCGTGGTGCCCATGGCCCCCAAGCAGGACGTGCTGGGCTTCCTGGCCAAGTTCCAGTTCCGCGGCGACGAGGTGGACAAGCCGGTCACCGTGCTCTCCGGCGGCGAGCGGGCGCGCCTGTCGGTGGCCACCCTGATCCGCGAGGGCGTGAACCTGCTGCTGCTGGACGAACCCACCAACCACATGGACATCCACTCCATGGAGGCGATGGAGGACACCATCCTGAGCTTCACCGGCGCCGTGGTCCTGGTGACCCACGACCGCTACCTGCTGGGCCGGGTCGCCGACAGCCTGTTGCGCATCCACGACAACCTTGCCGAGTTCAAGGAAGGCGGCTACGAGGACAACCAGGCCTGGGTGGACCTGGACGTCGGCGTCGAGCCCGACGAGCCGCAGCCCGAAGTGCCCGCCGACCCGGCCCCGCGCGCCCCGAAAGGGGACGCCGGCAGGGCCGCGCCCCGGACCCCGGCCAAGCCCCAGGCGATCGACCGGGACCAGCAGAAGACCGTCAAGCGCTGGGAACGCAAGGTCAAGGAAGCCGAAACCGAAGTGGCGGCCCTGGAGGCGAAGCTGGCGGCGATCAGCGCCGAGCTGGCCGCCCAGGACCCCGGCGACTGGCAGGCCTTCAGCACCAAGCTGGACGCGCAGAAATCCCTGGAAACCGACCTGGCCTACGCCATGACCGAATGGGAAGAGGCCCAGACGGCACTGGAGGAGGCCCAGGGCTAGGGGCATACTATGATCTGGAGCGCGTATGAGCCTTCTTTTGGCCGTGGACGTGGGCAACACCAACATCGTGTTGGGGATCTATGATCTGGATCAGGGCCATCACGCGCCCCTGGTCGCCTCCTGGCGCATGGCCACCAGCCGCGAGCGCACGGTCGACGAGTACGGCCTTTCCAGCCTGGGGCTGCTGGCCCACCGGGGCATCGCGGCGACGGACATCTGCCAGGTGATCATCTCCAGCGTGGTGCCGCCGCTGCACCCGGTGCTGGACAGCTGGCTGAGGACCTACTTCCAGGCCGAACCGCTGTGGATCGAGCCGGGCATCAAGACCGGCCTCAAGGTGCTGCTGGACAACCCCCTGGAACTGGGCGCGGACCGCATCGTCAACGCCGTGGCCGGGCTGGAGCTGTACGGCGCCCCGCTGGTCGCGGTGGATTTCGGCACCGCCACCACCTTCGACATCATCAACGATCACAAGGAGTACCTGGGCGGGATCATCTGCCCCGGGCTCAACCTCAGCGCCGAGGCCCTGTTCCAGCGCGCCTCGCGCCTGCCCCGGGTGGAGATCACCGAGCCGGAGCGGCTGATCGGCAAGAGCACGGTGCAGGCCATGCAGTCCGGGCTGTTCTACGGCTACGTGGGCATGGTGGACGGCATCCTGGCCCGGCTGCTGGCGGTGCATCCGGGCTCCCGGGTGGTGGCCACCGGCGGGCTGGCCAAGGTCATCGCCCCCGCCAGCCAGTACATCCAGGACATCGCCGTGGACCTCACCCTGGAAGGGCTGCGCATCCTCTGGTTGAAGAACCGCAAGCCGGTGCCATGCCCGCAAGCCTGATCCGCCTGGGCCGGATCGATTCCACCCAGGACTTCCTGGCGCGCCACCCGGAGCTGGGCTTTTGCGCGGTCCTGGCCGACTGCCAGCTGGCGGGCCGCGGCCAGCGCGGCAACAGCTGGGAGAGCGCGCCCGGGGCCGGGCTGTGGCTGTCCGCCGCGCTGCCGGTGCCGCCGGTGCCGCCGGGCCTGGTGCTGCAGCGGGCCATGGGCGCCGTGGCCGAGGCCCTGGAACCCTGGGGCGCGCCGCTGGGGCTGAAATGGCCCAACGACCTGGTGGCCTGGCATGGCGGCCGCCTGGTCAAGGTGGGCGGCATCATCGGCCAGATCAAGGGCCGCCGGATGATCCTGGGCGTGGGCGTGAACCTGCTCCGCGCGCCGGTGATTCCCGGCCGGCCGATCCCGCCCGCCTGCCTGGCAGACCTGGCCCCCCTGGCCGAAGGCGAACCCGACCGCGAAGCCCTGGCCCTGGCCATCCTGGCAGCCTGGGCGGACCTGGCGACCCAGCGCGAACCCGCCTTCCGCTGGCCCGAGGCCGGCGACTCGATCCGCTGGGAGGCCGGCGGCGGGGTGTGCGCCGGCTGGATGGAGGATGGCCGCCTGGCCGTACGCACCACCGCGGGGCTCGAAAGCCTCGCGGTGGGCGATGTGAGCGGGCTGGCTGGAGCTGATTGAACTACCGGCTCACCTCGATCTTGGCCATCTTCTCGTAGTACTTGACCAGGCTGCAGTGGTCCGCGTCGCCCTGGCCGTCGGTCTTGAGGGCCTGCATCATCTCCATGACCGAAGCGGTGAGCGGCAGCGAGACCCCCAGTTCGTGGGAGGTCTCCAGCACGTTGGCGAGATCCTTGATGTGCAGGTTGATGCGGAAACCGGGATTGAACTTCCGGTCCATGACCAGGGGCGCCTTGGCGTCCAGCACCGTGCTGCCGGCCAGGCCGCCCCGGATCGCCTGCCATACCAGTTCGGGCTCCACCCCGGCCTTGGTGGCCAGCACCAGGGCTTCGGACATGGCGGCGATGTTCAGGGCCACGATCACCTGGTTGGCCAGCTTGGTGATGTTGCCGGCGCCGATGTCCCCGGTGCGCACCACCGAGCCGGCCATGGCCTTCATGACCGGGAAGCAGCGCTCGAACACCTCCTGGGAGCCGCCGACCATGACCGAAAGGGTCCCGTCGATGGCCTTGGGCTGGCCGCCGCTCACCGGCGCGTCCAGCATGTCCACGCCGCGCTCGGCCAGTTTCCCGGCCAGGTCGCGGCTCACCAGCGGCGCGATGGAGCTCATGTCGATGAGCACCGTGCCCTTGCGGGCGCCTTCCAGGAGCCCCTGGTCGCCCAGGACCACCTGTTTCACCTGCGGCGAGTTGGGCAGCATGGTGATGATGATGTCGGCCTGTTCCGCGATGGCCTTGGGGGTCGGCGCCGTGGCGGCGCCCGCGGCCACCAGTTCATCCACCGCCGGCTGGAACAGGTCCAGCACCACCAGCGAATAGCCCGCCTTGATCAAGTTCAGGCTCATGGGCTTGCCCATGATCCCCAATCCGATGAATCCGATTTTCATGGTGTTCTCCTAGTAACCCATCTCTTTGATCCAACCGAACGATGACCGGCTGTCGGGGCTGGGGACGTATTCCAGCCCCACGTGGCCCTGGTAACCAAGCTTATCCAGCTCCTTGAACAGGAAGGGGAAGTTGATCTCCCCGGTGCCGGGCTGATGGCGGCCCGGATTGTCGGCCAGCTGGATATGGCCGATCCTGGGCAGCTGCTTGCGCAAGGTGGCCGCCAGCTCCCCCTCCTCGCGCTGGGCATGGTAGATGTCGTACTGAAGGAAGATGTTGGGCTCGCCGGCCAGGTCCAACACCTCGAGCGCCTGGTCGGTGCGGTTGAGGAAGAAGCCCGGAATGTCGAAGTGGTTGCAGGCCTCCACCACCAGACGCAGGCCCTTGGACCCCAGCAGCCTGGCGGCGAACTTGAGGTTGGCGGCGAGGGTCTCCCGGTGGCGCGCATCGTCCACCCCGGGAACCCGCTTTCCCGCCAGGCAGTTCAGCTGGTCGACCCCGAGCACCAGGGCATAGTCCACGGCCTTGGCGACGCCGGCGCGGAACTCCTCGACCCGGCCCGGATCGGCGGCGATGCCGCGGTCCCCATGGCCCCAGTCGCCGCTGGGCAGGTTGAACAGGACCTGGTGCAGGCCGTGCAGGTCCAGCAGCTGCTTCAATTCCTCCGGCCTGTAGGCGTAGGGGAACAGGTACTCCACGAAGCTGAATCCGGCTTCCTTGGCCAGGGCGAAGCGTTCCAGGAAAGGAACCTCGGTGAACAGCATGGTGAGATTGGCGGCAAATACCGGCATGGACATTCTCCCTGAGAAGCGCCGCTTCGGGCGGCGGGTGAAGGCTTTCAACGGATGTTCAAAAGAGGTTGCCCCCGGAATCGAAGCCCAGCTCGGCGGGCGGCGCCAGCAGTTCGAGGCGCGGGTCGGCCCGCAGGGCGGGGAGGAGGGCCTCCGAAACACTGATGGTCCCGATATGCGACGTGTTCAGGATACGCACGATCCGCGGGCCGGCCGGATCGAGGCCGATGCAGGTGAAGATCGCGGCCTGGATCGCCAGGCGGTCGGAATTCATGACGATGGGCATCTTGATCGTCTTGAGCACCCGGCAGGTCAAGGAATTCGGGTAGCTTTCGTCGAAGTCGGTCTTGTCGTAGAGCCGCTTGGTGGTGATATCCGCCATGCCCACGCCGAGCGCGTTGCCGTGGGTCTCCTCGGTCAGGTCGAGGATGACGTAGCGCTGGAACTCCGGCCCCCCGCTGGCATAGGGGGTGCAGTAGGTTCCGGAGACGTTGGGGTCGGCGCCGTCGCCGCTGATGTTCTTGCCGATCTGGTCGACGATGAGGATGTCGAAGCGCGGAATGAGGATCTGCGGCATCAGCGCCCGGGCCTGGACCAGGAGCCCGGGTTCCCGGGCTTCCATCTCGGACCTGGGCAGGGCTTCGATCCGGCAGGTCTCATCGTAGGCATTCTCCAGGATCGCGATGCCGAACAGGATCGGGGCCTGCTCGAGGATGACCTTGCCGAAGCTCGGGACATTCTCGGCCATCCGGCCGAAGCCGTCCGCATGGCAGATCTCGGCGCCCTTCTGCTTGCCCATGCCGATGGTCATCATTTTCATGAGGCCGCTTTCGTAGTCGCCCCGGAAGGCGGTGTGCGGCTTGACCCTGCCGACCACGATGACGCCGTCGGCCTCCGCCGCGAAGCGGTCGATGTGCACGTCCAGGCCCCGGGGGGTGCGGCCGATCACCCGGGTCTCCATGGTGGAGCGGATGGGGGCCCCCACGGAGGCCTCGGTGACGCCGAAACCCTCGAGCACCGCCTGCTGGCCTTCGGCGGTCGCCGCGCCGTGGCTGCCCATGGCGGGGAAGACGAAGGGAAGGCCGCCGCGCTGCCGCACATTCCGGACGATGGCCTTGATGATCTCGGCGATGTTCGCCACGCCGCGGCTGCCCACCGTGATGCCCACGCTCTGGCCGGTCCGGATCGCCGAGCCGATGCCCGGTTGGGCGAAAGCCTGGTCGATCGTCGCGGCCAGGTCGGCGATCCGGGTGTCGTCGAAGCGCTGGCGGACTTGCGCCATCCGCGGAATCCGGACGGGTTCCAGGATGGAACGCACCACGCCGTGGCGATCCCAGACGCTTTCACGCATTTTCTGGCTCATACCGTTCCTTCAGCGGGCGACGGGCTCGCACCTGGCCACCAGCGCGGTCGAGCGGCGCACCATGTCGGCTGCGGTGATTCCATACTTCTCCAGGATCTCGCCGTAGGGGCCGGACTCGGTAAAGGTATCCTGGATCCCCATGGCATCCATCAGGAAGTATAGCCGGGGCGCCAGCGCCTCGGCGCAAGCGCTCGCCAGCCCGCCGACGACGGTATGCTCCTCGGCCACCAGCAGCCGGCCGGTCCTGCCCACGGACCGGGCGAGGGCCTCGACGTCCAGCGGCTTGATTGTCGCCACATTGAGCACCTCGGCCTGGATGCCCGAATGCTCAAGCTCCGCCGCGGCTTCCAGGGCCATGGCCACGCACAGCCCGCAGGCGGCGATGGTCAGATCGGAACCTTTGCGCAGCCGGCGGATCTTGCCGACGGCGAAGGGCTCCGGGGCGGGCGTGAGGTCGGGGGTGACGTTGCGGTTGATCCTGAGGTAGACCGGGCCGTCCACCGCCAGCGCCGCCTCCAGCGCGGCCTCCGCTTCGGCCGCGTCGGCCGGGACGATCACCGTCATGTTGGGCAGGGCGCGCATGATCGCCACGTCGGCGATGGCATGGTGGCTGGCGCCGTCGAAGGAGTCGGACAGCCCCGCGTAGGACCCCGCCAGGATGACCGGGAGCCGGTTGTAGCAGAGCACGTTGCGCACCTGGTCGGTCCCCTTGAGCGCCAGGAAGATGGCGAAGGCGTTCACCACCGGCCGGAAGCCGCAGGTGGCCAGGCCCCCGGCGATATCCACCATGTTCGCTTCGGCGACCCCCACGTTGAAGAACCGCTCCGGGAACTCGGCGGCGAAATAGCTGGACTTGGTGCTGGAGGACACATCGGCGTCCAGGACGACGAGGTCCTTGCGCTCCCGGCCCAGGGCCGCGAGCTTCATACCGAGCGCGTCGCGCATGGTCGTGCTCATAGGGATGCCTCCGCTTCCGCAAGCGCGGCCAGGAGTTCCGGCCTCGCTGAGTTCCAGCTCCCGTCATCGACCGGGGAGCCGTGCCACTTGTTCTTGCCCTCCATGAACGAGACGCCCTTGCCCTTGACCGTGGTGTACACCACCGCCCTGGGCCAGGCCCCCGGCGCGTCGAGCCAGTCGTAGGTCTTCTGGATGGCGTCCAGATCATGGCCATCGTAGCTGCCCGGGGCGACATTCCAGCCGAAGGCCTTCAGCTTCTCGTTGATGGAGCCGAGCGGCATGATTTCGGCGGACGGGCCGTCCAGCTGCACCCCATTGTTGTCCACGAACAGCACGAACCGCTCGGGCCGGTACTTGGCCGCGGCCATGATGGCCTCCCAGGACTGGCCTTCGTCCAGGCAGCCCTCGCCGACCATGACATAGGTCCAGAACCCCTTTCCGGACAGCTTCGAGGCCAGGGCCATGCCCAGGCCCACGGAGATGCCATGGCCCAGGGCGCCCGTGGACATGTCGACGCCCGGGGTCTTGCGCATGCAGGGGTGGCCCTGGAGGGTCGAGTCGATGTCGCGGAAGGTCTGGACCAGCGCCAGGTTGAAGAACCCGCGGTGGGCCAGGACTTCGTAGAGCAGAAGCGAAGCATGGCCCTTGGACAGCACGAAGCGGTCGCGGTCCTCCCAGAGCGGCCGCGCGGGGTCGATGTTCATCCTGAGGAAATAGAGCGCGGTCACCAGCTCGCAGGCCGAGGCGGAGCCGCCCCAGTGCCCGGTGCCCTTCTGGTGGAGGATATCCAGCATCTCCACCCGGATATGCCGGGCGAGAACTTTGGTCAGCGCCGTTTTCCGTTTCCGGTCAGGCTCGGAGAGAATGGCTCCGGCAGTCACGTTCATGAGAACTCCTTTGGGTTTCACTTGCCGCTCCGCGCCGGCTGCATCCGGGGCTTGCTTCTGCCCATGTTGCCGAGGACCCGGTCGAGCAGGACGGAGATGATGATGACGGTGCCGATGGCCGAGCCCTGCCAAAACGGGGAGACGCCGATGATGTTGAGCCCGTTGTGGAGCACGGTGATCAGCAGCACGCCGATGAAGGTGCCGACCAGGCTGCCCTTGCCTCCGGAGAGGCTGCAGCCGCCGATCACCACGGCCGCGATGGTGTCCATTTCCCAGCCCGCCCCGGTGTCCGGGTCGATGGCCCCGAGCCGGGAGGTGATGATGAGGACGGCGACCGCGGCCAGGAAGCCGGTGACCGTGTAGGCGATGGCCTTGTAGCGGCGGATGTTCACCCCGGCCAGGCGGGCGGCCTCCTCGTTGCTGCCGATGGCGTAGATGAACCGGCCGAACTTGGTCTTGGTCAGCATGATGTGGCCGATCAGGAACAGCCCCACCAGCAGGATCATGTAGACCGGCACGCCGCCGATGTCCCCGTAGCCGAACACCCGGTAGCCCTTGGGCAGGCCGACGATGGAGTGGGCGTCGGTGATGACGTAGGTAAGCGAGCGGGTGACCGAGGCGATGCCCAGGGTGACGATGAACGGCGCCAGCCTCGTGTAGGAGATCAGGAAGCCGTTGATGGTTCCGAGGAAGGCGCCGAACAGGAGGATCGCCGCGACGCCGGCCACCACGCCGAACTTCATCAGGATGATGCCGCCGAACATCGCCGAAAAGGCGGCCACGCCTCCCACCGAAAGGTCGATGCCGGCGGTGAGGATGACGAGGCACTGGCCGATGGCGATGATGCCCACGGAAGTGGCCTGCCACAGCAGGTTCTTGGCGTTGCCCAGGGTCAGGAATTCAGGGGAGAGGCAACTCAACCCGCCGCAAAGGAGCACGAAGGCCAAGAGCATGACGAGTTCGACCCGATAATCGTTGAACAGGTTCCGCAACGCATTGCCGGACCGCGAACCAGCCTTCTGTCCCATGACGATGACCCCCCTGGAGTTGGATGATAAGTTATGCAATGTTTGCCACATGGGCGCTGTTCGCCATGATGAGTTCTTCCGTCGCTTCGGCGTGGCTGAATTGCTTCACGATCCGGCCCTGGTTCATGACCAGAATGCGGTCGGAAAGGGCAAGGATTTCAGGCAGTTCCGAGGACACGAGCAGGATCGTCTTGCCTTCGGCGGCCAGCCGGTCGATGAGGTGGTAGAGCTCGAACTTGGCGCCGATGTCGATGCCCCGGGTCGGTTCATCCATGAATATGATATCGGGCGTCGTCATCAGCCACTTGGCGATGACCACTTTCTGCTGGTTGCCGCCGCTCAAGGCACCGACCGGGCTCCGAAGGCCCGGGAGCTTGATCTGCAGCTCGTCGACCTTGGCGCGGACCATGGCCTCCTCGCGCTCCCGCCTGATCCAGAAGGCGCCCTTGACCGCGAGGAAGGCGAGCGTGGCGTTCTGGTAGACCGGCAGGTTCACCAGGAGACCGTGCGCCTTGCGATCCTCGGGGATCATGCCGATGCCCCGGCGGCTGGCCTCCAGGGGAGACCGCAGCCAGCCGCGCTTGCCGCGCAGCACCACCTGGCCGGAACTGGGCCGGTCGGCCCCGAAGATGGCCCGGACCAGTTCGGTCCGGCCGGCGCCCACGAGGCCCGACAGGCCGACCACCTCGCCCCTGCGCAGGGTCAGGCTGCAATCGATGACCCGGTTGCCGCGCGAAAGGTGCTGCACTTCGAGGATGGGCTCGCCGGGCTCCCGCCGGTGGCGGACCGAATAGAGATCGCCCATGTCGCGTCCGACCATCGAGGCGATGAGCTCCTTCTCCGAGAGCGCGCAGGTGAGGGATTCCCGCACCTTGACGCCATCGCGGAGCACCACGACCCGGGTCGCCACCTCGAAGATCTCCTCGAGCTTGTGGCTCACGAACACGAGGGTCATGCCCCGGTCCTGGAGCCGGCGCATGAGCGCGAACAGCTTCCCCACCTCCTGCTTCGACAGGGTCGCGGTGGGCTCGTCGAGGATGAGCAGGCGCGCGTCGACCACCAGGGCCTTCATGATCTCGACGATCTGCTGCTCGGCCACGGACAGGTCCATCACCTTGGCCCTCGGATCGAAGCGCACGTCCAGCTCGAGCCGATCGAACAGCTCCTCGGTCTTCGCCAGCATCGTCGCGTTGTCGGTCCAGAAGCCGGCCTTGTAGGCGGATTTGTGGGTGAGGAAGATGTTCTCCGCGATGGTGAGGTGGGGGATGAGATTGAACTCCTGGAGCACGATGGCGATGCCGGCGCTCTGCGCCGCCGCCGTGCTGTGGAAGGAAACCGCCTGGCCTTCCCATTCCAGCGTCCCGGCGTTGGCCCGGGTGACCCCGGCGATGATCTTCGCCAGGGTGGATTTGCCGGCGCCGTTCTCCCCAACCAGGGCCAGGATCTCCCCTCGGTTGACTTCGAGCGAGACGCCCTTCAGAGCAAAGATGCCGTCATAGCTCTTCTCCAGATCCCGGACAGTCAGCAGCGGTTCGCTCATAATTCCTCGGGAAGCAAGGCGATGGCGCGGCCCGGACAGCCCGTCGAGTCCACGACCTTCAAAGGCAGGAAGATGAACCAGGCGCCCAGGGCGGGCAGCCTGGACAGGTTGCAGAGCCCTTCGACGTAGTGCATGCCGCGGCCGAGCCCGATCTGGTGGACGGGAGCGCCATCCTGCACGGCCCCGAGGCTCGGCGCTTCGGTTCCGACGGTCACGATCCCCCGGTCGGCCAGGTAAAGGATGGCCGCCACCTCCGGCGCAGGCCAGCCGGGCAGGTTGCCCTCGACCACCGGGCCGTGCACGAAGGCGCGTCCCGCCGCTCCGGAACGATAATGCTCGGCCCAGCCCGAGGCGAACAGGACGATGTCGCCCGCGGCCAGGGGGCGATGCCGGTTTTCCCAGTCCCGGATGTGCTCCACGGTGATCCAGGGGCTTTGTCCCGGCGCCCCGGCCAGGCTCCGCACATCGATCACCGCCGCCGGCCCGCACAGCTTGGTCAGGTCGGCCTGGTCCCCCCCCTTGGAGCCCAAGGGGCTCGCCAGGACGGAGGAGGACCCCTCCGGCGGGATGAAGTGCGGAGCCGCGTCGAAGTGGGTGCCGCAATGCTCGTCAATGACCAGGAAATTGGTCTTGTAGGCGGAATGCGCTCCGATATCGTGCCAGTTGCGGTGGACGAAGGGCATGTGCCCGGGCCATGTGCTGGGGAGCCCCTCGGCAAGGGGGGCCGAAAGGTCGATCAGGTTCATGCCTTCGAATGGGTTGCGGATGCTCATGGGTCAGGGCCTTCAAGCGGTCCCGGAGCCTCGCGGCTCCGGGACGGTATGCTGCTATTTGGGCTTGAGTTCGTTGGGGTAGACGGTGTTCATGAGGGTGGGCTCGACCTGGGCCACGTTCTCCTTGGTGACCAGGATGGTG
>Ga0181535_10004351_pt1 | contig 15842 bp, 13 predicted proteins | sample PEATcosm2014_Bin_44_FD_119774 | JGI IMG/M metagenome (GOLD analysis project Ga0181535, IMG submission 119774) | Peatland microbial communities from MTU Mesocosm Facility, Houghton, MI, USA - PEATcosm2014_Bin17_30_metaG | ecosystem: Environmental > Terrestrial > Soil > Wetlands > Peat | place... | reverse complement strand
GCCATCGTCACCCACCTGGACCAGGGCCCGGGCCTGAGCCCGCTGCGGGCCCGGATCGTCGCCATCGCCGAAGGGCAGGTCGGCTATCAGACCGACCCGGCGGAGACGTACTGCAACAAGTTCAGCGCCTACTGGGACGCCGGGATCGACGACTGCGGCGGCAACGGCAACCTCGACGAGGAGTGGTGCGCCGACTTCGCGGCCTGGGTCTGGAAGCAGGCCGGGGCCGAGGTCACCTACGAGCTGGCGCCCGGCTACCTCAACGGCGATTCCGCCAGCTTCTACGTGTGGGGAACGGACCACGGCACCTGGCACCCCGTCGGGTCCCACTACACGCCCCAGCCCGGCGACGTCGCCGTCTACGGGCTCGACACCGGGACGGTCACCGCCGTGCACGTCGCAGTCGTCACGGGTGACACGGGCGACGATGCCGCACCCGACGTCGTCAACGGCGACGGGGACCGGACCGGGTACAGCGTCGTGGAGGCCGGCGACCATCAGGCCTTTGCCGACGTGAAGGGGAAGGGTGCCCCGCTGTCGGGCTATGTGTCGCCCTCGGCGCCCCCGGCCGCGTCCACCTCGTCCTGACCCGCCGGCGTCAACCCTCCGGTGTGTAGCCGGCCGGCAACGCGATCGACTTCACTTCGAGGAAGCCCTCGAGCCCCTCGGGGCCGAACTCCCGTCCGATGCCGGACTCCTTGAACCCGCCGAACGGCGTGGAGAAGTCGATCGGCACCGGCGCGTTCAGCATGTAGGTGCCCGTTCGCACCTGGCGGGCGACTCCCAGGCCGCGGTCGTTGTCCGCGGTCCAGACCGATCCGCACAGGCCGTAGTTGGAGTCGTTGGCGATCTCGACTGCGTTGTGGTCACCGTCGTAAGGGATGACCACGAGCACGGGTCCGAAGATCTCCTCCTGGGCGATCCGCATTTTGTTGTCGACGTCGGAGAAGACGGTCGGCTCGACGTACCAGCCCTTCGAGAAGTCCGATCCGGAAGGGCGCCCGCCACCCAGGGCCACCGTCGCCCCCTCCTCACGCCCGCTGTCGAGATACCCCTCGATCCGGCTCCGCTGCCGCTCGGCCACCACCGGGCCGACCTCGGTGGCCGGGTCCATCGGGTCGCCCACCTTCATGGCGGACACACCCGAGACGACCGCGTCGACGACCTCTGCGTAGCGGGCGCGCGGGGCCAGGATGCGGGTCTGCGCGATGCAGGCCTGCCCGTTGTTCATGATCGCGTTGGGCAAGAGCGTCGGGATCGTCGTCGCCAGGTCGGCGTCGTCGAGGATGATGGCGGCGGACTTGCCGCCGAGCTCGAGCGTGCAGCGCTTCAGGCGCTCGCCGCACAGCCCGCCGATGCGCTTGCCGCCCACGCCCGAGCCGGTGAAGGAGATCTTGTCCACACCCGGGTGCGTGACCAGGTGCTCGCTGACCTCTCGGCCCGCCGGGACCACGGACAGCACGCCCTTGGGCAGCCCGGCCTCGGTGAAGATCTCGGCCAGCCGGAACGCGTCGAACGGTGTCTCCGGCGCCGGCTTGTAGACCACCGTGCAGCCGGCGACCAGCGAGGGCGCCAGCTTGGCGGCGGCGATGAAGAGCGGCACGTTCCACGGCGCGATGGCGCCGACGACCCCGACGGGCTCCTTGGTGACGAGGACCTGAGGGTTGAGCAGGCCGGCGCGCACTTCGTCGAAGGCGTACGACGTGGCGAGGTCGGCGTAATAGCTGAAGATCATGGTCGGTGCCAGCACCTGGCCCATCCCCGAGAACGAGATCGGCGAGCCCATCTCCCGCGTGATGATCTCGGCCATGTCGCCCATCTCGGCGGTGATCTGCGCCGCCACGGCGGACAGGATGGCGGCCCGCTCGGCCGGCGTCATGCGCGGCCACGGGCCGTAGTCGAACGCCGTGCGCGCCGCCGCCACGGCCTTGTCGATGTCGGCCTCGGTGCCGTCGGGCACCCGGCCGACGACTTCCTCGGTCGCCGGTGAGATCACCGCGATGGTGTCGGTGCCCTCCGGGGCCACCCAGTCGCCGCCGATGAACAAGCGGTCGTAGTCCCGAATCGCCATGCATCCTCCCCAGGATCGGAGGGCCCGCGCCCCCGCCGCCGATTGGGCCGTGCGGCACTTCAAGGGTAGCTGCGCCCGGCCGGGAAGGGACAGTCCGCCCCGCCCCCCTCCGGGACTCAGCCCGCCTCGTCGCGTTGCTCGACATGGGCCACGATGCCGCCGTCGGCCTCCACCCAGCCCTTGCCGGCGGCGTAGGCGCACATGCCCGCGAAGCCCTCGTCCCACTCGTCGGTGGCGGCCGGGCCGGCCAGCGCTCGCAGGGCGACCGGGTCGACGACGACGTGCTCGCCGTCGGGACGCAGGCGCCCGAGGGCGGAGCGCTGCAGGACCCCGGCCAGGTCGCCCGCCCCTTCCACGGCCACCGAGAAGCGGGTGAAGTCGTCGGGGTCGGCGAGGTGCACCCGAGCCTCGGACAGGTCGATCACGATGATCACGCCCTGCGACGCTACAGTGCCGCTCCGTGCCCGACATCAGCCAGCGCGACCCCGAGCAGGTGGCCGCGACCCTCACGCGCTGGTTGGCCACCAAGGCGGACGGGCGACCCGGCCCCGAGGTCTTCGACGTCCAGGCCCCGGGGTCGAACGGCTTCTCCAACGAGACCATCCTGTGCCGCACCCGCTCGGCCAACGGAGAGGAGCAGCGCCTCGTCGTCCGGGTGGCACCGACCAAGCATCTGCTCTTCCTCGACGCGGAGTTCTCGACCCAGTACCGGGCCATGCGCGCCCTGGCCGACGGCGGGTCGGCCGTCCCGCTCCCCCGCCTCGGCCACTACGAGGAGGACCTCCAGTACTTCGGCGTGCCCTTCTTCTCCATGGACCACATCGAGGGCCGGGTGCCGTCCGACAACATCCCCTACACCATCGAGGGCTGGGTCATCGAGGCCACGCCCGAGCAGCAGGAGCGGATGTGGTGGAGCGGGATCGACGCGCTGGCCGCGGTGCACCGGACGGACTGGCGGGCCCTCGGGCTCGACTGGCTGGGTGACCCCGCCCGCGGCACGCCGGGGATCGTCCAGCAGATGTCCTACTACCGGGACTTCCTCGACTGGGCGACGGGGGGGGAGAAGGTGCCGGTGATCGAGTCGACGTGGCAGTGGCTGGTGGAGCACCGGCCGGCCGAGGAGGGCGAGATCGTCATCAGTTGGGGTGACAGCCGCATCGGCAACATCATCTGGGACGACTTCCGTGCCGCTGCGGTGATCGACTGGGAGATGGCCTCGTTGGGCCAGCCCGAAATGGACCTGGGCTGGTGGCTCTACTTCGACCGCCAGTTCTCCGAGGGGCTGGGCGTGCCCCGGCCGGCCGGCTTCGGGTCCCACGAGGACACCATCGAGCGCTACTCCGAGCTGATGGGTCGACCCATGCAGGACATCTTCTTCTACGAGATCTTCTCGGGCTTCCGCTTCGCCGTGGTCATGTACCGGCTCTCCGACCTCGTCTTCGGCCGGGAGGACAACATGGCCCAGGACGCCGGCATGGCCACGAACAACATCGCCACCCAGCTCCTGGCCAAGATGCTCGACCTGGAGCCGCCCACCTAGTCTCGTTGGACCGGCCCACCCGCATCGGGCCCGTCGTCGGGGATGGGGTCGTTCCCCGGGCCGACCGTGACGCCCGCCGCCCGCAGGCGGTCCCCCAGCCAGTCGGCGCCGTGCTCACCCTGCATGGCCGCCTGCCAGCCGTCGAGGATCCTGTGCACGTCGTCGACTGAGGGAATCCGGGCGATGACGTGCACCGTCATCTTGTCGTCGTAGCCCGGCGGGGCCGAGACGTGCAGACCCCCGAAGGGGTCCTCGGTGACGTGGGGCGACGGCTCGCGCAGCACGTAGAGCTCCCCGGTGTCCTCTACGTAGTTCAGCTCGTGGCGGACCCCGTCCGCGTCGAGCCAGTCGGCGCCGAACTCGAGCTCGGCGGAGACTCGGCGGCGGGAGTCGGCTTCGTAGAACTCGTCGATGTCCATCGGCCGCACACTATCGCCGACCAGGGCGATCGCGGCTGCTCCCTCCACACGCAGCGAAGGTGGGACCGGGGGAGGGATCGGGGGAGGGATCACCGCGACCGTGGCCCCATGTCCACTACAGCATCGAAGCACCGCGTCGCCCTCATCGACCAGATGGCCGCCGAATGGCGGTCCATCGGCCGCGCCCCCGTCGCGGTCCGAAGCCTCCAGGCGGTCGCTGGTCGTGACCCTGGCCTGTCCAGCCTTGTCCTCGGCCCGGGCAACGGGCCGCCCCCCTGTCCGACCCCCTGCGATGTCGTCGAGCACATGCGGCGTGCCTCGGGGCGCGCCGAGCGCGAGGAGGCCGCCCGCCTGGTCCGGGTGCTGCTCAGGGAAGCCGGCGCCGATCCCTTCGTCTGCCGGATGCTCGTACAGGTCCTCCTCCCGGGCCTCGTCGTCGTGGCAGGGAAGCTGCGCTGGGGCCAGGGTGGAGAATGGCAGGACGGCGAGGAATTCTTCGGGGAGCTCCTCTCGACGACGTGGCTCACGGTCCAGTCGTGGGCCGGCCAGGACCGGCCGTATGCCGTCCTCGACCTCCTGTCCGCCATCCGCTGCCGCGTGCGACGCCAGCTGTTCCGCGCCAAGGACCAGGGGGCACGCGCCGTCCCGCTCGATCCCGGCGTGGCCGCAGAGCGGTCCGCCCGCTCGGAGACCGACCTCGAAGAGCTGGCCCGGATTCTCGTCGACCTGGACCACGCCGGCATGCGTCGCGACGAAGTCGAAGTGCTCTACGCCCACCATGTCCTGGGCTATTCCATCGCCGAGCTGGCCGCCATGACCGGACGCGACCGCCGCGCCCTCTACGCCCGCCGGGACCGGGGCCAGCGGCGCCTCTGCGCCTGACCGCCCCGGTGCGGGCGGGATGACGCGTGCGTATGGTGTGCCCGTGGTTGGTGGAGGGCTCGACACCACCGAGAGGATGCGCTCACGGGCGGCTCGGGGCCGTCCCAATTGGTGGGTGATCCTGGCGGTGTCCTTGGCGCTCATGGCACTCCTCGTGGCCACCGCAGGGAGCGCACCACACCGGGCCGGCCGTGGCGGCCGTCAGGCCGATGCCGCGGCTCGAAACCCAGGGGCGGCCCGACCCCGTCCGGCCTCGGGCGGACGCCCCGGCTCTTCGTCGACTCCGGCGACCACGACGACGACCTCGACAACGGTCCCGCAGGCGACCCCAACCGCCTCTGCCACGTCGGCCACATCCCTGCTGTCCACGCGGGCGCTCGGCACCGGTACCGGTGCGCCGACGACGACGATCCCGAGCGTCACCACGACGACCCTTCCGGCGGCGACCACCACGACGAGCCCGGTCACGTCGGAACCAGCGGATCGGATGCAGACCCAGGGTTACCTCGACCCACCGCTGCAGCCGTCGAACGGGTACGGGTTCTCGGGGACCGGTGCGATGCAGATCTCGGTGCTCTGGTCGGGGACCACCTATCTCACCATGACGGTCAGTTGCCCGAGCGGCAGCCAGAGCGTCGGCGGGACCTCGGCGATGGAGGCATCCCTCGTCGACGCGACCGGGAGCTGCCGGGCGACGGTCACCGAGCCGTCGTCGGAGTCGGCGGCGCTCACCTACACGATCTCGATCGGTCCCGCCGGTGGATAACGAGCGGACACGCTCGGGGAGGGCGCTCGAGGTCGCCGCGGCGGTCCTCACCGGCCTGCTCACCTTCACCGCGGTCCCGACCGTACTCGTTCTCGTGGTCGGCAATCCCGCCTCGGGCGGCCTCGGGCACACGTGGCATCCCGTTCCCCGCGACGCGCTCTGTGCGCTCACGGTGGCGGCATGGGTGGCGTGGGTGGCCTGCTGTGCACAGCTCGTGCGCGCCGTGGTCGCCCATGTGCGCAGCGGCGACGTCAGTGCGCGGAGGGACGCCTCGGTGATGGACCGCATCGCGACGCGGATCGCCGTCGGCGTCATCGCGTTCACCACGGTCGGGGTTCCCCTCGCAGTCCCGGCCGTCGCCGGTGCCAGCGCATCGGCGACGAGCAAGTTCGAGGCTGGCGCAGTGCCCGCCGCGCGGTCCCCCGCCACGGCAGTCCACGTGGTGCGACCGGGCGAGTCGCTCTGGGGCATTGCCGAGCTGCGCCTGGCCGACGGTGCAGACTGGACCGCGATTGCCGCGCTCAACCTGTGGCGCGACATGGGCCACGGAACGCGGTTCGTCGATCCGGACGACATCCGGGCGGGGTGGCACCTCCGGCTCCCCTCGACCGCAGACGAGCGGGACGCGTGGAGGACGTCGCCGTCGGGGCCCAGCCGTGCGGGTCCCACCCGCTCCGGAGAGCGCCTGCCGGAGCTCGTCGCGCTCGGCCTGGGCTCCCTGGCCTGCGCCGCGCTGGCCCGGCGCGCCCGGAGCCGCCGCCGGATCGATCCGTACACAGGGGACCTCGACCTGGGGCGGACGTTGTCGGACGCGGCGACCGACGCGGCCTCGCTGCTGCACCGCTTCGGGGAGGTCCCGGCCCTTCGCTCGTTCGAGACCGCCAATCGCCTCCTGGGAAGATCACTGCACGGTGATCCGACCGGCCCGGTCGTCCGCACCATCTGCGTCTCTCCGTCCGGTGTCACCTTCTGGCTCACCGAGCCCAGGGCCGACGCTGCCGACGGCTTCGAGCCGCTGTGGGGTGGCGCGGCGTGGCACGTCGACCACGCCGCGCTCGGGCGCGAGGACGCCTCGTCTCCCTATGTCGCCATCGCCCTCCCCGTCGGCGAAGACGAGGACGGCACCTGGTTGATCGCTCTGCGTCCGGGAGATGTGCTGCCGCTCCTGGGGGAGTCTGCGCCGGAACTGGCGCGGTCGGCGCAGTCGGCGGCGGGTGCGTGGGCATGGTCGGACATGGTGCTGGTGACGGACGATCCCGACGACCCCGAGCTCGGCACGCTCTACCCACGGGGTCCCGTGGGCGCCCGCCACGGGCTGTTCTTCGGGGACCCCGCGTCGCTGACCGCGCCCGCAGCGCGGTCGTGCGCCGTGGTCACCACTGCGACGGTCGCCGCCACCGATCTGACGGTGCTGGTCGACCGCCGCGGGGCCACCCTCCACCCGACGGGCCGGGTCGTCCGGCCCCACCTCCAGTCAGTCGAGACGTCCCGGCGTCTCCGGGAGCTCACGGCTGTGCCCGGGGGCCGTGACCCCGCTGCAGATGTCCTCGCGGTCCGGGAGCCGGCGCCGCGCACGGGCGATGGCACGACCACGATGGCGCCCGGGCCCGTCGACGTGCGGCTGCTGACCATGACACCCCGGATGGACGGGCTCCGGGAGGACCTCCCTCCCAATCGCGCCCGGCGGGCGATCGAGCTCGTCGCCTACCTGGCGCTGCACCAGCCCGACGGGGTCACGGGAGACCGGCTGCGGACGCGCGTGCTCGGGTCCTCCGATGCCGATGCGGCATCGAAGACGCTCTTCAACACGGCCCACGCGGCTCGTCGGGCGATGGGCGTCGACGAGCACGGATCTGCCCTCTTCCCCGCTGGCACCCGCAACGGCCTGTACCAGGTCTCGTCCCGCGTGACCGTCGACGTCCACCGGGCGATCGCACTCACCCAGGCGGGGAGGTCGCAGCTCGATCCCGACCGGGCTCTCGCCCACTACTGCGCCGCCCTCGACCTCGTCGAGGGCGAGCCACTGGCCAACGCGCTGTCGGGCTACTCGTGGTGGGAGGCCGAGGGCCACGGCGGGCGCATCGCTGCGGTGCTCGTGGACGCCGCCTGCTCCATGGCGGCACTGGCGTCCGACGCGGGCCACTTCGACCTCGCCCGGTGGGGACTCGAGCGGGCGCGCGCGGTCGAGCCCTACAGCGAGGCGCTCTCCCGCGCCGCCATGCAGCTCGCCGCCACCGAGGGCGACGCGGACCGGCTTCGCCTCGAATGGCGGGAGTGCCAGCGCCGGGTCGACGACCTGGACCCCGGCAGCTCGCCCTCGTTGCGCACCGAATCCCTCTACGGCGAGCTCAGCCGCCGGGTCCTCGCCGATGACGGGGACTCCGGCGCGCGCCGGCCCCGCTACGCACCGGTCGCGGGCGACTGAACAACCGTGCCCGCTTCGTACGCGCGCACGACGTCCTCGAGGCGCGCCACCCGGCTGCCCTTGACCAGCAGCGCATCGCCCGGCCCCATGGTCCGCAACAGCGCGACGGCGTCGCCGGTGCCGGCCACCTGCACCGGTCCGTAGAGACCGGTTTGATACCCGACGACCTCGATGCCGAACTCCTCTGCCAGCGCGGCCATGCGCCGGTGCTCCACCTCGGTCTCGTCGCCGAGCTCGGCCATCACGCCGAGCAGCGCCAGCTTCTTGCCGGTTCCCAGCAGCGCCAGCGAGCGCAGGGCCGCATCGGTCGAGGCCGGGTTGGCGTTGTAGCAGTCCACGATGACGGCGGGGCCGTCCGGGGGGTGGTGCACCTCCATGCGCAGCGGGGACCCGGTGACCTCCGACAACGCGTGCACGACACCGTCGAAGGGGACACCACACCACAACGCCGCCGCGGCCGCCGCCAGCCCATTCGGGACCTGCTGCATCCCGTGCAGGGCGAGGCGCGCCTCACCCGTGCCCCACGGCGTGATGAGGCGGAACCTCGGGTGGAGCTCCGCGTCGAGGACCACGTCCTCCGCCGTGACGTCGGCGTCGTCGTCGACGCCGTAGCCCAGCACGGGACAGGGGCTCACCGACGCCATGGCGGCCACGCGTGGGTCATCGCGGTTGAGGACGGCGATGCCGGTGGCAGGTAGCGACGCCACGAGCTCGCTCTTCGCCCGCGCCACACCGTCGAGGTCGCCGAAGAACTCCACGTGCGCCATGGCGACGCTCGTCACGATGCCGACGTCGGGCCGCGCCACCCGGGCGAGGCGCTCGATGTGACCGGGGCCGCGGGCACCCATCTCGAGCACGACCCACTGGACGTCGTCCGGAGCGTTGAGCAATGTGAGGGGGAGGCCGAGCTCGTTGTTGAAGGAGCGCTCGCTCGCCGACGCGGGGAACGCCGCGGAAAGACAGCCGTAGAGGAGGTCCTTGGTCGTGGTCTTGCCCACCGACCCCGTGATGCCCACGACTCCGACACCCACGCGGGCACGCGCCAGCCGTCCGAGGTCCATGAGCGCGGCGGCGGAGTCACCCACGACGACTGCCGTCCCGCCCGCGGGTGGCCGCACGCTCAGGTAGGCGGCCGCGCCAGCCTCGAGGGCGGCAGCGATGAAGGCGTGCCCGTCGCGCTCGGCGACGATCGGGACGTAGAGCTGACCCGGCCGGATGGTCCTGGAGTCGATGCCGGCCCCGTCGACGGTGACATCGGGCCCGACCAGCTCCCCGCCGAGCTGGTTCGCAAGCTCAGATGTGGTGAATCGCACGCATCGCCCTCGTGACCGATTGTATAGCCTCGGTCGATGCCTGATCCGGGAGAGCTCGCGGTCGTCTACGGCGGCCCCTCGGCCGAGCACGAGATCTCGTGCATCTCGGCACGCCGGATCGTCGAGGCCGCAATCGAGTCCGGGTTCGTGGTCAAGGCCATCGGGCTGACCCACGACAAGCGGTGGGTCGACGCCGACCGGGTCCTGGCCGACCTCGACGAGGTCGACGCCCTCGCCTCCCCCGACGACCTGCTCCATCACGACGGAAGCGTCGAGCTCAAGCACCTCGATGAGGGCCTGCCGCACGACGCGGTGGTGTTCCCGGCGCTGCACGGGCCCTTCGGTGAGGACGGCGTGATCCAGGGGCATCTGGAGGCGTTGCGCGTCCCCTACGTCGGTGCGGGAGTGCTCTCTTCCGCCGTCTGCATGGACAAGGGCGTCTCCAAGTCGGTGCTGCACGACCACCGCCTGCCGGTGGCGGCGTGGCGGCTCGTGTCCCGCTCTTCGTGGTCGGCCGAGATCATGGAGGAGGCGGTCGGAGCTCTCGGCCTGCCCGTCTTCGTGAAGCCGGCCAACCTCGGGTCCTCCATCGGCGTCGCCAAGGTGTCCGACGTCGCCGCGCTGGGTGATGCGGTGCTCGCCGCGTTCGAGTTCGACGACCACGTGATCCTCGAGGAGTTCATCCTCGGCCGCGAGCTCGAGCTCGCGCTCATGGGCAACGAGGACGTCCGCGTGACCAAGGCCGGCGAGATCATCGCCAGCCGGGAGTTCTACGACTACGACGACAAGTACGTGCTGGGCGCGGCGGAGACGATCGCGCCCACCGACCTCACGGACGCGCAGCTGGCCCACGCCCAGCGCGTGGCCTCGGAGGCGTACCGGGCCCTCCGGGTCGAGGGCCTGGCCCGCGTCGACCTGTTCCTCGCCGAGGACGACGAGATCGTGGTCAACGAGGTGAACACCATGCCCGGCTTCACCCCGATCTCCATGTTCCCGATGCTCTGGGAGGCCGAGGGCCGGCCGTTCCGGGCCGTCGTGGAGGAGCTGGTCACCCTGGCCCGGGCCCGGCACGCCCGCCGGCGCCTGCTGCGCACGCACCGGCCAGCCTGAGGCTCAGCGACCGGGCCGGCGCCGCGGCCGGGCGGCGCGCCGCGCCGCCTCCCGCTCCCGGATGCCGGGGAGGACCCGCAGCACGTAGAAGGCGCTGAGCGCGCCGACGACGAGGATGATGATCAGAGGTGCCGGGTTGAACTTGGTCTGCACCGATACCGACGCCGTGACGGCCAACAGTCCGAAGAGGACGATCCCGATCGGGCCGAGCACGGAGAGACCGCGTACCCGGAAGGGCCTCGGTGTGTCGGGCTGGCGCTTCCGCAGCCGCAGCGCGCAGAACCCCGCCACGCCGTAGATCATCGCCTCGAGCGCCGCCCCGGTGGCGACGAGCACCTGCCAGGCGTGGGTCAGCGCGACCAGCAGCGCGACGACCGCGGAGACGGCGCCGAGGGCCACCACCGGCACCCAGGGCACGGCGCGGTCGTTCAGGTGGGCCAACTGGGATGGCAGCGAGCCCTCGCGGGCGGTGCCGTAGATGAACCGTGACGCGGTGATGAAGCCGCCGTTGAACGTGTTGAGCGCGGTCACCGCCGTGACCCCGGCCATCACCCACAACCCCGAGTGCCCGATGGCCGCGATGCCGAGGTAGAGCTGAGGGTAGGCGGAGGTGAGCTCGTTGTGGGTGAGGGTGTGGCTCATCGCCACCGCGGCCACGGAGCAGACGACGCACAGGATGCCGACGGCGATGAGCATGCCCCGACTGATCGACTCCGGCTTGCGCACCTCCTCGGCGCTCGTGGTCACCCACTCGAACGCGCTGTAGAGGAAGACGCCGAGCGCGACCGCCTCGAAGAGGTCCCCCGGGCCGTGCCCGTGCAGCGGCTGGAAGGGAGTGTGCAGTCCGTGGCCGCTGTGCACGAGTGCCAGGACGCCGATGACGAGCGTGGCCAGCACGACAACGGAGGTGGCGACGTCCTGCAGCAGGCCGGCCACGCTGATGCCGCGCAGGTTGGTCACGACCGCCACCGCCAGGAGGCCGATGATCCACAGGGCGGCGACCCAGGAGGGCTCGCCGAAGGCATGCGCCAGCGCGCTGCCGACGATGAAGGCGTCGGAGGCGATCACCAGGATGATCGTCGTCATGTAGGTGAACGTGATGACCAACGCGGCACGGTCGTCCATGGACCGCTTCATGTAGAGCCGGATGGCCGCCGCCGTGGGAAACATCCCGTTGAGCTCGCCGAAGAACCCGTACGCAACCAGCGCGAGGACTCCGGCGACGATGATCGGGATGAAGGCGGAGTCGCCGGACACGTAGGCCACCAGTCCCGCGGCGGCCAGGTACTCGAGGGCGGCGAACGCCAGGCCGGTCGAGGTGGTGACGACGGTGCGCAGGCCCAGCGCGCGGCGCAACGTGGCGCGGGACGCGATGGTGGCGTCGGTCACGGTGTGCGGGGCTCAGGTGTCGAGGAAGGCCACCATGGAGATGGCGTCGATCCGCATGACGTCCTGCTGCGAGCCCATCAAGGTGATCTCGCCGGACATGTACTTCTCCGACGGGTTGAGGTCGCCCCAGTACAGGTCGCAGAAGTCCTCGCTGCTGCCCGTCACCACGACGTCGGGCTGCCCCTCGTGGCCCACCGCGAGCTCGGACAGCTGCTGGCCCTCGACCCGCATGGTGTAGCCCTGGGCGGTGTCGGTCGTGGTGAAGTGGATGACGCGGTCCCACCCCTTCAGCATCTTGGTCAGACGGGGGTTCGCGTTGCTGCGGGTGCGCCACTCGGCGTACGCCTCGACCAACTCCTCAGTCGAGGCCAACGGGCTCTCCCTTGAGGGCGCGCAGGACCTCGTCGGCGGCCCGGATGCCGGCAGAGAGCGCGCCGTCGAGGTAGCCGCACCACCGGGTCGCGGTCTCAGTCCCGGCCCAGTGCAGCGGTCCCACGGGCTCGCGCAGGGCCGGACCGAGCGCCGTGAGCGCCCCCGGAGTGCTGACCGCCACGGGCCCGCCCCGGGTGAACGGCTCGCCCGGCCAGTGCTGCTCGACGACCTCGATCGGCGTGCGCGCCCGGGGGCCGAAGGCGAGCTCGAGGTCGGCCAACATGATCTCGCGGCGTGCCTCGGGCCCGGCGCTCTCGAGGCGCCGGCACTCGTCACCGGCGATGAAGCCGACGATCTCGCCGTGGCCGGCGTCCTCGGGCGAGTTGTCGAACGTGGCCGACATGGCGCCGCCGGGGGCGACGATCTGACCGTTGAGGCCGTCCTCGCGCCAGAAGGGACGCTCGTAGATCACGTGGACCTTGGTGACGGCGCCCATGGGCATGCGCTGGCACAGCTGGTCCCGGCGCCCGGGGAGCGCCGGCGTGTAGGCGAGGCGCGCGCACAGCACCGGCGACATGGCCAGGATGACGCGCCGGGCGCGCACCCCCAGCGGCCTGTGCTCGGCCGCAGGGTCGGCCGGGTCGGCTCCGGGGGCGACGAGACGGGCCCCGACGACCACATCGTCGGGACCGTGGGCAACCGTCTCGGCGGGGGCGCCGAGGATCACCCGGTCCCCGAGCTCGTCGGCCATGCCCTGCGCCAGCTGCTGGGAGCCACCGGTGAAGCGGCGCTCCTGCGCGCCACCGGTGGTGCGGGCCAGGTTGGTCAGCCCGCCGCCGGCGTGGAGGTAGAAGAGCGCGAAGAGGAGCGAGAGCTCGCCCGATCCGGCACCGAAGACGGCCTTGAGGGCGACCTCCAGGATGTCCCGGGCGGACGCCGAGGTGAGGTGGGTGTCGAACCACGAGGCCAGCGTCTGGGAGTCGAGCGCGGCGGCGTCTGGGGCGTCCCAGGGTGCGTCGAGCGGGACCTCGAAGGCGGCCAGATCGAGGTCGAGCATGGCGGCGATGCCGTCGGCGGCGCCGTGGGGGTCCGACGTCGGGATGAGGCCGACGTAGAGGTCGCGCGCCCCGTCGCGCAACTCGACCCCCTGCCCGGTCGTATGGGTCGGGAACGTCCGTACCCCCAGTTCGGTGGCCAGCGCGGCGAGATGGTCCTGGGTGGGGCCGATCCACTGGCCTCCCCGGTCGATGGTGAACCCGGCCGGGGTGACGTCGGTGAAGGAGCGGCCGCCCACGCGGTGGCGGGCATCGAGCACCAGGACGTCCACCGCCGAGCGGGCCAGGTGGCGGGCGGCGGCCAGGCCCGAATAGCCGGCACCGACGACCACCACCTCGCACTCCCGTTCCAGCTCGGCCATCGCCTGCTCCTCCTCCATGGGGCCCCACTGCTCCCGATGGGCCACGATAGGCGCAGGTCCCCCGGGTGCCGCGAGCACCCGTTCAGTACCGTGCGGAGGGTGGTCATGACGTTCGAGGGCTTCGAGAGCGACACCTGGGAGGAGCTCCCCGGTGCGAACCGACTCACGATGGCCCAGCGTGAGGCGATCGAGTCCGACGATCCGCTCCTGTGCGTCGTGGCCGGCGCCGGGGCCGGCAAGACGAGGGTCCTCACGCTGCGGGTGGCCCGTCGCGTGCGCGACGGCTCCATAGAGGCCGACCGCACGCTGGTCACGACGTTCAGCCGCAAGGCCGCCGACGAGCTGCGCACCCGCCTGTGGTCGCTCGGGGTCTCGGGGGTGAAGGCAGGCACGTTCCACCGCACCGCGCTCGGCCTGCTGCGAGAACACCGGGAGCTGCGTGGGCGCCCGCTCCCCCAGCTCCTGCCGGACCGGCGGCGGCTGCTGGCCGACGTCACGACCGGCGACCCGCGCCGCACCCGGGCTCTCGACGGGGAGATCGGTTGGGCCAAGGCGCGGCTCGTCACCCCGGACCGCTACGAGGCCGAGGCGCGGCGGCACCGACGTCGGCCGGGCATCAGTCCCGAACAGGTGGCGGACGCGTACATCCGCTACGAGAGCGAGCGCACGCGCCGGCGGCTACTCGACTTCGACGACCTGATCGTCGCGTGCGCCGACGCGCTGGCGGGGGACCGCGAATTCGCCGACTCCATACGCTGGCGCACCCGCCACCTCTTCGTCGACGAGATGCAGGACGTGAACCCCGCCCAGTTCCGCCTGCTCACCACCATGCTGGCCGACGAGCCCGATCTCTTCGTGGTGGGCGACCCCAACCAGTCCGTCTACGGCTTCAACGGGGCCGATCCCACGCTGCTCGACCGGTTGCCAGACATCCTGCGCGGCACCACGGTCATCCGTCTCGACGAGAACCACCGCTGCACGCCGCAGGTGGTGGCGGTGGCGACGGCCGTCCTCCGCGAGGGTGGCACCGGTGCCGCGGTGGTCGCGCCGCGCACGACACGCATCGACGGGCCGGTACCCAAGGTGGTGACGCACGCCTCCGAGGACGACGAGGCCGCCTGGGCCGCTTCGCAGGCCAAGATGTCCCGCACGCCGGGGCGACCGTGGTCGAGCATCGCCGTACTGACGCGCACGAACGCCCAGCTGGCCAAAGTGCAGGCGGCCATGGACGCGGCCCGGGTGCCGAGCCTGATCGCCGGCGCCGACCTCGGCCCGGCATCCGATCTGCGCGCCGAGAGCAGCCGGCGCGGACACGACCAGGACGAGGAGGCGGGGCGCGAGGAGCCGTTGGACCGCGACCGCGTGGTGCTCACGACCTTCCACCGGGCCAAGGGGCTGCAGTGGCCGACGGTCATCGTCGTCGGGCTGCATGCCGGCCTCATGCCCATCGCGTCTGCCCAGACCCCCGCTGCCGTGGACGAGGAACGCCGGCTGCTGTATGTGGCGCTCACGCGCTCCGAGGAGGAGCTCTGGTGCAGCTGGTCCGAGCGGGCGGGTGACGACCCCGGCCACGGCGGGGCGCGGGGGCCGAGCCCGTGGCTGGCGCCCATTGAGCGGGCGATCGCTGTGCTCGAGAGGGAGGCGGCGCCGACCGCGGCGCTGGAGGTCTCGGCCCATGTGGCGGAACTGCGGCGCCGGCTGGCGGAGGGCGCCGACGCGGGGTAGGGACCGGTAAGGTCGGTCCGCCTGATCGATCCGAGGTGGGGGTGGACCGTCGTATGCCGGAACTCCTGGAACAGCTGCGTAAGACCGTGGGTGAGAGCAACGTCGTCTCAGGCGCCGCGGTGCACGACGACTACACCCACGACGAGGCGCTCACCACCGTGCCCGTCGTCCCCCTCGCAGTGGTCCTGCCCGGCTCGACGGACGAGGTGTCCGAGATCCTGAAGGTGGCGAGCGAGCACGGGGTACCGGTGGTGGCCCGTGGCAGTGGCACCGGCCTGTCCGGCGCGGCCGTCCCGGTGGCCGACGGGATCCTGCTGGCCTTCGACCACATGAAGCGGATCCGCGAGATCGACACCGAGAACCAGGTGGCCGTGTTGGAGCCCGGCGTCACCCTCGAGCAGCTCAACGCCGAG
>Ga0181535_10004348_pt1 | contig 15855 bp, 6 predicted proteins | sample PEATcosm2014_Bin_44_FD_119774 | JGI IMG/M metagenome (GOLD analysis project Ga0181535, IMG submission 119774) | Peatland microbial communities from MTU Mesocosm Facility, Houghton, MI, USA - PEATcosm2014_Bin17_30_metaG | ecosystem: Environmental > Terrestrial > Soil > Wetlands > Peat | place... | reverse complement strand
GATCTGCTCGATGCCGTGGCGGGCAATCAGAGTGATGTACTGCTTGCGGAACGAGGTCAGGGTCAACTCCACGGTGCGGGAGTCCATGTTCCACGCGAGTTTGTCGACGCGGGCGAAGGTCCTGGCCATCATGCCGCTGATGGAGCCTTTGACGAGCATCTCGGGCAGAGCGGGCAGGACTTCAATGACGCCGGGACGGGAGTAGAGGAGCATCTCCATGACGAGGGCGAGAATGCCGCCGTGCGCATCGGGCACGGGGATGGCATAGGGCTCGCGGGAACAGCGGAGGGCAGTGCTCACGTAGCCCTGCTCAATCAACTGGCGGAGCTGGATGTCGACGATGACGTTGTCTTTGAGCCGGGCCCCGACCAGAGCGCGATGGCAGCGGGTGAAGGCGGGGAGGGTTTCTCCGGCGACGGAGGTGGCCAGGGTGTCAAAGGTGCGCCTGCGGGCGGCGATCTGGGCGGCTCGAGCTAACTCCGGGGTGCGGTCGGGATCGATTTCATCGCCAGGCCATGCGCCGTAGAGATGGGAAACATGGCGATGGTTGTAGTGCTCCTGGAGCGTGGGCCAGGCCCATTCCTTGAGGGTGCCGTCGGGTTCGACCAGGTAGGGCGGCATCTTGGCCAGCATTGCTTTCCATTTCGCGACGTCGCCGGCGTCTGTGCCGAGAATGTCGGCGGCCTGGATCAAATTGGTGAGCACTTCGCGGCATACAGCGATGTCCATGGTGGCGTTGACGAGCGACGGTCCAGAGGCATCGGTGTTGTGGGGCACGTTCTCAGGCGAGATGGAGGGGGCGAAGATGTAGTTGCCATTTTCGTCGGTGGCGGTAAGGAAGTCCTCGTAGAAGAGGGCCAGGTCTTTATAGGCCGGCAGGACGCGGTTGCGGAGGAATTCCACGTCCCCGGTGACGAGGTAACGATCCCAGAAGGGGCGCAGGAACCAGCCTCCGGCGGAGATCCAGTAGGGCCAGATTCCGATTCCGGAGCTGCCGGTGTAGTAGAAATTCGCGCCGACACCTTTGTCGGGAAAGAGGGGATAGGATGCGCCGCGCATACCAAATATGTTGGTCGCGTTGGCGCGGAAATCCGGAGCGAGGCTTTCGATCCAGTTGAAGTAGACCTCCGTGCCGGCCTGCAAGTTGCCTTGCACGGCGCCTGCCATTTGGAGGTTGATGGTGGAGTTGACCTCGGGCGCGATGGAGGGATAGCTGCCGCTGTTGAGGATGAACCAATGGCGGCCCATTGCGAAGATTTCCTCGAGCAGCGCGGGCGCGTAATCGGGGCGTGAGCGCTGATCGACGAAAAGTTCTTCTGTCGACAAGCCATGTTGCGCAGCGCCGCCGAAATCGACCGTGACGCCGTTGAGCGCGTCGGCGTGAACCTTGCGGTGCCGGTCGAGCAAGGCGGGATAATCCGCGTTGATTGCATCCACGGCCTGGCGCAAAGGCTCAACTTTGTCGTCGGTGAAGTCGGGAAAGTATTCAATGCGCGTGAGCAACAGGACGGAGGCCGCGTTCTCGATGACTAGGGTGTCGCCATTCATGCGGGCCGATCCGCCCTGGCGCACGACGCGCACCACGCCGGCGTAGCCGCTATTATCGACGGAAGAATCGAGAACGCACTTGTAGATCAGGCGCTGCTCGTTCGAGTCCTGGCGAACGGTGTTGGCTTCAACGCCCGTGGCGGGGGTTACCGCGTAGATTGCGGTGGGGGCGAAGGCTGCCCGGTCGGGCGCCGTGGTATTGATTCCTGCGCGGCTGCCCCAGTCCATTCCGGAGACCATGCTCCAATCCGCGGACCGCTGCAACGAGATGCGCAGATTGACGGATTGGCCGGCCGGAGCGGCGAGCCACTGGACGACGACATTGTCGGGGCGGGAAGTGAATGTTTTGCGCGCCCAGTCGCCGTGCTCGTCGGTCCAATACACGCTGGCCTCGCCTGATTCGAAGTCGAGGGTGCGGAGGTAGTTTTTGACCGATGCGGTTTTGGGAAGGTCGAGATGCATGAGGAAGGCAGGGACGGTGAGGTGGGGCTCGGTGTCCTGTTTGATGGGGCTGTTGTTCATGTGCTCGAGAGCGAGGGTCATGGCTTCGCGATCTTTGCCGGCCAGCACCAACTTCCGAACTTGGGGAAAAATGTCCGCGACCTGGGGAGCCTCGAGGGGCTTTTTCCAGGGCATGAGCAGGCTTTCGTGGTGAAAGAGAATCTGCTCGGCGTAGGGATCGCCCATCAACTCGATGGTCATGGCTCCGTTGCCGGAGGTGAGACTTTCGCTGACCAGCTCGCCGGGCGCGATGCTGCAGAAGCCTCGCGCGGGCACAATCTTCCTCTGGAGGCGTTGGGCGAGCGGCATGGGTGCAACCGGATAGGAGGTAGCGGGCGCGGGCGGCTTGGGCAAGAAGGGATCTGCCTGCACACGGTGAAGATATTCAGCCGGGCGATTGTCGGTCGGCGGTGCGCCTGTTTGTCCCGAGGCTGCTTTGGGATCAACTTCGGCCAGAGCGAGCATGGGGTCAATTGTTAGAGTCCCGACCATTCCAGCGGCGGCCGCGCCTGTCTTAAGAAAATCTCTGCGCTTCATAATTTCCTCTCGTCTTGTGTTGTTCTCGGCGCATCAAGCGACCCAGTTGATCCATTCCAATGGATTGCGGTTTCCCAGCTTCAAATGAACGTCTACCGGTTTGCCAGCAGGCAAATGCAGTTCGCAGGCGGCCTTGTCTTGCTGCGGACGGGCGACCAAAGCGCCGGAAGAGGCGGAGACGGATTCGATGCCCTGGCGGGCGATCAACGCGACATCCTGCTTGCGGACCGAAGTAACGGTGAGGTCGACAGTGCGGGCGTCCATGTCCCAGACCAGTTTGTCCAGACGCGCAAAGGTGCGGAGCAACATGCCGTTCATGGCTCCTTTGACCAGCGAAGGAGGAAGGGCCGGGAGCACTTCAATGACGCCGGGGCGGGAGTAGGCGAGCATTTCCATCATGATGAGCGGAATGCCGCCCTGCGCATCGGGCATGGGTCCAGCGTAAGGGTCGTGAGAACAGCGCAAAGTTTGACCGACGTTGCCTTCTTCAATCAATTGGCGCAGTTCGGTGTCGACCAGGTAACTGTCTTTGAGCCGGGCCCCGACCAAAGCGCGATGGCAGCGGCCATGAGCGGCGAGCCGCTCGGGAACACGACGGCGGTCGGCGATGAGCGCCGCTTTTGCCAGTTGCGGCATGCGGTCGGGATCGATTTCGTCGCCGGGCCACGCGCCATAGAGATGGGAGATGTGGCGATGGTCGTACCGCTCGGCGAGCGTGGGCCACGACCACTCCTTCATGGTGCCGTCGGGCTCCAGCAGATGGGGCGGCAGCTTGGCCAGGATGGCTCTCCACCTGGGCACGCTGCCGGCCTCGACGCCGAGCAGTTCGCACGACTCGATGAGATTACCGAGAACTTCACGGCAGACCGAGATGTCCATGCTGGTGTTGATGACGGCCATGCAGCCGGGGTTGAGGTTGCCGGGATTGTTCTCTGGTGAGAAGGATGGGGCGAAGATGTAGTTGCCATTCTTGTCGGTGGCGGTGAGGAAATCCTCGTAGAACAGGGCGAGATCTTTGTAAGCGGGCACGACGCGGTTGCGGAGGAAGTCCACGTCGCCGGTGACCAGATAGTGGTCCCAGAAAGGGCGAACGCACCAGCCACCGGCTGAAAGCCAGTAGGGATGCGGCCAAATCTCTCCAGTGGAACCGGCGTAGTCGAAGTTCCGATCGACGCCGGACTCCTTTGTTGGGGTGAGGGCGTAGTGTGTGCCGCGCATGCCGAAGATATTCCTGGCGTTGGTGCGGTAGTCGGGGACGAGGCTCTCCATCCAATTGAAGTAGGCATCCATGCCTTCGCGGTGGTCTCCCTGCACCCCCGGTGCGATCTGGAGGTTGATGTTGGCATTGGTCTCGGCCGACATGCTGCAGTATTTGCCGCTGGTGAGGATGAACCAGTAGCGGCACATGGTGAACAGCTTTTCGAGGAAAGCGCCCGAATAGCCGGCGCTGGAGCGCTGATCGGCTAGGAGCTCCTCAGAAGACATGGCATAGTTCGCGGCGCCTCCGAAATCGGCGGTGACGCGGTTGAGCATTTCCGACTGCACCTTGCGCGCACGCTCGAGAAGTGCGGGATAGTTGGGGGTGAGTTGCTCGAGGGCGACGCGGAGTGCTTCTACCTGCGGCTCGCTGTAATCGGCGAAGGCTTCAATGCGCGTAAGCAGGAGAACGGACGTGGCGTTCTCGACTACCAGCGTGTCGCCCTCCATGCGGGCCGAGCCGCCCTCGCGCACGACGCGGGTGACGCCCGCGTAGCCGCTCTGGTTCACAGAAGGATCGAGAATGCCCTTGATAATCAGGCGCTGCTCGTTGAAGTCCTGATGGAACTCGCCTTGCGGACCGCCTCTTGGCCGCGCACTGGCGCCGACGCCAACACCGCCTGTGGGCCCAATGCGCGATGCGGAGTCGCCGAGGGGCGCGGCCAGTCCGCCGCCGCCGAAGCCTCCCATTCCGCCGAACATGCCGCCCGCAGACCTTCGCATCGCAATGCGCACATTGACCGATTGTCCTTTTGGGGCGGTGAGCCATTGCACGACCACGTTGTCTGGGCGGGAGGTAAATGTCCGGCGCACCCATTCGCCGTGCTCGTCCGTCCAGTGCACTTTGACTTCAGTGCTTTCAAAGTCGACGGTGCGGAGATAATCCTTGACCATCGCGCTCTTCGGCGAATCCAACTGAATGGAGAATGCGGGTCCGCCGCCGAATCCGCCGCCACCCGAGTCGACGGGGCTCTTGTGCCATTCATCGTGAGCCAACTGCGCGGCTTCGTGGTATTTGCCGTCGAGGATCATCTGCCGGACCTGAGGAAAGATAGCGGCGATGTTGGGCGCCTGGACTGGCTTATGCGGCGTGAACACGCTCTCGTGATGGAAAACGATCTGCTCCGCATATGGGTCGCAGGGCACGTCGATATTGATGGGGCCGTTGCCGGAGATGAGAAGAGCGTCGCTGCCGGGGGTGATGCTGCAGAAGCCACGGCGGGGAACAATGCCGCGCCGTAAGCGTTCTTCGAGCGGCATGGGAACGATTTTGACTCCGGAGAGGTAGGTGTCGGGACAGGCCGGTTTCTTGGGCAGAAGCTTGTCTTCGCGCGCACGGCGAAGGTAATCCGCGGAACGAATTTCGCCTGGGGCCTTGACTGGCGGCTGAGCAGGCTTGGCGGGGCTGGTCTCGGCGGCCTCGAGCGGCTTGAGCAAGCCGGGAGTCGTGGCCAATCCAGCGGCGAGAGTGCCTTTGACTAAGAAATCTCTGCGTTTCATGCTGTCCTCTCTTCACATACTTCTCAACAAAGGGTTCAGTAAGCGTTTTCATCGGCGCTTCAATGGACGCACTCTACCACCCGCGCAGGGGGCAACCCGGCGTCTTAATTTCGCCGCGCTTTCTCTGACCCAAGAATGGCGGCTCCGATTTTAATACATCCGGAACGGCAGCGCGTGAGGGCCGTCGAACTGCTCTCTCAGCGACGGATTCTTAGATAAGAAAGTTGCAGCCGCTGTCCGCACCTGAGGCGCGCAAGAAAATTGGGGGCCCCGTGCCGGCGCTTTTTCTGCGCAGGGACGAGGCCCCATCAATTCTACCTACGCGATGCTCCGGGAGCTGAGAGCCGAAAGCCGGCGCTTGCCTAGAAGGCGAAGTGAACCGCGATCTGCATGGAGCGGGGACCGCCTCCGCCCAGGTAGGGATTGCCGCTGCCTACGTCAGGTGTGGCCGTTGTGGGCATGAACTGCGGGCCGTTCGCGACCGGATCCGCGCCCGCGACGAGGCTGTTGCCGACAACGTGCGTGTTGGTGAATAGATCGATGCCAAAGCCGGGCAGCAGAGGATTGGAAAAGTTGGGGTGATTGAAGACGTTGAAGAAGTCGGCACGCAGTTCCATCGACACCCTTTCGGTGAGGTGCGAATTTTTGGTCAGCGAGAAGTCGAAGTTTGTATATTTCGTCGCGTTGAAGGCGTTGCGGCCCTCGCTTCCAGGATGGCTGGTGCCGCTTACGCAGGCGCCTGCCGTGCTGTCCCACGTACAGGGCGCAGCAAAGGCCGCCAAGTTGAGCAGGTTGGTTCCGCTTACGCCGGCATAGGGGTTGCCGATCACGTCGGGCCGGCCAAAGAATTCGGCCGTGCCGTTGTAATCGCCTTCAAACAGGTAGCTGACCGTGTAAGGCTGCCCGGTGGCGAAGTTGAACATGCCATCGAGGGCCCATCCGCCAAGGATTTTCTGCGCATGATCTGCCTTGGGCAGGTTGTAGGTCCAATACCACTGGAAGCGCTGACGCACGTCGAAGTTGGAACTGGCCCGCTCGCCGTGGGGATTGAAGCTGTTGTCGGGCATGGAAGCGTTGGGCACAAAGTCGAGTCCGTCGCTGGCGGTATCGATGGAGTGCGACCAGGTGTAGTTCACGGTGGAGGTGAGATTGTGCCAGTTTTGTATCTTCAGCGTGCTTTGGAGCGAATTGTAGTTTGACAGCGCGCTGGTCTCGATCTGGTTGACGTAGTAGAGCGGGATGTCGACGAACGAGCCGGTGGAGTAAGTCGGGAAGCACTGCTGGCCATAGGTGATCGTAGTGCCATTGCCACAGCTATCGACGCTGCCCTGCACGTTGTTGACCTGATTGAGATCGCGGAAGTGGTAGAGGTGACGCCCCTGGGAGCCAACGTAGCCCAATTGCATGGCAACGAGCTTGGTAAGTTGCGACTCGACGTTGAGGTTATAGGAGACGTACCTCGGCGTCGCGAGGCTCTGATCCACCGTGAAAACGCTGCTTGGCGTGTAGTTGCCAAAGATGGGCGTGCCTGCGGTAATGGTGGTGACCACGGGGGATGCGAAACCGATGCCGTTGAAGGCCGGGCCTGCTTCTCCGGCGTTGGTGTTGTAGGCCTGGTTGCCGACGAAGAAGTCTTCAGAAGATGCGTCGTAGAAGACGCCCGCGCCGGCCCGGATGACCAGCTTTCCATCTCCATAGAGATCGTCGGCCAGGCTTAGGCGCGGGGCGAGGTTATCCCAACTTTTTGGATAGAGGGAAGCGGGAGCGCCGGTAGCGCCGACGGTCTCGAGGCCTCCGGTTTTGACGTTGAAGATGCTGAACGCGTTGTTCTCTGCACCGATGACGCCGAAGTAATCCCAGCGCAGGCCGTAGTTCAAAGTGATTTTGGTATTCATATGCCAGGAGTCGAGCAAGTAGGCGCCGGCTCCGTTTTGATAGGAGTAGCGGGTGCCGTCCCCTTCGGCGGAAGAGCCGCCGTCGAGGCTGCCGGCGAGAAAATCGTCGAGGGTGTAGAAGTCCAGCTTTCCTCGATGTCCGGAGTTAATGAAGCTGTTGATGAACGTGCGGCGCCACTCAAAGCCCGCCTTGTAGCTGTGCCGCCCCCGGACCAGCGCTACGTTGCCGAAGAGCTGATAGTTGGTGTCGATGCGTCCGCGCGAGTCGCTGGCTGTGGCCCCGATAGGACTGTAGGCGCCGACCGAAATTGTGGGCAACCCCAGGTCGCGCGATGAGAAATCGGGAGGGAGGGAGTTGAGACCGAAGGCGGTGTCGGGATTGATCCCGATATCCTGCGGCAAAAACTGCTGGAGGAAACGGTTGTAACCGCCGCGCACTTCGATAATCAGATTCGGTTTCGGAATGGTTGTGTAGGAGAGCGAGACAATATTTACGTGCGTCGGGGTGGAGGTGTTGTATCCCGGAGCGCTGGAACCGGTGTACAACATGCCCAGCGGAAAGCTCTGCGTCCCGTGGCTGAAGAAGTAGCGCCCGGTCAGGAGGTCGCCGGGGCTGAACAGATTCAGATGCTGATCCACCTTGGCAATGACGTTGTCACTGTTATTGAGAAAGGGCGTGGTGAAGGTTTCATCGCCGCCGGTGGCGGGCAGTGTTCCCCACGGGTTGCTGTTGAGCAGGCTCTGGATCACCGGATTGACGCCGCCTGCCGGTGTCGCGGCGCTGATGTCCGCGAGCGTAGGCACGGTTCCCAACTGTGGCAGTCCGCCGTTTTCTCTTTGGCCTTCATAGGCGAGCGTATAGAAAGTGCTGTCCTTCACAATCGGCCCGTCGACCAGACCGCCAAACTGGTGGTTGGTAAACGAGTTCTTGGGTTGAGCGGTGGTATTGAAGAAGTTGCGCGCGCTCAGGGCGCCGTCGCGAAAATACTCAAATGCGCTTCCATGAATTGTATTGGTGCCGCTCTTGGTGACGATGTTGACTGTGGCGCCCGCGCTGCGCCCAAACTCGGCCTCCGGACTTCCAGTCACGGGCAGCTCGGCTAGCGCATCGACGGGGAGGATGGTGGAGGGCGCACCCCAGACGCCAGCCTGGTTGACGGAGGGGAGATTGCGATAGCCGTCATTCATGTCTGTGCCGTCGAGCAGATAATTATTGGAGCGGCCACGGTTGCCGTTGAGACTGAACAGGCCATAGGAACCTGCCGATTCTGTAGAGCCGACGGGATCGCTGGATGCGCCGGGAACGAGTTCGAGTAGCTTGGTGTAGTCGCGTCCGTTGACAGGCAGCTCGGCTGCCTCGACCGCTTCGATGGTGCCCCCGGTGGTGTTGCTCGTGGTCTCGACCAGCGGAATGTCAGCAGTGACTTCGATGACTTCCTCGACGGCGCCGGTGGCGAGCTTTGCATCCGCCCGGGTTGGCGAGCCCACACCCACCGGAATATTGGTGAGCGTGGTTGTGCGGAAGCCCGCCTTGGAGACGGTGATGCTGTAGGTGCCCAGGGGCAGTTCCGAGGCCACGTAGCCGCCGAGGTCATTGGTTGGCACGACGCGACTGAGGCCGGTGCCGGTGCTGAAAACCTTGACGCTTGCGCCGGGCAGTGCAGCGCCGGTGCTGTCGGTAATCGTGCCTTGGATGCTTCCCCGGAAGGTTTGCGCAGAGACGCAACAAGCAGAAATGAGGGCGAAAAATAGAGACAAGGCGGCAAATGTGCGGCTGCTCATGGGGCAGAGCTCCTTGAAGATTTTGATCTATGAGATTGCTCAAATGTTAACACTGGCTGGGCCAAGGGGAATAAGGATGGCATAAGGAAGTGACGCCTTTAGGCGAGATGGCAGGGTAGAAATGCGCTGGGAAGCTGCATCCGGCGACTCAGGCGAGGGCGGCTGGAAGTGGCTGAATGGGATTCAGGACGGCGGGCGTCTGATCGGATTGGAGAGGAGGGAGAGGCGCCGGCGGGCGGTTGGATGGCCAGTGTTGCGCCGTTCTACAACGAAAGTCGTAGATTTTCTCCGGTTGGAATGTGCCGTTTTTGGACATAATCAGGTATCCGGGTGGAGGGTTCCCAAAACACATACGGAGCGGAACGCCATGCAAGAACTCTTTGGAGCACAATCCGACGAACCCGTGCAGGGCAATAGTGCAGGAGCGCTTGAGATGATCGATGCGCTCTACAAGATCGAAATGCAAGCCAACATCCTGGCGATTCGCGAACAGCAGCGCAGGGCGCGATTCAACAGATCGATGGCGGGTTGGGCACAGTACTGGCCGGTGGCTGTCGGGCTGATGGTCAGCATGTTTGCGCCGCAACTGCGGGAGTTTGTGGAAGCCTACCGGCCCTGGGGATTGTGGTTGACCTTCCCGATGGTGGCTCTGGCGATACGGCCCGAGGTCCACATGGGCGCAACGATGGCCGCCTATCTGCCGACAGCGCTGGTTTACCTTCAGTTTCCGCTGGAGGGACTACTGGCCAAGGTCGCGCTGAAGAACCATATGACGGTTCATGGCGTGATTGTGCAGGTGGTGTTCTTTCACGGACTGTGCATCATGGATCTTTGGCTGCTAAGCGGCGGGCTCTGGCAAGTGATGCATATGGTGGGGCACTAGAGCGGGGCGAGCTGCCAAGCTTCTCGTATTTATCCTGTTTCAGATCATTCCAACCCTCAAAGCCTCCAAAGGGACGACTCAGTGCGGGTTGGTGGCTCTTAATTCAGCGACAATTTCTGCGGCGGCGGCGCGGGCATTTTCTTCCTGATCGGGGGGGAAGCTGATGGCGCCGACACGCGCGTGGCCGCCACCGCCGTAGCGCTCGCAGATTTGAGCGAGGTTGACCATGGTTGCGGGGTCGACCTTTGTCCATGGGTTGGAGCCGACGGCGACCTTGGTGCGGAAGCTCGATTTGGAGAGGCCTATGGAGTAGACGGCCTTGGGATAGAGGTAGTAGGGGATGAACTTGTTGAAGCCTTCGAGGGGATGGTCGGTGATGTCGAAGAAGATGGTGCCGTTGCGCTCGTCAGCGCGGCTGCGAATGAGCGCGAGCGCTTCCTGATGGCGTTCAAGCAGGGGAGGCAAGAGCGAGGCGACGAAGGGTTGATGAAGGATCTCGGCGAGGGGCATGGAGGTAAGGAGGGGGATGAGGCGGGGGATAAACACCGGGTCCTGGTTGGCTTCGATGATGAGGGTGAGCTTCATGGCGGGCGCAGCCATTTCAACGGCGGACTCGGGGCTCTCGTAGCGTGCGCCATCGACGATGTCGGCCCAGTGGATGAGGTCGGCGACCGGAGCGGTATTGAAGCCGTACCGGGTGGCAGCGATATGGGCCAGGAAGCTGGTGCAGGATGTGTAATCGGGATCGAAGAACTTGCGGGCGCCGCAGACCGGGTCCTGCTGGCAGGCGAGGAAATGCTGGTGATCCTGCGGGGTGAGGAAGGCGGACTGGTGGTGATCGAACCACCAGGTGATGCGGGGCGAGGCGGAGTATTTGAAATCGACGATGGCGTTCTGGTCGCCGGTGAACTCGCTCTCGTCAAAGAGCGCTCCGGCGCGATGGACCAGGCCGTGATACTCGTAAGTTGCGCCGGCGTCGATGCACTCGCGATGGAAGCGAGTAAACAGCGAGGCTGAGCAGGCGCCATCGAAACATTTGTCGTGATAAAAGACGCGAACCCGCAAGAGCTGAGCTCCTTTTGAGCCGGAAGGTGAAATAGCCGGAACTGTTAAGCATCAAGGGATTGGCTGATTGTGTCAAGGCCGCCCAGGAGCGAAGGGGCTGCATCTTGCTCAGCGGAACCGGGCAAACTGTATTCTCGTAGAGTATCTTTCGATCAGTACAATTCCAAGTGGGCTGTCTGTGTATCTCTTCAAGGAGACTCAATGGAGCCGGAGACTGAATCTCCTGAACGGTCGCCGGCCGTGCCCGACGCCTCGAAGGACGGCCTAAGCACAAGGCCGTCTGCAGCTGATCCCGTTCCTTTCCGGCAGATGGACAAGCAAAGCGGCTTCGACGCGCTGCTGATCGGTCCCAATGGCTTGCGCGCCGGCTGGACGATCGTTCTTTTCGTCCTGCTCTTCCGTCTTTTTTTGATGACGTTTAGCACCATCGCGCTTGGCATTTACCCTGGGCTCGCCCGCTACGATTATTCCCCAATCACAACGCTGGTGAGCGAGTTGGTCCCCTTCGTGGCGATGCTGTTGGCGGGGGCCCTGGTGGGTCTTTTCGAACATCGGCCGATTGTGGACTACAACCTGACCGGCCCGCGCCGCGGGGTGAGCTTCTTTTCAGGGGCCGTGGCTGGATTTGTGGCCCTTTCCCTGCTGGTGGGTGGGCTGGCGCTGGGCGGATGGCTGCGGTTTGGACCGATGACGCTCTCCGGCGCCTCGATTCTGAAATTCGGCGTGCTCTGGGGCTGTGTTTTTCTCCTGGTTGGCGGCTTTGAAGAGGGCACCTTCCGCTGCTTTCTGCAATTCACGCTGACCAGGAGCATCAACTTCTGGTGGGCGCTGGCGATCGTCGGCGTGCTTTGTGCCGATTTGTTGTTGCGGTCGCGCGGCCAGGTGGGGCTAGTCGCTTTCTTCTGGATGACGCCGTTGTCTCCCGTTACGGGGAACGGCTTTTGGGGAGTTTTCGCGGCGGGAGCGCTGGGGCTGGCGCCGTGCGTGGTGGTGCACCTGCGCAAGGTGGAGGGCGGAGGGTTTTGGCAGGCGGCGTGGGTGACTTCGACGCTGTTTGGTTTTATCCATACCGGCAACAATGGAGAGAACTGGATTGGGATCTTCGCGGCGGCGGCGATTGGGTTTGTGTTCTGCGTGAGCGTGTGGGTGACGGGTTCGGCGTGGTGGGCGATTGGGTGCCATGCGGGCTGGGACTGGGCGGAGACGTATTTTTATGGGACTGCCGATAGCGGGATGCAGGCCCAGGGGCACTACATGACAGCGAGTCCGGCGGGGAACGTGCTGTGGAGCGGCGGGACGGATGGGCCGGAGGGCAGCCTGCTGGTGCTGGGGGCGATTCTTCTGCTGCTGGTGGGGCTGGTGGTGGTTTATGGACGGGAGAAGGCAGGGATTAGGGATTAGCTTGACGTTGCGACGGTGGGGTTTTGTTTTCCCACCCATGCTTAGAAACAACGCATGGATGGGGCACCCGGCGCTCGATTGATGCCGTTCATGCTTCGGTGGGTTCGATTTTTAGGGTCCAGGCGTGGTCGCAGGGGCGGTTGCTGGGCTGCTGGAGATTTTCAGGCAACGAGAAGGTTGTGCCAGTGGCGGAATCGAAGTTCCATTGGAGTGGAGCGTTGGAGCCAAGGAGAGTTGCGCGGGAACCGTCTTTGGGGCGAAGTGTTTTGAGCGTGATCTGGGCGCCGGGCCACTGGGTGAGGATGGCGTAGACGAAGCGGCGATCTTTGGTGCGGGTGAAGCGGACGGTTTCGCCTTCAGACCAGAGCGTGGCTTCGCGGGGGCGGGTTGAGTAGATGGCTTCGCCGTTGACCTTGAGCCATGCGCCCGCACCTTTCATCTGCCGAATGGCTTCAGGGTGGAACTGGCCGTTGGCGCTGGGGCCGACGCCGACCATGAATCCGCCGCCTTTGGCTACGGAGTCGGCGAGGTTGTGGACGATCCACGCGGCACCTTTGTAGTTTGCGGCAACGGGGTCGTAGGAAAAATCTGTGCCCAGAGGGTAGATGGTGAACCAGGGCTTGGAGGAGGCTTCCTTCGATCCTGGGACGACGCGCTCGGGCGTGTAGTAGTCGCCGTAGTTGCCGATGCCGCGATTGCGCAGCATGACGTCGGGCTGGAGCGCGCGCATCATGAGCAGCGTTTTGCGCAGCTCGGGCCAGCAGCGGGGACCAAGCCACATATCGAGACACATCATGTCGATGCGTCCGTAGTTGGTGAGGAGCTCGAGGAGTTGGGCGCGGTGGCGCTCCATCATGCGCTTGACTTCAGCGTCGGTGGGATCGGGAACGACGACGGCACGGTCTCCCAATTTTTGTTGCGTGAATTTGAGGTCGTTGGGGGACATCCATTGCGCGGACGAAGGAATCTGGAGCGGGTGCGTGACGTAAGGGCGGAAGTCGGCATCGTACCAGTCGGGGTGAGAGAAGTAGAGATCGATTTTGATGTCGCGCTTGTGGGCGGCGTCGCAGAGTTCCTTGACGATGTCGCGACGGAACGGGGTCTCCATGATGGAGTAGGCGAGATGGCAGGACTCGAGGCGCGGGCCGCCGGGAGCGGTCCAGTTGGCGCGGCTGTTGACGCGGGTTTTGGTGTCGAACATGGAGAAGCCTTCGTGGTGCTTGGTGGTGAAGGCGAACATCTTGAGGCCACTCTCGTGGAAGTCGTTCATCCAACTTTCGGCGTCGAAGGCGGCGGGGTTCCAGGTTTTGTAGAGGCTGTTGTAGGTTTGGCGGTCTGGAAGCGACATGGGGAGATAGGGCCAGGACTCCGCGCCGCGATGCCAGATGGAATAGATTCCCCAGTGAATGCGCACGCCGAACTTCATATCCTGAAAGGCCTCATAGGCGCTCGTGGGGGCGTTGTGATATTCGGCAATGGGCGTGGTTTCAATGTGATCGTCGGGACGCAACACGGAAGGGGAGAAGCCGGGCACGGGTTGGACAGACTGACCGAGCCCCCGCAACCTTGCGGATGCGGCCAGGGTGGCGGCCGAGGCGAGGAATTCTCTGCGGTTCATGGTGTGCGACTCCTGGCACGAGGATGGCGGATGGTTTGCGGGGAGGATTTTAAAGCCGCCGATTCCATGGGAATTGTACGCTCGTGCGCGAGGTGCGAGACGGCTGGTGGTCCGGGGTTATTCTGATGAAGAGCTATGGCCAACATCCTCCCCTTTGATAAGCCGCGCGGAACCGGTGCATCGCAAACAACTTTGAAACGTAGACGGCGCTGGCCCCGGATTGTTTTTGGGTGCTGCGCGGGGCTGCTGATGGTGGCTGTGATTGCCGCAAGCGCGGGTGTGCTTTGGCTACGGTCAGCGGCGATTGCGGCGTTGCCGGTGTTGGATGGGGATGTGCATGTGGCCGGATTGCAAGCGCCGGTGACGGTGCGGCGCGACGCGCATGGAGTTCCGCACATAGAAGCGGTGACACAGGACGACTTGCTGGTGGCGCAGGGCTACGTGACGGCCGAGGACCGGCTATGGCAGATGGATGCTTACCGGCGCAACGCGAACGGCGAGCTGGCGGAGATATTGGGCTCGTCGCTGGTGGAACACGACAAGGCGCAGCGGGTGCTGGGGTTCAGGAATACGGCGCAGAGGATTTATGCGAATTTGCCGGCGGACGATCGGGTCCGGCTGGATGACTATGCGCGGGGAGTGAATCTCTTCATGGAGCAGCACGGAGATTCGCTGCCGACGGAGTTCAAACTGCTGCACTACAAGCCGCAGGCGTGGAGCAGCATGGACTCAGTGAGCGTGGGACTGATGATGGTGCAGATGCTGGACACGCACTGGCCGACGAAGCTCTCGCGGGAGGAGATTGCGGCGAAGCTGGGGAATCCTAATCTTGAGGCCGATCTCTATCCGGTTGGCTCGTGGCGCGATCGACCGCCGACGGGCGTGGATGTGGATTTGACCAAGCCGCAGCCAGCGCCAGCTAACGGCGATGAGGACGACGATGAGGATGAGCCATCGACGGCGAGTGTGGGGCGGAGTGCGACGCGGATTCCAGTTGCTTTCCCTCGGGGGCTAAAGCCCGGAGGCATTTCTGGCGATCGGATGGCGCAGCTAAAGCCGCGCCCTTTCAAAGCAGACGGGCAGTCTGCTGGAAAAAATGCACTGCCTGAAGTTGATCCGCGGGCGTTGCTGGCGATGATGGGATTGCCTAGTTGCGATGGATGCGAGGCGGGGTCGAACAACTGGGTAGTGGCGGGGACGCACACCGCGAGCGGAAAACCGCTGCTCTCGAACGATATGCACTTGAGCCTGACGGTGCCGAATATCTGGTATATGGCGGACCTGAAGGCGCCGGGGTTTCATGCGGCGGGGGTGACGCTGCCGGGAATGCCGTTTGTGATTGCGGGACACAACGAGCACGTGGCGTGGGGTTTTACGGCGCTGATGGGGGACGTGCAGGATCTCTACGTTGAGAAGCTGGATGGCAAGGGAAATTATGAGGACTTGGACGGTAGCTGGAAGCCGCTGCAAGTGGATCACGAGGTGATCAAGGTGCGGGGCGGGAAAGACGTGGCGGTCGATGTCGAATCGACTGGGCATGGACCGCTGCTGAATCCGATTCTGCCAAGGGAGACGCGGGCGATTGCGCTGAAGTGGACGCTTTATGACTCGACGCTAAACACGCTGCCGCTTTTTGAAATTGACACGGCGGCCAACTGGGGGGAATTTTCATCGGCGCTGGAGAAGTGGAGCTGGCCGACGCAGAATGTGGTTTACGCGGACGACCAGGGGCACATTGCGTATCACGCGGTGGGCAAAATCCCGCTGCGGCCGGCGGGGTTGGAGGATGTGCCGATTGAGGATAATGCGCACGAGTGGAGGGAGTACGTCTCGTTTGAGGCGATGCCGAGCGCGGTCGATCCGCCTTC
>Ga0181535_10004347_pt1 | contig 15855 bp, 14 predicted proteins | sample PEATcosm2014_Bin_44_FD_119774 | JGI IMG/M metagenome (GOLD analysis project Ga0181535, IMG submission 119774) | Peatland microbial communities from MTU Mesocosm Facility, Houghton, MI, USA - PEATcosm2014_Bin17_30_metaG | ecosystem: Environmental > Terrestrial > Soil > Wetlands > Peat | place... | reverse complement strand
TTCTCCTTCGGCGACGCGTCGTTCCACGGGTCGATGGGCGGCACGGCGCTCAACGCCCCCATCGTGGGCATGGCGGCCACCGCCGACGGCGCCGGCTACTGGGAGGTGGCGTCCGACGGCGGCGTGTTCGGCTTCAACGCACCGTTCTACGGTTCCCGCGCGGGACTGAGCGCCGAGGACAGATTCTTCTCCATTGTGCCGACGTCCGACGGCGGCGGCTACCTGCTGGTGGGAGAGCACCCGGCCGAGTAGCGAGCGCCGGCTCGGAAGCCGTGGTGCGCGCTAGCCACCCTGGTCGGAGAACCGGTAGCCGATGCCGCGGATGGTGGTGATCCACCGTGGGTTCTCGGGGTCGGCCTCGATCTTGAGCCGGACCCGGCGGATGTGCTCGGTGACCGTCGAACGGCCCTGCCACCGACCATTGGAACCCCAAACCCGTTCGAGCAGGTCCTCACGTGAGAAGACCCGTCCCGGTGCAGAGGCCAGGAAGGCCAGCAGGTCGAATTCCTTGCGCGTCATCGCGACTTCGGACGCGCGGACCGTCACCGTCCGGGTGCCCTGGTCGATGACCAGGTCGCCGTGCTCGAGAGTCGTCGTCGGTGCCGCACTGCCCCGGCGGAGGACCGCCCTCACACGCGCCTCGAGCTCGGCGAAGGAATACGGCTTCGTGATGAAGTCGTCGGCACCGAGGTTCAGCAGGCTGACGCGATCGCGCTCGGAGGCGTGGCCCGAGCAGACGATGACGGGGACCGTGCTGCGGCGCCGGATCTTGGTCAGGACCTCGGAGGTCCCGCCACCCTGGTCCAGGTCGAGGATGATCAGATCAGCCGGGTCCCTGAACGCGGCCTCGAGCGAGGACGTGACACTGGCGGCCTCAATGACGTGGTAGCCGAACCGGCTCAGGTAGTGCTGCAGGGCCCGGCGGCAGTTGTTGTCGTCTTCCGCCACGAGGATCGTCCGCACCGCGGCGCCGCTCGCGCCGGGCGGAATCAGGACGCCGGGGTCGTTGGAACCGAGCCGCTTGGAAGGCGGATCCCCGTGATGAGCCGTCGAGTGGTGTGACACGTCGAGTGGCATCGTCACGCGCCGCCCGATCCGGAGATGGCGAAGCGGGTTGCGGCGGTGATCTGATGCTGCGGACCGGGCGCGCACAGCGAGCCGGATGTCATGGTGAATTCCCCCTCGTTCCGTCCCCCACCTCTGATGCGGGTGCGGGTCGTCACAACTAATTGTCGGAGCGCGATTCGTCGGGCTGCATAGGTCTTTTGGCCCAATCCAGGCGCGGGATTCAGGCCCCGGGCGCGGAGAAGCGGTAGCCGACGCCGCGGACAGTGGTGATCCACCGTGGCGTGTCGGGATCGGGCTCGATCTTCAGCCGGACGCGCCGCACATGCTCGGTCACCGTCGAACGGCCCTGCCATTCCTCGGTGGAGCCCCAGACCCGTTCGAGGAGGTCCTCGCGTGAGAAGACCTGACCCGGAGACGCAGCGAGGAAGGCGAGCAGATCGAATTCCTTGCGGGTCATCGGCACCACCTCGTCGCGGATGGTCACCGTGCGCGTGTCGCGATCGACCACCAGCTCACCGTGGTGGAAGCAGGTCGCCGCCGGCTCGTTGTTGCCACGGCGCAGCACGGCACGAACCCGAGCCTCGAGCTCAGCAAAGGAGAAGGGCTTGAGAACGTAGTCGTCGGCTCCCAGATTGAGCATGCGGATACGCTCGTCCTCTGAGACGCGGCCCGAGCAGACGATGACGGGGACGGCGCTGTGGCGGCGGATCTTGGCCAGCACATCACTGCCGTCGAAGCCCGGGAGTCCGAGGTCGAGGATCACCAGGCTGGCTGAGTGCTGGAAGACCGCCCGCAGCGTCGACGGTCCGTCGATCGCCTCGATGACGCGGTATCCGGTCCGTTCGAAGTACGTGTGCAGCGCGCTGCGGCAGCTGAGGTCGTCCTCGGCCACCAGGATCGTCTGCTCGGCGCTGTCGGCCCTGCCGTTCGTGGGCGAGGAGGTGGCGCCGGCCGGCGTCGTGATCCGCGGGCCGCGAGCGTGGGTCGTGGCACGTCGTGCGACGTCAATTGGCGGAGTCATCTGCGGCAGGGTCCTCTCTGGGGTGTCGAGCACAGCGCCCTCACCCACTTCTCCCTCTCACTCACTCCCAAAATGTCGGTTCGACAGGCCGCGACCTTGAGGAATGGCTCCGACCCCCGTGCCCCTCGGACCGCCCTCGACCGCCCGGAGGCACGGATCCCGGCTTCGACGTGGCCCTTTCCGCGCCGCATCTGGGAACAAAGCCCCACCGCGCGTCCAGGCCGCCGGTGTGTGGTGCACGCCCGGAACCGGTTCTTCCGAGGAGCGGCCATCGGCACGCCACGCCACGTTCGACCGCAACGGAATTGTTGCTCGCTGGTTGCGGTGGCCTCTGCAACCGGGGAGCAACGTTGGAGCAACCGCTCTGACAACACACGGTTGATTAGAGTGGTGTACTCCTGAAACAGGCTGATGGCGAATGCGAAATGGGCGTGGTCACCTGGGCCTCAGGAGAAGAAGTGGCATCTGTCGGAGATGCCACCTGAGGGAGGGGGAAACGTGGGATCGACGTCACGTCAAGTTTCCACGGCGCACGAGTCGGCCGAGAGAGGCATCAACGACCTGTGGTCCGAGTTCAAGCGGACCGGGTCACAGACGCTGCGCAACCAGCTGATCATCTTCTACTCGCCGTTCGTCAAGTACGTCGCCGGACGCGTCCTGGCCGGCCTGCCCCGGCACTTCGACGAAGAGGATCTCGTGAGCTACGGGATCATCGGGCTCATCGACGCCATCGAGCGCTTCGAGCCCGACCGCAACCTGCGGTTCGAGACATACGCCATCCCGCGCATCAAGGGGGCGATCATCGACGAGCTCCGTTCCATCGACTGGGTGCCCCGGTCGGTGCGCACCAAGGCGCGCGCTGTCGAGCAGGCGTACACGCATCTCGAGGGGACGCTGCGCCGCACCCCGAACGAGGCCGAGGTCGCCGCCGAGCTCGAAATGACCGTCGGCGAGTTTCACAAGTCACTGCGCAAGATCTCCACGGTCGGCATGATGGCTCTCGATGAGACGCTGCGGGGGGGTGAGCGCTCCGAGCGCTCGACGCTCGGCGAGACGTTGCCCGACCGGTCGCAGAGCCCGTTGGACGTGCTCGAGGCGAAGGAGTCCAAGGAGGCGCTCGTCAGGGCGGTCGATGGCATGCCCGAGCGGGAGCGCACCGTCTTGATGATGTACTACTACGACGGCCTCACGCTGACGGAGATTGGTGACGTCCTGGGCGTCACCGAGAGCCGGGTGTGCCAGATCCACACCAAGGCGCTCCGCCAGCTCCGTTCGAAGTTGGCGGACCGACCCGAGAGCGCCGACCAGCGTGCCGTGGCACGTGCGCCGGAGCGCCGGGTCCGCGCCGGCCGGCGTGACGAGCAGGCACGCCTGCAATTGATCGCCTCCTGAGCGACATCAACCTCGCGACGAGCTCCGGCCGCGTCCGGCGCCCCGGATCAGCCCGCGACTGATCGCGTCTCCGGTCGCTCGCGCCTGAATGGGCCAGTACGGTGGGCCGTACCGCCGTACGAGCCGACAGGAGGCCGCGATGCCGCTGCACAAGAGGGAGACCGTGCGGGAGGGGATGATCGACTCGATCTACGCCGACCGGGACATGTTGGCCGGCCTCCCCACGCACCACTGCCCCGGCGAGGAGATGCCGCCGGCCGAGGCGTACCAGGCGATCTCCGACGAGCTGCTCCTCGACGGCAACGCGCGCCAGAACCTGGCCACCTTCTGCCAGACGTGGGAGGAGCCGCAGATCCACCAGTTGATGGACCTCTGCATCGACAAGAACCTCATCGACAAGGACGAGTACCCCCAGACGGCCGAGATCGAGCGCCGCTGCGTCTCCATCCTGTCCCACCTTTGGAACGCGCCCACGACCGAGGACCCGGTCGGCTGCTCGGCCATCGGGTCCTCGGAGGCCTGCATGCTCGGTGGGATGGCGGCCAAGTGGCGTTGGCGGGCCAAGCGCCGGGCCGAGGGGAAGTCGACCGAGAACCCCAACATGGTGTGCGGACCGGTCCAGGTCGTCTGGCACAAGTTCGCCAAGTACTGGGACATCGAGATGCGCGAGATCCCCATGTCCCCCGGTCGCTACTGCATGGACGTGGAGCAGATGCTCGAGCGCGTCGACGAGAACACCATCATGGTGGTGCCCACCTTCGGCGTGACCTACACCGGCGCCTACGAGCCCGTGCTCGCGCTCTCCGAGGCCCTCGACAAGCTTCAGGAGGACACCGGCCTCGACGTCGACATCCACGTGGACGGGGCCAGCGGCGCCTTCCTGGCCCCCTTCTGCGCCCCGGACATCCTGTGGGACTTCCGGGTGCCGCGCGTCAAGTCCATCAGTACCTCGGGGCACAAGTTCGGGTTGGCGCCACTCGGCGTGGGCTGGGTCCTGTGGCGGGACACCGCGGAGCTGCCCGACGACCTCATCTTCCACGTGACCTACCTCGGCGGGGACATGCCCGTGTTCCAGATCAACTTCTCCCGGCCCGCCGGCCAGATCGTGGCCCAGTACTACAACTTCATCCGCCTGGGGTTGGACGGCTACCGCAACGTGCACACCGCCTGCTACAACACCGGCCAGTTCCTGGCGGCGGAGATCGTCAAGCTCGGCCCCTTCGAGCTGCTGTGCGACTCCAATCCCCTCACGGGGATCCCCTCGGTGGCCTGGCGCATCCGGGAGGGTGAGGACCCGGGGTACACGCTCTACGACGTCGCCGACCGCCTGCGGACCCGGGGCTGGCAGGTGCCGGCCTACCCGTTGACCGGGTCCGTGGCCGACATCTCGGTCCAGCGCATCCTGGTGCGGCAGGGCGTGAGCCGGGACCTGGCCGGGTTGCTGCTCGAGGACATGACGCAGGCCATCGCCCACTTCGACCGCCACCCGGTCACCGTGTCCATGACGAAGGAGGAGTCGGGCGGCTTCAGCCACCTGTAGGCGTGGTCAGGGGACAGGTGCGCCGGCCGGTGCCCCCACGTCCATGGACCAGTCGACGTGCAGGGGGCGCCGGCGCAGGAAGCGCGGCTTTCCGACTTCGGCCGGGCGGTCCGTGGTCCAGGGCGAGGGGTAGGCGGTGGTGAGGCCCGCCAGGGCCCGCAGTGCGGGGTCGTAGGCGGAGCGGATCCGGGCGAAGCGGCGCCACCCCTCCTCCTCGCGGCCCGGGTCGAGCACGAGGACGGGCGCCAAGGCGGCCATGGCGGCGAGGTATTCGTCCCGGCCGATGCTGATGGGCGGCGCGGGCTCCCCGAAGTGCGGGGTGAGCTCGGCCAGCCTGGTCGGCTGGGGCAGCGGGATGTTGGCCGCCCGGGCGATGCGCACGATGAGCGGCAGCCCGTAGACGAGGACCAGCAGGGGCCCCTTCTCGACGTCCGCGAAGACCTCGCCGGCCTCCGCCTCCGACGCCGACACGACCAGCGCGGCGGCATCGAGCAGGGTCCCGACGGTGGCGACCCAGGAGTGGTCGGTGTCGGTCTCGGGGAAGTAGGAGAGGATGGGGAAGGCGGTGTGGGTCTGCTCGAGGTCGAGCATCCAGTCGGCCTGGGTCTTCCAGAAGTCGGGGTCCTCGAGGACTCCCGTGCGGTGCAGCGTCAGCAGGAGGTCGGTGGCCCTGGGGGGCGCCCCGGCGACGGGGCGCAGCCGGATGATGCCCTTCTCGCGCCCGTTGTAGGCCGAGAAGATGGTCGGGAGGTAGCTGATGAGGAGGGCGACCAGCCCGAGCCCGATCGTGGCCTCAATGAAGGCGAGCCAGATGCGGCCCGTCCCGTTTGGCTTTGAGAACCCGAGGGTCGTGAGGGAGGAGCCGCTGATCTCGAACGCCTTCTGAATCGTCAGGCTGCCCGTGCCCCAGAACACGAAGGTGAAGGCGACGACCATGAGGAGCATCCAGACCAGCGGGAGGCTCACGAGGGCGACCGGCGCGTAGAGCGCCCGCAGCGCCTTGGCCAACGACCCGCTGCGCCACCGGCGCACGAGGAGGCGGTACACGAGTGCGAAGACGGCCTGGGACAGCCGGGGGAAGCCCCCTTGGGGAAGCACCACGGTCTTGAGCGCGGAGCCCAGGATGGCGAGGACGGCAAGGGTGCCGAGGAGCAGGGACAGTATGTGGAGGGCGATCATGACCTTCGGCGCGCCGCGCCGGTGCGGCGGACGGCCCGAACGCTACCCGGCGCGCGCCACCTGGGTCGGCCCCGACCCGCGGGCGTTCAGGAGAGCTCCTGCGCCGCCTCCTGGACCGCCTTGTCGACGTCCTTCTTGTCGACCTGCAGCTCCTTGGACACCTTCTTCTGCGCCTTGAGGTCGGCCTTCTCCACATAGGACTCAATGGTCGTCTCGCCGACGATGACCAGGGCGGCCTCGCCGGCGTCGATGGCGTCGCCGAACTCCTTCACGTCGGCCCGCGACATGCCCTTCCAGAGGTGGCCGCTAACACCTCCGATGGCCGCGCCGACCACGGCGGAGCCGATGATGGAGGGCGGGAACAGGATGCCGACCAGGGCGCCGACCCCGGCACCGCCCCAGGCCCCGTGACGTGTCGTGGTCTCGTCCTTGTTCACGTGGACCTTGCCCTTGTCGTCCTTGGTCACCACCGCGGCGTCGTAGGTGCCGACCGCCCCCAGGGCGTGGAGGTCCTTGACGACGTCATAGTCGGCGCGGGCGTCGACCTCGCTGGCGTAGGTCCCGATGTAGATGAAGACACCGTCTGCCTTGGACATGGCAACGCTCCTTTCCGCGCCCACCAACCGCGGGCGCGCACAATCCCTGGGCCCACTCTCCCCGGCGGGCGCCCGGCATGCGTAGGGCCTTTGGTCACATTCCTCTCCGGCGGCCGGGCGCCGGGGTCTGGCATGATCCCTCACGGTGCCTGTCCCCCCGGCCATCGAGATCGCGCGGCGTGCGACCCTCCGCCCGGTCGCCGACATCGCCGCGCAGATGGGCATCTCGTCCGAGCTCCTGGAGCCCTACGGCAGCCACGTGGCCAAGGTGAGCCTCGAGGCCGTCGAGGCCCTGGCGGACCGGCCGCAGGCCCGCTATGTCGTGGTGACGGCGGTCACCCCGACGCCGCTCGGGGAAGGCAAGACGACGACGACGGTCGGCCTCGGCCAGGCGCTGGCGTGCATCGGGCGGCCGGCGACCGTGGCCATCCGCCAGGCCTCCATGGGCCCCACCTTCGGGATCAAGGGCGGCGCCGCCGGCGGCGGCTACAGCCAGGTGGTCCCCTTCGAGAACCTCAACCTCCACCTGACCGGCGACCTGCACGCAGTCACGGCGGCCAACAATCTCCTGGCGGCCATGTTGGACAACCACCTCTACAACGGGAACGCGCTTGGGATCGACCCGCACGGGATCACGTGGAAACGCGTCCTCGACGTGAACGACCGATCGTTGCGCAAGATCGTCAGCGGCCTCGGTTCCCAGCAGGACGGCATTCCCCGTGAGACGGGGTTCGACATCACGGCGGCCTCCGAGGTGATGGCCGTCCTCGCGCTGTCGCGCTCGCTGCAGAATCTGCGGGAGCGCATGGGCCGCATCGTCGTCGGCTACACCACGGCCGGGGAGCCGGTGTCGGCTGAGCAGCTGAAGGCCGCCGGGGCGATGACGGTGATCATGCGTGACGCCATCAAGCCCAACCTCCTGCAGACGCTCGAGAACACCCCCGTGCTGGTCCACGCCGGCCCCTTCGGCAACATCGCCCACGGCAATTCGTCGGTGGTCGCCGACCTGATCGGCATCCACGCCGGCGAGTACCTGGTGACGGAGGCCGGGTTCGGCGCCGACATGGGGGCCGAGCGCTTCTTCAACATCAAGTGCCGGATCTCCGGCCTGGCGCCCGACGCCGCGGTCGTGGTCACCACGGTGCGGGCGATGAAGCTGCACTCCGGCCGGCACCGGGTCGTGGCCGGACGCCCGCTGCCGCCGGCCATGCTGGAGGAGAACCCCGAGGAGGTGCAGCTCGGCGCCCCCAACCTGCTGGCCCACTTGGCCATCGTGCGCCGACACGGGGTGACGCCCGTGATCGCGATCAACGCGATCGACGGTGACTTCCCGTCCGAGCACGCCGCCATCCGGGACATCGCCGCTTCGGTGGGCGTGCGCGCCGCGGTCTGCACGCATTTCGTGGACGGCGGCAAGGGCGCGGTAGAGCTGGCCGAGGCGGTCGTCGAGGCTGCGGCCGAGCCCGGCGAGTTCCGCATGCTCTACGACGACGGAGCGACCTTGCGCGAGAAGGTCGAGGCCATTGCCACCGAGGTCTACGGCGCCGACGGGGTCGACTACCTGCCGGCGGCGTCGAGCCAGCTCGACACCTACGAGCGGGCGGGCTTCGGCTCCCTGCCGGTCTGCATCGCCAAGACCCACCTGTCCATGTCGTCGGATCCGAAGCTCCTGGGCGCGCCGCGGGGCTGGCGTCTGCCCGTGCGAGAGGCGCGGGCCAACGTGGGGGCCGGCTTCGTCTATCTGGTGAGCGGCGACATGCGCACCATGCCCGGGCTCTCGCACAGCCCGGCCGCCGAGCGGATCGACATCGACGGCGACGGCAACGTGGTGGGCCTCTACTAGGTCCGGGAGGAGCACATGGCTATCGACTTCACCCTGGCTCCCGAGCACGAGGAGATCAGGGCTCGCGTGCGATCCTTCGTCCGCGACACGGTGCAGCCCAGGATCGAGGGCTTCGACGACGAGGAGAGGGTCACGTCGCGCCACGAATACCTCGTCACCATCGTGGAGCTGCGCGAGGAGGCCAAGAGGGCCGGTCTGTGGCTGCCCCACATGCCCACGGAGTGGGGTGGCATGGGCCTCGGGCACGTGGAGCTGGCCATGGTGCAGTCCGAGGCCGGCAAGACCCGGCTCGGGCCCTGGATCCTCAACTGCATGGCGCCCGACGAGGGCAACATGCACACGCTCCTGCACTGGGGGACCGAGGCGCAGAAGGAGAACTACCTGCGGCGGCTGTGCGAGGGCACCGCCATGTCGTGCTTCGCCATGACCGAGCCCGAGGTGGCGGGCTCCGACCCCACGCTGATTCAGACCAGGGCGGAGAAGGACGGGGAGGAGTGGATCATCAACGGCCACAAGTGGTTCATCTCGAACGCGCGCCGGGCCCAGTTCGCCATCCTGGTGGCTCGGACCGAGCCCGACGTCCCTGCCGGCTCCCGTGGCGCCAACACGGCGTTCCTCGTGGACCTCCCGGCGGAGGGCTGGCGTGACGTGCGCGAGGTCGAGACGATGCACGGTTCGACCGGCCACTCCGAAATCGTCATCGAGGACCTCCGGGTGCACGACTCACAGATCCTCGGGGGCCGCGGCAACGGCCACCGGTTGGGGCAGTACCGGCTGGGTCCCGCCCGCCTGGCCCACTGCATGCGCTGGATCGCCCAGGCCGAGACGGCGCTCGACATGATGGTGGACCGCTCCCTCAACCGCTACTCGCACGGCTCGCTCCTGGCCGAGAAGCAGGGCGTGCAGTGGCTCATCGCCGACTCGGCCATGGAGCTGTACCAGTGCAAGCTCATGGTGCTCCACGCCGCCTACAAGATCGACCGCGGCGAGGAGTTCCGGACCGAGGTGTCCATGGCCAAGCATTTCGTGGCGAACAGCCTCAACCGCATCATCGACCGGTCCATGCAGGTCCACGGCGCACTCGGCTACTCGACGGACACCCCTCTGGCCTCCATGCTGCAGCACGCCCGCTGGGCCCGCTTCGCGGACGGGGCGGACGAGATCCATCAGATGCGCATCGCCGAGCGGACGATTGCGGCCTACCAGGACACGGGGTCGACCTGGGCCGCCACCGGCGGCCTCCCGGTCTGAGATCCAGTGGGCTGCCTCCTCGCACTCCTCGCGGCCATTTCGCCCCGCTTCGTGATCTTCCTGCTCTGGGTCTTCACGGACCGGCTCGCCATCGCCTTCCGCTCGGGGTGGGAGGGCGTGCTCGGCTTCCTCCTGCTGCCGTACACGACGCTGTTCTATGCGCTGGTCTACGCACCCGGGAAGGGCGTCGACGCGTTCGGCTGGGTGATCGTGGCGGTCGGCGTGCTGATCGATCTCTCCTCCCTGACCTTTGGCTCGCGGGCGCGCCGGCGCCGGGCCAGGGCTGAGAACTAGGCGAAGCGCAGGCGCAGGTCCGGCTCGGGCCCGAAGGCCCGACCGCTCGGGCCCGACGTCCCCAGCACGTGCCACCCCGCCACGCCGATCATGGCGGCGTTGTCGGTCGCCATCGATTGGGGCGGGATCAGCAACCGCGTGCCGAACTCGTCGGCCAGGGCCTGGGCCCGGGCGCGCAGGATGGGGCTGGCCGCCACCCCGCCGACGACGGCGACGGCGGGGTCGCCGAATTCCTCGAGGGCCCGGCGGAGCTTGGCGCACAACACGTCCATGCAGGCCGCCACGAAGGAGGCCGCGACCTCGGCCTCCGAGAAGCCGGGGTCGGCGCGCACGTGGTTGACGACGGCCGTCTTCAGTCCCGAGAACGAGAACGCGTAGCCGTCGGCGAGCATGGGCCGCGGGAAACCGAGCACGTCCTCACCCGCGGCGGCCAGTCGGTCGAGGACGGGGCCTCCGGGGTAGCCGAGCCCGAGGAAGCGGGCGACCTTGTCGTAGGCCTCGCCGATGGAGTCGTCGACGGTCTCGCCGAGCAGCTCGTACTGCCCCGGTCCCGTCGACCGGGTGAGCATGCAGTGCCCGCCGGACACGAGGAGCGCGATCTGGGGGAACGGCACGTCGCGGCCGGCGAGGTACACGCTGGCGAGGTGGCCTTCGAGATGGTTGACGCGCACGACGGGCACGCCCCACCCGAGCGCGAACGCCTTGGCCGTGGCGATGCCGACGAGGAGGGCACCGACGAGGCCGGGGCCCGACGTCACCGCCACCGCCGCCAGGTCGGTCCCCACCACGCCGGCCTCGTCGAGGGCCCGTTCGACGATCTGGGTGATCACCTCGACGTGGGCGCGGCTGGCCAGCTCGGGCACCACACCTCCGAAGGCGGCATGCAGGTCGATCTGGCTCGCCACCACCGACGAGCGCACCGTGTACGCGTCGTCGACGACGGCCGCGGCCGTCTCGTCGCACGACGTCTCGATGGCCAGGAGCAGCCGGGTCATGGTGCGTCCGACAGGGCGTCGGCCACCTCGGCGCGCGAGATGGCCCCCTCGCGCTCGACCACCGGCTCGGTCCCGCGCACCGTGACCAGCGTCGACGGGACGTCCTCGAGCCGGCCGCCGTCGACGACAAGGTCGACGGACGGGCCCAGGCTCGCCGCCACGTCGAGCGCCGTGCGTGGCGTCGGCGCACCGTGGGGGTTCGCGCTCGTGACGACGAGCACACCGGTCCGCGCCAGCAGCGCGCGCAGGAAGCCGTGGTCCGGGATCCGGACCGCCACCTCGTCGCGCCCCGAGAGCCACTGCGGTCGCCCGGACCCCTCCTCGAAGCCGAACGCCATGGTCAACGGGCCCGGCCACCACCAGCGGGCGAGTGCGAGCGCGGCCGGGGTGACGTCCACGCCCAGAGCGTGCACCTGTTCCAGCGAGGCGGCGAGGACGGGGAGGTGCATCCCTTCGGGGCGGCCCTTGGCGCGGAACACCGCCTGTACGGCCCCCGCGTCGACGGGCCGTGCCGCCAGCCCGTAGACGGTGTCGGTCGGAACGACGACGACGCCCCCACCGTCGAGCACCTCGGCGGCGACCAGCGCGCCGTCGGCGTCGGCGCGCACGATCCTCATGACCCCCTCACAGGACCCTGCGTCCGCCGGCCGGACGGCTCAGAGCTTCAGCGGGCGGATCGGCGCGGCGAACAGCGTCGGATCCGACCGCCAGTCGACCCCGGGCACGTCGACGTACAGCTCGATCTCGTTGCCGTCCGGGTCGAGGATGTAGAGGCTGTGGGTGACCGTGTGGTCCGAGGCGCCCACGACGGTGGCGCCGGCCTCGCGCACCTGGGCCAGGGCTTCGCGCAGGTCCTCGTCCGTCTCGCCGACGTTGAGGCCGAAGTGGTAGAGCCCGACGTGCCGTCCCTGGGGGATCGGCGTGGCGTCGGCGCCGACCTCAATCAACAGGAGCTCGTGGTGTGTGCGGCCCGACGAGAACGCCGCCACCCCGACCGGGTCCTGTCCCGGCTCGGGCACGACCTGTCGCCAGCCCAGCACGTCCCGGTAGAAGTCTGCCGAGCGGCCGACGTCGCGGACATACAGGACCAGGTGGCCGAGCTCGCGTACCGTCATGCGCCCACGCTACCGGTCGCCTCGGCCTGGGTCGACGCGTGGGAGCGGATCCAGTTGGCCGTGGGCGGCATGCCGGGCCCGAGGTGGATGGGCACGTCGAACGGTTCGGCTTCGAGCCCGGCGGCATCCATCAGCTCCGTGAGCGCGTCCGGCACCGCCGCCGCGATGTCCCACAGGCGCGGCACGGCCCGGGCGTCCGAGGCCAGTCCCCAGTAGAGGACGCCGAGATAGCTCATGATGGTGATGTTCAAGCCGAAGCCGTCCATCACAGGGCCGAGGGGGAACATCCCGAGCAGCTGGCTGCCCCCCAGGTAGAGGGGGAAGTCCGGGCCTGGCACGTTGGACACGATCAGGTTGGCCACCGGACGGTGGCGATCGGCCAGCTTCATCCCGGTGTAGAGGCGGGCCGCGGCGGCGAACACGTTGGGCGTCGCGTGCTCGGCCCAGTTCTGCAGCGTCGTGGCCCCGAGTGCCTTGTGCTCCTCCTTGGCCCCCTTCGTGCACTCGTGGATGACGCGCAACCGCTCCAGCGGGTCCTCGATCTGACAGGGCAGCGGGACGAACATGGCCGACACCTTGTTCGATCCGCTGAGCTCGGCCACGTCCGGTGTGACCGAGACCGGCACCACGGTGACGAGGGGGACGTCGGGGAGCTCGTCGCCGGCCAGCAGGTACGTGCGCAGCGCGCCGGCGCACATCGCCAGCACGACGTCGTTGACGGTCGTGCCCATCTCGTTCTTCAACGCCTTGACGTCGCCCAGGCCGGCGGCGGCGAAGGCGACCCGGCGCCGGGCGTGGACGGCCACGTTGATGGACGTGCGCGGCGCCGTCAACGGCAGCGCCGCGTTCCCGGTCAGGCTCTGGCGGATCCGGCGCACACTGAACAGGTTGTGCGTCGTCCGCAGGAGCATGCGCCCCACGTCGAAGGGCGCCACCAAGCCGGCGATCATCGCCTGGGACACCAGCTCGACGCCCGAAGGGATGCGCGAGTCGAGCTGGCGGGGAGTGAGGGTCGGCGTGGCGGGTGGCTCGGGCTCGAAGTCGAAGAGCACGCCCAGCAACTCGGCGCCGGAGACCCCGTCGACGGTGCTGTGGTGCATCTTGGCCACCAGTGCGATCTTCCCGTCCTCGAGGCCCTCGACGATCCACATCTCCCACAGGGGACGATCGCGGTGCAGCTGGCGGCTGATCACGTCGGCCGCGAAGTCCGCGAGCTCACGCATGCCGCCGGGGGAGGGGAGCGCGGCCCGCCGGAGGTGATTGTCGATGTCGAACTCGGGGTCGTCCACCCACACCGGGAAGCCCAGCCGCATGGGCACCTCGACCAGGCGGCGCTGGAACACCGGTGCCAGCGGGATGCGGTCGCCGATGAGCTGGCGGACCCGCCGGAACGAGTAGCCGCCGGGCACGGTGGAGGGGTCGAAGACGGCCGTGATCGCCACGTGCATGTGCAGGGTCGGCGTCTCCATGTAGAGGAAACTCGCATCGAGCCCGCTGAGGCGTTCGGGGGTCATCGACTCTCCTTGGTCATCGCGTCCCCTCCTAACCTCGCACCAACCGGGCCCTGGGGCAAACGGGGCACCCGCTGCGACCAGGGCAGACCTGCGCCACGGGCTCTCCCGGGGGAGAATGGTGGGATGGTGTCCTACGCCTTCCTGATCGTCACCCTCGTCGGGGCCGCCGCCGTGACGCTCGCCTACCGCCCGATCCGGCGGGAGCCGTTCACCATCGTGAGCTTCGTCTCCGGCTGGGTCGCCGGGGAGCTCGCCTTGCAGAACATCCTCTGGCAGATGATCGCGACCGCCATCTTCATCTCGTTCGGTGCACTGCACGGATGGGCGGGCTGGCTCGGCCTGGCCGTCGCCGTCGTCGACTGGGTGGGGCTCCTCGGACTCGGCATCGCCGGCCGCCGGGCCGCCGCCGTCACCGCCGCCGCCCTCGACGAGGTGCGCAGCGACGCCTTCCCGGTCCCCACCGAGCCGACGGCGCCGACGTGGGGCCGCTGGTGGCGCGTGACCCGCGCCATCCCGCTCAAGTCGCGTGCGGTGCAGACGACCTGCAACATCGACTACTGGGGCGACGGCATCCGCCGCCACCGCCTCGACGTCTACCGCTCGCGCCTCGCGGCGCCCGAGAAGGCCCCGGTCATGGTGTACATCCACGGCGGGGCCTGGATCATCGGTGACAAACGTGAGCAGGGCAAGCCGATGATGTACGAGCTGGTCGCCCGCGGCTGGGTCTGCGTCGCCATCAACTACCGCCTCAGCCCGAAGGCCACCTGGCCGGACCACATCGTCGACGCCAAGCGCGCCGTGGCGTGGGTCAAGGAGCACATCGCGGAGTACGGGGGCGACCCCTCCTTCGTCGCGGTCAGCGGGGGTTCGGCCGGCGGCCACCTCTGTGCGTTGCTGGCCCTCAGTGAGGGTGACCCCGCCTTCCAGCCGGACTTCGAGGAGGCCGACACGGCGGTGCAGGCCTGCGTCCCCTTCTACGGCGTCATGGACATGACGGGCTCTCCGGAGGGGTCGGGACGCTATGGGCCCGGCCTGCTCGAGATGCTGGAGAAGACGGTCATGAAGACGAAGGAATCCGAGCACCCCGAGGTCTTCCGCGAGGCGTCACCCACCTTCCGGGTCCGTCCCGACGCGCCGCCGTTCTTCGTGCTCCACGGTGTGAACGACACGCTGGTGCCGGTGGAGACGGCCCGCACCTTCGTCGAGCGGCTCCGGGCCGTGTCGCGAGAGCCGGTGGCCTACGCCGAGCTGCCCCTGGCCCAGCACGCCTTCGACGTGCTGGCCTCCCTGCGCTGCCAGGCCACGACCTCGGCCGTGGCCGACTTCCTCGAGGGCGCCCGGGCTGTGGCAACCCCAGGCCACGGGCCGAGCGCTTCGGCCGACCCGATTTCACCGGACGTGGAGTCGGAAACCCGTTCATGACCCGCCGCCCCGGTCAGGCCTCCTCGGCGAGCTCCGCCTCGACCGAGAGCGTGTCGCCCGCCGCCACCACGAGCTCGTCCACCCCGCCGGCGTCCATGAGATCGCCCCGCGCCGCCTCCACCGCGGCCAGCGCCGCCGCCGGCCCGGTGACCGTGAGGCGCGCCACCCGGGCCCGCATGGAGCGCTTGTGCGCGGTCTTCTCGCGTCGCACGGCCCCCAGCACCTCGGCGGCCACCGACAACACGTCGGCGTCCGCACCGGCGTGCGTACCCAGCTCGGCGATGCCCGGCCATGGCGCCACGTGCACCGACCCCTCCTGCCACCAGCTCCAGACCTCCTCGGTGACGAAGGGCAGGAACGGCGCGAAGAGGCGGTGCAGCACCGAGAGGGCGAGGGCCAGCGTCGCCCGGGCCGAGTCCGTCCCGGCGGGGTCGCCCTCGCCGTAGGCCCGTGTTTTGACCAGCTCGACGTAGTCGTCGCAGAAGGTCCAGAAGAACGTCTCGGTGATCTCGAGGCCGCGCGCGTAGTCGAAGCCCTCGTGCGCCGTTGTGGCGGCCTCGACCAGCGCGGCGAGGTGCGCCAGCAGGGCGGCGTCGAGCGGCTCGCGCACAGCGTCAGGGCCGGG
>Ga0181535_10004345_pt1 | contig 15858 bp, 15 predicted proteins | sample PEATcosm2014_Bin_44_FD_119774 | JGI IMG/M metagenome (GOLD analysis project Ga0181535, IMG submission 119774) | Peatland microbial communities from MTU Mesocosm Facility, Houghton, MI, USA - PEATcosm2014_Bin17_30_metaG | ecosystem: Environmental > Terrestrial > Soil > Wetlands > Peat | place... | reverse complement strand
CAGGAAGCCAATCATGCAAAGAGGGTGGGAACAGCAGGGACTGGTTCAGTTCGTCGGCGCGGAAGCACTTACCCATAAACATATTCTAAAAGCGGATATGGGAAAATCCGCCCCCGAGGGGGGGCGGATCAATCTATCCCCGACAGACTCCTAGCGCCGCGCAAGGATGACCATGAGGGCGAAGAGGAGGAGCGGGACCAGGGCGAGGCCGGCGTAGAGCAGCAATTTGCGGCCGCCGGGCATCAGGCGCTGATGCAGTGCCGGGCGGCGCGTGCCTTCTTCGACGCCTACCTGCTCCTGGTGTTCGAGTTCCCAGGACATTTCAGCGGCTGTGGCGTAGCGGTGGCGCGGATCGCGTTCGAGGGCGCGATAGAGAATCTCCTGCAACTGCGGTGAGATTTCGGGGTTGAGCTTGCGCGCGGGTTTGGGATCGGCGAGGACGCGCTCGTTCATGACGGCGAGGGGATTGGGGCCGGTGAAGGGCGGCTGACCGGTGAGCATCTCGTAGAGCATGGCGCCCATGGCGTAGATGTCGCTGCGCTGGTCGCCGCGCTGGCCCTTGACCTGCTCGGGGGAGATGTAGTCGGGCGTGCCGAGCATGGGCGAGGGGCCGGCAAAGGTGAGGCGGCGGGCGTCTTCTTTCATGGCGATGCCGAAGTCGATGAGTTTGATGCTGTCGCCGTCGCCCACCATGACGTTCTCTGGCTTCAGGTCGCGATGCACCACGCCACGCTTGTGCATGTAATCGAGCGCGTCGCAGATGCCGAGTGTGATCTTGACCGCGCGATCGATGGGGAGCCTGTGGTCGCCCGGCGAGGTTTCATCGTTGAGGACGGTGCGCAACAGCTTGCCATCGACCCATTCGATGACCATGTAGAGGCGGCTGCGCTGTTCGCTGTTAAAGGTCTTGACGATGCCGGGGTGGTCCAGTTCCTGGCCAATCTGCTGCTCGCGCTTGAAGCGCTCGAGTAGGATAGGGTCGGATTCCATCTCCGCATGGGGAACCTTGAGGGCCACCTGCCGGCCGTTGTTCAGGTCAGTCGCGCGATAGAGCGTCGACATGCCGCTGTGGGCGACGGTCGCGTCAAGGCGGTAGTGGTCCAGGGTATCGCCGGCTTCGAGAGTGGTCATGAGCTGTTGTTGCATTGCAATTCAATTCTTTCATGCAAGTCATAAGAAACTCGCAAGGAAATGGCATGGAAGTTGCTGCAAATCAGCGGAAGATGAATATCAAGCCAGCTTCTTTTTGATGGCGTGAGCTTTATTGGTTCCTGCAGAAGAAATGTTCTTGCGCCGTCCCTACGGGACTCCGGAGTAAATTCCTGGAATTCCGTTTCCCCACGCTGAAGCGCGGGGCTAACAAACTCTGCGCCTCCGGCGCGGCGAACTGGACATCCATGATGCAGTGCTCAATAGCCCCTGGATCGACGCATATTGCTGGAACAAGAGATAGCGGGGGCTAAACAGGCTGCGGAAAAAGGGCTGATTTTGGTTCTTGGGCGGGGAGAAATTTTGCAGGGGATAAATGGGTGGGTTGAAACCCACCCCTACCAGCCCTCGTTGGTTTTGCGGCATTTTCGGCCCGTGACCCAGAGGGTACCCCGTCGTGCCCTGACAAAGAACAAAAATGCAAGTTCAACAAAACGGGATGTCGTCATGCAGTTCTACGGACTCCCACCCATCGGACAAAAACAAAGACGTCCGATGGATGGGGCACAGTTTCATCCCCCGCGGGTCGGTGAAGCCGGTGGGAAACTGATAAAAAACATGGTTCCAGTTGGGCAGTGTATTGCAGGGTCCAAGCGGATCGGTTGAAACAAAGGCAGCAAGTTAGCCTCCGCTACGCGGAGACAAGCAAGTCAGCAAGTCAGCGGGTGAAATGCTACGGGGAGTTTTCATTCCTTCGCGGGTCGGCTTCGCCGGTGGACGACTGTTACAAAGCAAGGGGCTGATCGGCGAGTATGCCGGAGCTATCTTGATATTCATCTAAGGAAATGCGGGCTGGGGAGGTTGCAGATGGAGCACTGGTTTGGGTTACTGGCGGGGAACCCGGGGAAGTTGCGGCTCGGAATCCTGTCCGATGCCGGATATAGTGGTGGTTGGACCCTGTCATGCTCCGTTCTCAACGATTGTTCGCGATCGGCCTCGCGGTTATGGGGGCTTTGTTGCTCGGCGCGGTCCACGTGGCTGCGGCCAAGGGCATTCGTGCGCCTGCGCAGGAGACGGGGTTTCTGAATCGCAGCATCCAGTTGCACGGCGCGACTTATCGCTTTCAGGTGTATGTGCCGGAGGAATGGCGGCGGAACGACCACAAGCAGTGGCCGATCATTCTGTTTTTGCATGGGCGCGGCGAGCGGGGCTCGGAGGGCATGTGGCAGACGCAGATCGGGCTTCCGGAAGCGGTGCGGGACCACCCCGAGCGCTGGCCGTTTTTGATTGTGATGCCGCAGTGCCCGCAGAACCACTTCTGGACTGAGGCGGGTTCGATGGAACTGGCCATGGCCGCGCTGGACCGGGAGACGGAGGAGCTTCACGGTGACCCGAACCGCACTTATCTGTCTGGGCTCTCGTTGGGCGGATACGGCGCGTGGGAGTTGGCGCGGCTTCGTCCTCATCGCTGGGCCGCGGTGGCGATTGCCGCCGGAGGCATCTTCTGGAGTTATGCGCCGGAGCGCTGGAAACAGGCTGGCTCGCTTCCCGGTGAATACGCGCGCGCGGTGGGCCGCACGCCGGTGTGGCTCTTCCACGGAACCGACGACCCGGTGGTTGCAACGCGGCAAAGCCAGTTGATGTACGAAGCGTTCAAGTCGAACGGAGGCCGCATCCGGCTGTGGCTTTACCAGGGCTTGAAGCACGACTGCTGGACCCGCGCCTACAACGAGCCGGAGTTGCCGCGCTGGCTGCTGGAACACAGGCTTGAAAGCCAGACGCCGGTGAAGCAGGGTCGCGGCGGGGCGCCGGAACCGGAACTGCGCGCTCAGGCCGAGCGACTCGTCGTGCTGCCGCACCCGCCGGCGATCCGGCTTTCGCAGGCGCAGATTGAAAACCTGGTAGGCGAGTATTTTGAAGGGAATGGCGTGGCCGCGCTGACCGTGTTTTGGCAGGGTGAACGGCTTTACGGCAAGGACCGCTACGGACAAGTCTCCGAGCTGGCGGCCGAGTCGCCGACAGAGCTTTTTTATCCGTGGGGCTCCAGCCTTACGCGTTTCATTGCACAACGGGATGCCGAGGGGCGCATCACGGCGATGGTCTTCTACGACGACCGGCACGATGAGCGATGGGAGAAGAGGAAGGGCAACTATTAGAAGAGCAGCTTCTAGCTTTTAGCTTCTAGCTTTTTGGCTTCTAGTCCTCTGACCGCATGATTTCGTACTTTGAGTTCATGCGATCCCAGGTCCGAAAATCCAGACCTGGGGCACCCGCGGTTGATACGAGATGACGCGGGTTGAAGCTGAAGGTTCATTGGAACTCGGGAGCGCGGAGATTCGTAGTAAGCTCGGTAGGTGTTTGCGGAGGAGGCATTATGTTTTGCAGCGGATGTGGTCAGGCGATGGAGCCCGGACAGGCATTTTGCCCAAAGTGCGGCCGGCCGTTGGCGCCGGCAGTTCCGCCTGTTCCCGGCTTGCAGTTCCAGGTGGAAAGCTATGCGGGCAAGGTGAAGGCTCTCAGCATTTTCTGGTTTGTCTATGCAGGACTCTCGCTGGTGCTGGGTCTGGCGGGACTCACATTTGCCAAGGCGTTCATGTCTGGCGGGATGGGGCCATGGATGCATGGTCCGATGCCCCCGATGTGGCTGGGGCCGGCATTCGTTCATCTGATCTGGGTGATGCTGGTGCTGCGGGCTGGCCTCGCCCTGGCCGCCGGATGGGGCCTGATGGAACACACGCAGTGGGGCCGGCTGGTGGCGATTGTGGCGGCGATTCTGTGCCTGATCAAGTTTCCGTTCGGAACCGCGCTGGGGATCTGGACGCTGGTGATGCTGCTCGGCTATCGCAATTCGACGCTGTACGATCAGCTGTAAAGCAGGAAGCTGTTTTTAGCGGCTTTCGACTACAATTCATGTCATGAGCTTCCCTCAAATGCGGATGCGCCGGCTGCGGCGCAGCGACTCCATGCGGGCACTGGTGCGCGAGACGGTGCTTGAGCCCGGCGACCTGATCTATCCACTGTTTATCTGCCCCGGAGAAGGGGTGCGGCGCGAAATCGGCTCCATGCCTGGGGTCTTTAATCTCTCCGTCGACGAGGCGGTGCGCGAGGCCGAAGAGGCCGCGAGCCTGGGGCTGGGCGGGCTGCTGCTGTTTGGCCTGCCGGCGAGCAAGGACGAGCGGGGCACGGGAGCTTGGGAAGAGGGCGGCATTGTGCAGCAGGCGCTGCGCGCGCTGCGCCATTCGGCCGCATCGAAGAAGTTGGTGCTGATCGGCGATGTCTGCCTGTGCGAGTACACCAGCCACGGGCATTGCGGCGTTATTGTGGAAGGCCGCGATGGGTTTGAGGTGGACAACGATCCGACGCTGGAGCTGCTGGCGCGCACCGCTGTGAGCCAGGCCAAGGCCGGCGCGGATGTGGTGGCGCCGAGCGACATGATGGACGGGCGCGTTGCCGCGATACGCCGCGCGCTGGATAGCGAGGGCTGCTCGCAGACGCCGATCCTCAGCTACGCGTCGAAATTTGCGTCGGCATTTTACGGACCGTTCCGCGAGGCAGCCGACTCCGCGCCACAGTTTGGCGACCGCAAGACCTACCAGATGGACGGCGCCAACCTGCGCGAAGCGATGCGCGAGATCGACCTGGATTTGGCGGAAGGCGCGGACATGATCCTGATGAAGCCGGCCATGCCTTACCTGGACGTGGTGCGGGCGGCGCGGGAGCGGGTGGACGTGCCGATGGGCGCTTACCAGGTGTCGGGCGAGTACTCGATGCTGCAGGCTGCGTTCGCAAAGGGCTGGCTGGACCGCGATCGCGCCATTCTGGAATCGCTGATGGGGATACGGCGCGCCGGGGCGGATTTTGCGGTGACTTATTTTGCGAAGGACGCGGCGCGGCTGCTGGGCTGAGCGGGGCTGTCCGGCTGTTTCTAGAATTTTTTTCGAAGATATTCGAAGACAACGTAGCCGATCAGCGCGGAGATCATCGCGATCACGAAATTCGTTGCTGTAAATATGTCGTATAAAGCGAAGGCCATACTCTTCGCCTGCCCATTGGCGCGGGAGAATTCTCCCATCAGCAGGTTGGAATAAAAGAGAAAGACGATGAACGCGACCTCGATCACGGCCCGTAGGACCGAGACGAGAAGATTGCGACTTGTAGGCGTCCGATCCATGGATTCTTAATGGTAGCAAGCTTGGACCGGCAAACAAATAACTTTGCGTTCGAGCGTGCGTGTGGTTTTCTAACAGTACCCGCCTATGTTCAAACGACTGGAAGCCTACTTCGAGTTTGCCCACCTGGGAACCAACTGGCGCACCGAAATTCTGGCCGGCGTCACGACGTTTCTGACCATGGCTTACATCGTGCTGGTGAACCCGGCCATTCTTTCGGCCGCGGGGATTCCGCTGGCCGCAGCCACGGCGGCGACATGCCTTTCGGCGGCGTTCGGGTCCATCCTGATGGGGGTTGTGGCGCGCTATCCGATTGCGCTGGCTCCGGGCATGGGGCTGAATGCGTACTTCACGTACACGGTCTGCCTGAAGATGCACATACCGTGGCAGACCGCACTGGGCGCGGTGTTTCTGTCGGGCGTGATTTTTCTCGCGCTGACAGCGGGTGGCATCCGGCAGATGATTCTGCACGCAATTCCGCATGAGCTGTACGCGGCGGTGGCGAGCGGCATCGGACTCTTTATCGCGTTCATCGGGTTCCGCAATGCAGGGCTGGTGATTGCCGATCCGGAGACGCTGGTGGGGCTGGGGAACCTGCGCAATCCGACCACGGCGCTGGCCCTGATCGGGCTTATGCTGATGGTTGCGCTGGAGATCAAGAAGGTGCGCGGCTCGATCCTGATCGGGGTGCTGGCGACGACGGCGATGGCGTGGGTGTTTGGGTTTGCCGTGTTGCATTACGGGACTCCGTTGAGCGGCGCGGCTGCGAGCCCGACTGTGGCGTGGGCGCAAAATCTGTTTCGCTGGACGCCTGCGCAGGGAGGCTTCTCCGCGCTGACGGAGACGGCGCTGAAGCTCGATATTCGCGGCGCGCTCAACAAGGGTCTGTTGGAGATTGTCTTCGTCTTTTTCTTTGTGGACCTGTTCGACAATTTGGGCACGCTGGTTGCGGTGACGAAGCGGGCCGGCCTGATTGCGGCGGACCACTCGATTCCACGGCTGAATCGCATTCTGATGACGGATGCGACCGCGACCATCTTTGGCTCGCTGACCGGAACATCGACGGTGACCAGCTATGTGGAGTCGACTGCCGGTGTGATGGCGGGCGGTCGCAGCGGCATCACGGCAATTGTGACGGGGCTACTTTTTCTGGGAGCGATTGTCGCGGCGCCGTTTGTGGGCTTTGTGCCCGCGGCGGCGACGGCTCCGGCGCTGATCCTGGTGGGGTCGCTGATGCTGGCCACCATTTCCGAGATTCGCTGGAAAGAGCCGCTGGTGGCGGTTCCCAGTTTTCTCACGCTGGTGCTGATTCCTTTTACCTTCTCGATTGCGAATGGACTGGGCTTCGGCATTATTGCGTGGGCGGTGCTGCATCTGGTTACTGGGAAGTTCCGCAGGAAAGATTGGCTGCTGTATCTGCTGGCGGTGCTTTTTCTGGTGCGGTTTATTTATCTGGGGGCGGGCTGAAGTCCTGTTCGAATCCCGCTCGGCAATCGAAATGGAGCAATCATGCACTGGTATTACTATCTGGCTTACTTCTTCGGCGGTGCGTTTCTCGCCAACACGCTACCCCATCTCGGCAACGGAATTTCGGGGCGGCCGTTTCAGAGCCCGTTTGCGAAACCGCCAGGGGAAGGCCTGTCCTCTTCACGTGTGAATGTGCTGTGGGGATTCTTCAATCTCGCAGTGGCCTACCTGCTCATTGTCCGCGTGGGCAGCTTCGATCCGCGGAACTGGGGCCACGTGCTTACGCTGGGGTCGGGCATGCTGATCATGTCGCTGATTTCTGCTCGCGGATTCGGACGCTTCCACGGGGGATTGCGCAACTGAGCGCTGGGCAGAGGATGCCGCAGTGCCAGGGCGCTCGTCCCGCCTGGAGAAAAAGTCGTAAACTCATTTCATTGCTTCGCTATAGTATGGGTTGGGGGCCTGTGACCTTCTCAAAGATGCGCGCCATGACGATGGACGAAAACCGACGGCTGAAGAAAGCTCGGCAGTTGAGCTTATCCGGGTTGGCCGTGGTGGCCCTGCTTTCGCTGGCGCTGGCGATTTCGCTTTCCGGCTGCACCAACGTGGCCACCTACACGCAGCCCACGCTGGTGCGCGTGATCGACGCTTCGTACGCAGCCCCGGCGATCAATGTATATGTGGAGGGCTCCCAGTTAGCCGGCAACATTGGCCAGGGGACCATTACTCCGTACGGCACCCTGACGGCCAACACCGCGGCCGCCATCAAGGTGACGGGCGCCACCAGCACCACGGCGCTGCTGAGCACAAGCGGGACGCTGCTGGCCGGCCATCAGCACTCGGTTTTCCTTACCGACGACAGCACGGCTGCCAGCGGCTATGCGGTCACCGTGCTTGAGGATCAGCAGGTTGCGGCGGCGGGGGGGCACTCCGCCTTCCGGTTCCTCAACCAGGCAACCAAGACCGGCGCGGTGGATGTGTACATGATCCCCGCCGACAGTACACTGGCGAAGTCCATCCCGCTTGTGACGGCGCTGCCTGTTGGCACGACGGCAAGCTATATCAGCTTTACCTCGCAGACCGTCACGATGGTGATTACGCCGACCGGCACGATTACGCCCAAGTACACTTCGACGCCCATCGCTCTGACGGGGGGCGAAGTGCGCACGGTGCTGCTGGTCAACGCGCAGTTGACCTCGGACCCGCCGGTGGATGTCTACATCGGCAACGACGTGAATTAGGGCCCCGATTCCCGTCAACCCAGCCTGTATCGGCCTATACGGGAAGAGCAGAGCGCCCAGAATTGCGGCCCCAAATGAGTTGGTAAAGCTGGTGGGAGAAAAGCAACAGCAGGTCCTTCGACTCACCATCCCCAGGCTGAAGAACGCCTGGGGCCCCGTTCGCTCAGGATGACATCTGGATTATTTATCGAGTGCTTCCATTCTTTCTATATGTCGATACAGCCTAGAGCAGAACCAGAGTCCCTGTGTCCTGCTGAGTGAATGCGAGGTCGCCGCTTCCTGATGGTCGCGTCGACTTGGATGCACTGCTTTCGGGATACCCCAACTCTGGTTCTGCCATAGCCTGGTAACAAATCGGAACCGCGCGCTTTCCCGAATCTCTCCATCACAGTGCGGCAGGCACCGGGCCGGGTATACTGCTGGGCAAGGCAAGCCATGGACCCTTCTTCGATCATCCTTCCCGGTTCCCTGCAAAACGCGGCCGTACTGACGATTGTTCTTGCGTTCGCCGGTTACCTGGTGACGTTCTGGTTTACTCGTGTGATGGCGCGGCGTAGCGACCGCTTGCACCTGGTTGACCGGCGCATTAACCAGTTCTACGGGCCGCTCTACGTGGCCACGGTGGCGGGCAACATTGCCTACCAATCGCTGCTGAAGAAGCAGAGCAAGACGCAGTGCCATCCAATCCGCGATGAGGACTTGAAAGAGTGGATGCTTTGGGTGACCACGATCTTCATGCCGTTGAACGATGTACGCGAGAAGATCATCATCGAGAATGCCCACCTGATTGTGGAGGAGCAGATGCCCCAGTGCCTGCTCGACTTTGTAACGCACGTGGTGGGCTACAAGGCGCTGCTGGCCAAGTGGGCCGAGGGCGATTTCACTGAGCGCCGCTCGATGATCGGCTGGCCGCCGGAGTTTGACGCTTACGTTGAGCGCTCTTACCAGGCGCTGAAGGCCGAGCAAACCCGCCTGCTGCACAACGCGGCCTGGGCGCTCTATCACCGAATGGCCAATCGCAAAAGCAAATGAAAAGAGACTGGCAGGCCAAAGTGCGCGCGCACGACAAGGCATCAGCTCTCAGAAAGCCGGCAATACGGGATTCAGCGAGGTCACCTTGGCGACGGCCTTGGTGAGCCGCGCTTCCTGTGGGTGACTGCCCTTGTACTCGATCTGCGAGTAGTAGTGCTCGACCGACTCGACCAAGTAGGAGCCGGGAAGATAGGTCTCTTGTCCGCCGACTCCGTTGCCTGGCAGGAGGATTACATCGCCAGCCCTGGGCAGCGAATGCAGCGTTTCCAGCGGCACCAGGTTAATGCAGTCTCCATCGAGAGCCACAAACTCCAGACAGTCCTGGCTGTGCAGCCTTCCTTCGCGCTCGCGCCGGGCTTCCTGGCGCGCCTTGAACGATTGATAGTAGGCGCCAAGGATCGCCGGCAGGCCGACAACGAACGTGATTATATCCGTGTAAGTGGAAATCCTGGCAACTAAATCAATCATCATGTGCGCTTTCTCCTGCGTTGGTTTTTTTTGCGGGGCAATGCAGAGGGGTAAAGAGAGGTACAGAGTACTACAGAGTAGATGCGTTCAGGCCTGTTGGTGGTGTTGTATTTCCTTCGCGTTCTGATGTGCGGTAAGGCCCGGGCCTGAAGGCCCAACAACTTCGCACTCGTTCAGGGGGCTGAAGCCCCCTGCTCCCTCCGGAAACTTCGATTCGCGAATGAAGACCTAGGCGGGGACGGGCAGCGCGAGATTCTTCCAGAGGCGCAGCGTGGGAGCGGCCTGGTTGATGGTGTAGAAGTGGAGGCCAGGCGCTCCACCGCGCAGAAGAGTCTGGCAGAGACGGGTGATGACCTCGGCGCCGAAATCGATCAGGGCGGGCTTGTTGTGTTCGAGCTCTTCGAGGCGCAGGCGTACCCAGCGCGGCAGGTCGGCGCCGCAGCCGGCGCAGAAGCGGACCGTGTTGGCGAAGCCGGTGATGGGCATGATGCCGGGCGTGACGGGGATGGCGATGTTCGCCTTGGCGCAGCGCTCCATGAAGTCGAAGTACGCGTCGGCGTTAAAGAAAAGTTGCGTGAGAGCGGCGTCCGCGCCGGCCTCGACCTTGCGACGGAAATGCTCGAAGTCCTCGCTGGGGCGGTTCGCTTGCGGATGCATCTCGGGGTAGGCGGCTACCTCGATGTGGAAATGATCGCCGTGGGTTTGGCGGATGAAGCTGACGAGTTCGTTGGCGTAGTGGAAGTCGCCGGGGGCGGATGGGCTCATGGCCGTGGCGGGCAGATCGCCGCGCAGGGCGACGATGCGCTTGACGCCCATCTCGCGGTAGCGATCAAGCAGGGCGGCGATATGGGCGCGGGTGGAGCCGACGCAGGTGAGGTGCGGCGCGACTTCAACGCCCGAGTGCTCGAGCACCGCAACCATCGTCTGATAGGTGCCTTCCTGCTCGGAGCCGCCTGCGCCATAGGTCACGGAGAAATAATTTGGGCGAACCGCGGCGAGCTGCGCGATGACAGCCGGCAGCTTGGCCACGCCTTCTGGCGTGCGTGGGGGAAACAGTTCGAAGGAAAAACTCAGCGGCGATGACATACACGTGCACCCGAAGAGAAACCTGAAAAGCGGGGCCGCTTGCGCGGCCCCGGCTGTTGCGAATGGTGTGGCTTAGTAGCGGTAGTTGTCTGCCTTGTAGGGGCCGTCCACGGGGACGCCGAGATAGTCGGCCTGCTTGGGCGTGAGGGTGGTGAGCTTGACGCCGATTTTTTCCAAGTGCAGACGGGCGACTTCTTCGTCGAGCCGCTTGGGCAGCACGTAGACGCCGACCTTGTAGGTGTCCTTGTTGGCCCAGAGATCGAGCTGCGCAAGGGTCTGGTTGGCGAAGCTGTTGCTCATGACGAAGCTCGGATGTCCGGTGGCGCAACCGAGGTTGACGAGGCGGCCTTCGGCGAGGATGAAAATTCCATGGCCGTCGGGGAACTTGTAGAAGTCCACCTGCGGCTTGATGTTGAGCTTGGTGACGCCGGGTTCGGTGTTGAGCGGGTCCACCTGAATTTCGTTGTCGAAGTGGCCGATGTTGCAGACGATGGCCTGGTCCTTCATCTTCTTCATGTGCTCGAGGGTGATGATGTCGACGTTGCCGGTGCAGGTGACGTAGATGTCGCCGCGGCCGAGCGTATCTTCAACGGGGGCGACCTCGAAGCCTTCCATCGCGGCTTGCAGCGCGTTGATGGGATCGACCTCGGTGACGATGCAGCGCGCGCCCATGCCGCGCAGAGAGTGCGCGCAGCCCTTGCCCACATCGCCGTAGCCGCAGATGACGGCGACTTTGCCGGCCACCATGACGTCGGTGGCGCGCTTGATGCCGTCGGCCAGCGACTCGCGGCAGCCATAGAGGTTGTCGAACTTGGACTTGGTGACGGAGTCGTTGACGTTGATGGCGGGGACGAGCAGCGTGCCCTGCTCCATCATTTTGTAGAGGCGGTGAACGCCGGTCGTGGTCTCTTCCGAGACGCCGCGCCACTCCTTGACGACGTTGTGCCAGTGCTGCTTGTCTTCGGCGAAGACCTTCTTCAGCAGGTCCTTGATCACCTGCTCCTCGTGGTTGCCCGAGGGCGTATCGACCCACTTGTCGCCGTTTTCCAGTTCAAAGCCCTTGTGGATGAGCAAGGTCGCGTCGCCGCCGTCGTCGACGATGAGCTGCGGTCCCTTGCCGCCCTTGTGCGCCAGAGCCTGGTAGGTGCACCACCAGTAGTCTTCCAGCGACTCGCCCTTCCAGGCGAAGACCGGAACGCCGGTGGCCGCAATGGCCGCTGCCGCGTGGTCCTGCGTGGAGAAGATGTTGCAGCTCGCCCAGCGGACTTCCGCGCCGAGGCTGACGAGCGTCTCAATCAGGACGGCGGTCTGAATGGTCATGTGCAGCGAGCCGGTGATGCGGACGCCTGCCAGCGGCTTGGTTGCCGCGTACTTGTTGCGGATCGACATCAGGCCCGGCATCTCCTGCTCGGCGATGGTGAGTTCCTTGCGGCCCCAGTCGGCCAGGGCCATGTCGGCCACTTTGTATTTCAAATCTGTCGCTTCCAGCGTCGAGCTTGCCATACGAATTCTCCTTTGTATCGTCCTATCGTGATATGTTGATATGTATCAGAAATTCCGGTACGCCGTCAATCGTAAACTATGCCGCCGATTATAAAAATCCTGCGAGTTGTGGCCGATCCGAACCGGCTCCGCATTCTGCTGCTGCTGAAGAGCGAGGAGCTTTCCGTGGCCGAATTGCAGGAGATTCTTGCGATGGGGCAGAGCACCATCTCGACGCACCTGTCGCAACTGAAGCAGGCAGGGCTGTTGGAGGACCGGCGGACGGGGAAAAGCAATCTGTACCGGCTCGCCAGCGACGGGGGCGGCAGCCCTTTGGACGAGATTCTTGCCAGTGCCGAAAAGGAAATCGCCGAAGCCACGGCGGATCAGGCTGCGATGCGGCGCGTGCTGCGGAAGCGTCAGGACACGATGCGCAGCTTTTTCGACTCGGTGGCCGGGCGGCTGGGCAGGGATTACGTGCCGGGCCAGTCGTGGAAGGGCGTGGCAGAAGCGCTGCTGCGGCTGATGCCGCCGATGACGATTGCCGACCTGGGGGCGGGCGAGGGGGTCTTTGCGCTGCTGCTGGCGCAGCGGGCGAAGAAGGTCATAGCCGTCGATACTTCGGCGAAGATGATTGAAGTGGGCCGCGACCAGGCGCACCGCCACGGCGTGGAGAATGTCGAGTTCCGGCTGGGCGACATGGAAGAGGTTCCCATCGCCGATGGGGAAGTCGACCTGGTGTTTTTCTCGCAATCGCTGCATCACGCGCTGCATCCGGAGCGCGCGCTCGAAGAGGCAGCGAGGATCTTGCAGCCGGGCGGGCGGATTGTGGTTCTGGACCTGGCAAAGCATCGCTTTGAAGAGGCGCGCGAGCTTTATGCGGACGAGTGGCTGGGCTTCAGCGAGGCGGAGCTTGAAGGGATGCTGGAGATGGCAGGGTTCCGCGATGTGCAGACTTCGGTGGTGCACAAAGAGCCGGAGACTCCGCAGTTTCAAACACTGCTGGCGGTTGGGAACAAGGCGGGCAATGCTCCTGTTTCGAACGTCAATTCAGAATGAATACCAACTTGTCACTGAACGCTCTCCACAGTGAGGTGTTCGTTGCGCAGCAAGTTGCGCTGGCGCTTTGACCAACACCGGCTACCGCGATCGCTGGAAAGAAACAGAGTTCCAATTGATTGGTGCATCGGAGAATCGGGGGGAAAAGGGCGGAGCAAGGCCAGCGAGTCAGCGCCCGCTGCGCGGGATTAGCGAGTCAGCAAGTCAGCGGGTGAAAAGCTGCGGGGAGTTTTCATTTCTTTGCGGGTCGGCAACGCCGGTGGGGGATTAAAGAGAAACAAGTAAATGGTTGAAAAAACAGTAAAGGCGCCTGGGGTTGCACCAACCCAACATAGGGTCTGTCTCCGAAGTTGATTGAAAAACAACAGCAGATCCTTCGACTCACCATCCCCACGCTCCACCCCAAAGAGCAAAAGCGCTCTTTGGGGACCCCGGAAAGCGCTTGGGGCCCCGTTCGCTCAGGATGACAACCCGTATTTTGCTGCGAATATCTGAGACAGGACACTAGCGGGCTCGCGGTTCCTTTTAGGTCGTCTCAGTGCTTGCGGCGAGGCTCCTTTCCTGGGGGGAGGGCACCTTGACGGAGGCCATTCCGGCGGCGGTGGTTGCCTGGATGCCCATATCTGTGTCTTCGAACGCAAGGCAGTGTTCAGGAGCGACGCCGAGGCGGGCGGCGGCAATGAGGAAGGCGTCGGGAGCCGGCTTGCTGTTGATGTAATCTTCCGAGCCGACGATGATCTGGAACTTGTCGAGCAGACCGACGGTCGTCAGCGAACTGACAACAGAGTTGCGTCTGCCGCCTGAAACCACGGCGAAGGGAATTTTGCCGTGCTGGGCCTGAATGATTTCGAGGACTTCCGGGATGACCTTCAGTTGCGGGAGAAGTTCGAAGTAGAGATCTTCCTTATGCTCGGCGAGGGACTCGACGGGCATGTTGAGGCCGTTCATCTGGTTGAGATCGGCAATGATCTCCCTGGCGGGCTTGCCTCCCCAGGCATAGAACAAGTCTTCATCGAAGTCGCAGCCCCACTCACCGAGCGCCTTTTTCCAGGCAATGTAGTGCAATGGCATAGAGTCGACAATGGTGCCGTCGCAGTCGAATAGATAGGCGCGGAACGGGCCGGCGGGCAGTTTCAGCTTCATGCGGAAGTAGGGCTCCTTTTTTGGGTTGCAGCGGCATATGGATGGTTCGAGGAAACGGTAGAGGCAGCGATGGGTAGACGGCGCTGCAAGGTGCAATTCGATCGGAGTGCGCGTGCATTCTTGCGGCGATTTGGGATTACCCGGCCGTTGCGGCTTTGGCGGGCTCGGGGGCGCAGCCGCCTTCGCCGGGCTTGGTTGGCTCCATGCGGAGGGCGTTGTTGAAGCGGTTGAAGTAGTTGAAGAGGCCGATGGCGCAGAGCAGCTCGACGATCTCGCCCTCGGAGTAGAAGCTGCGCAGCTCGGCAAATTGGTCGTCGCTGAGGGCGTGGGCGTCGCGGGTGACGGTTTCGGCGAGGCGCAAGGCCGCTTTTTCAGCGGGGGTGAAGTCGTCGCGCTGAGACCACTGGGCCAGATGAGCGAGTTGCTCATCGGTCCAGCCAAGGCCCTTGGCGAGGATGGTGTGGCTGGCGAGGCAATAGGGGGTGTCGTTGACTTGGCTGGTGCGTACGATGACGAGCTCTTTGAGTCTTGTGGAAAGGGTGCCGGTATTCAGTACCGCTCCGAAGTGGGCCTGCATGGTGGCGAAGATTTCTGGCCGGTGAGCCATGACGCGGAACATGTTTGGGACGTTGCCGCGCTGGGCGAAAGCCTTGTCGTAGAGCGCGGTCATTTCGGAGGAAACTTCACTGCGGTCAAGACGGGAGATTCGAGACATTGAGGGCTTCTCCAAGGGCAAAAACGGTACTGATTTAGCCTATCGCATCGGGGGTGTTGGCTTTTCAACGTTGGCAGTTCTACGGTTCTTCAGGCTATGCCTGGCTAGCGGAGTTTCTCATTTGCTCGCCATGGTGCAATCTGAGGAAAGATGGCGGCAGGTCTTCTTTTAGGCTGCCCATTTTTTGACGCGCAGGTCGCTCTCTGCTACCTTGGTAGTGGACAATTCAGCGCCAAACACTCCTCAGTAGCTCAATGGCAGAGCATTCGGCTGTTAACCGAAGGGTTGTAGGTTCGAGTCCTACCTGAGGAGCCAAAGAATCAATAACTTAGCTCACTTTGCGCTCTGCTTGCGCTCCGTTTCCCTGGAATGCCAGTTGAGCGACTTTGATTCCCGCGGTAGTCATCTCATCCGTTACAACGTCCCCGTAAATGTTCATGGTGGTTCTGATGTCCGCATGGCGCATCATCTTCTGTTGGACAGCAACAGAGGTGCCCACTGCGTCAAGCCATGAGCGGTGAGTGTGCCGGAAAGAGTGCGTCCCGAGATGCCCGATTTTCGCGGCCTCCGCTGCCCGCACAAGTTCCCGCCACACGCCCGTGTAGGAGTACGGGAGTCTGCCGAGTTTAATAGGGCTTGCGAAAATCCAGTCCTCTGCGCCCGAAAAGTCAGACCGTTGCTTGCAGGACTTCAGCCGTTCTAGCAATTCGCTTGTGAGACTGAATGTCCGGGCGGAACCTTCCGTCTTCACATCGGCTACAACCTGCTCCATAATGCCGCGCTGGACGCACAGCGTTGAGCCTAGCCAATCCACGTCAGCCCATCGGAGTGCAAGAGCCTCACTGAT
>Ga0181535_10004344_pt1 | contig 15861 bp, 13 predicted proteins | sample PEATcosm2014_Bin_44_FD_119774 | JGI IMG/M metagenome (GOLD analysis project Ga0181535, IMG submission 119774) | Peatland microbial communities from MTU Mesocosm Facility, Houghton, MI, USA - PEATcosm2014_Bin17_30_metaG | ecosystem: Environmental > Terrestrial > Soil > Wetlands > Peat | place... | reverse complement strand
TTAACGCAATAGAGCCAATGCCCAATCCGCCACCAATCTTCACCAGCCCAATAAGCAAAATCGGAAAGAAGGCCGTCGCCGGAACCGAGGCCAGTACCTGCGCCAGCGGCTGCACTACGCGGGCAAGCCGAGGATTAAGTCCGATCGCCACGCCCACCGGAATCGTCCACGCCGCGGAGATCAGCAGCGCTGCGTTAACCCGCAAGAAAGTGGCCGCCGCCCCTTCCAGCAGCAGGCGCAACTCCGCCCCGGTTACTGTGCTCAGCATGAACACGGCCTGCACGGCGCCCCAGCATGCCACCACCAATGCCGCCACGCCCACCGCCCATAGCGTGATGGACGCACTGCCACGCTTCTCCTGATCCAGAGAATGCACGACGCGGTTTTCCCTTTTCTCTGCCATGCGTTTAAAAATTGGCTCATCCAGCCGAGCAAAAATCCGGCCCGGAAGCGAACTGAAAAGGCTCGACCTGCGCAGCAGTTCAAGAATCGGAGACGTGACGCGTTCAGAAGACTCGACCTGTTCGAATTTGAATTTATCGCTCCATGCAATCAGCGGACGCCACACTAGCTGATCGGTAGCAACGACGATAAGAATCACAGCCGCAATGCCGCTCAAGAGCGCTTTCATATCACCGGCATACGTCGCGGTCTGAATATAGCTCCCCAGCCCCGGCAGTTGGAAGTTCCGCTCGCCCATCGTAAAGGTCTCGCAAAAAATCAACGCAAACCAGCCGCCGGCCACTGAGACAATCGAGTTCCACACCAAGCCGATCGCTGCATACGGCATCTCCAGTTGCCAGAAACGCTGCCAGCCCGAGTACCGGAAAATGCGCGTTGCCTCCACCATCTCCCTGGGAATGCTCTTCAGCGAGGAATAGAAACTGAAAGCCAGATTCCACACCTGCCCCGTAAAAATCAGCAGGATCACGCCCATTTCGATCCCCATCTGATGCCCCGGCACCAGCGCCACCATGGCCAAAACAACGGGAGGCAAAAAGCTCAGCACAGGAATGGATTGCAAAATATCCAGCACCGCGACCATCCACGGCTCGACGCGCGGGTTATAAGCAGCGACGTACCCATAAGCGATTGCAAAGGTCAGACTCAACAGGTAGGCAATCGTCATTCGTACAATCGAGTAAAACGCGTATAACGGCAGCACCCCAATCGAATTCGAAATGGGAACAACCGGGACCGGTTTGCCAAGCCAGTAGACGCCGGTGCTGACCAGGGCCAGAAAGGCTGCCAGCGCGAATGCCGCCACGGCAAGGTCCATGACGAAGGGCCATGTGCGAGCAGTAACAAGCGTGCGGGCCAGGGGATGTTGGATCTTCACTCGCCATCCTCGCTTTGAGCGGAGCCCTCATCCTTCTTTTCTGCAATTTCTTCTTCGAGCGCGTCGGGCAAAACAAACCGCCGGCGCGCCGCATCAAAGTCGAACAGCTCCGCGTAGCGCCCCCATGTAACCGCGGTCTCCATCTGCCGCAAGCTCTCCTCTTCGCTAAACTGCTCATCGAGCATATCCAGGAAGAAGTCTTCCGGTACCGTGTGATCGCTCTTGGCATCCAGAGCCCGGCGAATCTGACGCAGCAGCAGCACATTCTCTTTGGCCGCGTCGCGGAACAGTTCCTTCTGGCGCAGAATCTCCGAGTTGGCAAACTCCGTCCCGCTCGGAGTAATCGCCGCATCGCCTTCCTCAACTTTCAGGAATCCCAGCAGTTGCGCTGCATCCACAATCGGCAAGAGGTCGTCGATCTCGAAGGCAAGGTCGTCAGCCAGGTGATAGATGTCGTCGCGCCCTCCCTTGTCCAAAAGCAGTTCCAGCAAGCCGGCCACGCCGCCGGGACGTGCGTGTGGCAGCATCTGGTAGTGCATCTGCCGCTGGTCGCGCGGACGCGGCCCCGCATGCTGATCGGGCGCCTCCGCCGGCACAACGTCGGGCTTCGTGAGAACCTTGTAGATGTAGTCCACCAACTGCGTAAAGGCCTCCGACTTGCGATCGCGCGGTTGTGCAAGCTGTACGCGGAAGTCAGTCCGGATATGCCCTGGATTTCGTCCCAGAACCACGATCCGATCGGCAAGCAGCACAGCCTCCTCAATGTTATGGGTGACGATAAAGACCGCCCTCGTCGGCATAATCTTTTTTTGCCACAACTCCAGCAACTCACTGCGCAGATTCTCTGCAGTCAGTACGTCGAGCGCGGAAAAAGGCTCGTCCATGAAAAGCACTTCCGGTTCCACAACCAGCGCACGTGCGAAGCCCACCCGCTGCTTCATTCCTCCCGAGAGTTCTTTCGGATAGGCAGCTTCAAATCCGTCCAACCCCACTGTGTCCAGCATCTTCATGCTGCGTGCGCGGCGCTCTTCTGCATCAACCCCACGCGCCTGGAGCGGAGCTTCCACATTCTCAAGCACCGTCAGCCATGGAAACAGCGCAAAGCTCTGGAACACGATCGAGACATTGGTCTCGGCGCCGGAGATCGGCTTCTCGTGCCAAAAAACCTTCCCCGCCGTCGGCGTCGAAAGCCCGCTCAACATCCGCAGCATCGTGGACTTGCCCGAACCCGATGGTCCAAGCAACGCCAGAATCTCTCCCGGCAATACGCTCAGGTCCGTCGCCGAAATCACTTGAATCCGGTTCTGACTCGGTTGCGTGTAGAATTTTTCAACCTTTTCCGCCCGAATAATCGCCTCACCGGCAGAGGCAGGGGACCCGGTCAGGTTGGCGTCGATAGCTTCCTGCATCGTTCATTCTCCGCATAAAGCCGGCATTCGAATCCCGGCTGGTCGTCGTTCCTTGAGTATATGTTTTGCGTATTGCCAGCTCATGAATGACCACCCGGCCGTGCCGGCCAGCCTCCGCGCCCGGTCCCATTCTCAACTGAGTTCCTTGCTTTTAGCCTTGAATCAACCCTTGCCCCGAATCAACCCTTGATTCACCGGCCCACGCCGAGAGTATCATTGAAAAAGGCGTCTCAATTCTATGCTGTCTGTTACTCCGGTTGCCTCAGAGTCACGCTTCACTCGAGCGCCCATCCCCCAAGTAGCGACTTAGTGCGCAGGAGATTATGCCCGAAACCAAGACCAAACCAAAAGTCCTGATCGTCGATGACGAGCGTGTCATTGCCGACACGCTTTCCATGATTCTCAACCAGAGCGGTTTTGAGGCGCGCGCCGTCTACTCCGGTGAAGGCGCTCTCGAGTTGGCCCGGTCGTTCGCGCCTGACATGCTCATCTCCGATGTAATCATGGCGGATTTGAACGGAATCGATGCGGCCATCCGCATCCGCGCTCTGCTGCCCAGCATCAAAATCCTTCTCTTTTCCGGGCAGGCCGCAACCGCCGATCTGCTTGAGAAAGCCCGCACGCAGGGCTACGAGTTTGAGATCCTGGCAAAGCCCGTCCATCCCCAGGATTTGCTGAGCCGATTGCGGGCTTAGATTTCCAGGAGTTCGCTCATCTGCGCACAAATTTCAGGACCCCGAACTCGACGTCTGCGACGTCTTCTTTAGCCCAGCTTGATAAACTCACTCGGTGAGCCGTCTCATCATTAACGCAGACGATTTTGGACTCACCCCGGGCGTCAACCGGGCAATCGTTGAACTTCATCAAGCCGGCGCCCTTACCAGCACCACTCTTATGGCACGCGCTGCGGCTACCCAGGACGCGATCAGACTGTCTCAATCCTTGCCTTTACTCGGCGTGGGGTGCCACATTGTCCTCGTCGACGGCGACTCGGCGTTGCCCCCGGCCTCGATACCCACTCTTGTGCACGGCAGCAACGAACGCTTCCCAAATTCCCTGGCTCAGTTTCTCGTCCGGTTGCTGACCGGCCGCATCAGTTCGGAAGAGATTGAGGCCGAGGCCGCCGCACAAATTCGCGCTCTTCAATCTACTGGACTTCATCTGACGCACATCGATACGCACAAGCACACGCACATGTTGCCGGCGGTGCTACGACCGGTGTTGCGCGCGGCCCGGGCGGCCGGGATTCGGGCTGTGCGCAATCCGTTTGAGCCGGTTTGGGCTGTGCGCGCTACGGCCGGGGCTTCGTGGGCTCGGGCTGCCGAGGTGAACCTGCTCCGCAAGTTGCAAACCACTTGCAGCAGAATAATCGCTGAAGAGGGTTTTTCTACCACGGATGGAACCATTGCCGTGGTGGGAACCGGGGTTCTAAATGCAGCCACAATGCGGTCGCTGCTCGGCCAGCTTCCCGAGGGCACCTGGGAGCTGGTCGCGCACCCCGGATATAACGACGCCGATCTAAGCAAGGTGCGGACCCGGCTCAGGGCCTCGCGCGAGATCGAAATGAAGGCTCTCGGTGAAATTCGAGAGTTTCCAGAGATCGAACTCATCTCGTACGCCCAGTTGCGGAGCGAACCAAGTTTCACCTGATCCCGTAATCGCAGCCCTGGACCGTTTTCGCGTTCGATACTACTGTTTCAAAGCCGAATCCCAGTGCTCGTCGGCCTTCCCGTCCTTGATACGCCAGGTGTCGAACCAGGTAGTGGTGTAAGGGGCACCGTTCTTGTCCTTGAAGTGAGACGCAGAGAGTACGGTGACTAAGTCCTTCTCTGCGATAACGGCGACGATTTCACTCTTCAGCGTCCTGGAAATCGGTTTCGGTTTCACTTTCAGCACTTGCGTGAAATAGGCCACCACGCCCGCACGTCCCGACGCAGCATTCGGATTGTGTTGGAGGTATCGTTCGGTCAGATACTTATCGGCAAGCTCCCAGTGCCCGGCTTCCAACAGATCGCGATAGATTCCATAGACGACCATCTTGTTCGCCCGGAGGGTCGGATTGGAGCTCCTAAAGAGAGCCTCCGTGTTGCTGGCTGAAACGACGGGCTCCTGCCCATGCAGCAAGAAGGCCATTGTGAACCCAAAGAGGATGGTCATTAGAAATCGGGGAAAGATTCTCATCGGACGCTCACTATAAATTAACCGTTCGCATTCGAGCAACCACGGTCTCTCGATAGCTTTTTGACTTGTACTGAAGTTGAGGCATGAAGATAAACGGACTGGCGCCGCCCCGGTCCAAGTGACCACTCCCAACCACGATCATGTGGCCACGGTCCCTCGTCCGCCGCGGCGGAGGGACCGCGGAGGTTGCCGCGTTTTCCCTGCCCAGGCAGCCAATCCGAGTGCCCGGCAAGAAATCTTGGGGATTCCGGACGTACGACCACCAGATCCGCAGTTACCTTCAAGCAAACTTCAATTCATCCATCGCCCCATCCACAGGAGCGTCTGGGGCATCTCCAATTTCTTGAAGCAACCAAGGTATTGGTGTTTGGCAATCTCTTCGTTGTTGAACCGGCATCTGCATCTTCCCATCCGCGGCCAACGTCAAATAGATCGGAACCTATTCCGGCGAAGCAGATTGGTGAGCAACAATGCGTATCGGGATCACATGTTACCCCACTTACGGTGGATCGGGTGTCGTCGCCACCGAGTTGGGCATCGAACTCGCCAACCTTGGCCATCAGGTGCACTTCATCTCCTACTCGCAGCCATTCCGGCTCAACGGGCGGGAGGAGGGAATCTTCTATCACGAGGTTCCTGTCTCCAGTTATCCGCTCTTCGAGTTCCCGCCCTATGACCTTGCGCTCGCTTCCAGAATGGCGGAAGTCGCTGAATTCAATGAGCTTGATTTGCTGCATGTCCACTACGCAATTCCCCACTCGGTCAGCGCCCTGCTTGCCCGTCAAATGCTCGCCACGCGCGGGCGCCGGCTTCCTTTTGTCACCACACTGCACGGCACCGACATTACCCTGGTGGGACTCGACCGGAGCTACCTGCCCATTACCCAATATTCGATTCAGCAGAGTGATGGGGTAACTGCTATCTCCAGCTATCTAAAAGAAAAAACGGTTGAAAGCTTCGGCATGACTGGAAATATCGAGGTCATCACCAACTTTGTGAACTGCGATGTTTACACGCACATCAAGGATGAGGCGATGAGGGCCGAGACGCGCAGGAAATTCGCCGGAAGCGACGAAGCCATCCTGATGCATCTGTCGAATTTCAGACCGGTTAAGCGGGTGGTGGACGTGGTCAAGATCTTCGCCAAGGTGGCGAAGGAGTTACCGGCGCAACTGATTCTGATCGGTGACGGGCCGGACCGGTCCGCTGCCGAGTGGCTTGCGCATGACCTGGGCATTCAGGCGCGCGTGCACTTTCTGGGCAAGCAGGAGCGGGTCAACGAACTGCTCCCGCTGGCCGATATCCTGCTGATGCCCAGCGAGCTTGAGTCGTTCGGCCTGGCGGCTCTTGAGGCCATGGCATGCAAGGTGCCCTCGATCGCAACTCGAGTTGGCGGCGTTCCGGAGCTGATTGACGACGGAGAAACAGGCTTGCTTTATGAAGTAGGCGACGTGGACGGAATGGCGGACGGAGCCTTGAGTCTGCTCCGCGACCGGGAGCGGCTCAATGCGATGCGTGAAGCCGGCCGGCGCACGGCCCAGAAGCGGTTCTGCGCATCCCTTGTAGTGCCCCAGTATGTGCAGTATTACGAAAAAACCATTCAGCAGGGAGAAATGAAATCCGCGGATATTGAAACCATGTCGAGAGAAAAGGTCGGCATTCAAGGTTAGCTCTCAAGCCGGAAAACCTCTACCTTCTCTATTTGGAAGAGTTTGCACTTAACTTGAATGTTGTAACGACTTCAGGGCACTCCCCCAAGTCTAAGCCCCATCAGCAGATGACATTGACCCCAAAGTCCGGGCCTTCGGGCGGAAGTGGGGGGAATCTTGGTACGGGCCGTCCCTTTGCCTGGTACCCCGCACGCCCTGTATTTCCTGAGCCTTACCCCTTCGCCAGCTCCGCCTCAATCGCGGCCACGAGTGCAGGCGCATCCGGCTGCGTGTCCGGCTCAAACCGCCGCACCACTTCCCCCGTCCGGCTCACCAGAAACTTCTCGAAGTTCCACGTAAGCTCGGGCGCCGGGTTGGTTTCGATCCCCCACCCCGTCAATTTCTCGCGAAACGGCACCTCGCCCGCCTGCACCGCCTTCGGCTGCGCCGCGATCAGCGCCGCATAAAGCGGATGCTTCTCCGCACCCACCACCGTCACTTTGCTGAACAGGGGAAACTTCACTCCAAAATTTGCCGTACAAAAGGATTGGATCTCCGCCTCCGTCCCCGGCTCCTGCCCCTTGAAGTCGTTCGCCGGAAACCCTGCCACAACCAGCCCCGCGCCCCTGAATTGTTCATAGATCTTCTCCAACCCCTCATATTGCGGCGTCAGTCCACACTTCGACGCCACGTTGACCACCAGCAAAACCTTGCCTTGAAACTCGCCTAAGGTCGTATCTTCGCCGCTGATCTTCTTCACCGGAATGTCATAGATTCCTGCACTCATGAAACCCCTCTCCACTACCGTTCAATTTGATGCCTTTAAATCCTAAGATTCCAAACTCAGCTCAATAGCTGCTTCGCAACCTTCACATACAACTCCACGGCCTCCAGCAGTTCCTTCTTGGCCAGCTTTTCAAAAGGCGTGTGCGCAACATGGATCGATCCCGGCCCCAACAGCAGCGGAACGCCCCAATTCGTCAGTTGCGGAATATCCGTCGCGAACTTCGCCACCATCGTCGGCAATCCTTCCACTGCCCGCAACCGCACAAACTTCAAATCCAGCGTGAAGGCAACCTCCGCCAGCCCCTCTGCCGCTTCCAGCACAGCAGCACGCACCGGCGCCGAGTCGCATACCAGACGGATCAGCACCTGCGCCTCAGCGTGATCGGCAATCACGTTCGGCGCGTGCCCGCCTTGAATCTGGCCGATATTCAGCGTCGTATCGCCAGCATACTCATCCACCGGCAACTTCAACTTCAGCAGCCGGTCCAGCACCACCACCATCTTGTGCACGGCGCTCTCGCCAAGCTCCGGGTAAGCCGAATGTGCCATCTTTCCGCTCGTCTTCAGCGAAACCCTTAGCGCCCCCTTCGACGCAAGCGCCACTCGATTATCCGTCGGCTCTCCATTGATCAGAAACTTGCTCCCCTTCGGCGTCAGGTTCGCAGCCTTCGCGCCCGCCGAGTCGCGTTCCTCTCCGCTCACAAACAGCATCCCGACTTTGAATCCCTCAGTTCGCAGCACTTCCGCAGCTGCTACCTGTGCCGCAATAATCCCCTTCGCATCCGATACCCCGCGGCCATAAACAAATTCCGCGTCCTCGCTAAACGGAATATAAGGCGGAACCGTATCCATATGCGTCGAAAACACCAGGTCCGGCGTCTCCCCCGCCACGCCCGCGTACACATTCCACCGCGCGCCGCCCGTGGCGCTCTCCTCTGGTTGCTCCACCGGCGTCTTCTCCACAGCCCACCCGTGTCCGGCAAGAAAATCCGCCAGAAAATCGCCCACCGCACCCTCGTTATAGGTCGTTGACTCGATTTCGCACAATTGGCGGGTCAGCCCAATAGGATCGATGGCAGTAACTTCCTTCATATCTTTCATGATGCTGCCAGAATACCCCAACCGCCTTTGCTGAAGGGGCTTCAGCCCGTACATTGCTTCTTCAATAGCATCGAGGGCTTTAGCCCCAGAGGGAAGGGCCATTCAAACGCACCCACTACCTAAGTTCCTCGCCGCCGCGTCCAAATGTCCTCACTCGCAGATCCCCTTCTTTTCTCCCCAGGAAACCGCATCCCGCGTTCTCAACCTCCCGCGAAAGACGTACATCCAAAATCGGCACGCGCAGCCCCATGCATGATTCTGACCAGTGTTTGCGCGTAGAATGAGGAGTGGAATGAGCGCCACTTTCGCATCCACCCTACCTGGCCATCGTCAGCAAATCCCGGTATTGCGCACTCTGGATTTGGCCGGCCCCGCTGGCCGTCTCGAAGCCCTTTTGAACGAAGGCACTCCCAACGCTCAATTTGCCGCGCTCGTCTGCCACCCTCACCCCCTCCACGGCGGCAGTCTCCACAACAAGGTTGTCTACCACGCCATGAAGACCCTCAACGATCCTGCCTGGGGGTTCGCCTTTCCCGTTCTGCGCTTCAACTTCCGCGGCGTCGGCTTCAGCCAGGGAACGCACGACGGGCGAGCCGAAACCGCCGAAGTCCTGGCCGCTCTCAGCTGGCTTGAAGCCGAATACCACCGCCCGCTCATCGCCATCGGCTTCAGCTTCGGCGCAGCCATGGCGCTCCATGCATGTTGTTACCCGCAATCCCGTCCCAATGTCCGCGCTCTCGTCGCACTCGGACTGCCCACTGAAACCGACGGCCATAACTACCGCTACCCATCCCTGCAAAACTGCACCATTCCCAAGCTCTTTCTCAGCGGCGACCGCGACCAGTTCGCACCGCCCGCTCAATTGGAGCAGGTGGCCTCCTCCGCTGCCGATCCCAAACGTCTGGTGCTCCTCCCCGGCGCCGATCACTTTTTTACCGGTCACCTGCCTGCGATGCAGTCATCGCTCGCTGGCTGGCTCAAGGAGCAATGTTCATGACCCCGGCCAGCGATACCGCTTTCGACTTGCTGCACTCCACGGCGACTGAAATTTTCACCGGCGCCATCAAGGCCTGCAACATTGCCTCCGCGTTCGACCGCCGCCTGCGCTTCGAAGGCGATACGCTCCACCGACTCCTGCCCGACGGCAGCGGCCCAGCCTCCATCGACCTCTCCAGCTACAAGCGCATCTTCGTCATCGCGCTCGGCAAAGCCGCCGGCCCCATGCTCGATACTCTTCTCGAGCGCATGAAGCGCCGCAAAGGCCTGCGCGGCGTCTGTTGTTACCACGAGATTCCCAAGCGCCGCAACTGGCGCATCCGCTACTTTGAGGGCGGCCACCCGCTGCCCAATGAAGATTCATTCGCCGCCTCCCGCGCTGCGCTGGCCCTGCTCAAGAAAGCAAAGAAAGACACACTGGTCTTCTTCCTCATCTCCGGCGGCGGTTCCGCCATGTTCGACCTTCCCCTCGACCCGCAAATCACCCTCAAAGAAACACAGGCCTTTCACCAGGCGCTGCTTTCCTCCGGCGCTCCCATCCACGAAATCAACACCCTCCGCAAGCACTTCTCCGCCGTCAAAGGCGGACGCCTGGCCATGGCCGCGCCCGATGCCGCCAAGGTCAGCCTCCTGCTCCCCGACGTTCCGCTGCGCTCGCTCGACGCGCTCTCTTCCGGCCCCTCGTCACCCGACCACTCCACCGTCGCCGATGTCCGTGAGCTGATCGCGAAGTACAGCCTGGCTCCCAAGTTCCCGCCCTCCGTACGCGCCTTCTTCGAGCGCACCGATCTGCCCGAGTCGCCCGGCAATAAAAGCTGGCTCCCTCCGTTCTTCCCCAAACTCACAAAACCCGACGCTGCGCCAACCCGCCGCGTCACCTCCGCCGCCTCCATGTCCGACGAGGACCCCGCATTCCGCGATTCAGTCTTCGAGATTCTGCTGTCCAGCCACGACCTGGTTGAAAGCGCCCGCGCCCTTGCCGAAAAGGCCGGCTATCGCACCGTAGTCGACAACAGCTGCGACGACTGGGACTATGCCGACGCCGCCCGCTATCTGCTCGGACGCTTCCACGCCCTGCGCGCCATCCATCCGCGCCTCTGCCTCATCTCCGTCGGCGAAGTCACCGTCACCATCGACCGCACGCCCGGCGCCGGCGGCCGCAATCAACAGTTCGCTATGTTCTGTGCCCTCGAGCTTGAGAAATATCAAGGCGAGCATCTCACCGTGCTCAGTGCCGGCTCCGATGGCATCGACGGCAATACCCGATCCGCCGGCGCCATCGCCGATCCGACCACCGTCGCCCGCGCGCACACCTTCGGCTTCCACCTCAAAGAATCCCTCGCCGCCTTCAACGCATGCCCAATGTTCACGGCGCTCGGCGACTCTGTCGTCACCGGCCCCACCGGACAAAACCTCCGCGACCTGCGTCTCCTCATCGCGGAAACAGACTCGGTCCTATGAATCCAGCGAGGAGCAGGTGACCCCGGTCTCGATTCTGAGACCGGGGATGAATCAATTCCACCCCGCTGCCCCGCGAAGAAAACTCCATTTCACCCCTACAACCGCTGCGCCGATGCAATAACATTGCTTTCACATTCAAGTTGTCTCGAATAGGATTGGTTCGTGCCTCGAAAAGCCTCCCGCAAGACACCCCCCAAGACGCCCGACATCCGTACCGTCGCGGCTTTGGCTAAGGTGTCCATCGCCACCGTCTCCCGAACCATCAACGGCTCGCCCCTTGTCAGCGAACGCCTCTCCAAGCGCGTCTGGCAGGCCATCAAGCAGTTGAATTACTTTCCCAACACCCACGCCCGCACCCTCGTCTCCGGCCGCAGCCGCCTCTTCGGCATCATCGTTGAAAACATCACCAACCCCTTCTTTCCCGAACTCATTCAGAGCTTTGAAGAAATCGCCGTCGCCCACGGTTATGAGATTCTGGTCAGTTCCTCAAACAGCGATCCCATTGTTCTCACCAACTGTGTCCGCCGCATGTTAGAGCGCAAGGTCGAGGGCGTGGCCGTCATGACCTTCGGGGAAGAAGAACCGGTGCTCGACCAGCTCATGTACCGCAGCGTGCCCATCGTCCTTGCAGAGTTCAAGCTAGACGACCCCAAGGCAAGCACCATCTTGCTGGACTACTCGACCGGCATTCACGCCGCGGTCAATCATCTGGTCAAGCTCGGCCACAGCAAGATCGCCTTTCTCGCCGGCCCTCACAAGCTCCATTCCGCCATCACCCGCGAAAACGACTTCCGCACCGCAATCCAGGCAGCCGACCTTGCAATCCAGAAGAAATGGATCATTGAGTGCGACCACACGCTCAAGGGAGGCGTCGCCGGCTTCGGCCAACTGCGGGCGCTCGCCACGCGCCCTACGGCCATTGTCTGCTCCAACGACATGATCGCCATCGGCGTCCTGCGTGCCGCATACATGGAGGGCCTCCGCGTCCCCCACGACCTCTCTGTCATCGGCCTCGACGACATTGACTTCGCCGAGTTCACCCTGCCCCCCTTGACCACCATCCGCCTCTCCCGCTCCGACCTCGCGCACGCCGCCTTTGAAGCTCTCCGCCAGCAGGCAGAAACCCCTAACGTCCCAAACCTCAAACGCGAATTCCTCGTCTCCACCAGCCTCGTTGTCCGCGGATCAACCGCCGCCCCGCCAACTTCCGCCCATGAGAAAAGGCCGCAATAAGCGGCCTCCTCAAATCACCATCCTCTAATCACTACCCATTAACCACGAACCGCTGCCACGTCCGCCTCTTCCCGTATTGCCGCAATCTCTGCGCGCGTCTCGTCTGCCGCCTTGCGCCGATCCGTATACACGCGCGGCTCGCCAAACCGCAAATCCGCCTCGAACCCGCCCACGCCCAGCACCTTCCATAGATGGTTCACAAACGTCTCGTCGCCATACCAGCAAAGCTCGCGCTCCGGCGTCCCGTCTGCCACCGTATAGCTCACCGTTGCCGTCGTAATCGGCACGCCCAGCGACGTTGCTGGATCAATCAGCCGCGAGTGAAACCGGATCACTTCGCTCCCGTCCGTACTCGTTCCCTCAGGAAACAACAGCACCGGAATCGGAATCGGAAGCTTCAGCCGCTCCGTCATCTGCTCCGCCACTGAGTTGGCGCTCGCCAGGCTCGATCGGTCTACGAAAATCGTTCCACCGCATCGCGCCGCCTTCCCGAAAAACGGCCAGCCTCCAATTTCGATCTTGGCCACAAAAAAGCACGGCATCACCGCTGACAAAACCAGAATGTCGATGTAGCTCAGGTGATTCGCAACCACAAGTCCGTGCGTCGGCGGCTGCCCTTCAACCCGATACGCAATGTCCAGGCTGGCTGCCATTCTGCGCGCCGTCTGCTGAATCCAGAGTGCGCGCCGCTCCAGCGTTAGTGGACCGCTCAACCGCAGAAGCTGAAACCGCACAATGCATAGAATGATTTCGAACCCCAGCGCCGCAGCACGCCGGACCCTCCGCAGCGTCATTGCGTCAGCGGAGCAAGAAACCGATGGCGCGCAGCCGGCGAAATCGTCTTCAGATCGAGCAATGTCAGGAAATCGATGGTGCCGAACTCGCGGTCCCAGGCCGGCGGCGCCGCAATCCGCGCACCAATCGCCAGATAAGTCTTCAAGAGCTTGGGTATCTTTACCGAAGTATTAGGATGAGTTCGCATTTCCTGCCGGGCCGGCGGCTGTGCGCCTTGGCCTTCCTGCTCGCCAGGGCAAGCGTAGCGCGCGGTCGGCACCGTCTCAAACTCCGCCGCCACCTTGTAGTGTTCAAGCTGGCGATACACCTGCCAACCCTCCGCCGGGTCAGTGGAATTCAAGCTAGAGCAGCCGATCAACGTACGCAGCCCCATGTCGTTAGCATACTGCGCGATCCCTCTCCACAACAAGGTCAGCACCTCGGGCGTCCTGTGCTCGCGATCGATTGACGCCCGTCCCAGCTCCAGAATTCCCTCCCGAAATGCCTCATACGGCGCAAGCTTAAACTCCTGCTCCGAGTAGTAGCCAAGATTCCGTCCCGCCGACGCACCCGATTGCATCCGGTACGTGCCCACGATCTTCCGGCTCACCTTGTCTTCCACCAGCAGGTGCTCGCAGAAAAGATCGAACGCATCGCTGTCCAAGCCGGTCTCGTACGAGCTCTCCAGCCCCTCGCCAAGTTCGATATTGAAGACCTTGAATCGCAACCGGCAAGCTGCATCGCGATCCTCCACCGTCTCGGCCATACGCAGCCGGTACTGCCCTACCTCAGCATGAACGCGCGGCCTCTCCACCTCGAGCGGCAACGGTGTTGTCTGAATTGGAGTCGAGGTTTCCACCAGAGCGGTGGACCTATGTGCAAGGTGCAGTGGCTCATTCTCGAAGACCTGCGTATTCACACCAGCAGTATCCGTGCATCATCGTGAACGCACAGTCAACCTGCTGCAAAAACAGTGCAAATATCTTGTGAAAGCTTTAACCTCGCTGCAACAATTCAGGCGCACATCTGGACGAATCTTCCTGAAACTATATCTTGCCACCAAGAGTATTCACCGCTATAAATTGATTCATGAAGACGATCAAGCCCCCGATTGCCGCCGCCGAACTGACCCTCATCTTTCCCGCCGCACTCTTCATGGCAGCGCTCGTCGTGCGCAGCTTGCAGCCCCTGCAGTACGAACCAGCGCACACCGCGCAACGCATCGTGGACTGGTACGCCGCGCGCGTTCACCTCGGTCTTTGGGTGCTGCTCATTGCCTTTCCATTGATTGTGCTGACAACCGGATGTGTCACGCTCTTGAGCGCATGGAACAGCAACGCTGAACTACGACAGGCCACGCTCCGCACCGTCGCCGCCTTGCGTGCCAACCTTGCAACACTCTTCGTAGCCGTTGCAGCCCTGGCCGCCGGCATTATCCTCATCATCGTTGCCCTGCACATGCTTGCCGGCTGATAAACAGTCGCCCGATGTCGGCTTCGATCGACTCAAAAAAGCGAACGGCCGGGAGTGCACTGCTCAAGCCCACTTCCACCCCGGCCGTTCGAGGAGGCCACAGAATGTTCTCTGTCGTCTTGTTTCCAACTCTGCCACAAAAGCCGCTAATTCTCTGCAAACCCCACCAGTGGAAATCCCCCACCCGTCCACATTTGGAACCGCGCAAGGAAAAGGGGCAAGTCTCCCCGCGCCCAACGAAAAATCTCAGGTTGTGGATAAAGCCCAACCCGAAGCCCTAATTACTAACCACGAGTCCCTATTGCTTTAGTCCATTGGGCCCTAGTAGTTAAGATTCTGCCGCAGCCACCGCTCCACCTCTGCTACGCTCATCCCCTTGCGCGCGTGATAATCCTCCACCTGGTCGCGCCCAATCTTGCCCAGGGAGAAATACCGCGACTCAGGATGCGCAAAATAAAGTCCGCTCACGCTCGACCCCGGCCACATCGCAAACGACTCGGTGATCTCGATCCCCGTCTTCGCATTCACGTCCAGCAGCCGCCACAGCGTGCCCTTCTCCGTGTGATCGGGGCAAGCCGGATAGCCCGCCGCCGGCCGAATCCCCCGGTACTTCTCGTGGATCATCTCTTCGTTGCTCAACTTCTCCCCACGCCCATAGCCCCACTCGTCCCGCACCCGTTTGTGCAAGCACTCGGCAAACGCCTCGGCCAGCCGATCCGCAATCGCCTCCGCCATAATCGCGTTGTAGTCGTCATGCTTCGCCCTGAACCCGTCGCAAAGCTCCTTCAACCCAATCCCGCTCGTCACCGCAAACGCGCCAATGTGATCCGGCAGTCCTGTCTCCTTCGGCGCAATAAAGTCCCCCAGCGACCGGCAAGGCTCGTTTCCTTCCTTGTTCGCCTGCTGGCGCAAAAAGTGGAACCGCTCCACGACCTTCGCACGCGTCTCATCCGCGTACAACTCCACATCGTCGCCCACGGCATTCGCCGCAAACAGCCCATACACGCCGCGCGCCGTAATCAGCTTCTCCGCGATCATCCGATCCAGCAGCGCATTGGCCTCCGCAAAAATCTGCCGCGCCTGCTCTCCCTGCCGCTCGTCCTGCAATATCCGCGGATAAACCCCCTTCAACTCCCATGTGTGGAAGAAAGGCGTCCAGTCAATAAACTCCCTGAGCGTCGCCAGCGGAAAATCCTCCAGCACTCGCACACCCGCAAACTCGGGCGTCGACAAGTCCTCTGTCCGCCACTTGATCGGCGTCCGCCGCGCCCGCGCCGTCTCCAGCGAAACCAGCTTTTGCTGCGGCCCGGAGTGCATCTTGCGCAGCTTCTCATATTCCGCTCGATGCTCGGCCACAAACGCCGGCTTACCCTCTTCGCTCAGCAGGCTCGTCGTCACCGGCACGGCCCGGCTCGCATCCAGAACGTGCACCACCGGCTCGCTATAGTGCGGCGCAATC
>Ga0181535_10004341_pt1 | contig 15867 bp, 12 predicted proteins | sample PEATcosm2014_Bin_44_FD_119774 | JGI IMG/M metagenome (GOLD analysis project Ga0181535, IMG submission 119774) | Peatland microbial communities from MTU Mesocosm Facility, Houghton, MI, USA - PEATcosm2014_Bin17_30_metaG | ecosystem: Environmental > Terrestrial > Soil > Wetlands > Peat | place... | reverse complement strand
TGAGACTGCACCGGCAGGGCCGAATTCGCCGGCCAGTTCCCATTGACGAAGGTTCTTCGAGCGATAGAAGCGGACCTTGTGGAGCCTTGGGAGCGCGACCACCATGACCCAGCTTTTGGTGGCCGTGTGCCAAAAGACTTTGGGGTCGCGGAAATCTTTGAGGTCCAGATCGAGGATGGGATTGCCGGGGTATTTTGTCCAGGTGGCTCCGCCGTCGCGGCTGAAGGCGATGTTCTGGGTTTGCTTCTCGGTCGATGATCCGGTGTAGATGGCGACAAGACAGCCGAGAGTCGTTTGGTCGGCGTCGCCACAGAGGCCGCTTGAATTATCGCGGTCATTCACGGTGGAACCACTGAAGATGGCGATTCCATTTTCTTCGTGAAGGGCGATGGGGAGCTGCTTCCAGCGGATGAGGTCGGGCGAGACGGCGTGACCCCAGCTCATGTGGCCCCACTCGTCGCCGACGGGGTTGAGCTGGAAGAAGAGATTGTACTGGCCGTTGAGGAAGATGGGGCCGTTGGGATCGTTGATCCAGTTGGGCGGCGCGCTGAAGTGGAGTTGCGGCTGCCAGGCGGCAATGGTTGAGGCAGCGGGGGCAGCGGCGTCTATTGGTGCGGAGGGCTGTTGGGCTGCGGCGCTCGCGGCTGAGGTCACGGCAAATGCAAGGAGGACGATCCCTGAAAGACGAGTTGGGGAAAAGAGGGGACTGTGATCTTGAATGTTGGTTGGCATGAGAGGGTCGCTCTTCCTCATCAGATCACACTGGGGCGATGTTCGTGCAAGCGGTAGGCCCATGCTAAGCGCGCTCTGCGAATAAACCCCATCGCTCGGATTAGACTGGAGGAGAGCACACGCATGAAAGATTCGATACACGTATCCAAAGAGAATTATTTGAAAGCGGTTCTTGAGGCTGAGGCCGAGGGGCGGCAGGTAATTCCGGCAATGCTTGCGCACTGGCTCGAGGTTTCTGCGCCTGCGGTGACGATGGGGCTGAAGCGGCTGAAGCGGGATGGATTTGTGCTGGTGGGCGAGGACGGCATTGTGCGGCTGACGGCCTCGGGGCGCGAGACGGCGTATCGCACGGCGCTGCGGCACCACTTGATCGAGCGGATGCTGAGCGAAGTTTTCGGGATGGAGTGGCACGAGATCCACGAAGAGGCGGAGCGGCTGGAACATGCGGTCTCGCCGGCCTTCGAGGCCAAACTCAAGGAAAAGCTGGGCGAGGGCGGGGCGTGCCCGCACGGGAATGCGGTGCTGCCTGAGAATCCCGTGGAGCGTAAACGGCGGGGCGAGGTGCAACTGTCCGAGGCGGCGGAGGGACGGCGCTATACGGTCGCAAGCCTGCACGAGCGCGATCCGAAGCTGCTGCTTTTTCTGCACCAGGCGGGGATCGGGCCCGGGAAGAGCCTGCGGGTGAAGAGCCAGAACTACGACCAAACTGTTTCGATTGAGATATCTACAGGAGATTGCATTCTGGGGCGTCCGGCGGCAGAGGCGGTTTGGCTGCGGACGGGAGATTGATGTAATTAAATATAAGAAAAAATATTAACTATGATTAATAGCTTGTGGCATACTTGGGTTGAAGAGTTCCAGTGCCTCTTCTCTTGCACTATGGCCACAGAATTCAAAATTCCCGCTGAGCCCATCGAGCCCTCCTTGCCGGAGGTGCATTCGACCGTGCGCGTTTCGCAATCGCCGATCTACTGGCGGCGGTTGCTGGGATTTCTGGGACCGGGATTTCTGATTTCCGTGGGGTACATGGACCCCGGTAACTGGGCAACGGACATTGCGGGCGGATCGCGCTTTGGGTACACGCTGCTGTTTGTGATTATGGCGTCTAACCTGACGGCGATCTTGCTGCAGAGCCTGAGCCTGAAGCTGGGCGTGGCGACGGAGCGGGACCTGGCGCAGATTTGCCATGAGGCCTATGGGCGCAAGGTGAGCTTTGCGCTGTGGATTGGCGCGGAGATTGCGATTGCGGCCTGCGACCTGGCCGAGGTGATAGGGTCGGCGATTGCGCTGAACCTGCTGTTTCACATTCCGCTGTTTTACGGAGTCCTGATTACAGGGCTCGATGTGCTGCTGATTCTGCTGCTGCAGCGTTGGGGGTTCCGCTACGTTGAAGCGCTGGTGATGGCGCTGATCGGGACCATTATTGCGATGTTCGGGGTGCAGATGTTTCTGTCGCGGCCGGAGTACTGGCCGGTGCTGCGCAACCTGTTCATTCCATCGGTCTCGATTGTTACCAATCCCGACATGCTCTACATTGCGATTGGGATTCTGGGCGCGACGGTGATGCCGCACAATCTTTACCTGCACTCGTCGATTGTGCAGAGCCGCAACTACGAGCGGACACCGAAGGGCAAGCGCGAAGCCATCTTTTTTGCGAACGTGGATTCGGCGCTGGCGCTGACGGTGGCGCTGTTTGTAAATGCGGCGATTCTGATTGTGGCGGCGGCGGTGTTTCATCGCCGGGGGTTGTTCGAAGTGGCGGCGATTCAGGATGCCTACAAGCTGCTGAGCCCGCTGTTGGGCGCGGCCGGGGCGAGTACGCTGTTTGCCGTGGCACTGCTGGCCAGCGGACAAAACTCTTCGATTACCGGCACGCTGGCAGGGCAGGTGGTGATGGAGGGTTTCATCCACCTGAAGGTTTCTCCGTGGATGCGGCGCATGATTACGCGGACGCTGGCGATTATTCCGACGATCATTGTAGTGGCCGTTACCGGCGAGCGGGGAACGGAGAAGCTGCTGATTCTGAGCCAGGTGATCTTGTCGCTGCAGTTGAGTTTTGCGGTGGTGCCGCTGGTGATGTTTACGGGCAGCCGCAAGTGGATGGGCGAGTTTGTGAATGCGCGCTGGTTGCAGGTGCTGGCGTGGACGACGGCGGCTGTGATTGCTGGACTGAATGCGTGGCTGCTGATTGAAACCGCAATGGGTCGCTGAGCGCCCGGTTCCCCTGGGAGGTTCGCATGGAACGCATGGATCGGATCCGGTATGTCCCTGTCTTTTTTCTGATATTAACCATAATTAACTCAACTCCGCTCCGGGGTCAGAGTGGGACATCGAGCGCTATCTCGGGAACAGTAGAGGACCCGACGGGCGCGGCGCTGGCCGATGCCGCCATCACGGCCAATGAGGTCGATACCAAGGCCGTCCGCGCTGTGCAAACCGACCCTAATGGCCGTTTCCTGTTCTCTCAGGTCAATCCCGGAACCTACACCGTCACCGTCGCAGCGACGGGCTTCACCCAGCAAACTTCACGACCGATTGCGGTCGAAGTCGGCCGTACAGCGACCCTCAATTTCAATCTTGCTGTTTCTGCGGCCTTGCAAACCGTTGAGGTCGATGCGGAGCAGGCGTTGCTCACCCTTGAAAACCCCAACACCACGACCACCATCGAATCCAAAACCATCTCCAACCTGCCCAACGCCGGCTCGGACCTCACTTTCGTAGCCCAGTTTGCCCCCGGTGCACTGATGAACACTGCCGGCTCCTCCAACGACAACAAAGGCCCCGGCGGCTACGGCAACGTTGAGTACAACGGTCTCCCCGCAACCTCGAACGGTTACATCCTCGACGGCTACGACACCAACGATCCCTGGCTCGGCCTCAACATCGGCCTCTCCACGAATCTCGTTCTTGGCCTCGATGCGGTTGATCAGGCCACGGTGAATACCAACTCCTACTCCGTCGATCAGGGCCGCTATGGCGCCTCGCAGGTGAACTACTTCACCAAATCGGGAACGAACAAGTTTCACGGCGACGTCTACGAGCTGTGGGATGGTTCGCACTTCAGCGCAGAAGACTATTTCCTCCATGCCAACGACACGCCGGGCAACATTACCCCGAAGCCGCGCTCCAATGTGAACCATTTCGGCTACGGCGTGGGCGGGCCCATCCGGCCCAATAAACTTTTCATTTTTACAGCCTATGAGGGGGTCCGCATTGCACTTCCCATCGTCTCGCAGGCCGTCGTGCCATCGGCCGCCTACCAGCAATACGTGCTCAGCCAGCTTCCGGTCGGAGGCGTAGATCCGATCACCGGAATCAATCTCCCCCCCGAGCCTGCGGAGGTGCCATTCTATAAGTCGATGTTTGCCCTCTATACCAACACAGCGGGAACCGCCATCCCCGTTGATACTTGCCCCCTCGCGAACGGCGTGGGCTGCGCCAACCGGCGCGAGGAGTCGCTCCAGAACAGCGACCACGAAACTGTGTTTGTCGTCAAAATCGACCACACCATCAACGCCGCGAACACCATCTGGTACCGTTTTCAATCGGACACCGGCCTGCAGGCCGCATACACCGATCCCATCAATGCCATCTTCAACTCCTATTCTCCGCAGCCGCAGTACACGCTTGTCGCCGGCTACACACACATCTTCCGCCCCAATCTCGTCAATCAGTTCAATCCTGGCGTGAGTTGGTACTCGAGTATCTTTGAGCCCAACAACTACGCGCAGGTCCTCGATACTTTTCCCATCGTGCTCACTGCAGGCGGCAATGAAGCTCCTTTTACAGCCATCGGTGGCGATGACAACACGCTTCCTCAGGGCCGCAAGGTCACGCAATGGCAGATCAACGACAACCTGGACTGGATTCGCGGGAAGCAGGAGTACCGGTTCGGCATCAACACCCGCCGCGTCGACGTGAGCGACTACGATCTGGGCGAGGGAAGCGTGCCCACCGCTGTCTATAACGATCTGGCTGAGTTTACCTACGGCGCAGCCTACACAGAGAGTGAGACCTTCCCCATCTCATTCAAGGAGCGAGTATCGTTGGGCAATCTCGATCTCTATGCGATGGATACCTATAAGCCCACGTCCACAGCCACATTCATCGTCGGCATGCGAACCACCTTCAATACCAATCCCGTCAACAAGCAACACCTCTTTGCACGCCCCGCCGGCTCATTTCTCGATCTCTCGCACTCCGTCGATCAGCCGCTCGACCAGGCCATTCAGACCGGGGTGCGCGCTTTGTTTCCCTCCACGCCACTGCTGGTGTGGCAGCCCCGCGCCTCCCTTGCTTACCAGGTCAGACCAGGAACCGTAATTCATCTCGGATTCGGTGTCTTTAACGACATTATTCCAGCCCAGATTGCCGATCTCGCCGCCACCAACGCACCCAACGCAGCCACCTTCGTCGGTGGGATCGGAGGCCAGGTGGGCGGCCTTGCCATTGCGCCCGGCGTCCCCAACAGCGCCGCCGGCGCGGCCTCCGCCGCTAACCAACAATTCCAGTCGCTGTTCAAGGCTGGTGGGCCGCCGTGCGCAGGAATCACCGCCGGCGAGCCAACTTGCCCTCTTGCCGTCAGCCTCAACACCTTCCCCACGGGCACGCTCAAGACGCCCTATTACTACGAGTACAACTTCGGCGTCGAGCAAAAGCTGAACGCGCACGGCGCAGTCCGCATCGGCTATGTGAGCACGCGGGGCCTCCACGAGCCGTTTCAAGCCGGCTTGAACGGCTACCAGACGATCTGCGCCGGCTGCTTCACGCCCTATCCCTACCAGCAGCCGCTCGACCAACGGTTCGGCAACGTCAATGAGTTTCGCACCGACGCCAGCAGCAACTACGCCGGCCTGCAAACCAGCCTCACGGAGCAGCTCCACTCTTTCATCCTCAACGCAAACTACACATTCAGCCATTGTCTCGACGAAGTGTCCAACGGCGGCCTGCTCCCCTTTTCCACGCAGGGCATTCTGAGCCCGCTTCCCGGCGAGCTAAGCAGCCAGTACAGCAACTGCGACTACGATGTCCGCCAAAACCTCTCCGCCTACGGTATCTACCAGATTCCTTTTGCATCGAAGCATCTTCTGTTGCGTGCCGTCTTGAGCAACTGGTCATTTTCCGAGACGGTCTTCCTCCACAGCGGTCTTCCGTTCTCTGTCCTCAGCCAGCCTTACACGGCGAACGGCAAGGGCGTCTTCCAGGCTGTCGGCCCGCAGTTTGCCAATCGAGTTCCCGGCCGGCCGCTCTATCAAAAATCTCCGGTCGCCGGCGTCACCATCCCTGGAACGCGGCAATGGCTCAATCCCAATGCGTACATATCCGTGGTCGATCCCACCACCGGCGACTGCACTGGCGTCGCCTTTGGCGCGCCCGACACGCCTGCCCTTTGCCAGTTTGGCGACGCAGGCCGCAATAGCGTGCGCGGCCCGCACTTTACTGACTCCGACATTTACCTCTCGCGCAAGTTTCCCATCTGGGAACAGATATCAATGCGCTTCGATGTGCAGATGTTCAACGCCTTCAACCATCCCAACTTTTCATTGCCAAGCAGTGTGCAGGCCGGCGTGCCCGGCGATTCCATTCCGCCCGCATTTGGGACTCTCCAAAGCACGATCTCACCTCCAACGGGATTGCTGGGCGTTGGTCTAGGGGGAGATAGTTCGCCGCGCATGATTGCCTTTCAGGCCAGGATCGAGTTCTGACATCAGCTACTATGTGACGATGCACCTTCGATGCGCAGCGGAGATGCAGGCCAGCGACCGCGCGACTACGGAGCGGACGGGGTGGCGTCGATTGACTTGATGTGGGTGGCGGTGGCGGTGAAAAGGGCAGGGATAAGGGAACAGGGAACTGCTGTTTGAAGATCAATACTGCGAGTAATTTTGCGCTATTTTTCGGCGCGGAATGTTTTTCCGAGTTCGTTCTGCGCGAGCCGGAAATAATGGCGAAAGTTGTAGAGCAGGGGTGACCACTTCTGCGGATCGATGTAGTTGTCGCCGACGATCAGGTCGTCTGCAACATGGACGCGAACCACTTCGACCTCGGCGGCTACACCGCCGCCGACCTGCTGGAGGCGATCTCCGCTCATCTTGTGGAGGCGTGTCACGCGCGCTTCAAGATGAACGGAGCACTCGCGAGCGCGGGCCGGCTTTACGAGTTCGCTTGCCAACGGCGTGAGTCCGGCCGCGGCGAATTTGTCGGCCTCGAAACGAAACTGCTGAGCTTTGATTTTGGGGACTGGATTTTTGCCTGTCAGTGGCGCCAGTTTTTCGACGGCTTGCCATAGCTCCGGTGCGGGCAGATTCACGACGCATTCGGGATGCCGTTCCAGATTCTCCGCTGTTTTGGTTTCGTCCAGAAGGCCGAGCATGATTGTCCATCCGAGAGCCCAAAAGGACGACATCGGCGCGAGGTTGGTGCTTCCATTTTCGTTGAGCGAACTGATCAGGGCTACCGGCGTTCCAAAATAAAGGATCTTGGGTTCGATGGTGCGAAAGACCGATTCTGTCATTTTGCCTCTCTCGATTTCTATCTACGATGCTCGACGCATTCCTGTCGTATTGTGCGGGTCGAGAGGGCAGGTTCTCTGTATAGGACTGCACACAGTTTCACCAGGATTGCGCGGAAGTCTCGAAAGGTACTGTCGTGCGGAGAAAACGCGGCAGCAGCGGCGTTCTCGCTGACTTTCGGTTGCTGACCCGCTAGTATTAATGCGATGCAAGTTCTTTCAGCAGCGGAGATGCAGGCGTGCGACCGTGCGACTACGGAGCGGTACGGGGTGGCGTCGATTGACTTGATGCGGGCTGCCGCGGCGGCGGTGGCGGCGTTTGCGCGGGAGGAGTTCAAGCAGGCGCGGCGGGTGACGGTGCTGTGCGGGCGAGGCAACAACGGCGGCGATGGCCTGATGACGGCTTGGCTGCTCGCGGATGCCGGTCTCGACGTAACGACGGTGCTGCTGGGCGAGCCGGATGGGCTGAAGGGAGATGCGGCCGAGGCCTGGGCTGAGCTGACCAATCCGGAGCGCGGCAGGATTCATGTGGTGACGGTGGCCGAGGAGCTGGCGCGGCTGAAGAAGGCTCTCGATACCGACCTGATTGTGGACGCGGTGGTGGGAACGGGATTCAAGCCGCCTCTGAAGGGGTTGGCGTTGGCGGCGTTGAAGTGGATGAAGGCAAGCAAGGCGCCGGTGCTTTCAGTGGATCTGCCTTCGGGATGGGCGGCGGATTCGATCGCTGCCGGCTCGGAGACCCCGACATTTCCTTCCGACGCGGTGATTACTTTTACTGCGCCCAAGCCGGCACATGTGTTTGGGCAATTGACGCGGCGGTGGGAACAGCCACTGGTGGTTGCGCCGATTGGGTCGCCGGAGGGGGCGATTGTTTCCGCGCTGAAACTGCACTGGGCGGGATCGGCGATGGCGATGGCGCAGGCGCCGCGGGCCGCTGCTGCCAACAAGGGACAGTTTGGGCATGTGCTTGTGGTGGGCGGCACATTTGGAACGGCGGGCGGCAAGGCGGGCGCGCCGGCGATGTCGGCCCTGGCGGCGCTGCGCGTCGGCGCGGGGTTGGTGACGGCGGCGGTTCCTGCGCCGGCGTTGGCGGTGGTGTCGGCGATTGCGCCGGAGCTGATGACGTGGCCGCTGGAGGCGAGCGCAGCGGGTGCGATCTCCGATGTGAATCTTGCGCCGGAGCGGGTGACGGCGCTGATGGCGGGCAAGACGGTGTTGGCGATAGGGCCGGGGCTGGGGCAGTTGCCGGAGACGGTGAAGTTTGTGACCGGATTGCTGGCGGAGACGAAGATGCCGGCGGTGATCGATGCGGATGCCTTGAATATTCTGGCGGCGAAGCCGGTGCTGCTGGCGAAGCTGGCCAAGGGACGGACGCTGGTGCTGACGCCGCATCCGGGCGAGATGGCGCGGCTGACGGGAAAGACAGTGGCAGAGGTGCAGGCCAAGCGGCTGGAGACAGCGCGGACCTTTGCCGAGAGGCTGAATGTGACCGTTGTGTTAAAAGGCGCGCGGACGCTGATTGCGCATCCTAATGGTCAGGTTGCTGTGAATACGACGGGAAACCCGGCGATGGCGAAGGGCGGCAGCGGCGATCTGCTGACGGGCTTGATTGCGGGGATGATGGCGCAGTATCCGGGCGAGGTGGCGCAGGCGGTGGAGGCGGCGGTCTATCTGCACGGGCTGGCGGCGGACATGGCGGTCGATGAGGGAGACGAGCACACGCTGTTGGCCACGGATAGTTTGCGTCAGCTTGGACGGGTTTTCCGCTTTCGAGTTCGAGGGGCGAACGGGTATGTTTGGTTGCAGGGACTGCCCGCTGATGCTTTAGCGGCGGTTTCGCACGAGGGCTCGCAATGACCGATGCAGCAGGCACAATACACGAGTTCACGACCAAGAGCGGCGCGGACACGATTGAAGTGGGGCGGAAGCTGGCGCGCCTGCTGAAGCCGCCTCAACTGCTGCTGCTGCGCGGCGACCTGGGTACGGGGAAGACGACGCTGGTGAAGGGCATTGCCGAGGCGCTGGACGCGGCCGAGGCGGACGAGGTGACCAGCCCGACGTTTACGCTGCTGCATGAATACGACGGCACGCAAGACGCCAAGCCGGTGAAGCTCTTTCACCTGGATGTGTACCGGCTGGAAGGCGAGCGGCAGTTGGAGACGCTGGGACTGGATGAGTTGCTGACGCCCGATGCTCTGGTGCTGGTGGAGTGGGGCGACAAGTTCAAGAGCATTCGCAAGCGGGCGACGGGGGAGATTCTGATTACGGCAACGGGCGGCGATGCGCGGAAGATTACGGTGACGCTGAAGGACGAGCGGAGTTAGGCCGCCGCGGCGGGTTAGCGGCGCTGCGCGCCTGTTGGCGGAGTTGGCTTGCTGTGGCGCGAGAGGCCGCTTAGAGGCCGAAGACTTTTTCGGCGTTGGTTTGGAAGAGTTTTTTCTTGTCGGTGTGGCTCATGTGGACGTTGTCGGTGGCTGTGACTTCGGAGCCTTCGAACTCGTAGGGATAGTCCATGGCGTAGAGGACGCGGTCGACGCCCATGACCGATTGCAGAAATGTGATGACCGGGGCCCAGGCCATGCCGCTCGTAGTGACGTAGAAGTTCTCCTTCATGTATTCGCTGGGCTTCTTGTTCAATTTGGTAGCGCCATTGCGCAGGTTGGGGCGCGCGCTGCGGTTCATGTAGTCGAGGCGGAAGAGCCAGAAGGGCAGAGCCTCACCGCCGTGCCCGAGGACGAGTTGCAGGCCGGGAAAACGGTCGAGCGCGCCGCTACGCAGAATGGCGAGGCCGTGCAGGCCGGTTTCGGCTTCGAATCCCCAGAGAGCACCTTCAAGGCCCCGCTCGACATAGGGGCCGATCATGGCGGGAGGAGGCGTTTGCGGGTGCAGATAGATGGGAACCTTGAGCGCTTCGACGGCTTCGAAGATCTCCCAGAACTTGGGGTCGTCGAGAAATTCGCCGCGGGTGTGCGAGTTGATGATGACGCCTTTCATGCCCAGCTTGTGAATGGCGCGCTCGATTTCTTTGACGGCGGCTTTGGGGTCCTGCGGCGCGGCGGCTGCGAGCGCCGTGAAGCGGGAGGGATATTTGCGGACCGCTTCGGCCACTTGATCGTTGGTGGTGGTGGCGAGCGAGTTGGCTGTGGCGGCATCGAAGATCTGCACGCCGGGAGAGGTGAGCGAAAGAATCTGCATATCGATTCCTGTCGCGTCCATATCGGCGATGCGTCTCTCGCCAATGTCGGCGAGGCGCGCGAGAAGTTCAGGGCGGGAACCGAGGCGGCTCCACATGGCGATGAAGCCGGGATCGTCGAAGGATTTCTCAGCGGCAAGTTTGCGATAGGTGGTGAGGAGTTCAGCCGGAGCCCAGGCTTCTTCAGTGGCGATGCGCTTGTAGCCGGGAGCCGTGGAAGGTGCGTCGCCGGCGGTTGAGGGCGATGCAAAGGCCGTGCCGCCGGTCGCGAGGGCGGCTGAGACAGCGGCTGCTTCTTTCAAGAACAGTCGTCTTGTGCGCATGGTGGGGTCCTTGAGAAGAGATTTTCCTGAGACAGTTTGAAGGGCGGCGGGAAGCCGCTCATCGTTATACCACGCGCGATGAATTGCAGACTACTGCTGACGTGAGATGTATAGAGAGGATTCTTTCGCGTGGTCAGGGGAGGGATTTTTGGGGGCTTGTTTGCGCTTGCTCGATGGCGGCAACCAGACTCGACAGGCGCGCGGGATCGGCGTCGCTGACAGCGACGGCGTGGAGGTCATTGGTGCTGAAGCCGGCGACGTGGAATCCTGCTTGCTCCGCTGAGATGCCGGCGGAGATTGCGGCGCTTGTGTTCTGCGAGATGAAGACAGAAACGCGATGCTTGCCGATGCTGTAGAGCAGCAGAGCCGCGGGCTGGTTGTGGAGATAAGTAAGGTTCGCGCCCACGAGTTTAGTGTCGGCGGGCAGGGACTCCGGAAGGTTGAAGCTGAAGGGCAGCTTGCCCTGGAACCAGGGTTTGACGGTGTGCCTGTCAGAGGAGAGCACTTGCGGCGGAAGATTCGCGGCAAGGGTTGCCACATGCTGATCGCAGGCCTCGGTGACCAAGGCGGCGTTCTGGGCGGCAACGATGGCTGACTGGTTCGCACTCCGCTGAACAACGAAGATGGTTGCGCAGATTAGCAGCAGGGCGAATGCGGTGGCCCAGCCGGCGAGTGCCAGTTTTTTCGCGGGCTGCAGCGAGACGCGGGAAGGCGGGTTTTCCTGTTGCGCTGAGCGGACCAGGCGCTCGGCAAACTGCGGAGGAAGTTGGTGGCGCTGTCCGGCCTGGGCAGTTGCCGACTTGAGAAGACTCTGAAAGAGCGCGCTCGACGTGCAGGAGGGGCACTCCGCGAGGTGCGCATCCGCGATGGCGCGTTGACTGTCCGTGAGCTCTCCATCGGCAAGGCTGTTGAGAATGCTGGGAGACAGATGATCGCTCATGCGCGGAACCCCTTGTGCGTGATGTTTGAGGCGGCAAGCGATCGACGAAGAGCCGCGCGCGCACGGGCGATGCGGGACATGACGGTGCCGATGGGAACGTCGAGAATGGCGGCGATTTCTTTGTACTTCAACTCTTCCACGTCGCAGAGGAGGACTACCTCAAGCAGCGGCGGTGGCAACTGCTCCATGGCGGCGTGGAGCGCGGCGCGATCGCCGAGGGCAATCAGATTCATCTCGGGAGTCTGGCGGTCGATTGCGGCTTCGGGATGCAGGGCCGCTCCTTGGTCGCCGGCGTTGCCCAACTCATCTTCAAGCGCGACGGTTTTTCTGGCGGCGAGTCCGGTGCGCGAGGTGAGATAGGTGTTGCGAAGGATGCGGAAGATCCAGGCCTTGAAGTTGGAGCCGGGCTCAAATGAGCCGAACCCACGAAGCGCTTTGAGATAAGTTTCCTGCACCAGATCCTCCGCATCGACGGCGTTGCGGGAGAGCCAGAAAGCGACGTTGTAGAGCGCAGGAAGCAAAGGCAGGGCGAGGTCCTGAAACACTGAGGTTTGAGGGCCGCCGGGCTGAACCACGCGCTTCCAGGGGAGCAGCGTCATTGAGTAGAGACTATAACTTTTTCTCTCCAAGGATGAAAACGGAGTTCAAGGAGATTTATTCCCGTTGGCGGGAATAAATTTGTCCGCGGCCGGTTTGCATGGACGGAGGGATTGCGATGAAGGATGCGAAGGCGATGGATGCGGCGCGGAAGATTGACTCTGCGGAAGTGACGGAAACCAATCTTGAGGCGGGGGCGGTTGAGAGCGAGGGTGGCGACGGAATTGACCGGCGGAATTTTTTGAGCTGCATGGCCTGGGCAGGCACGGGCTTGCTGTGGACCATGGCATGCGGAGTGCCGACGTCGAAGATGTTTGCGGCGGCGGGCGGGCAAGGGGCACACGCGCATGGCGGCTCGGGCTTCAGCTTTGTGCAGATCAGCGACAGCCATATTGGCTTTAACAAGGCGGCCAACCAGGATGTGACCGGGACGCTGAAGCTGGCGCTGAACAAGATCAACGCGCTACCGGTTACGCCGGAGCTTCTGCTACACACGGGCGATATTACCCACGCGTCGAAGCCGGCGGAGTTTGACACCGCGCAGCAGTTGATCAAGGGCGCCAAAGCCGGAGAGACATTTTATGTTCCCGGCGAGCACGATATCGCAACAGACGATGGTGCGTTGTATATGGAGCGGTTTGGGAAGGGTACCGCGGGCAGAGGCTGGTACAGCTTTACGCACAAGGGCGTGCACTTTGTGGGCTTGAACAACTGCCAGCAGGTGGATGCGATGGGCAAGCTCGGCGACGATCAACTGAGCTGGTTGAAGGGAGACTTGTCGGCGCAGGCAGCTTCAACGCCGATCGTGATCTTTGCGCATATTCCGCTGTGGATGGTGTATCCGGACTGGGGTTGGGGCACGCCGGATGCGGCAGAGGCGCTTACATATCTGAAGCGCTTTGGATCGGTAACGGTGCTGAACGGGCATATTCACCAGGTGGTGCAGAAGGTTGAAGGGAACGTTGCGTTCCATACCGCGACTTCGACTGCGTTTCCTCAGCCGGCGCCGGGCACGGCTGCGCACGCGGGGCCGATGGTGGTTCCGGCAGGCAAGCTGAAGAGCGTGCTGGGTATCACCGAGGTGAAGTACGTTGCCAGGCGGAAGACGCTGGCGATTGTCGACTCGTCGCTTGAGGAAATGGTATGAGGCGGGTTGTTGCGGCGCTCGCAGGCTGCGTGCTTTTGTTGATGGCTTCGCTGCTTCTGGCTCGCGTTCATCCTTTTGGAGACGCGGGCCTTTTTGCGGTGAAGGGAGCGGAAGCCGGGCTCATGGATCACACCGGAGTGCCGGCAGAAGTTCGAGCAATGCTCGCCGCAAAGTGCGGGGACTGCCATTCGGCGGCGGGGCGGGCACCGGTCCATATTTGGTTTGGGGGACGGTTTGCGCCGGTGTCGTGGCTGATGGAGCGGGACATTGTGCGGGGCCGGGCGGCGATGAATCTTTCGGCGTGGGCGAGCTACTCCGCGGCCCAGCAGCAGACGCTTGCGGCGAAGATGGTTCAAGAGGCAAGGGAGAATGCGATGCCGTTGCCGCAGTATCGAATGATTCACTGGGGCTCGCGGGTGACGGATGCGGACAAGGCGATGCTGGCCGGTTGGGCTCGCGCAACATGGGGGCTCGATCCGAGTGCGGGTGGAGAAGCGGGCGCGGCAGGCGATCCGGTTCACGGCAAGGAGCTTTTTGAGAAGCGCTGTACGGGATGCCACGCGCTGACCGCGAATCGCGAGGGTCCGCAACTGGCGGGCGTGTATGGGCGGACTTCAGGAACGGCGGCGGGCTTTGCCTATTCGGTGGCGCTGAAGAAGGCGCAGATTGTCTGGGACGATGAGACGCTGGAGAGATGGCTGACCGATCCGGATGCATTCATTCCCGGGAATAACATGGATTTTCTAGTTACGCGGGTGCAGGAGCGGCGGGACATTATCGAGTATTTGAGGCAAGTATCGGGGAAGTAGGGAGGGATGGGCTTGTTGCGCGGAGGCGATCCTCGGAGTGAGCTAGAAGCCCATGACGTTGTAGCCGCAGTCGACGTACATGATTTCGCCGGTGATGGCGCTGGAGAGGTCGCTGGCGAGGAAGAGGGCTGCGCCGCCGACTTCGAGCTGGTCAACGTTGCGGTGGAGGGGGGCGCGCTCGGCGTGGGCGCGCATCATGTCGCCGAGGTCGCCGACGCCGCGGGCGGCGAGGGTCTTGATGGGTCCGGCGGAGATGGCGTTGACGCGGATGTTTTTGTCGCCGAGCGAGTAGGCGAGATAGCGGACGGCGGACTCGAGAGCCGACTTGGCCAGGGCCATGACGTTGTAATGGGGGACGACTTTTTCCGCGGCGTAGAAGCTGAGGGTCATGATGCTTCCGCCCTCGGTCATCAGCGGTGCGGCGGCGCGGGAGACAGCGACGAGCGAATAGACGCTCACGTCCATGGCGACGCGGAAGCCCTCGCGGCTGGTCAACAGGAAGTCGCCGCGCAACTCGTTGGCGGGGGCGAAGGCGACGGCATGGACGAGGATGGCGATTTTGCCATAGTTGGCCTTGATGGCGGCGAAGACGGATTCGATTTCGGCGTCGTTGGAGACATCGCACTGGAAGCCGGAGGCGCCGGGCAGCTCCGCGATGAGGCCTTCGGCTTCGAGCTTCATGCGCTCGTTTTGATAGCAGATGGCCAGGGTGGCTCCGGCCTCGTGGAGTTTTTGGGCGATTCCCCAGGCGATGGAACGCTTGTTGGCCAGCCCGAAGACCACGGCCGTCTTACCCGCCAAATCGATCATGCTTTTCTTGTACCCCGAAAGCCCGTGTTTGGTGTGGGAAGGACGGGCCAACTGATAGGATACCAGCCGCAAGCGGGGTCGAGAGAGTGTGGGTGTGAGTGTGGGTGTGAGTGTGGGTGTGGGTGCGAGTGTGGGTGCGAGTGTGAGTGTGCTTCATCCGCCCAGGTCGACTAGCTCTACTTTGCCTGTGGGCCGGCCGAGGAAGCGGGAGCCGAGGCGCTCAAATTTTTCTACGGAGTCGGTGGCGAAACAGGTGACCTGGGTTTCAGTCGCCAAGTTGGCGGGGGAAACGGTTACACGGCCATTGAAGAGTTGGACCGCGGTCTGGGCGGCGGATTCGGCGGAGTCGATGACTTTGGCGCCGGGACGGACAGCATGCTCGAAGAGAGTGCGCAGGAGCGGGTAGTGGGTGCAGCCGAGTACCAGCGTGTCAGGATTGAAGCCGCGTTCGCCTGCTTCGGAGCGGAGTTCGTTGAGGTAGATCTCGATGACTTCTGCGGTAACCGGGTGGTCGGTCCAACCTTCTTCGACGAGGGGGACGAGCAGGGGGCAGGCTTTCTCAATGGCGCGGAGGCCGAGGGCCTGGCAGGCGGCGAGATAGGCGTGGCTCTGGACGGTGGCGTCGGTGGCAATGACGAGGACGTCGCCGGTTTTGGAAGCGGCGCGGGCGGCATCGGCGCCGGGCTGGATGACGCCGAGGACGGGAACGGGGACCGCCTCCTGAATGGCATCGAGGGCGAGGGCGCTGGCGGTGTTGCAGGCGATGACGAGGAATTCCGCGCCCTGCTCCTGGACCAGGAACTGC
>Ga0181535_10004340_pt1 | contig 15872 bp, 15 predicted proteins | sample PEATcosm2014_Bin_44_FD_119774 | JGI IMG/M metagenome (GOLD analysis project Ga0181535, IMG submission 119774) | Peatland microbial communities from MTU Mesocosm Facility, Houghton, MI, USA - PEATcosm2014_Bin17_30_metaG | ecosystem: Environmental > Terrestrial > Soil > Wetlands > Peat | place... | reverse complement strand
GTGCTTCTGCTCGAACCCGCGGCCGATGCCGCCTGCGTCGTACGCGATGCGAATCGCGAGCTTGCCGAATATCAGCAGATGCAGCGCTGGTTTCGTTGGCCGGACGCCGATTTTCCGCGCACCGCCACGCGGAAGCCGAAAGTGGCCGAAATCGAACACCGCGTCCTCAAGCAAGAAGGGTCGTCTCCAGTTGAGCGTTCATCGCTGGCGGAGTTGCTTGCTCGCCTTCATCCAGGCAGAATCGGTGAGCGCGCCGCGCCGCTGCAAGAAAACCTGCAACTGAACTCGCTGGATCGCGTGGAGTTGATGAGTGCGCTTGAGGATCGCTATCAAGTCGATCTCGATGAGGCGCGCTTTACGGAGGCGACCACGCTCGGCGATCTTGAGAAGATGCTCGAAGGCGTTGAGCAGCGCGCGACCCGCTACCGCTTCCCGCGCTGGGCGCAGCGGTGGCCGGTTCGGTTGATTCGTACGGCTGCGTATCACTTGCTGACTTGGCCGGCGACCATGATCCTGGCCGCGCCTCGCGTGCTCGGGCGCGAGAATCTTCGCGGAGTGGACGGGCCTTTGTTGGTCGCGTGCAATCACGTTACGGAAGTCGATATCGGATTCGTGCTTGCCGCGTTGCCATGGCGGTTGCGCACGCGCCTTGCAACTGCCATGGTCGGCGAGCGCCTCATCGGCATGCGCAACGGCATGTGGCGCCATGGGACGAGCAATTCCTCGTCGTCCAAAGCCGCCGGTTGGTTCTGGCGCGCTCTCGACCTCGTCGATTATTTTCTTGTGGTGGCGCTCTTCAATGTTTTTCCTCTGCCTAGAGAGAGCGGCTTCCGTGAAAGCTTTTCGTTTGCCGGTGAACTCGTTGACCGGGGATACAGTGTGCTTGTATTTCCCGAGGGCGCTCTTACCAAGGACGGCGCACTGCAGTCGTTGCGCTCTGGCATCGGAGTGCTTGCCACTCACCTGGGCGTCCCGGTGTTGCCGACGCGAATCGACGGTCTCTACGAGGCGCGCGTGCGAGGGCGCAAATTGGTTGGGCCGGGAAAGATCGTCGTCCGGCTCGGCAAACCAGTGAGTTACCAACCGGACGAGAATCCGAATTCCATCGCACGCGACCTGGAGAGACGGATGCGCGAGTTGTAGGCCGGGGTCGCGGAGCTCTTCCACGTCAGCCTTCAGTCATGCCAGTCAGCCGAGCCTTGCGGAAAACCCCGACGCGGGCGGGGCGTTGACACACGGCATTCGCGTGAACTCGCAGCGTCGAGGATTCTTCTGAGATTTGAGGAAAATAGAAAGACCGAGCGCTACAAAATCTCAACCGCGTGCGTGCGGTTGAAAACGTGACCATGAATCAAGCAGAGTCGCTGAATTTGCATTTGCAGTGGAGCTACTTCTTCTCGGCCGGGGGAGCGTTTTCGCCTTCTTTGCCTGTGCCAATCGCGGACTTAAAGTTGCGGATGCCTTCTCCCAAGCCCTTGCCGAGGTCGGAAATCTTTCCAGGCCCAAAAATCAACAGGGCGATACCAAGGATCACGAGTAGCTCCGGCAGACCGAGCTTGCCAATCATACAGCCTCCAATACGTGCCCATCCAGTCTGCTGGGGGAACTCCAGTGGCAGGGGACGATCATCTGAGTCTAAGCGGAGTGTGGCCGGGGAGTCAAAGGTTCAGCGGGTAAGCGCCCGGTCTGTTCTCAGTGGCCGGGCTTAGCCGCGTCCGCGGGGAATAGCTGCACCACTGGGAGGTAGGGCGGCCGCCGCGCCGATGTGAGGTCGGCTTCTGGGATCGAACGCTAGGCTTCTTCGGAAGCTGACTTTTCATAAAAGATCAGGAATAGACGGCCAGTTCCTTTGCTTTGGTTTCCGGCAGCAACAAAGCTGCGACGATCACCAGAGAGTAGGCAACCGCGGCAACCGTACCGATAGCCCGGCCAAGCGGAAACAGGTCACCGAAAAGGCCGACAAGCGCCGGGAAGAACGCGCCAATTCCGCGTCCTGCGTTGTAGACAAAGCCTTGGGCCGTGCCGCGAATCCTGGTCGGAAAAAGCTCGCTCAAAAAAGCGCCGACGCCGGCATTGAGGGCCGACGGAAAGAAACCGAGCGGAAAACCGAGCACCAAGATCATGGTGTTGTTCACGGCGGCAAACATGTAGACGATGACCGTGAACGTAGCCGCGCAGGCAAACAGCATAAAGCTCAACCTTCGGCCAATCATGTCCGCGACATAGCCACCGATGATGTAGCCGAAAAATGACCCGGCTATATTGACGAGCAGAAAAACCCCGGTGTTGGTGATGGATAGGTGGCGGACGATCCTCAAGTATGTCGGCAGCCAGGTGAGTATGTTGTAGTTTCCACCCAGGATGCCCATGACAAGCAAGGTGGACAGAATTGTTGTCTTACCGGTCGGCGACAGGAATATTTCCCAGGTGCGAGGTGCCTGAGCGCCATCCGCGATCTTGCGCCGGGTTGCAACGTAAATCTCCGGCTCCTTCACAAAGCGCCGGACAAAAAAGACGAGCACCGCGGGCAACATTCCGGCGAAGAACAGATACCGCCAGGCTTGCGGCGCGGGAAACAGATTGAAAAAGATGGTAAACAAGATCGCCGCCGTGCCGTAACCGACCGACCAGCCGCTTTGTACCGCCGCGACCGCCTTGCCGCGATATCGGGCTTGCACGGTCTCCGCGATGAGCACCGCGCCTGCCGCCCACTCACCACCGAACCCCAGGCCCTGCAAGGCCCGGGCAATCAGAAGCTGTCCAAAAGAATTGGTAAGGCCACTAAGAAAGGTGAAGAGGGAAAACCACAATATCGTGATCTGTAAAACCCTGACGCGGCCGTAGCGGTCGGCAAGAATGCCTGCGATCCAGCCGCCGATTGAGGAGACGATCAGCGCCACGGTGCCGACAATGCCGGCCTGCGCCTTGGTCATTCCCCACAGGGCGATCAAAGTGGGGACCACGACGGCATACATCTGCACGTCCATGGCGTCCAGCGCCCAGCCTCCAAAGCAGGCCCAGAAGGCGCGCCGCTCCTGCTGCTTCATCTGGCCATACCATTCCATCGAAGATCCCCCGTGCGCGGTGAGCGCGGCTTTCAGCAGCTTGGCAAAGATTTATAAGTTTTAGTCGAAATAGGAGTCCAGGTCGATATCCTCTTCTCCTGGAATCCGGATACGTTCATAGCGAAACGGATCGGCGCCAAGCGGAACCGTCGCGTCAAATCCCATCTTGTCGCTGACTCCATCGTCGCCCGATGGATCAAGCTTGCTGCCTAACGCGCGGGTGATGATCGTGCAGTCCCGCCCGGCCTGGAATCGAGTTGCGATGGCCCACTCGACTTCCACCGGATCGAAGATATCCACGTCTTTGTCGACCACGACTACGCGCTTGATCTCCTGACTGCTGGCAAAAGCTGCCAGCATGGCGTTTTTGGCTTCGCCTTCATGCTTTTTATCAATCTGAACAACAGCATGATAACGACAGGTGCCACCCGGGGTCAGATGGACGGCGAGCGTGTTTGGCACCGCGCCCCTGATCACCTCTAACATGCCGCCTTCGCGAGCGATGGAACCAATCAGCAGGTGCTCCAGAGTGGCTGGAACAATTGTGTGATAGATGGGATTCCTGCGCGTAGTCATCGCCGTCAGTGCAACGACAGGTTTGGCCGTGGGCGGCCCATAGTATTTCGGATATTCGCCAAAAGGCCCCTCGATTTCGCGGGTGCCCGGCATGATGTGGCCTTCCAGTACTATTTCCGCTTCCGCTGGAACTTCCAAATCCACGGTTTCGCACTTCACCAGCTTCAAGGGTTCTCCATAAAGGGTGCTGGCGATGGTGAACTCGTCAAATCCCAGCGGCGCCAGGGCCTGTGAGGAGAGTAACAACACCGGATCAACGCCGATCGCGATCGCGACTTCCAATGCCTTTCCCGCCTGCTCGGCGGCGCGAAAGAAATTATCCAGATGCCTTGGCAGAATCAGGATTCCCAGCCGATCCGGCCCCAACACTTGCAGGCGATGAATCGATACGTTCCTGGCACCGGTAGAAGGGTCTTTGGAGACCAGCAGCCCGGCGGTGATGTAACGGCCACCATCCTTTTCGTGGTGTACCGGTATCGGCAAGCGGCCAAGGTCGACAGCGGTGGTGATTACCTCTTTCACCGGAGCAGAGGCACGATCCACGGTCTCGCAGGCCGACGGATGAGTTTGCGCCCAGAAGAAATGTTCGGAGACGCATGGAACGGCGACGCGCATAGCCTTGGCTATTAAAGCCCTGCTCCCGGCGATACCGGTAACGACCGGGATATCGAAGTCCTCGGGATGGTTGAACTGCAATGCCCACCGCCCGTCGGCTCGCTTGCCGACCGCGGCCAGTTCGTGTTGAAGGCTGACCTTGCGATTGACCACCTTCAACAGTTTCTCTTCCGCCAGCACTGCCAGCCACTGACGCATCGAGGTAATTGTCATTGTGTTCCTGCTCCCATTTTTCGCTCAACCGCGGGCCCTGAACCTGCACCTTTCAGAACGTGGTCGATTGCCATAACGACCAGCGGAATAGCAGCCGCCACGTATATGTTGTCAATGCCAAGCGGGTTTCCTATCAGGAACCAGCCCGTAGCTCCGACCGTTGCCAGCAACAGTCCCCAAAACGCGCCTTTGCCGCTGCTGAACCCGGGCGCAAAAAACATGCAGGTGGCCACAATCGCGATCGAAGTCCTCAGTGCTCTGGCGAAGAAAATAGTCTTCAACACGCCCGGCATCAACATGGCGAAGGGTATCGGCAACAAACCGATGACAATCGAAAGGATGCGCGTGGCGATCAAAGTATGCTTCTCGCTTGGTTTTAGCAGCGGAACATAGAAGTCTTTCATCACCAAGGCAGTTGAACCAAGCGTAGACGCTGAGACCGTGCCGAACACCGCTGCCACCAGGCCGGCGATTACCAGGCCTCCGAACCACGGGTCCATGCGGGCCGCCAACGTGGGAATTGCGCTGACACCCTTGATTTGCGGAAACACATATTTGGCTGCAACTCCGATAAATGCCGACATCAGACCTACGGGAATCATCAGCAGCCCAGCCAGAATGCTTGCCTTCTTGGCCTTATGCTCGTCTTTGATTGCCACAATTGCCTGAATCACGTACTGAGTCGAGAAGACGGCACCAATATTGCCGATGGTCCATGCAATGATCGTCGGAAGGCCAACCCCGGTAAGTGAAAAATAAATGGGTGGCATGACCTCCCGCAGGTGCGTCAAACTGCCACCGCTGAACTGCAGCGCAATCACGGTGGTAATAATCAGGCCGAAGTACTTGATCGAGGCATGAATCAGGTTGGTATAAGCGACTCCCTTGATACCACCCACCGCCACATAAAGGATGGTGACCGCGCCAGTGATCAAGATCCCGATGACGGTCGGCAAGTGCAGGATGGTAGCGATGGTGGCCGCGCCGCCCACGTACATGCTGACGTTTACTACCTGCAGCGCGTAGATCATGATCACCGAGGTCATCAACCTGACTTTTTCGCCATACCGGCTGGCGATGGCTCCCGAGATGGTGTATTCACCCAGCCTCTGAAACTTGGAAGCCATGAAGCGGGCAAACAAGAAAAAAGCCAGGCACATGCTCACCAGATTCCAGGCGGCGGATATACCTTTGCCGAAGGCGGCTTCGGCTGTGCCCATGGTTGCAGCCGTGCCAATGAATTCCGACATCAGCAGGACGCCGATGACAAACACGCCCATATCCCGCCCGCCGGTCATGAATCGCGCTGTTGTGCTGGTGAACTTTTTGGTCCACAGGCTCAACAGCACGGTCAGAACGATATAGGTGGTAACAATCGACAAGATGATTGAGATATTGTGGGTGCCCATGCTCGGAAGTCTCCTGCTAGTGCAGATTCAAAGTCAGTGTATCCGGCACGATCATCGCCGGGCTGAATGTCACCCCAGCAAACGCAAATGCGGCGTTTGCAGGGGACCCCGAAGCTCAGCTACTTTACCGGACACTTTTTCCGCGATCCGGTCTAATGGCGGGCCGTAAATTCGTCATATAACTTCCCGCCGCGGCAACAGGACACGCCACGAAAGCGCTTCCATAGGCGTATCCGGGCGGGCTGCGCCGATCGTCTCGCTCTTGCCGCTTTATATGGAATCCCAGGCTGTGTGCGGAGCGTTCTGTTTATTTAGCCCAAGGCCAGACATTGCCACAGTGATAAAGGTCACCCGCGGCGGTGACCTTACTTAATCTTGGCCGGAGTGCAGGCTTTCAGCGGTTCTCGCGCGACTCTTGCTTGCAGGCTGCGGCCCTGATTCGAACCGCATCGGGTTGGCTTGGGCGGCCAAGTCACATCGTTTTGGATTGCTCGGCCGGGGTCGGCTTTTCGGCCGCTGGAGCATCCGGCAATTCCTTCGGTTTGTCCTCGGCCTCGATGCTCGACGAAATGACGTTGTCAAAATGCTGCCGCAGGCTCGTCAGTGGTTCAAAGGCGCTTCTCAGGTCTTGAGCCGCCGGCATGATGTCCCGCGTTTCCGCCTCCAACTTGCCAAACTCGGTTTCCAATTGGGCTTTCAAGTTATCCCGGGCATTTTTGAAGCGTGCTATCTGGCGAGCCACCTCAGGCAGCTTCTTGGGGCCGAACAGGAGGACGGCCAAAAGCATGATGAACAACATGTCCGGCATAGAGGGATCCTGCTATTTCTTGACTTCCGTATCCTTAGTTTCCGAATTCTTAGCTTCCGGGTTGTTTTCCGATAAGCCTGACTTGAAGTTACGAATACCTTCTCCAAGCCCTTTTCCGAGCTCACCGATCTTCTTGGGACCAAAAATCAGCAAAGCGATAAACAAGATCACAAGAAGTTCCGGCAGCCCTAATTTACCAATCATGGATAACTCCCTCCGGCCGCAGACCGCACGGCAGACCCTGCTGAAATTGCAATGGGATACTCCCTATGAAATCGTAGGCTAGATGGGCGCAGAAGACAAGGAAGTTGCCAGCCCCGGGGTCGATCTTCATCAACTGTTCGCAAAGGATACAGGTAAATCCCTCAGAGCCGAAAGCCCTCATCATTTCTGGCATTCCTAGCCCTGGATTCTTGGCCCAAGGAGACTTCCTCCGGGAAGCGGGTTTCTTCCCGCGTCAGTCCCCGGATGCTTCCAGCTTGCGATAGGCCTCCTGCATCAACTCGGGAACTTTTCTGCCGAATTCGGGTGATCCGTCCACATCGCCCTCCACCTCCAGCAGCAGCGGCGGAATCTGCGGTGCTTGGCGCAGCAAATCCATGGCCTGTTTCCAATCGACTTTGCCGTTGCCGGGCCACAAATGCGTATCGCGATCGCCGAAGTTGTCGTGAATGTGCGTCGAACGGATAAAGGGCTTCAATTGCTCGAAGCTGGCCGCCACGCCCTCCCCCATATGGGCGTGCCCGACATCGAAGCAAACACCGATGTCCTGCAGGTGCGTTACGTGGATAAAGTCGACCAGGCGGGCGGGGGTTGAGAGTTCATTCGGAATGTTTTCCATCAGAATGCGCACGCCGAGAGGCTTGGCAAAGGCCCGGAGATGTTCGATCGAGGTCATGGCAGCGTCAAATTTGTGCTCATCGAACTCCTCGCCCCCAACTCCGATATGCTGTACCAGGAACTGGAAGGGAACTTTTTCCGCAACTTCAATGGCACGCTTGATTTCGTCCATCGCCTCGATGCCGGTTTTGCGGTCGCGGCTGGCGATATTGAGAGCGGACACGCGATGGTCCCAATCCCCATCGCCGTACATCGGCGAGTGCATGGAGTGGAATACCGTGCTATTGCCCTGGAACCACGACCCGATCTCTCGTATATGCTGCGGGCTGGTGTAGTCGAAATGAGCCTTGGCGGCGAACACTTCGATAGCCTGCGCGCCACCCCTGACGAAATTGTCCAGCAATCCGGGATGCAACCGCTCGCGGACGTGCACGTAGGTCGACATCGCTTTCAGCATGGTTGCCTTTTCCTTCCCGCCAATTCAGAATGCCACAAACGGGAACACCTTCGCCAGCGTGGGTGCAGCCTTAACTCGCAAAACCGTTCAGAAGCCGATGGCGCGTCCGCCGTTGCGTCCGTCGCTGGCTCCTAATCGGTCGCCGGTGCGAGGGTCCACGGCAATGCACTCGGCATCGCCCCAGTATCCGGTCTGCTCCAACTTATATCCGCCGTTCGCCAGCAACAGCAGCGTATCCGGCGAAAATCCGAACTTTTCCAGGCGTAGCTCGTCTGGCATCCACTGATGATGGAAGCGCGGCGCATTGACCGCCTGCTGTATGTCCAATCCGAAGTCGATCACGCCCATGATGATGTTGGCGACCGTGCTGATGATGGTCGCGCCTCCCGGTGAACCCATCACCATAAGCAGCCGATCATCCTTGAGCACAATGGCTGGTGTCATCGAGGAAAGAGGACGCTTGTTGGGAGCAATAGCGTTCGCTGTGCTTTGAACCAATCCATACAGATTCGCTACGCCGGGCTTGATCGTGAAATCGTCCATCTCGTCATTCAGCAGAAACCCGAGTCCGGGCACGGTCACGCGCGATCCGAACGAATCATTCAAGGTCGTGGTTATCGCCACCGCGTTGCCTGCCGCGTCCACCACCGAAAGATGCGTTGTATTCCCGCCTTCGTCCACGGCCAGTGGCGCCCGCGTGGATGCCATCTGGTCCAGGTCTTCGAACTTTGGCCGTTTCAGCTGGTCGCTTGGCGTTCCCCGTACGGGATCGATGCTCTCCCGCCAATGCGCGGCAAACTGCTTGTCGATCAACTGCGCCACCGGAACCGGCGCGAAATCCGGATCGCTCATGAACTCGGCACGGTCAAAGAAAGCGCGCCGGAAGCTCTCCACGGTCAGGTGAATACTCTTCGCCGACCTGCTGCCCAAGGCGCGCAGGTCATAGCCTTCCAGGATGTTGAGAGTTTCCAGCAGAGCCACTCCACCGGAAGACGGCGGCGGCGCGCTGATCACCTGATAGCCGCGATAGCTTCCCCGTACCGCCCGCCGCTCGACCACCCTATAGCTCGCCAAGTCATCGGTAGAAATCAGGCCTCCACCCTGTTGAACGGCCGCGGCCAGTTCGCGGGCCATCGCGCCGTGGTAGAAGTCATCCGGGTTCTCGGCGATGCGTTCGAGAGTGCGCGCCAGCTCGGGCTGACGAAAGATCTCGCCCTGCTCATAATAGTTGCCGTTGCGCTGAAAGATGCGCTTCGACTCAGCGAACTGTGCAAGCAGCTCATCATGCAGCGAGCGCGCATCGGCGTAGCGCAAGGCAAAACCATCGCGCGCCAGCCGGATCGCCGGTTCCATCACCTGCTTCAGTGGAAGCTTGCCCCAGCGCCGTTGCGCCTCCACCAGTCCGGCCACGGAACCAGGAACTGCGACCGCCCGGTAGCCGACTTGGCTCGCCTGCGGAATTACATTTCCTTTGGCATCCAGATACATGCTGGCCGAAGCCTTGGCTGGCGCTTTCTCCCGAAAATCGAGGAAGTGGACCTCGCCATTGGCCAACCGCAGCAGCAGAAACCCGCCGCCACCCAGGTTTCCCGCCGCTGGATGCACGACCGCCAACGCGAAGCCGGTAGCCACGGCAGCATCCACCGCGTTCCCTCCGTTCCGCATTATGTCTACCCCGGTCTGCGATGCCAGCTCATGCACACTGGCCACCATCGCCTTCGAGGCATGTACCGGGCGCATGCCTTCGGCCCAGGCCAGGCAACCGGCGAGCAGGAACACGGCGATCAGCGGGCGGAATCTCACCTTTACGGTTTCTCCCGGAATAACAGGCGGTCGAGTCCTCGCACCAGGCCAGAGATGCGCATAACCTCCCGGATGGCCAGCAAAGTACCGGAAACATAAGGGCCAGCGCCGCTACCGGCATCATGCCGAATGGTCAGGCGCTCATCTGGAAGACCAAAAATTGTCTCGAAGGAAATCACGTAACCAGGTAGGCGAATGGAGTGAACCTGGGTGCCCGCAATGGTCGCGCCGCGAGCCCGCTTTTCGCCTTGCACTTGTTCGATGGCGAGCCCCAGTTGATTTCTGCCAACCGTTGCCAACTCCTCCGCCAACTCGCGAACCGTGCCGCTGGGCGCATCCGGCTTGTCGGCGTGAGCATAATCCAATATCTCCCACGAGGGCAGATGGCGAGCGGCGAACAGCGCGAAATGCTTGGCCAGGGCAGCGGTAATGGAGAAGTTGCCCACGGCAACCACGCCCAGCTTGCGCGCTGCAGCTTCTCTTCCGATTTCTTCGTAGTCGCCTACGGCTAATCCCGAGGTGCCGATGACCACGCGCAGCCCTCTCCGTAACGCCTCGACCGTCCGAGCCTTCACTGAATCCGGTTTCGTGTAATCGAGCAGCACATCAGTCGGACGACCGAGCGCGCCATCCAGCGTGGCGGCGATGCCGATTCCGGTCGGTGAAAGCCCCAGTACGGTTCCGATGTCCTCGCCCGCGGTGCGGCGTGCAATCGCTCCGCTCAGCTCGAAGTCCGGCGATTGCAGAATTGCTTTCACCACCGCGCCGCCGGCCCAGCCGGTTGCTCCGGCGACACAGACACGGATCGTCATGGTCATCTTCTCTCTGAAAGGCTCCTACGGCGGGAGTCCGGTTTGCCAGCGACTGTGAACGTGCGCTCCGGCTTTTCCTCGGCTCGCTCGACTTTGCCTTGGCCCTGATCGCGCTCGCTCGACCGGAGGAGCGAACTATTTCAGCACGCCGCGCTCTGATTCCCGAATGAACTGGATCAGACCTTCGACGTCTTCGCCCACATCGCCGTCGCTACACAGCCGATCGATGGCCTGCGAGGTGTTCAGCCTGGAGGCCAGCAGCACGCGAAATGCGCGTTGGATCTTGCGTACACGCTCAGGTGAAAACCCTCGTCGCTGCAAGCCCACAGAATTCGCTCCATAGGCGTGGACATCGCGCACCGCGCTGGTCTTGGAAAATGGAAGCACGTCCTGTGTAATCGTCGTGCCCCCGCCGATGTAAGCGTGTTTGCCTATCCTCACGAATTGATGCACCGGACACAGAGCCCCGACCACGGCGTAATCTTCCACTGTCACGTGTCCTGCCAGGGTTGCGGCATTGGCCATGATGACCCAGTCGCCGATGTGACAATCGTGCGCGATGTGGGCGTAGGCCATGATCAGCGTGTGGCTGCCGATGCTGGTCAGGCCTCCGCCTTTGACGGTGCCCCGGTGAATCGTCGCGAACTCCCGGACCTGGTTGTCATCACCCATCTCGAGGCGTGTAGGCTCGCCCTGGTAACTCAGATCCTGCGGACCCATGCCGATGCTGGCAAAGGGAAAAATCCGATTGCGGGCGCCGATTCGAGTCGGCCCTTGCAACACGACATGGGAGATGAGCTCGCACTGCTCGCCCAGCTCGACCTCGGCACCCACGTAACAAAATGGGCCGATGGTGCACGATTCTGGAATTCTTGCCGCGGGATCGACGACTGCGCTGGGGTGAATTCTCATTCGGCTGGCTGCTCCCCATTTTTGGAGCTAGGCATGTCGACCAGGCGGCAACTGATCATCGCCTCGCAGGCAAGTTTGCCCTCCACCTTTGCCCTGCCGAACATTTTCACCGCGTGGGTTCGCCACACTACCACTTCGACCTCGAGCCGCAACTGGTCGCCGGGAACTACCGGACGGCGGAACTTGGCGCGCTCGATGCCGGTGAAGACCATCAGCTTGCCGTGCCGGTCCGGGACCTCCGTCAACAGCAGCGTGGCGCCAGCCTGCGCCATCGCCTCGATGATCAGCACGCCTGGCATGATCGGCCGCCCGGGAAAGTGGCCGGTGAAAAACGGCTCGTTGGCAGTTACGTTCTTGAGCGCAACGATGCGCTTCTTGCGATCCACTTCCAGCACGCGGTCTATCAGCAGAAAGGGATAGCGATGGGGAAGAATGTTCTGGATCTGTTGAATGTCGAGTCGGCCACTGTCCAGCACACTGGCCTCATCGACCGTAATATTCGGTTCATCACTCATGCGATTCTCTGGTCTGCGGCGCGGCCATCGAGGCCGCTGCCGGGTGTGCCTGTCAAGAGCGATCATAATACACGCCGGCTGAGTAGTTGGTGTGACCAGTATCACACCACAATTGGAAAGTAGTTACAGAACCAGAGTGGCATTTTTTCTACAGTAAGTGAAAAGGCAACCCGTGAGGAAAAGCAATATGCCACGCACTGCGACACTAAACAGAGAGCAACCTTCCGCGACGTTCTATGGGGGAATGGCGGTAGAGAGAAAACAGCAGCAGCCATCCCTGGAAGGGTTGGAGCGGGAGGTCGAGGTTCTGCGAGGCAAACTCCAGACCTTGAGGACGGCTCACGACCGCATCGATCGCGAGGTACAGCGAGTGGCCGGGCAACTTCAGTTGGTGCGAAGCACGACCAAATTAAAAGCCGGAGCAGCATGATCTCTTCTCCGCCTGGCATCGGAGGCCTGCGCCGGGTGAGCCGAAAAGAGTTCACCGATTCCATGTCCTCAAGGGAATTGGTGACCAGGCCACGCAAACCGCCGGCAAAGCCAGTTCGGCGCCCCGGCGAAAATTGCATAGAGAGCTGCGGAGTCATCAACTCCGATCCGTTTTGAGACAACCTGCGCGCTTATGTCTGGCATCAGACACATTGATCACCGCACTTTCAACTCTCAGCGCTGTGAGGCTGAATCCAGAAGTACGTTTGGAGGAACCAGCACATGGCGTCGGATGGGGAGAAAAAATGCCGGGTTAGAACGCCCCAAGTTGTCCGGTGTTCGCAAAAAGGCATGTTGGGGTCATTCTTTGAGACTCTGCTGGAAATCACCGGAATCCTGTTCATCCTCGTAGAGCTCTGCGGCAAAAAGGCACACTCGTCGTCCGTGATTTCGCGCCGCTAATTCCCGGGTTTGTGGACTCTTAGCTAGAACTAACTTACTGAACTAAAGAAACATAGTAGCGGTCGAATCTGTAAGCCGAATTTTGTCTGCCAGCCGGCCGGAGATCCCGGCAAGCGGCAGGGCGATCATTCCTCTTGGCCGGACATTACTGCCCGGCTCCAGCGACCTACCCGGAGGTTGTGACGCGCCGAGCCGGCACGTGCTTGCCAGACTGGCAAGACTCCCCCCCTATTTGGTCTTGCTCCGTGTGGGGTTTTCCGTGCCCTGGACATTACTGCCCAGGCGGTGCGCTCTTACCGCACCTTTTCACCCTTACCTCGCGCTCCTTGCGGAACCCGGTCGGCGGTATGTTTTCTGTGGCACTTTCCGTCACCCGGAGTTCGAGAGCATCGGCCCGCGCCTCACGGCGCAGATCGGAACTCCTGGCCCCAGGTGCCCGGACGTTATCCGGCACACTGCTCTGCGGAGTTCGGACTTTCCTCTCCCTGACCGGAGTTTAACCCCCGGGGTCCGTGATTCAGAATCACGGCTCGGAAGCGACCGCCCGATTCGACCGCTATGGATTGATTATATCCGTCTGTACGCGTAGATACGCGAGCGAAGTGCCTACCGATTAACGGGCGGCTGAAAAACTCATAACAGTGTCATCCTGAGGCCGCGCCGGTTTCGCGACCGAAGGATCTGCTGCACTTTCAACCTGCGCAAACAGCAGATCTTTCGCTCCTCACGCCAACAAGCCAACCGAGGGCTTGTCGGGGACCCCGCCTGCGCTCAGGATGACATCCTCGAAAAAGAGTTTTTCAGCAGCCTGCCAGAAGCTGGATTCCTCAGCCAATTGCACAAGACGTTCCGAGAGGCCGTGGCTGCGTCGACCTTTATCGGGCGCTGTTACACTTGGAGTTACTGGTCACTGGCATGAATACGGTTGAGGCCATTCGCATTGCTCTGCTTTCGCTTTGGGCAAACAAGCTCCGCTCCGTGCTGACGCTGCTTGGAGTGGTGATTGGCGTGGCTGCAGTGATTGCCGTGGTCACCTTCGTCAACGGCATCAATGGATACGTTTCCGAGAAGATCTTCAACCTGGGCGCTGACGTCTTTATTCTCTCGAAGGCGCCGAACGTGATCACCAACGCCGATCAGTACCTGGAAAGTCAGCGGCGCAAGGACCTCACTCTTGAGGACTACGAGGCGGTGGCTGCGGGCTGCTCGGCGTGCAAGTACGTGGGTGCCATGACAGCGACGCCCAATGCCAGCGTCAAGTACAACGAACAGAACAGCGCGGATAGCTGGGCGCGCGGCTGGACCCCTTCGATAGGGCCGATCTACGATCTTGACCTTGCCAGCGGCCGCTCGATTACTGAATCAGACATGAACACCGCCGCCAATGTTGTCGTGATCGGCAACGATATCAAGGAAAACCTGATGGGTGGGGTTGATCCGCTGGGAAAAGAGATTCGAGTGGACGGCCACCTCTACCAGGTGGTCGGTGTCGCTGCGCCGAAGGGCAAGACGCTCGGTATGAGCATGGACAACTGGGTGGTCATGCCGATTACAACCTGGCTGAAGCAGTATGGCAGCCGCCGGGTAAGCCTGCGGGTGTGGGCGAAGGCTTACGGCATGGGGCCGGAGTTGGATGCGGCGATCGATCAGTCAAGGGTCATCTTGCGCGCGCGGCGGCACGACGCTGCGGGCAAGGCTGACAGTTTCGCGGCGGAGACCAATCAGAACTTTCTTTCCCTCTGGGCCGATTTGAGCAGCACGTTTTTTGTGGTCACGATTGCCATAGCCTCGATTGCGTTGGTGGTGGGCGGTATCGTGATCATGAACATCATGCTGGTTTCGGTCACCGAGCGCACGCGCGAGATCGGCATTCGCAAGGCCATGGGCGCACGGAGCAGCGACGTGATGCGGCAGTTCCTGATCGAGTCGGGCACGATGGCTTTGGTGGGCGGCATTCTGGGCGTCGTGCTGGGGATTGTGGTGGCAAAAAGCGTTACGCTGCTGATCGGAATGCCTTCGGCGATTGAACTATGGGCGGTGCTAGCCGGGTTGCTGGTTTCAGCGAGCGTGGGAATCTTTTTTGGAGTTTATCCCGCGCGCAAGGCTGCCAGTCTGGACCCGATTGTGGCGCTGCGATTCGAGTTATAGCCATGCGAAGCGATGTTCGCAAAAACATTCTTGCCGAAGATTTCCGCATGGCATTGGCCACGCTGGTGACCAACAAGATGCGTTCCGCGCTGACCATTCTTGGCATCGTGATTGGCGTGATGACCGTGATCGCGATCTCCTCCGTCGTGCGTGGCCTCAACTCGAATGTGCAGGGTCTGGTGCAGCAGATGGGCTCCAACATCATCTTTGCCTACCATCTGCAACCCTTCCAGCTTGGCCGGCCGACAGCGGAGATACTGAACCGCAAAGAGCTGACGTATGACGATGCCATGGCCATGCGAACTTTGCCGCACGTGAAGGCGGTCTCCGCAGGAGTTCGCATGTTCCTGAGAGAATTTGGGACCGGAACCTACGTGGTGAAATACGAAGGCCGGCGGGCGAAGAACACAATTCTGGAAGGTGACACGGTGTCGGCCTCCGATGTCTTCGAATACAAGCCGGAGCGTGGGCGCTGGTTCATTCCAGCGGAGCAGGAACAGCACAGCCCGGTGATCGTTCTCGGATACGACACCGCACAGACCCTGTTCGATAACGCCGATCCGGTGGGCAAGGAGCTCAACATCGAAGGCCAACTATTCACCGTGGTCGGCGTGGCGGAGAAAAAACGCGCAGCTTTCAGCGGCGGCGCCAATCCCGAAGACAACATTGTCTTCTTCCCCTACACCACCTTCCATAAGCTGCATCCGGAGCTGAAGGACAATTGGATCAGCATCAAGGCCACTTCGCAGGCGGATATGCCGAAAGCCGTCGACGAGGTGCGTGAACTGTTGCGGCGCAGGCGGCGGGT
>Ga0181535_10004339_pt1 | contig 15873 bp, 22 predicted proteins | sample PEATcosm2014_Bin_44_FD_119774 | JGI IMG/M metagenome (GOLD analysis project Ga0181535, IMG submission 119774) | Peatland microbial communities from MTU Mesocosm Facility, Houghton, MI, USA - PEATcosm2014_Bin17_30_metaG | ecosystem: Environmental > Terrestrial > Soil > Wetlands > Peat | place... | reverse complement strand
CGTCCGCGGGGATGCGCTGGACCACCACCCGGTTGTCGGTGCCGCCGGTGCCGCAGACGGGGAGCGGCAGGAAGCGCCGCACCGCGGCGTCGTCCAGGGCAAAGCCGTTCTGCTCGGCGGCCAGGCGCACGATCCGCCCGCCCCGCCGCATCCCGGCCAGCGCATCGATGGCCGACTCGACGAGCATGAAGTGGTGCCGTTCCAAGGCCGTCTCGTTGTAGACCCCCCGCCGCCACTCGGCGTCGCGGGTCCGGCAGCTGGTGTAGAGGTGGTGGAAGCTCTCCTCCGGGGCGACGGCCCGGCCGTAGAGGCAGGTGAGGTGGCCGTTCCAGCGGTAGGGGAGGATGACCCGGCCGGCCAGGCGGTCGGTGCCGACCTTCCAGCGGGCGACCTCGCGCCCGCTCAAGGTGGTCTCGCCCCAGACCAGGCCCAGGTCGACGAGCGCCTCGCGGGGCAGCCCCCGGGAGAGCAGGAAGCGGTGGCCGATGACGTAGCCGGCCTCGGGTGGGTCGACCGCCCGGCCGCGCAGGTAGCGATGCCCGGGGCTGTTGGGGTAGTGGCGCCGGTAGAGGTCGAAGGCGGCCTGGAGCACCTCCTCGTAGTTGCCCGGGATGTTCTGGGGCTCGGGGGGTGGCTCGAAGCTGCGTGGGGGCAGCGCGGCCAGGGTGTCTAGGTCGACCTCGCCGGGGAGCAGCAGCCGCCCGTTGCTGATCAGCCGCGGGCCCTCGGCGCCGCAGTGGTGGGTCATGCAGGCCCAGCGGCCGGTGCGGGCCTGGCTGAGGTCGGTGGTCGGCTCGTCCAGCCAGATCACCAGCGCCGCCGGGTTGTCGCCGCCGTGGACGCCGCAGCGGCCGACCCACTTCTTGCCGGTCAGGTCGGCCTTGTGCAAGCCGAGGGCCTGGATGGCGGGGCCCAGCTCGAGCATGGCGGCGGAGTACCTCTTACATATGCGTGGCCGGCGGCCACTTGGAGCGATCGTAGCATCGCCCGCGGCGGTCCCCCGGAGCGGGTCGCGGGGGTGACGGCGGGGTCGCGGGGAGGCCACGGGAGGCACGCGTTCGAGACATCTCCGGCTCTGCGGGGGATCATGGGGCGATGCTTGGCGCCGCGACGCTTGACCTGGACGACGGCGGCGGTTGGGAGCCGAACGGCGACGGCCTGGACTGGCTCGACCCCTGGGGCGACCGCTGGATCGCCATCGGCCGGCCGCAGGGAGGCCACGATGCGGAACTCCGCGCCCTGGCCGGGTCCTGCGCCCGCTGCGGCTGCCTGGCGGTGCGCGGCGAGAGCTTGAGCCACCACCTGGAAGGCGAATTCGCCGAGGGCAGACTGGCCCCGACCTCGGCGATCGTCTACGTCTGCGAGGCCTGGAGCCGCCGGCGGGCGAGCCCGGGGCTGCGCCAGATCCCCTTCAGCGCCGTCCCCGCGGTGATCGCCCGGGTCCGGGCCCTCCCCTGGGTCCAGGCCCTGCGTCGCTGCGGACAGAGCGAATGGGTGTGGAATGAGCCTCCGGAGCTCCGCCTGGTCGACCTGCCGCCCCTGCCGCCCGGATTCCAGTCCCGCGGGGTGACCGCCGGCCTGGGCGACTCCGACCGGATCTCCCTGACCGAGCCGATCCTCTACCTCTCGCTGATCCACGAGATCACCCACTGGATCATCGGCACCAGCCATCGCGCCGACTGGGTGGGGGTGAACCTGGCCCTCAACGAGGCCCTCGGCCACCACGCCTACGCCGACCGGCTGCGTGGGGCCGTCTGCCGCTACCTGGGCCGGCCCCCGACCCTGACCGAGCTGCTCGCCGGCCTCCACGGCCCCGACGGTTACGATGGCCCCCTGCCGCTCAGCTACCTCCACTCGGTCGGCGCCCGCCCAGGCTCGCCCCCGCCCGTCCGGGGCGGCATCGGCTGGTGGCAAGATCCGGAGCGCGCCGCCGTCCTCGACCGCCCGGCGCGGTCCCCGGATGGGCCCGAGCGCCCCCTGATCGGAGCGCCCCGGCCGTGGTTGCCGATCGCGCTCCGGCCCCACCCGGCGGAGGGGTCATGAGCGCCATGCTCATCCCCTGGAATGCCCCGGCGGCCTTCCCTGATCCCGACGACCTCGCGGAGGAGGATGACCGCGGCTGGGAATCGGACGGACCCGGTATCACGTGGTTCGACCGCTGGGGTGACTCCTGGTCGGCCCTGGGCAGGATCTCCGGTGGTCACCCCGTCGAGCTCCACGGCCCGGTGGGACGGTGCGCCGGCTGTGGCGAGCTGGCGGTCCGCGGCCGCAGCTGGGTGCACCACCTCGAGGAGCTGACCGATCGCAGCCTGAGTCGGGTCGCCGTGGCCGTCTACGCCTGCGAGGCCTGGAGTCGCCGGCGCGCCAACCCGGGCAGGAAGGAGATCGCCTTCGCCGAGGTTTCCCGCCTGGTCGCCCGGAGCCGCGCCCTCCCCTGGGTGCAGGCCATCCGCCGCTGGCGGTCCAATGAGGAGCGGGACCAGGACCCCGAGCTTCGGCTGGTCACCCTGCCCCCCCTCCCGCCCGGCTTCCAGGTGGAGAGCGTCGACCGCGGCCAGGCCGACGGCGACCACATCTCCCTGATCGCGCCGATCGACGAATCCTCGGTGATCCACGAGATCACCCACTGGGTCGTCGGGAGCGGCCACGGGGCCGACTGGGTGGGGGTAAACCTGGCCCTCAACGAGGCGCTCGGCCACCGGGCCTACGCGGCCCGGCTGCGCGGCGCGGTCGGCCGGCATCTGGGCCGGCCGGCGACGGTGTGGGAGGTGCTCGCCGACCTCCATGACGCCGACGGGCCCGAGCTGCGCGCGCTGCCGATCCCGCGACCGCGCCGGAGCCGCGACCACCGATCGCCCTGCCGCCCGGACAGCCTCGCTTGGTGGAAGGACCCCGGCCGGGCGCCCGTCTTCGCCGTCGGCTGCGCCCACCCCGAGGGTCTGCCCCCGCTCCAGAGAGCCGCGAGCCTGGCCACCGCCCGGCTGCGTGGTGACGAGACGGCCGGGGATGGTCACAGAGCTCCGTCCACTGTCGCAGTGCAGTGACCCGGGATGCCGCGCGGGGCCCGGCGAGGCATGATCCAGTGTGATGCATCCGGACATTCCCCTCCGCGACCCTGGACGGACCCTGCTGGTCGTCTCGGAGCGCCCCGACCTGGTCGCCGCCCTCTCGGCGGCCCTGCCCTCCACCGCGGTGACCCTGATCGCGGCCGGCGCCCACGAGGTGGAGGACCACCTGAAGCCGGAGCGCTGGCCGTTCATGTTGGTGAGCGACCAGGGCGGCGAGCTGAGCACGGCGAGCCAGATGGTCCTCCGCCTTCGCCCGGTGCTCCTCTACTGGCGCGGCACGCCGCCGGCCGGGCTGCCCGGCCATGCCCGCGGCTTCCCGCGTTTCCAGGATCTGCTCCGGGCGATCCGGGAGGCGCTCGACAACCGCAGTTCGGGGATGATGCTCGCCCCCACCCACGGGGTGGAGCTCCCCTCCGGCGCCTGGGTCGGCTCGCCGCCCCTGCAGGCCCTGGTGGCCGCCCACCCGCTCCCCTTCAACCTGCCCCGGACCGCCTTCGGCGGGGTGAGCGCCACCCTCAGCCGCCATCAGGTACCGTGGCGGCTGCGCACCGCCGAGGGCTGGGTGCGTCTGGTGCCGCTCGACGAGGAGCAGAGCCGGTGAGCGTGGCCGAGCCCCACCGCTGCGAGGTCGCCGAGGATGCCCTGGGCCGCCCGGTCGTCAACTGCGCCGCCTGCCGGCCGCTCTGGGGGCAGCTGGGTCCCTATGCGACCAGGGCCCTGGCCCGCGCCGCCGCCCGAGAGCACGAGGCGCTCCGGGGCATGCCCGGCAGTGCGAGGGAGGCCTCCCGATGAGGGCTGACGCCGAATGCCTGATCCTGGAGGATGAGCCCCAGCGCCTGGATGCGCTCTGCCAGGTGATCACCGGGGCCGGGCTCTGGCCGGTGGGGGCCCGCTCCGCGGCCCAGGCCATCTCCCTGCTCGAGGCGAGGGCCGGCCTGGTGCCCCCGGTGATGGCGATCGTGGACCGGGACATGACCAAGGCCCCCGACCAGACGAGGACCTCGACCGAGGTCCTCCAGCACCTCTACCGCCACATGCCGGAGTGCCTGGTGATCGTCTACTCCGGCAACATCGACACCGTGGAGGCGCGCGCCGAGATCACCAGGGCCCACCCCCGGGCGCTGCTCCACGACAAGCACGGCGCCGGCAACCAGGACCTGCTGGAGCGGGTGCGCACCATCGTGAGCCGCAGCGTGGGGGACATCTGCGTCCGCGACGGCCAGGTCTTCCACCAGACCGCGATCCCCTGCGCCGCCTGCGAGGGGTCGGACCGCGGGGTCCGCCACTGGGTGGCGGTGAGCCTGGTGATGAGCTACGAGGGGGCGGTGACGCTGCGCACCGAGACCATGGCCCGGGCCGCCCGCCGCTTCCGCGACTGGCTGGCCGAGCACCACTCCCAGGTGGAGCTGCTCGCCCTGGGCGGCAACAAGTACCAGCTCCGGATCATCCCCCAACGGCGCAAGGCGGCGGGATGAACATCTCCATCGTCGAGGCCTCCCGGCTGCCGCTCGCCTGTGCCGTGATCGACCCCCAGGGGGCGGTGATCGCGGCCACCCCGGAGTGGGTCGGCCCCAGCCCGGGCTCGGTCTCCTATCCGATCCGGCGCAACCGGCTGGTGATCAACGAGAGCCAGGTGGACCCCGACACCGAGGTGGTGCTGGACCGCCTCCTCCAGGCCATGGACGACGTGGTGCTGGAGCAGGAGGGCGAGACCGCCCAGCGGGTGCAGATGCTGGCCGCATCGCTGCGGATCGTGGCCGGCCGCCAGGTGATCACTCGGGGCACCACCGAGGACGTGATCTCCCACGCGGTGGTGGGGATCTCGACCCGCACCCAGGTGGTGACCGAGATCGTGCGGGGCGAGCTGCTGCCGGTCCTGGGCCCCGAGGTGGCGGCCCTGGTGCTCACCCAGTTCGCCGCCAACGCCGAGGCTCACGAGCACGTGACCCGGGTGACCCTCCGCCAGCGCCGGCTCAAGTTCGCCATCGAGTGGGCGGGGCGGTCCGGCGGCCACCAGGTCGACACCACCCGCCAGCAGGCGGCCCGGCAGCGCTGGGGCCTGGGCTTCGCGGCCATCGCCGCCGACACCCTGGGGGCGGCGGTGTACGCGCCGACGCTCATCCGCGAGGGGGTGGTGGCGGCGACCCTGGAGCTGGGCGTGGAGCGGCTCGCCCTGCCGCTCGGGGTGGTCCGGGGTGGCCTGGTGCTGCGCGCCACCCACCCCTTCGAGACCGAGACCGGCTGCACCGTGGGCGAGCCGCTACCTCCCGAATCGCCGCTCCGGGCCCTGATCGCCCAGGCCGAGCAGAACCCGGGGCAGGTGGCGGTGAGCGCCGGCTGGTTCGCCCGCACCCAGGACGGCTCCAGCTGGGTGGCCCAGCCCCCCGACGGGATCACCGACCGGGCCAAGGACGTGCTCCACGGGGTGAGCCACGAGCGGGCCCTCTGGGAGGGGGTGGGCGAGCCCGCCGAGGCGACCCTCTTCGCGCTCGCCACCCTGCTCGCCGTCAACCTGGGCGGCAAGTACCCGCGGACCCCGGCCGAGCCCTGGAACCGGGCCATGGCCCGGCTCACGCCCAGCTTCGAGCTCACCGACGTGCCCCGTTTCGAGGGGGTGAGCGCGGTGGACGCCCGGGTCTGCGCCTACCTGGCCCGGGAGCTGGGCGAGCGCTTCGAGCTGGACGGCGACGACCTCTACCTGAAGGTCCGCCAGGATCGGCTGGGCCACCCGCTGGTGCGGCTGCTGCTGAACGCCGGCGACACCTATCTCCGCCTCACCTGAAGGATGCCCCATGCCTGAGTTGGTCGCGCCGCCCCTGACCGAGGCAACCCTGCACGCTCTGCTCCGGGAGATCACCGAGCGCCGCCACCTCGCCCAGCCGGGGCAGAGCGAGACGGTGGTGGATGACGACGTGGCCCTGATCATGCGGGCCATCCAGTTGATGGAGCCCGCCGACGCCGCCCAGCTCCTCTATGACACGGCGAGCCACGCCGCCGACCCAGAGATCCCCGGGCTCGCCACCCTGCTCGTCTTCGTGGCCGACGTCGACCTCTGGCTGCTGGCCCGGCCGGCGCTCGCCGCGCTGATCCAGCGCTGTGCCCTGGAGAGCGACCTGACCACCGCCCCCGCCGCTCCGATGAGCCTCTGGAGCGCGTCCTGGATCGGCTACGCTGAGGGCCTGGCCCGCGCCCCCGACGAGCCCCCGGACGGCTCGGCGGTGAACTGGAACCCCTTCCACACCGTGCGCTGGTTCGGCATCGACGAGGACAGCCTGGCCGAGGACGGCTGGAGCCCGGTCCAGGTGGGCGGCTACCGGCTGGAGGCCCAGGCGGTGCTGGCCCCCGAGACGGACAGCCGGGTGACCGTGCTCCGGCTCTGGCGGACCGGCGAGACGATCGCGGCGCTGACCCAGGACCTGGACCTCCGCCCCGCCCCGGAGGGACCTTCTCCGGGGAGTGCATGATCGAGACCGGTGAGCCGAGCCCAACCGTGAAGGAGGCAGACAATGGCGATGCCCCGTGAGTACCACTGGCTGCGGGTGACCATCGACGGCGAGCCGGAGTGGACCTTCCCGGCGCTGGTCGACCTCTGGGAGCGCTGGAACGGCTTCCTCTGCCCGCTCCTGCCCAGGGCGGAGGCCGACCGGGTGGCGGCGACCGCCAACGCCAGCGCGGCCCGGGACCCCGAGTCGTGTGCCACGGTGACCTACGACCCGGTGGCGGACGTCTACGTCCACGACCAGTCGGTGATCTACCAGGACCCCGAGGCGGTGGAGAGGATCGCCCCCGTCCTGGTCGACAGGGTCCCCTACTACCAGATCGGCTCCTACAACTGGGTCTGGACCGAGGCGGTGGACCGGGTCTACACCTTCGAGGGGCCGGGTGGCCCCGACGCCGAGCCCCTGCCCCGGCGCTGTGACGACTGCGGGCGGCCGACCTACCTGGACACCCGGGACGGTGGTCTGCACCATGCCCTCCGGGCCACCGAGGGGTGTGCTGGGATCGCCGCCGAGGAGCGTCCGGACGACCCCTGCCACCCGCTCACCGGCGGCTGGCTGCCGGCGGCGCGGCTGATCCGGCCGGAGCACCGCCGCCGGCCGCTGGAGGGACGGGGCCGGGGGCTCGGCTGAGGAGGGGCTGGTGGACTTTCACCTCTGGAGCGAGGGCAGCCGGGTGGGCGAGTTCCACGACCGTTCCCAGGCGCTCGCCATGGTGCGGGAGATCGCCGAGGAGGACCTCCGCGAGGCCAACCGGCTGGTGCTGACCACCCTGGATGAGCGGGGCCACCCGGTCCAGGTGGCGAGCGGCTACGCGCTGGTCACCATGGCCAATCAGGAGACGACGTAGCCGAGAGCCTGGTCGACGGGCGCGCAAGTTACGCGCTCCGCCTCAAGCGGGCGGCGCTCGCCAGCCCGAGGGCGCCGATCAGGAGCAGCCCCGGCCCACCCCGACCAGGAGCAGACCGCTGGCCGGCATCGGGCCCGCGCCCGTGGTGGACGGGGGCGGCGGGGTGCCCGGCGTGGGCGAGGGACGCAGGGTGGGAGCGGCGATCCCGCTGTAGAAGGGGATGACGGTGAGGGTGGCCCGGCCGCCCTGGTAGGGATTGCCCGCGCCCACCGGCAGCGGCAAAGAGAACCCCGGTCACGAGGGCCGGGGCGGGTTTGGCCGGTCGATGGTACCCGACCCGTCGTGGCCCGGTCACGGCCGGCTTTCCGGCGGAAAGGGGGCGTTTCGGGGAACCGTCCGCGGCCGCGCTAGGATCAAGGCCACGATCCCTTCCCGTAGGGGGAGTCCGAGATGACGGTCCAGCTGGCGGTCGAAGAGGAGTTGGTCCTCTGCGTCCCTCGCTGCGCGCTCCGGCCCCGCTCGGCGGATCCCGACCTGCTGGCCCTGCTCCGGACGGTGCGGGCGACCAGCGAGTACCACCCCCGCTCCCAGGTGGAGGAGAACCCGGAGCTGCTCCAGCTCATCCCCTACGTGGTGGTGCACGACCCCGACCAGGACCGCTTCTTCGCCACCTACCGGCTGACCCGGGGCACCGAGCGGAGGCTGCACGGCCTCTACTCGCTGGGGGTGGGCGGGCACATCAACCCCGCCGACGGCCGCGAGGCCGATCCCGTGGAGGGTGGGCTGCTCCGCGAGTGGCACGAGGAGGTGCGCGCGCCCCGTCCGCTCTTGGCGAGCCTCTGCGGTTTGCTCTGGGATGACGACAGTCCGGTCTCGCTGGTGCATCTGGGGCTGGTCTTCTGGGTCGAGGCGCGCGCGGCCGAGGTGAGCGTGCGCGAGACCGAGAAGCTGGCCGGGCGCTGGCTCAGCCGCCCCGAGTTGGAGCGTCTGCGTCGGCGCCTCGAGCCCTGGGCCCGGCTGACCCTGGACACCCTTCCCCGCTTGGAGGCGCGGGCCCGCGGTCTCGGCACCCTGCGGGTGCACCTGCCCGGGGCGGTCGAGGCCGCGCCGCTCCAGCTGGCCTGAGGCGGGGCGATGTCCGCCCGCCCGCGGCGGGCCACCCCCTGGTGGCCGACCCCCCAGCAGACCGAGGCCGCTCTCGAGTTGCTGGCGGTGACCCCGGCGCCGATCTGCTGGGTGCCGTTGACCTGGCTGAGTGGCGGCTGCCTGGTGGCGGCCCGGGCGCTCCAGCGCTGGGGTGGCGGCGAGCTGATGGTGGCCCAGCTGCCCCAGCCCGAGGGCGACCCCTACATCGAACACGTGATGGTCCGTGTCGGCGAGGATCGCTATCTGGATGCGGCCGGGGTCCACGGCGGACCGGAGATCCTGGCCCTGATGCAGGCGACGTCGGGGGATGGGGTCTGGACCGCGGGCCGTTGGATGCTGGTGCCCTGCTCGGCGGCGGTGGCCCGGTGGCAGATCTATGACAACCGGCGTGAGGTGGAGCGGCTGAGCATGCGACTCGAGCGGCTGGCGATGCCGCCGCACGGCCTGGCCGTCTGACCGGCGTCAGGCGATCTGGCGCTCCATCTCGGCGAGCACCGCGCCGGCCTGGGCACGGATCTCACGAAGTTCGCTGCTCTGCTGGTCGAGTTGGTCGAGCAGACCGGTGGCCAGCCGGGCGTCGAGCTCGGCCAGAAGGTCGCGCAGCTCGGCGGCCCGGACCCGCAGCGCGATCGCCTCGACCCGCTGCCGCCTGACCGCGCGGACGGCCGCCCAGAGAAGAGCGGCGACCGCCAGCAGATCGACCAGGCCGACCCACCAGGCCCCGAGCGCCGTCTCGATGATTCCGGTCGCGACCATGAGCACGGCGGCCAGCCCGTAGGCGGCCGGCGTGCTCGTGAAGGGGTCGACCGCCCTGAGCACTCGCCGAGGCCTGGCCATCTCGGGTCCTCCGCGTCGGCCGACCCGACGGGCCGACCGTGACGACCATACTACCCGGCTCCAACGCGGTTCCGGTCGGGGCGAGGTCTGTGGCATCTCGTAACCACCCCGTCACCCTCGACGGTGCCGCGCCTCGGTAGTGTCCAGGCCGTAAATGGCGTTCAATCCGTGGGAACCACGCACGACGCTGACCCATGAGGTGCGCTCGGGGACCGCCTTCCGGACCGGCTTCTTCGGTGCCCTGGGCATCCTCGCCGCCCGCTGGGTGGCCTGTGCAGGCTGCCTGGTCATCTGCATCGTGGCCCTCATCGGGGTCGGCATCTTCCTGGTGCCGCACGGCTCGAGCACGGCCAGCCCCTCGACGACTGTCGCCACCGGTGGCTCGGCGACGATCTCGATCAGCAACCCGAGCCTCTCGGGCACGATGGACGAGGCGGCCATCTCCTGTGACACCGACACCGAGGGTCAACCCCAGATCGAGGCCGTGGGCGACCTCGTCGGCTCCGTCGATGAGCCCGTGACCGTGGACGTCACCGCCGGTGGTGACGCCATGTCGGTGAGCGGTGGTGGCTACAGCTGGAGCGCCGGTGACGGCACCTCCGCGACCGTCACGAGCTTCACCGCCGACCGAGGGACGACCTTCGACCTGACCCTGCCGAGCACCTCGACCCTGGCCCCCATGACCATCTCCGGCGAGATCGTCTGCCCCTGAGCGCGGGCCGTAAGCCGGGGGATGGCGCGGTGTCAGGTGCCCAGTCCATCTAGGTGATCACACTCTTGCGGACCGGCCGGGGGGCTGGCACACTGCGCTTTCGAGCATCAACGCCCAGGAGGAAACGCGGCCATGGCTGACGACACGACCCCCGAGACAGCGACCGACGACGAGGTGGCGGCGGACGAGGAGGAGACCGCTGAGGAGAAGGCGGAAGAGGGCGAGGAGAAGGCGGAGGAAGCCGAGACCGCCGAGTGAGCTGAAGCGCGCCGGCGGCAGAGCGGACCGGAGCGGGCAGGGCTGGTGCCCGTCTCCGGACGCTCCGTCCGAGGCCTGGCCGCGGAGTGAGCCGACCGGCGCGCCGCTTGGCCGGGCATGTTCCGGACGCCGGATAGACTGCTGTCGTGACCCCGACGCCCGACGCACCGGTGACTCCCAGTGTGGCGCTGCGCGAGCTCTGCCTGCGACGCTGGCCGAACCGGGTGGTGGATGCCCGCACCGTGATCCTGGCGGCGACCCTTCTCTGTTACAACGAGCGCGTCCTCTGGGATTGTCTCTACGACCTGACCGGCCCGCCCCAGGGCGTGGCCCAGATGGTCGACTCCCCGCACCGCCTTGTGTTGAGCGTCGGGTCAAGAGAGAAGCCGGTGGTATGGGGAGCGGACGGCGCCTTCATCACCGGCACCGAGGTGGACGGTGCGCTCTACCAGCACGGTCTCCGCTGGCTGCGCCGGCGCGGCGCCGACCCGGAGACCTGCGGCGCCGGGCTCCGGGAGTGGTTCGTGCGCGAGCCCCTGGATGACGACCGTCTGATGGCGGCGGCGGCGGAGGAGCGTCTCCATCCCGAGATCCGGAGCGCCCTGGCCGCGGTCCAGGCCATCTACGCCCGGGCGGCGCTCGAGGCCGACGAGCTGTGTCGCCCGGAGCGCGCCACGCTCAGCTTCGGCAACCACGCCTTCATCACCGACGCCCAGGCGGAGCGCTGGCGTGCGGTGGAAGGGCAGGCCCGGCGGCGGCTGGTGACCCTCATGGGCAACCCGCGTCTGGTCGGGATGTAGGTGGCCAACGTGATGAGCACATCCTCGGAGCCGCTGGCCAGCGGCCCGCTCCTCCGTAGCCGCATCCGAGCGGTGGCGGCACACCAGACCGGGCAGTCGACCAGCTCGCTGGTGCGCTCCCTCGTCCTGCGCCGATGGGCGAGTCGCACCGTGGACGCCCGCGCGGTGATCCTGGCGGCGGTAGGACTCTGCGACTACGAGCAGTTGCTCTGGGACGCCATCCGCGAGCTGACCGGGCCGCCCTGCGGAGTGGCCCAGGTGATCGCCTCGCCCCGCCTCCTGGTGTTCAGCATTAGCCCCCGCAGCGAGGTCCCGGAATGGGGCAGGAGGCGCCCGGTACCGAGTGGACCGAGACGACCGGTCATCTGTACCTGCGGGGGGTGCGGGCGCTCCGCCGGCGCGGCGTGGACCCGGCGACCTGTCGGGCCGGGGGGAGCGGATGGTTTCGACCCGACGCGATGCCGAGCCACCCCGAGCTGAGGAGCACCGTGGATGCAGCCCAGGCCATCTACTGGCGGGCGAGGGCGGAGGCGGATGACATCTCCCGCGCGGAGAGAGCGCGATGGGGTGCGTTCCCCGACTGGACGGACGGCGAGCTCGAGCGCTGGCACGAGGCGGAGGTACAGGCTCGACGACGCCTTGTGACCCTGATGGGCAACCAACGTCTGGTCGGGATGTGAGGCGGTCCCGGCGGGGAAGCAGCCCGGGGGTTGGTAGGGTGGGAGCATGCAGGCGACCACGCGCAGACGGCTCCTCCGGCCCCTTCCGGCGACCTGGGAGGGTCGATGCGTCCCGCTCCGTGAGGTGGCCCTCACCCTGGCCGGGTACTGCGACACCGACCGGCGGCTCTGGGGCCTGATCGGCGAACAGCTCGAGCCACCCCACGGCTCCGCCGTCGCCGTGGTCGGTGTCCGGAGCGTCTGTCTCAGCTTTGCCCGCCGCGGCGAGACGGTGACCTGGACCCGGATCGGATCGGAGCAGCTTCCCTGGGGATGGCGAGCGGACGTCGCCGACGGCAGTGCCCTGGCTGACCGGGGAATCGCCTTCCTGGCCGAGCGCGGCGAGGATCCCACCCTCTGCACGGCGGTGGGGAACGATCGGGTGCTGGGTGACCTCACGGGGGTGAGCCCGCCCCTCGACCGGGTGGTCGACGAGCTGCGCGGCCTCTACCTGCGCAGCGCCGAGGAGGCGGACGTCCGCTGGGGCTTCCAGCACCGCCGTCAGTGGCTCAACCCCCGTCACTGGCTCACCACCGAGCGCCAGGCCCGGCGCCGGCTGATCGACCTGCAGCTCAACAAGCGGCTGGTCTCGCTGTGACGCTCCAGGCTGGCGGCGTCCCGCTGCCTCTGGCCTGGAGCGGTGAGACCGTGCCGCTGCGCCGGGTGGGCCTGATCCTGGCCCGCGACCTGGACCACACCGAGGCGGTGGCGAGCGCGGTGAGGACCCTGGTGCGGGGCCCGAGCCCGGTCGGCATCCTGATGGTGAGCGCCGGCGAGGGAGTCGCGCTGGACGCCCAGATCTGCTTTGCCCGCTTCGCCCACCCGCCGCTCGAGGTGGTCGACGGCCGGGTGACCCGGCAAGGTGCCGCTGCGCTGTGGGACCGGGCCGAAGCCTGGGCGGCGGCGGCCGGGCGCCACTACGAGTTCGCGGGCGGTCCCCTGAACCCCGAGACGGGACTGGACGACGCCCGCCTGGAGATGGCCATCCGCAGCTGCCGGATGATCTGGGAGCGCGCCTTCGGGGTGGCCTGGGAAGAGGCGATCGATCTTCCGGTCGCGGAGCGGGAGACGGCCAGCCGCCGGGCCCGCCGGCGCATGGTCCGGCTGCTCCTCAACAGCCGGCTGACCGGACTCTGAGACAGGACGTCACCGGCCGAGGCGTCATCCGCTGCTCATGTGGGCCAGGCCGTAGAGCGTGATGCAACAGCCCACGATGATGAGGATGCCGAGCACGATATAGATGACGATGATGAAGAGGACGAAGGCGAGGAAGACCGCGCTCAGCACCCCGGAGAGGTTGCCCACCACCGACTGCGCCCCGACCACCGGGCGCCAGTGCTCGCTGCGGTTGCCGTTGGCCAGGTAGCTGTCCACCACCAGCATGGCGCCGCCCACCGCCACCGCGGGCAGGGCGATCGCCTGCATCCAGCCGACCACCGTGGCCGCCGCGGGCGCCTCGAACCAGAAGAACTGACTGGAACGGATCACGCCCGGAGCGGGAAGGATGAGCGCCAGCAGCCCGGTCGCGAGCAGCAGGACGCTGCCCAGCACCCCGAAGAGGAGCAGCCGGCGCGGGATGGGACCGCCCGCCAGCTCGTAGGGGACGACGTGGCTCAGCAGATCCTGGAGCGCCGACCCGTCGGGGCGCTCGGCCACCGCCCGGCTGGACCGGTCCGGGACCATGAGCTGCCAGGCCACCGGATCACTCCCACTCCCAGCTGCAGACGAAGCCCCACTCGACCAGCGGCAGGCTGGGGTGCTGCACCCCGGCGAAGATGATCGGGTCGAGCTGGGCGCCGCCGGCGCCGGTTCCGGAGACCGCGACCGCGGGCATGATGAGCGGCGCGGCGGCGATGAGCAGCAGCCCGCCGACCAGGGTGGCGAGCAGCCGGGTCCCGGCCTCCAGCTGCCGGGTGAGCCGATCATCCCGCTCGCGCAGCCGCCGCGGCGCGGGTACCAGGGGGATGGGGTCGCCCTCCCGCCAGCTGGCCGGCAGCTGGTGGCCGATGGCCACGTAGTCGGGGCGGGCGCCCGCCGCGTCCCACGCCCGGAGCATGCCGAGCACGTCGTCGGGCAGCGGGAGCCGCCCCTGATACTGGGCCCGGGTGGGGTCGAGGCGGTAGTCGACGATCTTCCAGGGGCCGTCGGGGGTGTGCACGATCTCGCTCAGCCGGCCGACCGGGGGCGGCGACACCCCGATGGGCCGGACCTCTCGACCGATGTCGCGGGCCGGTTGCAGCATCCGGAACTCCGACTCCCGCATCAGCCCCCGGGCCGGCTCCGAGCGGCAGGCGAGGCGATGCTCCGGGTCCGGGCTCCAGCCCATGAGCGAGGTCCGCCCGGCGGGGGAGAGGGCCCGGCCCGACCCCACCTCCGCGTCGTCGGCCACCTTCGCCAGGGTGTGCTTCGACCGTATGATGACCACGTCGCCCATTTCGTTCTCCCTCCGGGCTGCTGACCGCCGCCGCGGTGTCGGGATCCGTTGCCGAACATGCTACACCATATCTGGTGGTTTGTCCAGTGGCCGCAAACACCATATCTAGGGGCTCGATCTCGACGCCGGCCATGGGTAGCGGAATCGCCGTGGAGAAGGGGTGACGGCCGCTGAGAATGGCAGATGGAGTGGCTAGGATGAGCCCATCATGCAAGATGTTGGGCAGGACACCCGCACCGCGACCGTCGCCACCCTCCCCGAGTTGCTCTCTGCGGCCCGCGGGGGCAGCAAGCTGGCCCGAGACCAGCTGATCCTGCTGGGTCTTCCCTATGTGACGGCCCACGCCCGCCATCTCGCCCGCGCCGGCGTCCCCATGGACGATCTGATCCAGGAGGGGAGCATCGCCTGGCTGGGGGCCATCGACGACTTCGCGCCCGGCCAGGGTGTCGACCTCCTGACCTACGCCAGGCAGCGCACCCGGACGGCGATGGAGGCCGCCGCCCTCCCCGACGGCGGGGCGGTCTCTCTCCCCGTCGAGGCCCGGCGCAAGCTGGCCCGGCTGCAGCGCGCGGACACCTTTCTCGCCCGTCTGTTGGAGCGGCCGGCGACCGTCACCGAGGCGGCGAGCTCCGCCCACCTGGACCCCCGCACCGTGAAGCAACTGCGCCGGGTCGAGGGAGGACCGCTCCCGCTCCGGGCCGCCGACCGCGGGGTGAGCGACTGCCGCGCCTTCAGCGAGACCGACGAGATCGTGGGCCCGACCGCCTACCGCATCGAGGACGAGGTGATCGAGGAGGTGGACCGGGCCGCTCAGCGCGAGCGGGTGCTGCGGGTCCTCCCCCGGTTGTCGGACCGCTTGCAGGCGGTGGTCCGGCTGCGGGCCGGCCTCTACGACGGTCCGCCGCTCGGTCTGGCCGAGGTCGCCAAGCAGGCGGGGGTGAGCAAGGCCCGGATCGCCCACATGGAGAGTGAGGCCGTGGCCCAGCTCCGGATGATCCTGACCGCCGCCCCGGTGCGGGCCACGCTGCCGACGCTTCCAGCCTCGCTGGCGCGGCCGTCCCGGGGGCACACCGCCTGGCGGCTCACCCAGGCAATCGACCGGGCCGCGTGCGAGGTGGCGATGGGACGGGGCATCCTCTGAGCGTTGCGAGGCGCAGATGGCGAGGCTGCGCACCGACCTGGAGGAGGTTGCCCGCCGGGAGGCGGCGGCGCGTGAGCTGCTCAGCGCCTAGCGCGCGTCGGCGAGCACCGTGACCAGCGCGGGAGAGCTCACCCCCTGAGCCCGGGCCAGGCGCCCGGCCAGCCCGCGCCGCTCGAACCGGTAGCCGACCCCCTGGACCGCCTGGATGAAGATGGGCGCTGACCCCTCCGGCTCCAGCTTGCGGCGCAACCGGTAGACGTGCGCGTCGACGGAGCGGGCGGCCAGGTCGCGACGCCGCCCCCACACCCGTTCGATCAGCTCGGCGCGGGAGATCACCTGGCCCGGCGAGCCGGCGAGCAGCAGCACCAGGTCCAGCTCAGTGGGGGTGAGCGCCACCCGGGTCCCGTCGCG